>Ga0209048_10001805_pt1 | contig 21630 bp, 14 predicted proteins | sample FrelakmetCRP12CR_FD_187146 | JGI IMG/M metagenome (GOLD analysis project Ga0209048, IMG submission 187146) | Freshwater lake sediment microbial communities from the University of Notre Dame, USA, for methane emissions studies - CRP12 CR (SPAdes)... | ecosystem: Environmental > Aquatic >... | reverse complement strand
GTGGGGATCGAACCCACGGTCCCGTTGCCAGGACAGCAGTTTTCGAGACTGCCCGATTCGGCCACTCTCGCACCTCTCCGCTTGGTAGAACTCGTCTAACGTCAGGGTAGGGTTGGGGCCAAGGCATCGTCGATGCGATCGGCTGTGGGGGAGCTTACCCTGGGGAGTGTGATTTTTCAATCGGTTTTCTTAATTTAAAGTTATCCGCTCTTAAAACTGGATGGATACCTCGCCTCTACAGCTGTGGGTTGCTCGCGCGAGAGTGGACATCCATCGAAGCTGAGCCTTCTGAAAAAGACCCCCCTGCTCCCTACCATCTAAATTCTTCAAATTGATCCAAATTGACCAGACTGCAATCGGTATCAGCAGGCATACAGTGGCTCTCAGTATGGATATTCACTATTGTGTTTTGCGTATTTTTTCCGAACCGGAGTCCATGCAATGCTGTTTACTATGGAAGACTGTTGTCGGGGAAAAGCAAAACATTCTTTCGAATTTTAACCAGTAATACTACTCTGTGGATTAACATCGGTGAAGAGGCGATGATCACTCTTCACCATATCTGGATGCTGGTCTTTTTCATTTGTATTCAGATGACAACCCTTGGGAGGGGTATCGTCACAGTGTGTCGTTGACAGAATTCCCGCGGTCCTTCTCCCTATAAATAGGTTTAACCTTTGACGCAAAATCATCTGCCCATGGCTCTTCGCAGTCTTTCTGACCTCTTCGAGTTTCGTTGCCATCAAAAGCCGCAGGAACTCGCCTATGCTTTTGTTCTCGACACCCTCGACATTGATAGTCAGCTGACCTATGGAGAACTCGAACGCAGGGTTCGCTCGCTCACCAACCATCTAGCACGCAGGGCTCGACCTGGAACGAGAGCCCTTCTCCTCTACCAACCTGGGCTCGACGTTGTTTCTGCATTCTGGGCCTGTTTGTGCGCCGGACTGGCTCCGGTTCCTGCTCCCGTTCCGGATTCCTTCAGGCGGAAGCACAGTTTGCCGAGGCTCCGGGCCATCATCGAGGATGCTCAGGTGGCGTTGGTGCTCACAACCTCTGGTATCGAGACCATTTCTTCGGAATTTTCGATCGCGAAGGATGGTAGCCAGGTCGAATGGCTGGATACCGGTCAACTCTCCGATCATGCCGATAGGGTCGAGTTTCCTCGCCTCAATGAAACCGCTCTAGCCTATTTGCAATATACCTCAGGATCGACAGCCACTCCTCGTGGCGTCATGATCAGCCACCAGAATATCTTGGCGCAGTGCGAGGCCATTCGTCAGGTCGCAGGGATCGATCCCAACAGTCGGTCGCTCTGCTGGCTCCCATACTTTCACGATTACGGGCTTGTGCATGGCATCATCGCGCCCTTCTATGCAGGCATCCCGGCGTATCTGATGTCTCCCGTGACATTCCTGAGGCGGCCTCTCCGGTGGCTGGAGGCGATTGATCGCTGGGGCATTACCCATAGTGGCGCTCCGAACTTCGCCTATGAATCCTGTACCAGGGCGCTCCGGCGACAGAAAGGCTGGACAGGCCATCTACAGCGATGGGTCGTCGCAAGTTGTGGAGCAGAGCCGATTCATGCGGAGACGATCGACGAGTTCGCGCAGGCCTTTCATGTCCACGGTTTTGCACGCGAAGCGTTTACTCCGGCCTATGGGTTGGCCGAATCCACCTTGGTAGTGACCACAAAACGACTGGGTGAGAAGCCACTCATCCTGCATGTGGCGGGTGATGCACTGGCAGCCCATCATGTGTGCCAGGTCTCGCCTGACGCTGAGGGGGCGCGGGGGCTGGTCGGGTGCGGGCCGCCGCTTCCGGACACCGCTGTTCGCATCGTGGATCCTGTCATGCTCGCTGGTTGTGAAGCCGACCAGATCGGGGAAATCTGGGTTGCCAGCCCCAGTGTTGCGCAGGGTTATTGGACTCACGTGGAGGGTCAAGGTGCGTCCTTTCAAGCGTCTGTCAGAGGGGAAATGCAGCGGACCTTCCTGCGGACGGGTGACATGGGATTTCTTCATGACGGGCAACTCTTTGTCACTGGACGTCTAAAAGATTTGATCATTGTCCATGGGCGGAATCTGCATCCCCAGGACATTGAACGAACCGTTGAGCGGAGCCATCCAGGGTTACGGGTCAATGGAGGGGCGGCATTTTCCGTGCTAGAAGGTCGTGAGGAGTCTGTGGTTGTCGTGCAAGAGGTCGAACGGGCACAGTCTGTTGACGTGGACACTATTGCCATGGCAATCCGCCAGGCGGTTATGGACGCGCACGAGGTGCCGGTCTCATCCGTGGTCTTGGTTCGCAGCGGCGGATTACCCAAGACTTCCAGCGGCAAGATTCAACGGAAGGCTTCCAAGGAGGCATTCTTAGCTGCAACGTTGCCGATGGTAGGGATCAGTCGGTATGGGACCCCTTCCATCACCGCCCGGGCAGTGGAAGGGGAACTGATCGCTGAGAATGGTGAAGTGTCGGCATCTGAAGTTCTTTCGATAGAGGCATACTTGCAGCGGATGGTAGCCGCGGAACTCGATGTCGACTCAACCAGGATCACACTCACACAGCCTATCGGAACCCTCGGAATCGACTCTCTCAAGGCCGGAGTCTTGAAAAACCGCCTGGAGGAAGAATTCGGTACCGAGCTGTCCTTCCACCAATTGCTCATCACCTGGAGTATTCGTGACCTGGCGCAGCATGTCCTGACCTGTCGAGCCAAGATGTCGTCGGGCGAGGTGGCGAGGGGAGTCCATATACCAACTCTGTCTTCCGTCTCATCCGTGTCTCCAACGTTTCCTTTGTCTCCGTCACAACTGCGTGTTTGGTTTGCCGAACGACTGAGTCCCGATTCTCCGCTCAACAATATTCCGGTGGCTGTTCGGTTGCGTGGCCCGCTCAATATTCCGGCATTGGAAGCGAGTCTTAACGCGATTATCCGTCGTCACGACATCTTGCAGGTGACCTTCGAAGAACAGGCCGGTATTCCCTCTCATAGGGTGTCAGGCGGCTGGGAAATGGCCCTCCCGGTGCACGATCATCGAGTAGGGGATGCACAGGTGCGTGAGTCCGAGCTGCGGCGTTTGGCCAAGCAGGAGGCGGCCAGTCGTTTCGATCTTCATCATGGCCCGTTAATGCGGACCCTGCTGCTGCGTGTGGAGGATCACGAGCATATTCTGATTGTTACCTTTCACCATCTAATCATGGATGGATGGTCCATCCGGCTGCTATGTCAGGATCTGAGCATCGCATATGAGGCAGCCTGCTCGGGTGCGCAGGCTGTCTGGCCGAAACCAGCGGTGCTGTATCGCGACTATGTCGCGTGGCAGCAAGTAAGGCTCGACCAGGGAAGACGCAAAGCGCAACTGGTCTATTGGAAACAGCAGCTGAGGAATCTTCCGGCTCCGTCCGAACTGCCCAATGATTTCCCTCGATCGTTAGAGGTGCAAAAAGCCAGTCGGACGGTCACTATCGATCTCTCGACAGCCGAAACTGCAGCATTGGACCACTCCTGCCAGCAGATGGGGATGACCCCCTTTATGGCCACCGTGGTGGGATTCGCGACGTTGTTATATCGCTATACGGGACAGACGGATCTTGTCGTCGGGGCCCCAGTCAGCAATCGAGCGACAATGAAGTTCGAACAGGTTCTCGGTTGCATGGTGAACACCGTCGCTCTCCGGGTCGATCTCTCTCAGGATCCGACGGTGCGCGCACTGATCGCACAGGTACGACAAGTGGTGGTGGATGCTACTGATCATCAGGATCTTCCCTTCGAGGAGGTCGTCCGGGCGGTCTATCCCGACCGTGATGAAGTACGCTCTCCGCTCTTCCGACTGATGGTGGCGTGGGAAGAGGATGCGGTTGCCGCACTTCGCTTAGGCGGCGTCTCTGGAGAACGCGTTCAGATCGAACGACTCTCAACTCCCTTCGACGCGACGGTATTCTCGCGACGGCATCAGGGCCACATCGAGCTGGCCATCGAGTACAACAGCGCACTCTTCGAAGAGGCGACGATCTCACAGGTTCTGAATCATCTGCGGTCATTGCTGACCACGATGACCGCGACTCCCGATCGGCCATTATCTGAACTCCCCATGCTCACAGAACCAGAACGTCAACAGGTGCTTGTGGAGTGGAATCGCACTGGCGCGGACTATCCAAGCGAGGCCAGCATCCATGCCCTCATTGACGCGCGGGCGGCCCATGCGCCGGATGCACTGGCGGTGGTCTCGGACAGCGGCACGCTTACCTATCGGCAGCTCTCGCAGCAATCGAATCACGTCGCGCATGGTCTCCGAAGGCGGGGGGTTCAGCCGGGAAGCCTTATCGGGTTGCTCCTTGAGCGGTCCATTGAGATGGTGGTGGGCATGCTCGGGATTCTCAAAGCCGGCGCAGCCTATGTGCCGCTCGATCCCGAATATCCAGAGGAGCGCCTGGCGTTCATGGTTCGCGACAGCCAACTCAGCACGGTTGTCACGGACAGTCGCTTACGGAGTCGACTGCGAGCGGTGCAGCCCACGATGGTCTGTCTGGACACCGATGAGCTGGTCATTGAGCTGAGTGGAGGAGAGGATGCCCCGGTTCAAGTTGCTGCCGACGATCTCGCGTATGTGATCTATACATCGGGGTCCACGGGGCGACCCAAAGGTACGATGATCGCGCACCGATCGCTGGTGAACTTCGCCGTCGCCTTTGCGGCTGAGTGTTGTTTGTTCCCGAGCGATCGTGTGTTGCACATGGCCACGATCAGCTTTGACGCTGCCGTCCTCGAAATCTTTCCGTGTCTGGTAACGGGTGCCACGTTGGTGCTTCGAGTGAACGTGCCCCCTGGAGCTCCCGTCGAATTTATGCAGAGCTGCGCGCAGGATCGCGTAACGGTGGCCTTCCTTCCTACCGCATACTGGCATCATCTTGTGCAGGAGTGGGTGGCCGATCGTGTGATCGTGCCGGCCTCGCTGCAGAGGATCATCATTGGGGGCGAGAAAGCGCTACGGCCCGCCTGCGCGCGTTGGTTCGCCTTGGCAGGGACGCGTGTGCAATTGCTGAATGCCTATGGACCGACGGAAACGACGGTGGCGGCGACGATGGTCAATCTCTCCGTTCTCTGGGAAGACCAGACGCTCGGTTCGGAGGTTCCCATCGGTCGTCCCATGCGAAACATGCGGGTATATGTGTTGGACCGTCATCGGAAACCCGTTCCCGTCGGAGCAATCGGCGAGCTCTATATTGCCGGTCTGGGAGTCGGTCAGGGTTATCTCCACCAACCGGACCTGACGGCAGAACTGTTCATGGCCGATCCCTTTGTCCCGGAAGGTCGAATGTATAAGGCTGGCGACCTTGGGAGGTTCCGTCGCGACGGCCAACTCCTGTATATTGGACGAGCCGATGAGCAGATTAAGTTGAGGGGCTTCCGGATAGAACTTGGTGAGATTGAGGCAGTCCTCATGACGGTTCCCGGTGTTCAAGACGCGGCGGTAGTACTGCGCGAGATTCCGCCCCGTGGGCCATCGCTTGTGGCCTACGTGACCACCGATGCGCACGCGGGTTTGTCTGATCGAGAGATCTTGAGCGGACTGAGAAGGGCCTTGCCACATTACATGGTGCCTGCCGCCTGTGTCGTGGTTGACGCGTTGCCCTACGGACCAAGCGGGAAAATCGATCGACGGGCGCTGCCCGTGCCGGCTCTAGGCTCGATCGATCAGACGGTCGCCCGCGTGGCTCCGCGAGACCACATTGAACACAGTCTTATGGACATTTGGGCGGATGTGCTCGGTGTGCGTCCGTCCAGCGTCCATGAGAACTTTTTCGATTTGAGCGGACATTCGTTGCTTGCCACACAGGTCGTTTCACGAATGCAGGAGATGTTTCTGGTCGACGTGCCACTCAGGACCATCTTTGATTCTCCGACCATTGCGCAACTCGCCGAACACATCCGAATCGAACAGCAACGAGGAGTTGGACGTGCAGCGCTCCCTCCTATCGTGGTCGTTTCTCGTGCTGAGCCGCTCCCGCTGTCGTATTCTCAACAACGTATGTGGGTCATGTACCAACTCGCCCCGAAAAGCACTGCGTATAACATCCCGTTTGCCTCGCGGCAGACTGGCCCTTTGAATAAGCAGTGGATGCGTCAGACGATTCAGGCCGTCACAGGACGACATGAATCGTTCCGTACGACGTTTCGGATGACAGAAAGCGGGCCGGTCCAGATTGTGGGGGAATGGCAGCCTCCACATTGGGTTGAGTTAGATCTTCGAGGATTGCCGCGCCATCAACGGTTGGCGGAGGCCATTCGGCTGGTTGAGGAAGAGGCCCGCATTCCGTTCGATCTTGAGCGGGGGCCCGTCGCTCGATTCTTTTTGATTCAACTCGATGCGGAAGACCATGTTCTCGTGTTGAGTCTGCATCACATTATCGGGGATCAGTGGTCATTAGGAGTGATTGGTCAAGAGTTTGCGGCGCATTACAATGCCCTCAGCCAAGGTCGCTCGGTTCAGTCTGTTCCGATCCCGATTCAATATGCCGACTTCGCTATGTGGCAGCGACGCTGCCTCACCGATGATACGCTTCGTCCCCAACTGGAGTATTGGCGCGAGAGGCTGGCGAATCTGCCGGTGCTGTCGCTGCCGACCGACCATCCTCGACCGTCTACGCAAACGTATGCGGGATCCTATTGTGCGTGGGATCTGCCGACTTCTCTCATCGAGCGGCTGAAAACGTTCAGTGCGCATCGTCGTGTGACCTCGTTCATGACGTTACTTGCCTGTTTCCAGGTCTTACTAAATCGATGGTCCGGCCAGACAGATTTTGCCGTGGGCGCCCCGATCGCGAACCGGACCCAGGTGATGACAGAGTATATGGTCGGCACCTTCGTAAACACCTTAGTGCTGCGGGCGGATCTGTCGGACGATCCGACGTTTGAAGAGTTGGTGATGCGTGTCCATGGAACTGCCCTCGGCGCCTATACCAATCAAGACTTTCCATTTGAGAAATTGGTCGAAATGCTCCAGGTCAGTCGCGATTCGAACTACTCGCCGCTGGTACAAGTGCTCTTCAACGTCGCCAATGCGCCAATCGGCGAGGTGGACCTTCACGGGCTGTCCTGGGCTCCGTTGAATATCGATACCGGCTCAGCGCAGTTCGATTTGAGTCTCACGGTCGAAACGGAAGTTTTGAGAAGGGTTTATCTTTCGTTCAATACGGATCTCTTCACCCGTCAGACAGCTGAAAGAATGCTCGGTCATTTTGGCACGTTGCTTCAGCAGGCACTCGCGCATCCTGGACTTCGCGTGTCCGAGTTGCCGATGCTGAGTCGTGTCGAAGAAGAGCAGTTGCTGACCGAATGGAACAGAACGACGGGAGACTACCCTCACCGGCAATGTTTCCAGGAACTGTTCGAAGCCCAAGTAGACCTGACACCCGATGCCGTTGCCGTTTCTATGGAAGGTCAGTCATTAAGCTATCGAACATTAAATGCCAAGGCGAATCAGATGGCTCGTGCCTTGTCTGGTCTGGGTGTCACGCGGGAAGTGATCGTCGGAATCTGTCTTGATCGGTCGCTGGAGATGCTCGTGGCGCTCTTGGCCGTCTGGAAAGCCGGAGGGACGTATCTCCCGCTCGATCCTGACTATCCACGAGATCGGATTCGCTTCATGGTTGAAGATGCCGGCGCCTCCTTGGTGATGACGACGACAGCCTTGTCCGATCGATTCGAGTTTCATGCGTGCCGAGTGTTGTGTCTTGACCAGGCGAAGGATTCTTTTGCGCAGGAGGCCGATCACAGTCTTTCACCGATTGCCAGCTCCCGGGATCTTGCCTACGTCCTGTATACCTCAGGGTCAACTGGACAACCGAAAGGCGTGGAGATTACACACCGTTCTCTGATGAATTTTCTGTGGTCCATGAAGCGTGAACCGGGCTGTTCGGCGCAGGATATCTTCCTGTCCGTAACGACTCTGTCATTCGATATCGCAGGATTAGAGTTGTACTTGCCATTGCTGGTTGGAGCACGTGTGGAAATCGTGAGTCGCGCTGTGGCGGTGGAGGGTCACAAACTGCGGGAACTCTTTGAGGCGATTCGGCCGACGCTCATGCAAGCCACACCGGCGACCTGGCGCCTGTTACTGGATGCCGGGTGGACCGGCAGCCAGTCGTTGACGGCGCTCTGTGGGGGAGAAGTCCTGTCAGTGGACCTGGCGAAGAAACTACTCGAACGAGTGAAAGTCTTGTGGAATATGTATGGCCCGACGGAAACGACCATTTGGTCCACCATCGCGAAAATCGAACCGGGGGACTTAGAGATCACCATCGGGCGTCCAATTGCGAATACGGAAATCTATATCTTGGATCGCCGCTTGCGCCCGGTTCCTGTCGGCGTGTCAGGGGAGTTGTATATTGGCGGACATGGCCTGGCCAGAGGCTATCGCCGCCGTCCTGAGTTGACCGACGAGCGGTTCATTCTCCAGCTATTCTCTTCTGCACCGGTCGCCAAGCTGTATCGTACAGGAGATTTAGCGCGATATCGTCCAGATGGACGCATCGTGCATCTCGGTCGGGTGGATCATCAGGTCAAGATCAGGGGGTTCAGAATCGAGTTGGGCGAGATCGAAGCTGTGTTGAGTCGCCATCCAGCGGTGCGGCATGCCGTGGTGACTGCGCGGGATGATCAGCAAGACTTCAAGCAACTCGTGGCCTATTTGGTCTGTCAGGATGGAGTAGCACCGACTCCAGCCGAACTTCGCTCACTTCTTCGGACGGTGCTCCCTGACTATATGGTGCCTTCCTACTTTGAGTTTCTTGCTGCGATGCCCCTGACGGCCAATAATAAGGTCGACGTGAATGCGTTGCCGCCCCCCGCCGTCGTCGGCGCGTCGAGTGAGAGGACACATGTCGGTCCACGTAATGGACTGGAAGTCCAGCTGGCTGCCCTATGGCAACAGGTGCTTGGCGTCCACAAGCCTGATGTTTATGACAATTTTTTTGATCTCGGCGGACATTCACTCAAGGCAGCACAGTTCTTTTATCTCCTCGAGCAAGTCTATGGGAGGCACCTTCCTCTGGCCACACTGTTTCAAGCCCCGACCATTGCAGCGTTAGCCTCAATTCTTTCACGCGACCGGTGGGTGCCGCCGTGGCAATCCTTGGTTGCGATTCAGCCGAGCGGGTCGGCGATTCCGATTTTCATGGTTCCTGGAGTCGGGGGCAATGTGTTGATCTTTGGGCAGTTGGCGAAGCTGTTGGGCCAGGATCAGCCGTTCTATGGATTGCAGGCGCGAGGATTGGATGGGAAAGAGGCGCCGTTTATTTCGGTGCCAGAGATGGCGAGGCACTATGTCAAAGAAATCCAACAACTCCGTCCCCAAGGGCCCTATACCATTGCCGGTGCCTGTACCGGAGGATTGATTGCCTACGAAATGGCTCAGCAGCTGATGGCGCAGGGGAGTGTGGTGACGTTGCTGATGATGGACACCTGGCATCCGAGTTCGTATCGGAAACATCGGAACAAGAGGCTGATGGGACTTTGGTTACCGCTATTAGTCGTCCGTAAGATAGGGGAGGATTTTCGAAAGCTCCTCCGGACACCTCTGAAAGACTGGGTGTCGTTCGTTCGGCTCAAAGCCAAGCGGCTCGTGCTTTTGTTACGAGGGGGAACAACAGAGGAAGAAAGAAGAACGGAGGATACACGTGAGACAGAGTTGCAGGTTGAACGAGTCACGCAGGCGACCTTTCATGCGGTAGCCCGCTATACTGTGCATCCATACTTAGGCCGTCTCTTGAATATAGTGGCATCGAAGCGGCGTGTGGTCGAATCGGCCGTTGACACGAGGTATGTGTGGGCAAAGCTCGTAGGTGGCGGGAGTCAGATCATGGAGGTTGCTGCCGAGGACTCAGGGCTCCTCTTTAGCTCGCCTCATGTGGAAAAGGTGTCCGGGCATGTCCAGGCCTTCCTCTCCGTTGATGCTGAAGATGCGACAGCCCGCGACCGACACACTCGCGATATGAGTGCGTAACTTCCATCTCTTTCCTTCCCTCAACGTGAGGCCGGTCGACGATGCCATTTATACGATTCCTCCACTTTGTTGTGCAGCGTTCGAGAACCATGGTCTGGCTCATGGTCGGTGCCGGTGTCATGTCAGGTCTCTTGAGCGCCGGGGTTTTGGCGCTCATTAATCATGTGCTCCATCATTCCTCCGACCATTCCCTCCTTGTGATGCTGGGGTTTGTCGCCCTTGTCGCCGGGAAGCTTCTGTCAAACCTGTGGTCCCAGCTCCTGCTCGTCCGATTCTCACAAGACATGATTTTGGACCTCTCCTTATCGCTCTGTGCGAAGATCGTGCGGGCCCCGTTGCGTCGTTCTGAGCAGCGAGGGGCTGCCAATATTCTCGTCACCCTGACGGATGACGTCAGTTGGGTTACCTGGGCGATCCAATGTTTTCCTCAATTGGTGATGAACGCAGCGGTTGTGCTGGGCTGCGGATTCTATCTTGCCTGGCTGTCGTGGGGTACGTTTTTGGGAGTGGTTGGTGTCACCCTGCTTGGTGCCCTTGGGTATCAGTGGCTGCACACCGGCGCGCTCAGCGTCATCTATGCAGCTCGTGAGGCCAGGGCCGAGTTGTTTCGACAATTTCGTTCCCTCACGGATGGGCTGAAAGAGTTGTTGATGCATCGGGCGCGTCGACAGGAATTTGTGAATCAGGAGGTGCGAAGGGCGGCGGAATCCTATCGGCAAACGAATTTGGAAGCGACGCGGAGGCAAGCTCTGGCGGACGCCTGGACGCAGATCTCATTTTATTCCCTCATTGGTTTAATAGTATTTTTGTTTCCCTCTGTGGTGACGGTGTCCCCCGAGGCCCTGACTGGGTATGTGGTGGCCGTCCTCTATATGATGAGTCCTATCTGGGGCATCATCGGTGCCTTACCAACGATCGAACGAGGCCAAGTGGCATTGGAGAATATTGAACGATTAGGCGTATCTCTGGACGTCGGCCACGAGGACGCCCAAACGTTACGATTGGCAGGGATTGAGGCTGGGATCCCTCCTATTGTGCAGTGGAACGATGTTGTATTTTCGTATGGTAAAGAGGAAGGAGTCGAAGCGCCCTTCGTACTTGGGCCTATCAGTTTAAAACTGCATCCAGGCGAACTGGTGTTTATCATCGGAGGCAATGGGAGTGGCAAATCTACTTTTGTGAAAGTCCTCGCTGGGCTGTATCAGCCCCTCAAAGGGAACGTGACGCTGGCTGGCACGATGATTACCGATGCAAATCGGGAGTGGTACCGTGAACACTTCTCGGTTGTATTTTCAGACTTTCACCTCTTCAACAAACTCCTGGGCCAGTCGGATTCTCAGGTTGACAGGCTTGCGTTACAGTACTTACGGTTGCTGCACATCGATCAGAAGGTCTCTGTGCAGGAACGCACGTTCTCGACCATCGATCTCTCGCAGGGGCAGCGAAAGCGGTTGGCGCTTGTCACGGCCTACTTGGAGGATCGCCCTATCTACGTCTTTGATGAATGGGCCGCGGATCAAGATCCCCAGTACAAGGAGATCTTTTACAAGAAACTGCTTCCGGACCTTCGTGAGCGGGGGAAATTGGTGGTCGTCATCACTCACGACGACCGGTATTTTCATCTCGGCAATCAGGTTATTAAGTTAGAGGATGGTAAAGTTGTGGAATATTTGAAGACCGGGGTAGGCGGTCGTCCGTAAACATGGCCCCATGATGTCGAATTTCTGTATTCAAGATGGCAATGTGCTGATTTCATTCCAGTCGATTGAGGATCTCACGAATATTGAGCGGCAGGGCCACACTAGCCTTGAGCTGAATGTCGTTCACCTCTGGGGGATTGAGCTCGACGGGTCGCCACGCTGTCTGAAGCGATGCGCCGAGTGGTTAGATAAGGAGGAACGGGGCAGGGCCGCACGCTTGATTCGAGAGGAGGACCGGCAGCACTACATGCTTGCGCACGGAGGTCTCAGAGCGGTCCTCAGCCGGTATCTTGGGATCGGCCCCGATGTGGTAGAGCTATATCGTAGCGAGGCAGGTAAGCCTTCCTTGACGAGGGAGTTACGAGGTCAGTCGGCGATCACGTTCAATATGTCCCATGCGAAGGGCCGTGCGCTGATAGCGGTCTCAAAGGGGCAAGAGGTTGGCGTTGATCTCGAACGAATTCGTTCGGACGTAGAGGTTGCGAAACTTTCCGAGCGTTACTTCGCTTCCTCCGAACACGCCACGATCATGCAATCGACTGAGGAGCAGCGTGCAGCGAGGTTCTTCCGTTACTGGGTCTCAAAAGAGGCGGTACTCAAGGCGCAAGGTCTCGGACTCCAGGCGTTGAGCCAGTGCGAGATCCTCTTGGGAGCGGACGGAGTCGGGGCAGAGGTTCTGGTTCCGATGGGTTCTCCGCTCCAAAACAATTGGAGGGTTCGCCTCCTCTCTTGTGGCGAGGGATGGGAAGGTGCGGTGGCCGCTCAGGGGATGGACTGGGTCGTGCAGTGCGGTCAGGTGCGCTAAAGGCTCTTGTGCCTCTTATCGGCTTGAAAGCGGTTTTGTCACTGGTGATGCCTCCCGGAGTTCCTTGAAAAACTTCTGAATGAGTGCCTGACTCTCCTGTTCGAGGACCCCGCCGGTCACTGCGACCTGGTGGTTCAGCTTCTGCTCTGACGGCAGGTCAAATACCGATCCGCAGGCGCCGGCTTTCGGATCCCATGCCCCGAAGACGACTCGGGGAATCCTCGCTAGGATTATCGCACCGATACACATTACGCAGGGCTCGACAGTCACGTAGAGCGTCGTTTCGGTCAATCGCCACGTGCCCAGTGTGGTCGCGGCGGTGCGGATTGCAATGACCTCCGCATGGGCCGTGGGGTCCTGCCGGAGCTCGCGATAATTGTGCGCCTGGGCAAGAATCTGGTCTCCACGCACCAGCACCGCCGCAATCGGCACCTCACCGACCGCTGGTGCCCGCGCGGCTTCCTCCAGTGCGACTCGCATGAAGGCGAGATCCTGATCGTGTTCATCTGTCTGCACGATGACCATCCTCTGGGGTGTCTATAACAAGGTAGCGCTCGCCCGGGCCAGGCATCGTAGCATGGCCGATGAAAGGGGAGAAGGGGCGGTTACCGATGGAGTGAGAGCTGTTTACCGGCAAGACTCGCCGGTTTCGTCCACTCGAATTCGTAACGCAATTGCAAGGCAACGTACTTTTGAACCAAACCGCCTCCATCCAACGGCATGTCCCGTTCATGGATCAGTGCGAGCTCGAAATCCTGATAGCGGACAGCAAACCCCATGACCAAGTCGAATTCACTCGGTTTGATGACATTGGCCGCGAGCCGGTCCGTAAAGAAATTGCCGTCAACAAATAGGACCACACGATTGCGGTAGAGGTCGAGATCGGCATGTGCCACATATCGGAACAGCGCGCGACCAGTGTTGTCCGGACGAGCAAAGTAGGTCTCGTTATAAAAGAGCCCCCCGCCGCCGGCGTAGACTGTAAGGTTCTGATCTGGGAACGCCGACCGCCACCAGCTCAGGCTGCGGGCATCCGCCGGACGGTAAGTGACGAGCGCATCAGCATAGGCTTGTATCAGGCCGCTTCGATCCAATGGAGCATCGCGTTCATATTGCAGCCGCCATCCCCAGTTGTGGATGTTGCCGGTGAAGGCAAAGACAGTATCCCATTCCGAGAGCACGATCCAGCTCCTCTGTCGGTCAGAAAAAAAGTTCTGATCGGTATAGAACTGCAGATATTCCTTGTAAAGATCCGTTTCGAGATGGATCATCTGGCGGAGGCCGACCAACCCGGTGTTGTCCGGTCTCGCCGCAAAAGTGGGGTTGATCATGAAGACACCGGAGAGGAGATAGCCCTGGATCCAGTGCTCTTCGCTGTGGTCCTGGGCCCCTTCCATCTCGGGCAGTGGACGGCCATATTTCTCAAGCGCCCAGAGTTCTGGTGCGCTGTTTAGACAGAATCCACACAGCAGGGTTCCCACCGTCAGCTGGTGCAGGGTCCGTGACATCGTGAACATGAAGCTTATCCAGGGGCTCTAGGAGTCCGAGCCCATCAGTATGAACACACGAGAGAATGTCAGCTGGTTGTAACGGGCTAGCGTGGAGAGGTCAAGCGTTGAGTACTGTTGGCGCTATGAGCGACTCAGGAGATACATGGGGCCGGTCGGTTGCGGGCGGCCGCCTGAAGGCTCAAGGCTGACGGCAAAGGTCCTCGCATCTGTGAAGCTCAGAACCTTCTTGACGAGGAGGTGAGCGGTTTCTCCTGTATCCATGTGAAAGGTCCCGATGCTCATGGGTTTGTCATGAATGGCCCACAGTTGATAGGTCATGCCAGTGGGACATTCCGGCAGGTTCACGGCGTAGAGCCAGACTTTTTGGGTTCGCGAATCATAGAGCAGGAATCCCGCAGCCCGTTTCGCCATGTCAGATCCGGTGAGGGCCACGGCCTTGGCGTTGGGAATTCGAAGGAGTGTAGCCAATTCGTCTTGCGGAGTCCTGACGGTGCGAGTGGCCCCTCGCTGGCTCAATTGAACACGGATCTCTTCCAGCTCAGCATCGCGCTGGGCCAGCTGTTCCTTGGCTTCCGCAGCTTCGTTCACTCGTTGCTGCATCGCGTTGCGCAAATCGGCGAGGGCTCTGCCTTGGTCGCCGACCTCGCGATGCAGACTGGCAAGCTTTGTCGACTTTTCCTGAAGCGATGCTTCGAGCTGATGAATTTTCGATGTGTCGATGGAACGTTCTGTCGCAACGTTCCACGCGAGATATCCGCCGATACCCAGGATCAGAAGCGTGGCCAATCCAATAGCCCAGGGTAGTGAAAACGATCGGGCAGGGGCGACAGGAGGAAAGAGGTGGTTCATCCATTCGCCCGGTTCCAGGCTCGGTCGGGCCGGTTCATTCTGTGCCGCTTCAGCTGGAATCGTGGCGGGGTTTCGTTCTGCCATGATCGTGGCTTTGAGGGAGCGTGGAGCCCTGATCGGACTGAGACCGAGCGGGAGGAGCGCGGCGACGGATTGATAGTCCTTCAGTGCACTGTGACAGGCGGTGCAGCCGGAGAGTAAATGGGCTTCCAGCGCCTGTCGCTCGGTCCGGTCCAGCGCGCCTGCGGCATACAAGGGAACCGATTCTTCGAGTTGTTCATGCGTCATTGGAGCTCACCATGGTTCCACCACTGTTGGAGTCCATCCCGGAGTTTGGACATCCCCAGTTTGATCCGTGTCTTGACGGTCCCGAGAGGCTGGTTCAACCGCGCGGCGATCTCGGCATGGGAGAGTCCTTCATAGTAGGCGAGTTCAATCGCTTGTTGTTGCGCCTGGGGCAATCCAGCCACCGCTGCCCCTACTGCAATACGCAGTTCCTGATCGGCCAGCGTCTCAAACGGGCTCGGACCCAGATCGGCCGCCTGCGCAGCGGTTCCGACCTCCAGAGAGTTGGGTGCCCGATAACCTCGTGCGGCCCTGGCCCGGAGCCGGTCGATGGCCCGACTTCTGGTGAGGGTGACCAGCCATGCGACTGGAGTTCCACGCCCGACATCATAGCGGGAGACCTTCCGCCAGACTTCCAAATAGACATCCTGCAAGAGCTCCGCTGCTTCTGCGTGATTCCCCAAGATCCTGACTGCCAACGTGAACAATAGCGCGTTCGAATGGTCATAGAGCTGGCTGAACGCCTGCTGATCACCTTTGACCACACGGGCAAACAAGGCTGGATCGATTGTCGAGGTGGCGTGTCGTGAGGGTTTATCCATACACCGAGCGAGTTGTGAAGGAAAGTTGGGATCACTTCATGTCCGTCACGACTATAGCATCCTACGGAGGGAACGGGCAAAAGGATGTGTGTTTCTTGTCTTGCACGCAGGAAGAGATATCGGTCGCGTCTAATTGGCGGGGATGGCGGAGTTTGGAAGGTAGCTGAAACGGCTCAGGGCCTCATTCCTGGGTTGTTTGACGCTCAGCACAGCATTGCCCAACCAACGACCCCAGACCGGCGTCTCGGAGAAACTGGCGGAGCAGGAGCGACTCAGTGGTCTAGTCGTATTGAGCCAATCCTGTCCGTTGGAAGAAGGAATGATGTTGGCTCGATATGAGATATTTCCGATGCAGTAAGCGACATTTGCGAGGCACGTCACACAGAGACCGAGGAAGAACATCTTGGACTCCCTACGTCTGAAAGTATTGGGCGATTACTTCGGCTGCCACTACAGCACCGGTAGGAGCCGGTGGCAACGAAGGCACTGGTGAGGCCAAGGCTTGCTGTAAGGCTGGCGCCCACCGGCCTTGCGTGAAGTCGTCGATCGACAATTCGACCCCGCGTCCGTAGCGGTGCAGATAATCAACCAGCGGCGGCTCATCAGCAAAATTATATCGACGCACGTACACGACTGGCAGTTGAAGTGCGACGGCCTCAACGATGGTGCCGTAACCAGGTTTGGTCATGATGAGGTCCACAGAGGCAAGCAGTGTCTTAAAGGAGAATGGAAGCGTCGCGGTGGAATGAATACGGGAAAATCCTGGTGGGACCGGGCCATCGAAGAGGAAGCGATAGTGGCACAAGAGTTCGATCTGCTCAAGAGGGAGGGATGGCAGAGGAATACCGCCGAATCCCACCAAGACGGTATGTTCGTTGGGCGCCAGGGCGAGGATTGAGCAAAGTTGCTCTCGCTCAGGTGAGGTGAGGCTGGTTATCGGGCCAATATCGATAATGTTGCAGAAAGCATCGATTCTTGGAGCAGGGGTGATGCGAAGGGCCATGTCAGCTTTTGAATAGGAACCATGGATGCACTGAATCAACCGCTCCTGTGAATTGTCTGATGCGTGGCAGTATTCCTTGAGCACGAGGTCCCAGGTAAAGCTGGCCAAGGCGACGGTCGGAATCTGGGCGCGAAAACCGGCCTCGATGGCGAGGTAGGGTGTGTCGGCGATAACCAGCGCGGGCGATGCTGCCTGCATAGCGGTGACTTCCTGGGACAGGCGTGCTTCCCAGGTTTCGTGAAAACGGTAATGAGAAGCCCAAGTCTCGTCGACGTCGATCTTGAGAGGGCCGTCTTGGATACAGCCGACATCTTGCTGCACTGGTTGAAGGACCCAGGGAATAGTCAGCCTGTCGTGGAAAAAGGAGGCTGGGACTGTGGTACGGAGGATGGCAGTCACTCCGGGCACGAGAGAACCCAGTGCGTTGAGCACGGGCACGACTTGCGCTGCGTGACCGTAGCCATGTCCTGAGATCGCACACCAAATGCTGGGCAAGGCGGATAGTTTCCGGCTAGCTGTTGGAATAATCCGACTCTAGCGGCGCGATGTTGTATTGCAATTCGAGGTCGAACTCGTCGATCAATTCATTGGCCGTGGCAGCGCCGAGATCAGAGCGCACCTCGTTGATCACAAGATCGATCGCCATCCCGGCCTGTGCCCCATATTGCGTCATCGCCGATTCGATTCGCTGTTTGGCATCTTCAAGCTTCATAGGGTACTCCTCGCTCCGTTACGATCCGATCCATTATCCCAATGTTCGTAGCAACGCTTGCATCTCGGGGACTAAGTCCACGCCTCCGTTGGATCGACCGGAGCGTGCGGCGTCGATGCCTGCTTGCAGGATGAGCTTCGCCTCGTCCTTTCGTCCCAAAGAGACCATGGCGCGTCCAAGGCCCAGGTGTGAGGCGACGTGAGTCGGATCCAGCTGCGTGGCGACGGTCAGGTGTTCGACCGCTTCCTCGAGATTGCCGCCTTCCTGGAGAATTTTGTTGCCCAACCCATAACGACCGAGAAATCCTTTGGGATTCTTCGCGACCATTTGCCGAAATGCGTCAATGTCCATAATGCAATGTTCCCTGTGGTGAGTCCACTATAGCATTGAGGGAGCAGGATCGGCCAGAGCTTGGTTGAGGGAGGAGGGAGAGCCTGTTTAGGTGCCCGCGCGGTCGAGCTCGGGGTGACGGAATGAGCCGACGGCGTGGCCACTGGTTTACGCGCTTTCACCGTTGGTCTGCGAGTGGTGAAATTTGACGCCATAGAGGGTGACTCTCCAAAGATAACAGTGGATTGGACTCTGCTAGGAAATCGAGAGGGTTCGGCCTGTTCGAAAATAAAAGAATGCTGCACAGGGGATGGAACCGGCCGGAGAAAGAAGGAGATCAGTGAGTGGAGCGGTCACCTGGGATGGTTCAGCTTAGCGAGATGGGCCGAGTCGGTTTGGAGCTCTGGTAGCTTGTAGCGCTGGTCGAGAGTGACCACTCGTTCAAGACACCGTCGTGCTGAAATAAGATCCTGACGGGTGTCATACAGCGTTGCAAGGAGTCGGAGTAACGCCGCTTCGGCCGGTTCATTGCCGAGTTTAATATAATGTTCCGAGGCATTGTTCAGGCAGCGCTCGGCCTGGGTGAGGTCACCTTGGTCAAGAAAGCACTTGCCCAGTTGGCTATAGGTCACAGCCAGCCCCTCTTCGTTTCCGACAATCCGATGGTAGTCGAGGGCCTGCTTGAACGACGTGACGGCCTGTTCCCACTGCCCTTTGCGAGCCTCTTGAAGCGCCAGGTTGTTGTAGAGAATGCCGAGCGCGCGATCGTCTTGCAGATCGCGCAGAAGATCCAATGCTTCGAGATAGTAAGGGCGAGCCTTTTCCGGTGTGCCGGCTCCGACGTACAGGTTGCCGAGGTTCACGAGGGTATGGGCGATGGCGTGCTGATTCCGCTCCGTGCGTTGGATCGTCAGTACTTCCCTGTAGCAGGCTTCTGCGTGATCCAGGTCATCCGATAGGGCGCAGACGTTGCCAAGATTGCCGAGTGAATCGGAGAGGGCGCGGGGGTCATTGGCCAGGCGATCATCAGCGACGGCCTGTTCATAGGCGGCTTTGGCCTGGTCGAGTTGGCCGCGGTGGAGAAAAATGCGCGCGCGATGTTTGTGGTCTTCGGACATCTCTTCGTGAAGCGAGGGATTAGACTGATATCCGTGAAGCGAGATACGAACAGCGCCTCACGAGAGATGCATTCAGTCCCCCCCCTTAGGCGTGTCGCGTCGAAACTCGACTTGAATCTCATCCTCTTCATCGAGCCCCAATCCATCACGAAATGAACCATAGAGTTCGGTGATCTGCTCGACGTCTGCACGATGCTTCCCATCAGGAGAGGCCAGAAACGTTTCGCAGAGCCGGAGGCCGGTCTGAAAATGATGCGCAATGGTCTCTTCCGTCACCTGCTGCCAGGTGATGAAAATACAGAAGGCCTGGAAAGAGTGGGCTTTCGGGTAACGAGCGGCGAGCGCAAGGAGCCGTTCGTAGGCTGCTCGGGCTGTGGCACCGGCACTCGATGAAAAGGTGACTTCGGCCTCGGCTGCATCGTCCCAATCAACACCGAGTTCGTTTTTGGTTTCTGCTCGGCTGAATGCCTGCTGAGCGGCAAGAGCTGGATCGAATTGCATGGGTCCCTCTTTAGCTATGGTGACTGCAGCATACGCGCGGGGAGAAATGGAGGTCAATGCGTGCGTTTACTTTCCTTCCTGCGGCTCTGTAGACTGTGATTGACTATTACGATGGCCACAGAAATCCCCTTGTATCGCGAACCAGTCGAGACATTGCCGACCGATCCCATCGATCGCGTGATCCGCTATCACGTCCAGACCAAGCATCATTTCAACCGCTATGCCCGATCGCTCGGGCATTTGGATTGGGCGAACCAGCCTGATCCGTTTCGTCGGTTCGAAGGGGCGCCTCTGATCCGGTTACCACTATTAAAGTCTGGTGATGAACCTGCCTCTCCGTCTTATGATGCGATCTATGTGCGGGGAGCAGTGCCTGCCAATCCGGTCACGTTGCCTTCGCTCTCACGGTTTTTCGAACTTGCCCTCGCCTTGTCGGCGTGGAAACGGGGAGGGGACATGCAGTGGGCATTGCGCAGCAATCCCTCGTCCGGCAATCTCCATCCTACGGAAGGCTATCTTGTCCTGCCACAGATGGATCGGCTGGATCTGAACGCGGGCCTCTATCACTATGCGCCAAAGGAACACGGGCTCGAGCTTCGTGCAGAGTTTGCTGCCGAGCAGATGGCTCGCCTTCTCGCGCCGTTTCCTCCTGAATCGTTTCTGATCGGGCTGACCTCAATTCATTGGCGGGAATCGTGGAAGTACGGCGAGCGGGCCTTTCGCTACTGCAACCATGATGTGGGACACGCGATTGGAACGGCACGAGTCGCCGCCGCGACGCTCGGCTGGAATATGGCGCTGCTGGATGGAGTTGCCCAAGACAGGGTCGCTGCACTATTGGGTACCGATCGCATGGAGGACTTTATCCATGCGGAGCGGGAGCATCCGGATTGTCTGACAGTGGTCTGGCCATCGGGGGACGTGAAACGTGAAACGTTAGATGGGAAATGCGATGCGGAGCCCGCCATCCCATTGTTTCTAGATTCGGAGATGGTCCAAGAGCTCGCGGCTGCAACATGGCGCGGGAACGCCAATCGTTTGAGCCGGGATAATCCGGTGCCATGGGAGATTATTGATGATGTGGCGGCGGCGAGTTGGAAGCCTATGGCTGAAGCGCGGTCGGTGGCCCTTCCGAGGCTTCTCACGAATGACGTGTCACGTGTCACGTTTCACGAGAGCCTATCCGCTGGCCAGCTCATTCGGCAACGCCGGAGCGCCGTCTCCTTCGACGGCAAGACATCGATTACCTCCGCCACGTTCTTTCAGATGTTGGGCCGCATCATGCCTGTGGCGGAGTTGCCCCAACTAGAACGGCCGATGCCGTGGGACATCTTGCCGTGGGAGCCAGCGATTCATCTCCTACTTTTCGTGCATCGCGTGGATGGATTGACCCCGGGGCTCTATGTCCTGGTCCGTGATCGGGAGAAGTTGCCGTTGCTTCAGCAGTCGATGAACGAGGAGTTTGTCTGGACTCCGGTGCCGGGCTGTCCGGAAATCTTGCCCTTCTATTGGCTGCTGGAGGGCGATGCGAAGAAGGTTGCGGCACAGGTGAGTTGCCATCAAGATATTGCAGGAGACAGTGCCTTCTCGCTGGGGATGATTGCCGAGTTTGAAGGTCGCTTGCGAGAGGGAGGGGCTTGGTGGTATCCACGCCTATTCTGGGAGGCGGGTCTCCTGGGGCAAGTGCTGTATCTTGAGGCGGAGGCGGCAGGGGTGCGGGGTACGGGGATCGGCTGTTTTTTTGACGATCCGGTCCATGAGATCGTGGGAATCAAGGGACGTTCGTTCCAGTCACTTTATCATTTTACGATAGGCGGACCTGTTGAGGATGGAAGATTGATGACGCTGTCGGCCTATCATCACCTGAATCGATGACATTGCGTAATATCAAATAGATCAGTAACTTGGAGTGCTGCTCCTCATGTTTAAAATAAAGAAAAAATCCGACAAGCCGAAGCCCACGATCCTCTATAACGTCATTGAGGACTACTCCGAGTTTGACGCACCAGGGAATGTGACGGCTTGTGCCATGACGCACCAGGAAGACATTCCCGCGCACGCGAAAGTCTTGTCAGAAAGCTACGAGGTCCCGTTGGAGACAATGACCGCTCTCCTGACTGAGGGTGGGGTCTATATCTATCCGCAAATCGGGGGGTTGCTCACACGAGGATTGTTCGCCTGCGTTATAGATCCGACCGGTGGCACAC
>Ga0209048_10001804_pt1 | contig 21634 bp, 22 predicted proteins | sample FrelakmetCRP12CR_FD_187146 | JGI IMG/M metagenome (GOLD analysis project Ga0209048, IMG submission 187146) | Freshwater lake sediment microbial communities from the University of Notre Dame, USA, for methane emissions studies - CRP12 CR (SPAdes)... | ecosystem: Environmental > Aquatic >... | reverse complement strand
GGTCGCCGTCGGCCTCGGCCAGCCAGCCGTCGAGCGCGCACCACGGGGAGCGTTCACCGAGCACCCGGGCCTGCGGGCCCCGGCCGGCGAGGCGCAGCTCGGTGTCGTGCCAGTCGGGCCGACCCCGCAGCGTGAGCCCGCCGTAGCCGCCCCAGGTGGTGAACGGTGTGCGGTCGAGCTCGACATCGACGAGGGGGCGCAGGCGCACGTCCCAGTCGAGGGCGACCCCGTCCGCGAGGGTCCGGTGGGTGAGCGTCAGGTCCTCCCTCGACACCACCGTCTCACCGTCGGGGCGCACCCAGTCGATCGTCGAGCGACCCTCGGCGCTCGGCGCCGCGACCTGGCGCAGCACGCCGAAAGCGTCGTACTCCTCCCAGAAGTTCTCACCGTTCACGAACTTGATCGTGAACCAGAGGGCGTGGTGCCAGGGATGGTCCGTGGGGGCGTCGACGCTCAGCACACGGCCGGCGGGGGTGCGCACGGGGTGGACGAAGGGCCGGGGGACACCGTCCCAGACGTAGGGCCAGGGTTGGGTCCCGACAGTCATCGCCGCGCAGTCTGCCCCATCCCGAGCGGCCCGGCGTTAGTGTCCCCGTCCTATGGCCGAGCAGATGAACGAGCTGGGGTTCTACGGGCTGGCGGGGCACTCGACCTCTCCGCGCGATCTCGTGGGAGAGGTGCGCACGGGTGAGGCGCTCGGGCTCGGCTCGGTGTTCCTGTCCGAGCGCTTCAACGTGAAGGACGCGGCCGTGCTGTCGGGCGCGGCGGGCGCGTGCACCGAATCGATGGGGGTCGCCACCGGCGCGACCAACCACAACACCCGCCACCCGTTGGTGACGGCCACCTTCGCCACCACCATGCACCGCCTCACGGGTGGTCGTTTCGCCCTCGGCCTCGGTCGTGGTTTCGACGCGCTCTGGGGAGCGATCGGCTTGTCACCGGTGACCATGGCGCAGCTCGACGACTTCGTGGGGTTGATGCGTCGCCTCTGGCGCGGAGAGATGATCCTGGGCCACGAGGGCCCGGCCGGCTCGTACCCCTACCTGCACCAGGACGCCGGCTTCGACGAGGACATCCCGGTGATGATGTGCGCCCTCGGTGGACGCACGCTGGAGTTCGCGGGTCGGGTAATGGACGGCGTCGTCCTGCACACGTTCTTCAGCGACCAGGCGCTGGCCGATTCGGTGGCCGCGGTGCGTCGCGGGGCCGAGGCGGCGGGGCGCGATCCCGACGCCGTGCGCATCTGGTCGGTGCTCGCCACCGTCGGTGATCACCTCGACGAGGAGCTCCGCCTGCGCAAGCTCGTCGGTCGGCTCTGCACGTACTTCCAGGGTTACGGCGACCTGTTGGTCTCGGTGAACGGCTGGGACCCCGCGGTGCTCGAGGCCTTCCGGGCCGATGCGGTCGTAGGGTCGATCTCCGGGGCGATCGACGCAGTGGCCACGACCGAGCAGCTCGAGCACCTCGCCACCCTCATCCCCGACGAGTGGCTGGCCGCCTCGGCCACCGGCGCTCCGGAGCAGTGCGCGGCGCGGGTGCTGACGCAGTTCGACCTCGGGGCCACCGACGTGATCCTGCACGGGGCGACACCCACCGAGCTCGAGCCGGTGCTGGCGGCCTACCGAGAGGCGCGGCCTGCGGGTCGCTTCTCGGGACGCGCCGCCAACCCGGGCCGTCCCCTCTAGCGCACGCGGAGCGCCGCGAGCAGGGCCTGCACCGCGGCGAGGTCGTCGTGGCCGGTGCCGACGGCTTCCTTGGCCACCTGGAGGGCGGTGATCGCGCCGTCGCCGGCGACCGTGCCCGAGCGCTCCCATTCGGCCCCGCTCACATGCTCGAGCGCCTCTGCGAACTGGTCGGCCTCGTCGGTGAGCAGGTCGAGCACCTCGGCCACCGACTCGGGGCCGGGCAGGCTCCAGTCGCGTGCGGTCGGGTCGGCGATGGCAGGGTGCAGCAGCGGCTGGTCGCCGACCAGGATCTGGCGCAGCGCCTCGCGCTGGAGCACCCAGGTGCGGGTCGTGCCCGACGCGATGTCGACCGCGGACCGGCCATCGGGGCCGAGCCGGTGGGCGAGCTCCTCGATCTGCTCGTCGTCGGCGATCGGCGCGAGCGCAGCCCGGAACCGCCGTGGGTAGGACCGGAGCGCGACGACGAGGTCGGCGGGGGAGGCGTGGCTGAGGTCGAGCGCGGTCACTCGCCGGCCTCGGCGAGCACGGCGCCGACCAGGTTGGGCGGCAGCGGCTCGTAGTGGTCGAACTGGGCGTGGAACCGGCCGCGACCGCTGGTGCGCGACCGCAGGTCGATGGCGTAGCGGCGGATCTCCGACGTTGGTACGAGCACCACGATGGTGTGCTCGCCCTCGTCGGCGGCCTCGGTGCCCTGCACACGGGCCCGACGGCTGTTGAGATCGCCCATCACGTCGCCCTGGAGTTCGACGGGCACGGTGACCTCGAGCAGGGAGACGGGTTCGAGGATGATCGGCCCGGCCTTGGCGAGGGCGTCCTTGAAGCCGTGACGCCCGGCCATCTTGAAGCTCATCTCGGAGGAGTCGACCGAGTGGTACTTGCCGTCGTAGCAGGTGACCCGCACGTCGACCACGGGGAAGCCGAACGTGCCGCCGTCGGCCATGGTCTCCTCGATGCCCTTCTCGACCGCGGGGATGAACTGGCGGGGAATGGCCCCGCCGACGATGGCATCGACGAACTCGAAGCCCGAGCCCCGCTCGAGGGGCTCCACCCTCAGGTTGGCCACGCCGAACTGACCGTGCCCGCCGCTCTGCTTCTTGTGCTTGCCCTCCGCCTCGGCGCTCTCGGTGATGGTCTCGCGGTACGGGACCTTGACGTCCTCGGTGTCGACCGTGACGCCGAACTTCCGGGCCAGCTTCTCGAGCGTGATCGCCAAGTGGGTCTCGCCCATGCCCAGCAGCAGCGTCTGGTGGGTCTCGTCGACGCGGTCGACCACCAGGGCCGGATCCTCGTCGGTGAGCCGGTGCAGGGCGTTGGCCAGCTTGTCGTCGTCGGCCTGGGTGCGGGCCACGACGGCGACGGCCAGCACCGGCTCGGGGAGCGCGGGCGCGGGCACCCTGACCGGGAGGCCTTTGGGCGCGAGGGTGTCGCCAGTGGCGGTGGCCGACAGCTTCGCCACCGCCGCGAGGTCGCCGGCGGTGACCTCGCTCAGGTCGAGGTGCTCGCGCCCGCGGAGGGTGAACAGCGCGTGGAGGCGCTCGTCGGTGCCGTTGCGGGTGTTGAGCAGGTGGCTGTCCGGGCGAACCGTGCCCGACAGCACCTTGAAGATCGAGACCTGGCCGACGTACGGGTCGGCGATCGTCTTGAACACGTACGCCAGGGGCTCGCCGCTCGCGTCGGGCACCACTTCGGCGGTGGTGTCTCCGGCCTCGACGGCCGTGGGGGGCCGATCGAGGGGCGACGGACCGATCTCGCAGATGAAGTCGGCCAGCCGGTCGATCGCCACGCGGGCGGTGGCCGAGCCGCAGATCACCGGGAACACGGTGGCGTAGTCGACGCCCAGGGCGAGCGTGTGCTCGAGCTCCTCGAACGAGGGCACCTCGCCCTCGAGATAGCGCTCGAGCAGGGCGTCGTCGGCCACGACGATGCCCTCGACCAGGTTGTCGTGCACCTGGTGCTCGAGCGCCTCCATCTCGTCGGGGATGTCGGCCTCGGTGGGTGTGCCGCTGTCGTAGAGCCAGGCCCGGTCGGTGAGCAGATCGGCGATGCCGTGGAAGTCGGCCTCGGCCCCGATGGGCAGCTCGAGGGGTGCCACGCCCGCCCCGAAGACGTCGCGCATCTGGTCGAGCGTGCGCTCGAATGACGACCGCTCGCGGTCGAGCTTGTTGACGAAGATCATGCGGGGCAGGCCGAGCTTTGCGGCGGCCTTCCAGAGTCGCAGCGTCTGCACCTCGACACCTTCGACCGCGCTCACCACGAACACGGCGAGGTCGGCGACGCGCATGGCGGCGTGGACCTCCCCCTCGAAGTCGGCGTAGCCGGGCGTGTCGATCAGGTTGACCTTGTGGCCCTTCCACTCGAACGGGGCCAGCGCCAGCGACAGCGAGATGCCGCGCTTTTGCTCCTCGGGGTCGGTATCGCAGACGGTGTTGCCGTCCTCCACCCGACCGGTGCGGGGGATGGCCCCCGCCTCGAAGAGGAGCGCCTCGGCGAGCGTGGTCTTGCCCGAGCTGCCGTGACCGACCAGTACGACGTTGCGGATCTTCTGTGTTGCGGCCTTGTTCACGGGGCCAGAGCGTAGGCCCTCCGCGAGGGGCGCGCGACCGAGGGGTTCCGATGGCGTTCGGTGATCCGCTGCTACCCTTGGAGGGTCCTGATTCCCCACCCGGAGCCCTCCCTACATGCTCGACGGACGATGGCGGACGAACTTCGAGAAGGGCCTCCGACCGGTCGGTCTGAGCCTGCGCCGACTCGGGTTCACCGCCGACGTGCTCACCACCATCGGCGTGGTCATGGCCGCCTTCGCCGCGGTGTCCATCGGCGCGGGTCACACCAAGCTGGGTCTGCTGTTCCTGGTGCTCACCGCGATCCCCGACGTTCTCGACGGCGCGGTTGCCAAGGCGTCGGGCACCGCGTCGCCCAGGGGGGCGTTCTTCGACTCGGTGATGGACCGCGTCGCGGATGCGTTGTTGCTCGGAGGCGTGGCCTGGTACGTCGCCGGACGTCACGGCGGGTACTGGGCGGTGTTGCCGATGGCGGTGCTCGCGGCGTCGATGCTCATCTCCTACGAGCGGGCCAAGGCCGAGTCGCTCGGGTTCGACGCCCGCGGCGGCCTCATGGAGCGCGCCGAACGCCTGGTCGCGCTGGGCCTGGGGCTCCTGTTCGACGTCTTGTTGATCCCCGTCCTGGTGATCATGCTCGTGCTCACCGTCGCGACGGCGGTGCAGCGCTTCGTCAAGGTGTGGCGTCAGGCCAGCATGGAGCGTCCGGTCGTGCCGCCCAAGCGCCGTCCGCGCCGGCGTACGCCCCGCACCTCGTCGGCCACCTGGCAGCGGCGGCTGCGCAATCGCCCCCAGTAGTGGGGCGGATCGTCCCATGGCGATCGAACCGGTCTCGGCGTTGTACCGAGCCGCGTCCACGGTGGTGCGCACCCTGCCTCTCCCCGCGACCGAGTTGTTCGCGCGCGCGGGCAGCGCTGTCGTGCCCGAGGTGTCCGAGGAGCGCCGCCTGCTCGTCGAGCGGAACCTGCGCCGTATCTACGGGCCCGAATACGGGGGCGCCGAGATGCGCCGCTCGGTCCGCGAGACGTTCTGGTCGTACACGAGGTACTGGATCGACTCGTTCCGGCTGCCCGACCTCGACCTCGAGACCATCGACGCGGGCTTCTCGGCCGAGGGCTACGAGCACATCGCAGCAACCCTGGCGCGCGGGGTGGGCCCGATCCTGGTGCTGCCCCATCTCGGCGGCTGGGAGTGGGCCGCGTTCTGGCTCACCCAGGTGCAGGGCATCCCGGTCACCGCGGTGGTCGAGGCGGTCGAGCCGCCGGAGTTGTTCGAGTTCTTCGTCGAGTTCCGTCGTGCACTGGGCATGAACATCGTGCCGCTCGGCCCCGGCGCGGGAACCGAGGTGCTGCGCGCCATCAAGGCGGGCCACATCGTGTGCCTGCTGGCCGACCGCGACATCGAGGGCACCGGTGTCCCCGTCGAGTTCTTCGGTGAGACCACGACCCTCCCGGCCGGTCCTGCCACCTTGGCTCTGCGCACCGGCGCACCCCTGCTGCCCACCGCGGTCTACTTCCGGGGCGATGTCCACCATGGCGTCGTGGAACCGCCCCTCCCCGCCGAGCGTCAGGGTCGGCTGCGAGACGACGTCGCCCGGTTGACCCAGGCCATGGCCAGCCGGCTCGAGGGTCTGATCCGCACCGCGCCCGAGCAGTGGCACCTGCAGCAGCCCAACTGGCCGAGCGATTACGAGGCCCTCGAGGCCATCGGGAGGCCGCATCCCCGTCCCGGTGAGCAACCGTGCGCATCGGCCTGATCTGTCCGTACAGCCTCACCGTCCCCGGCGGGGTCCAGGGGCAGGTGTTGGCTCTGGCCCGCACCCTGCGCCAGGCCGGCCACGAGGTGCGGGTGCTGGGCCCCTGCGACGGCCCACCACCCGATGCCGGGGTCACGCCGCTGGGCAACAGCATCCCGACGGCCGCCAACGGATCCGTGGCGCCGTTGGCACCCGACCCGTCCGCGCAACTGCGCACCATCCGCGCGCTGCGCGACGAGGCTTTCGACCTCGTGCACCTTCACGAGCCGCTGGCGCCCGGGCCGACCCAAACCGCGCTCATGTTCAAGTCCCAACCGCTGATCGGCACGTTCCACGCCGCGGGCCAGAGCGCCGGCTACCGGTGGCTGGCCCCGGTCCTGCGCTGGATGCACGGCAAGCTCGACCTGTCCTGCGCCGTGTCCGAGGATGCGCGCAAGCTCGCCCACGAGGCCCTCGGCGGCGAGTACGTCCTGGTGTTCAACGGCGTCGAGACCGGTCTTTTCGCCAAGGCGGTCGCCTGGCCGACCGTCGGCCCCACCGTGCTCTTCCTCGGTCGCCACGAGCCCCGAAAAGGACTCGCCGTCCTGCTCGACGCCATGGCCGAGCTTCCCCCCAACGTGCGGCTCTGGATCGCCGGTGACGGGCCCGAGACGGACCAGCTGCGCAGCCGCGTGGCCGGCGACGTGCGCATCGAGTGGTTGGGACGCATCTCCGATGCCGAGAAGGCCGCCCGCCTGCGCGGGGCCGACGTGTTCTGCGCCCCGTCGTTGGGCGGCGAATCCTTCGGCGTCGTGTTGCTCGAAGGCATGGCCGCGCACACCGCGGTCGTCGCCAGCGACCTGCCCGGCTACGCCAACGTGGCCCGTGCCGACCGAGACGCCCTTCTGGTTCCGCCGGGCGACCACCACGCGCTCGCGGCGGCTCTGCGGCGGGTCCTCACCGACCCGGTGCGGACCCGTGAGCTCGTCACGTCAGGTGACGATCGAGCGGCCTCGTTCTCGATGGAGCGCCTGGCCGAGGTGTACCTCCGGCTGTACGAAGACGTGCTCGACCGGGCCCCAACCCACCCGTAGGTAGGATGGCCGGTTCATGCCCCAGGTCAGACACAACAAGCGGCGGGCGGCGGTGCTGCTCCTCGCCCTGTTCGCCCTGTTCACCGTCGTGGGTTCGGCGATCGCGTTGCTGGCGGGGCTGGGCCTGGTCGGGGTGGTGGTCGCCCTCGTGGTCGCGGCGGCGCTGACCGCCGCCGCCCGCCTCAGCTCCGAGCCCACGGCCCTGCGGGTCACGCGGGCCCGCCCGGCCGACCCGACGACCCACGCCCGGCTGCACAACCTGGTCGAGGGCTTGTGCGCGACGAGCGGCCTCCCGGTACCTCGCCTGTACGTCGTCGACGATCCGGCGCTCAATGCGTTCGCGGCCGGACACGACCCCCGACACGCCTCGCTCACCGTCACGACGGGGCTTCTCGACGCCATGAGTCGCATCGAGCTCGAGGGCGTGTTGGCCCACGAGTTGAGCCACATCCGCAGCGCGGACATCGCGCCCTCGACCCTGGCGGTCACGACGGTCGGTCTGGCCGCGGTGGTGTGCGACATCGCGGTGCGCTTCGTGGTGTTCGGCGCCCGGCGGGTGCGCGAGGACGACGGTGCCGGCCCGCTGCGCATCGCCGTGTCGTTGCTGTTCATCTGGCTCACGCCGCTGGCCGTCGTCGCGTTGCGCCGCACCGTGGCCCCCCGGCGCGAGCCGCTGGCCGACCTCGCCGCGGTGGAGACCACCCGCTACCCACCCGGTCTCATCGGTGCCCTCGAGAAGGTCCGGGACGGCTCGGCGGTCGTTCGGGAGGGCCATCGGGCCACCGCGCACCTGTGGATGCAGGAGCCGATGCCCCACCACGACGATGCTCCGGACAAGGCCCGCTGGTCGCACCTGTTCGACACCCATCCCCCCATCGAGGACCGCATCGCGGCCCTGAGAGAGCTGTGAGGTCCACCACCTGTGGGACGGCCTTCTCTACTCTCACACGCATGACCCGCCGCCTCGCCGTAGCCGTCGTCGCCGCGTCCGTGCTCGCTCTGGTGGCCGCCGCGTGCGGCGGCGCCAAGGCGCTCGAAGCCGCTCCGGTGACCTCCGGTGTGCCCCAGACCACGACCACCACCGCCACGCTGCCGGTCTATCCGCTCACGGGGCTGCCGCTGCTCGACCCCGCGTCGGCCAAGCATCCTGCCGTCGTGGTGAAGATGGACAACAGCCCCGACGCCCGCCCGCAGACGGGCATCAACCAGGCCGACATCGTGTACGAGCTTCTGGTCGAGGGCATCACGCGCTATGCGCTGGTGTTCCACTCCGAGACCCCCGACCCGGTCGGCCCGGTGCGCTCGGCGCGAAGCTCCGATCCCGGCCTGATCGCCAACCTCAACAAGCCCCTCCTGGTGTGGTCGGGTGGCAACCCGGGCGTCACCGGCGAGGTAGCCGACGCCGCCAGGGCGGGCTTCTTGGTCGACGCCGGGGTGAACAACTACCCGGCCGACTACTTCCGCGACAACAAGCGGATCGCGCCCCACAACCTCTACGCCAACCTCACGAACGTCCTCGCCGACGCCAGCCCGCCCGGCGCCGGCCCACCCCCGATGCTGTTCGCCTACCGCTCGTCGACCGCCGCCGGGGCCACCACGACGTCGGGGGCGACCTCGAGCACCACCGCCTCGGGCGTCGAGTCGGCCGGCACGACCATCGACTTCGGGCTCAACACCCGGGCCGACTACGTCTGGGACGCCGAGCGCAAGGGCTGGGACCGCTTCCAGGTCGACCAGACCCACAACCGGGCCCAGAGCGCGACGGTCGACCCGTCGGGCGAGCAGGTGTCGCCGGCCAACGTGGTGATCATGTTCCTGGAGTATGGCCAGAGCCCCTCCGATGCCCGCTCTCCGATGGCCGAGAGCACGGGCACGGGTGCGGCGCTCGTGCTCACCGACGGCAAGGCCATCGAGGGCACCTGGAAGCGAGCGGGCACGATCTACCCCTGGGAGCTCACCGACAAGGCCGGTAACCCGATCCAGCTGACACCGGGCCGCACGTGGGTCGCGCTGCCCCAGGCGGGCTCGGCCGTGCTCCCGATTGATCGGCCCACGGCCGACGAGCTGTTGGCGGTGCGCAAGTAGGGGACGACCCACGCGTCGTCGTAGACTCCCCTCATGGTTGAGATCAACGACGGCGGCCTCGCGCGCGAGACGGGCACCCAGCTCGTCAAGCGGGGCCTGGCCGAGATGCTGAAGGGCGGCGTCATCATGGACGTCGTCGACGCCGAGCAGGCCCGTATCGCCGAGGACGCCGGCGCGGTGGCGGTGATGGCGCTCGAGCGGGTCCCGGCCGACATCCGGCGCGACGGCGGTGTCGCCCGCATGAGCGACCCCGAGATGATCGAAGGGATCAAGGCGGTCACGACCATCCCCGTCATGGCCAAGGCCCGCATCGGGCACTTCGTCGAGGCGCAGATCCTGCAGGCGCTCGGCGTCGACTACGTCGACGAGAGCGAGGTGCTGACCCCCGCCGACGAGGCCCACCACATCGACAAGTGGGCGTTCACCGTGCCCTTCGTGTGTGGCGCCACCAACCTGGGCGAGGCCCTGCGGCGCATTTCCGAGGGCGCGTGCATGATCCGCTCCAAAGGTGAGGCAGGCACCGGCAACATCGTCGAGGCGGTGCGGCACCTACGGTCGATCCTCGGTGACATCGGCAGGATCACACAGGCCGATTCGGCCGAGCTGTACGGCTGGGCCAAGCAGCTCCAGGCCCCCATCCCGCTGGTGCAGGAGGTCGCCGAGTCCGGCCGCCTGCCGGTGCCGATGTTCTGTGCCGGCGGCATCGCCACGCCGGCCGATGCCGCCCTGGTGATGCAGTTGGGCGCCGAGGCCGTGTTCGTGGGCTCGGGCATCTTCAAGAGCGACGACCCTGCCACCCGGGCCAAGGCCATCGTCGAGGCCACGACCAACTTCCGTGACGCCGACATCCTGGCCAAGGTCAGCCGGGGCCTCGGCGAGGCCATGCCCGGCCTCGAGATCGCCTCGCTCGACACCAAGCTGGCCGAGCGCGGTTGGTGACGGCGACGCCGTGAAGGTCGGCGTGCTCGCCCTGCAAGGGGCCACCGAACTGCACGCGCGTGCCCTCGAACAGCTGGGCGTCGCCGCGCCGGAGGTGCGCACGCCGACCGATCTGTCCGGGGTCGACGCGTTGGTGCTTCCCGGGGGCGAGTCCACCACCATCTCGAAGCTGCTCGTGGCGAACGGACTGGTCGAACCGCTGGCCGAGCGCCTCGCCGCCGGCATGCCGGCGCTGGGTACGTGCGCGGGCATGATCCTGCTCGCCACGACCATCCTCGACGGCCGGGCCGACCAGCGCAGCTTCGGTGCCATCGACGTCGATGTGCGGCGCAACGCCTTCGGTCGCCAGGTGGATTCGTTCGAGGCCGACCTGGCCGTGCTGGGCATCGACGGTCCGCCGGTGCACGCCGTGTTCATCCGCGCGCCCGTCGTCGAGCGGGCCGGCTCCGGGGTGGAGGTGTTGGCCGCGATCGACGGTCGCCCCGTGTTGTGTCGCCAGGGCGCCGTGGTCGTGGCATCGTTCCATCCCGAGCTCGGCGCTGACCTGCGCATCCACGAGCTGTTCCTCTCCACCGTCGAATCCACCACGCCGAAGGGGTAGCGATGTCGGGTCACTCCAAATGGGCGACCATCAAGCACAAGAAGGGCGCGGCCGACAAGGCCCGCGGCAAGCTCTTCGCCAAGCTGATCCGCCAGGTCGAGGTGGCGGCGCGGGAGGGCGGCGGCGACCCCGACACCAATCCCACGTTGCGCACCATGTTCCAGAAGGCCCGCGACAACTCGGTGCCCCTCGACACGATCGAGCGCGCCATCAAGCGGGGCACGGGCGAGCTCGAGGGCGTCACCTACGAGCAGATCACCTACGAGGGCTATGCCCCCAACGGCGTGGCGGTGCTGATCGAGGTGCTCACCGACAACCGCAACCGCACCGGGTCCGATGTGCGCACGGCGCTGAAGAAGAACGGCGGGTCGATCGCCGAGCCGGGCTCGGTGTCCTGGCAGTTCGAGCGCAAGGGCGTCGTCGTGCTGCCGGGATCGGTCGACGAGGACGACATCATGCTCGCCTCGCTCGACGCGGGCGCCGAAGACCTCGTCAACGAAGGCGACACCTGGCAGCTGACGTGCGCACCCGGTGACCTCGCCGCGGTGCGGGCCGCGCTCGACGAGGCCGGGGTCGCCGTCGAGTCGTCCGACACCACGATGCTGCCGTCGCAGACGGTGCCGCTCGAGACCCCGGAGGCGGCCAAGGCCGTGCTGCGGGTGATCGACGCCCTCGACGAGCAGGACGACGTGCAGGACGTGTTCGCCAACTTCGACATCCCCGACGAGATCCTTCAGAGCATCGAAGCGTGATGTCGCGCGGCCGATGACCATCTCGGTGGGCGAGATCGCGCCCGGTTTCGTACTGCCCGGCACCGACGGCACCGCCGCGGGGCACCGCGACTACACGCTGGCCGAGTTTGCCGGGCGGGTGGTAGTCCTGGTGTTCTACCCGGCCGACAAGTCACCGGTGTGCACGATGCAACTCACCACCTACTCCGACGACATCAGCCGGTTCGGTCAGGTGAGCGCGCAGGTGCTGGCAATCAGCCCCCAGGGCCTTGCCGACCACGATGCGTTCGCCGCCGACCACGACGGCTTCGGGTTCCCCCTCCTGGCCGACGAGCACAAGGCCGTGGGGGGTGCCTACGGCATCCTCGGCCCGCTCGGCTTCTACCGGCGCTCCGTGTTCGTCATCGACGCCGCCGGCATCGTGAGGTACGCGCACCGTTCGACGGCCGGACTCACCTTCCGCTCCACCGACGAGATCATCGACGCCGTCACCGCGCTCGGCTGACGCCGCCTACTGCTCGTTGGCGACGCCGAGCAGGCGGGCCCGCGTGAGGGAGCGGAAGCCGGTCGAGAGGAGCACGAAGGCGATGATCCACGCCACCGCGCCGATGATCAGCGACAGCGTCGGGGTCCCCGAGCCCAACAGGGCGCCGGTTGCCTGGCCGTAGGCGATGAGGATCAGCGGGAAGGTGACCAGGCCCGAGGCCTGCTGGGCCGCGGCGGTGCTCTTGACCCGGGCCGACAACCGCAGCACCAGAGACAACGCGATGGCGAGGAAGGGTGGGAGCACCCACAGGATGAGCAGCCACCACGACGCCGTGGGGAAGAACCAGCCCCCCACGTCGGGGCCGACGATCAGGTTCACCATGAGCGAGTACAGGCCGAAGCCCACGACGGTGGTGACGTAGCCCGGGATCAGGCTGGCGATCAGCTTCCCCAGGTAGATCTCGCGGACGTCGGCGGGGGAGTGGGCGAGGAACTCGCCGGTGCCCCGCTCGCGCTCGCCGACGATGGTCGACGCCCCGACCGCGGTGGAGATCGTGAGCGGCACGACCACGGCGATCGGCGCGAACAGGTACACGGCGAGCACGAACGACACCTTGGTGGCCGGGCTCACCGTCTGGGGCACCGCCTGCTGGGCCGACTGAGGCAGCAGCTTCAGGGCGTCGGAGACCTGTTGCACCGCTTCGACCGAGCCGAGGTTGTTGATGATCGAGAGCAGGAACGCGGGCACGATCAGGAAGAAGAAGCTGCCGAGCAGAACCATCGGGATCCAGAAGTCCTTGGCCTGGATGAGCTGCTTGAGATCGGTGCGCATCACGGTGAACATGCGGTCGGTGTTGAGCTTGGCCATCAGAGCGGCACCTCCACGCCGAGCGAGCGACGCTCCCGCCGTACCGCGAAGTAGAGGTCCTCGAGGCTCGGGTTGTGCGGGTCGACCCGGGTGAGGCGCACGCCGTTGGCGCTCAGCTCGCGCACGAGGTCGGGGAGCAGCGCCAGGTCGTCGAGCTGCACCTCGGCCGGCCGGTCGGGCTCGTCGGGATCACGGCGGTAGCCGACGACCCCCTCGCGCCCGTCGAGGCGGTCGAGCTGGGTCGGATCCTCGGCCGAGATGAACACGAGGTTCGACGGCCAGTAGCGATGGGTGAGCTCGTCCTGGGTGCCGGCGAGCAGGTCGGTGCCGGCCTCGAGGATCACGATCTGGTCGGCCAGCCCCTCGGCTTCGATGAGCAGGTGCGTGCACATCACGACGGTGTGCCCTTCGCCGGTCATCTCCCGGATGAGCTCGAGCACCGCGTGTGAGGACTCCGGGTCGAGGCCCGACGTCGGCTCGTCGAAGAGCAACAGCTCGGGGCCGTGCAGTACCGAACGGGCGAGGGCCAGGCGGGTCTTCATGCCGGTGGAGTAGCCGCCGACCTGCTGGTCGAGCGCCTCGAGGATGCCGAATCGTCCGGCGGCCGCCCGGATGGGCTCGGTCGCCCGCCGCCCGAGCCCGTAGAGCTCGGCCGCGTACTGCAGGTTGTCCCATCCCGACAGCCGGTCGTACAGGGCTGGCTTGGCGGAGACGACACCGCACCGCCGCCGTACCGACTCGCCGTGGGTGGCGGGGTCGAGCCCGAAGATGCGCACCGAACCGCCGTCGGGCTCGAGAGCTCCGGTGATGACGCGGATCGCGGTGGTCTTCCCGGCGCCGTTGGGGCCGAGCAGCACGGTGATGCGCCCGGGCGGGACCGCCAGCGTCAGGTTCGACAGCGCCGGCACGTTGCCGAAGCGCCGGGTGACGCCTTCGAGGTGGACGACCGGGTCGGTGGGGGCGAGCCAGGGGACTGCCGCGATGGTCGTCTCGGACACAGTCACACTGGTCCCATCGGCAGCGAGCGGCCCATCTCAAGGCTCGGCCCAGGATGGCGCCGGCGTCCGCGCGGATCCACCGACGCGGCCCGGGCGCTGGATAGAGTCGTACACATGTTCGTCTTGGGGGTCGATCCCGGGGTGTCGCGCTGCGGCTACTGCATGCTCGAGGCGCGCGGTGCCGATCCGGTCGCGGTCGCTCTGGGGGTACTCACCACATCGCCGGCCCACCCGCTCCACCTGCGATTGGCCGAGCTCCAGGTCGAACTGCGGGCGCTGCTGGGCGAGTACCGCCCGGCCGCCCTCGCCGTCGAGCGAGTGCTCTTCTCGGTCAACGTCCGCACGGCCATGTCCGTCGGCCAGGCCAGCGGCATCGCGATGGCCGAGGCCGCGGCCATCGGTTGCGACGTCGTGCAGTACTCACCCAACCAGGTCAAGGAGGCGGTCGCCGGGTACGGCGGTGCGTCGAAGGAACAGGTGCAGCTGATGGTCCAGACCCTGCTCGGCCTCGCCGAGGTCCCCCGGCCTCCCGACGCCGCCGATGCCGCGGCCGTGGCCCTGTGCCACCTCGCCATGGCCCCCGTGCGGGCGGCCTACGAGGGCCGGCGGTGATCGGCTCGCTGCGGGGCCGCCTCCTCGAGCGGTGGGGCGACGGCGAGGTGCTGGTCGAGGTGGCCGGCGTCGGCTACCGGGTCACGGTCACGCCGTCCACGGTGATCGAGGTCGGCGAACCGGGGACCGAGGTGTTCCTCTACGTGCACCACCACCTCCGGGAGGACAACCAGACCCTCTACGGGTTCCGCACCCGCGACGAGCAGGTCTGCTTCGAGGCGCTGCTCGGGGCCCACGGCGTCGGGCCGAGCCTGGCCCTCGCCATCCTCGCCGTGCACGCCCCGGCCGCGCTGGCCCGGGTGCTGGCCGACGAGGACGTGGCCGCGCTCTGCCTCGTACCCGGCGTCGGTAAGAAGACCGCTGCTCGGCTCCTGATCGAGCTCACGTCGCGGCTGGCCGTCCCCGTGCTCGACCCCGTCGCGCCCGGTGCGGGCCTCGAGGGCCCGGGTTCGGCGTCGGCGCGCGCCGACGTGCGCGACGCCCTGGCCAACCTCGGCTACCAGGCCGACGAGGTCGGTGAGGTGCTGCGCGACCTGCCCGACCAGGGCGACACTGCGGTCTTGCTCCGAGAGGCGCTCCAGCGCCTCGCCGTGGGGTAGCCGGCCGTGCGTGACGAGTTGCTCAGCCCCGAGCCCACGCCCGACGACTACGGCGCCGATCTCCACGAGGCCGGCGACCTCGGCGACCCGCTCGGCGACGAGGGGGGCCTGCGACCTTCTCAGCTCGCGGATTTCGTGGGCCAGGCCGAGCTCAAAGAGCACCTCGGCATCATCCTCGAGGCCGCCCGGCGGCGGGCCCAGGCCGTCGACCACCTGCTCTTCGCCGGGCCCCCCGGGCTCGGCAAGACCACCTTGGCCGGCATCGTCGCCCACGAGGTCGGCGCGGCCCTGCAGGTCACCTCCGGGCCTGCTCTCGAACGGGCCGGTGACCTCGCGGCCATCCTCACCAGGCTCGGCGAGGGCGACGTGCTCTTCATCGACGAGATCCACCGCCTGTCGCGAGCCATCGAAGAGGTCCTCTACCCGGCCATGGAGGACTTCCAGCTCGACATCGTGCTGGGCAAGGGTCCGGCCGCCCGCTCGATCCGCCTCGACCTGCCCCGGTTCACCCTCGTCGGGGCCACCACCCGCACCGGCCTCATCACCGGTCCTCTCCGCGACCGCTTCGGCCTGGTCGCCCGGCTCGACTTCTACACCGCCACCGATCTCGAGTCGATCGTCGAGCGCGCCGCCGGCATCCTCGGCGTCACCATCGACTCCGCCGGTGCGCGGGAGATCGCCCGTCGGGCCCGCGGCACGCCCCGCATCGCGAACCGCCTCCTGCGCCGGGTGCGTGACTTCGCCGAGGTCCGAGCCGACGGCACGGTCGATCGCGACATCGCCCGCGAAGGCCTGTCGGTGTTCGGCGTCGACGACCTGGGTCTCGACAAGGTCGACCGGGCCATCCTGTCGGCCATCTGCGGACGCTTCGGAGGCGGGCCGGTCGGCCTGTCGACCCTGGCGATCAGCGTGGGTGAGGCCACCGAGACCGTCGAGGACGTCTACGAGCCGTTCCTCATCCAGCAGGGCCTGCTCATGCGTACACCGCGGGGCCGGGTGGCCACACCGGCGGCGTGGGCCCACCTCGGCATGGTGGCCCCGCCGAGCGCCACGTTGTTCGACTGACCCCCGACACGGCGCCTCTAACCTGCCTCACCGTGGAGACGGCCGCGTTCGACTACGAGCTCCCCGAGGAGCGCATCGCCCAGGAACCGCTGCCCGAGCGCGACGCGGCCCGGCTGCTCGTCGATCGGGGCCCTGATCTCGCGGTGGACCACGAGCACGTCTGTGACCTCCCCCGCCTGGTGCACCCCGGCGACCTCGTGGTGGTGAACACGACCCGCGTGCTGCCGGCCCGCCTGCACCTGCGCAAGGCGACCGGGGGCGCGGTCGAGGTGTTGCTGCTCGAGCGCCGTGCGGACGGGCGCTGGGAGGCCCTCGTGCGCCCCGGGCGTCGGGTGGCGGCGGGCATGGTGTTGCGACCCGCGGCGATGGCGCCGGGCGACCTTGCCGTCGAGGTGGGCGAGGCCGTGGGTCACGAGGGGGTGCGACTGGTGCGCCTGCTCGTCGACGGCGACCCCGTCGTCGAAGGCGACGCTCTGGTCGGGGGCGCAGAGCTGGCGGCGCTGGAACGCGCGGGAGAGGTGCCGTTGCCGCCGTACATCACGACGCCGCTCATCGATCCGGAGCGCTATCAGACCGTCTTCGCCGAGCGGCCCGGTTCGGCGGCGGCGCCGACCGCCGGGCTCCACCTCACGCCGGAACTGCTCGACGCCTGCCGGGCGCGAGGGGCGTCGGTGGCACCGGTGGAGCTGGTGGTCGGGTTGGGGACGTTCCGGCCCATCGCCGTCGAGCGGGTCGAGGACCACGTCATGCACCACGAGCTCTACCGGGTGCCGCCCGAGACGATGGTGGCCTGCCGCGCCGCCCGTTCCGTGGTCGCCGTGGGCACCTCGGTCCTGCGGGCCCTTGAGAGCGCGGCCGCCACCGGGCAGCTCGAGGGCCGCACCGACCTCTACGTGCACGGCGACTTCCCGTTCCAGGTGGTCGATCGCCTCCTGACCAACTTCCACCTCCCGCGATCGTCGTTGCTCGTGCTGGTCGAGGCGTTCGTCGGGCCCCGCTGGCGAGACCTCTACGACGAGGCCCTGGCGAGCGACTACCGGTTCCTCTCGTTCGGCGATGCCATGCTGCTCAACCGGGCGGCCGCTCGGTGACCGGCGTGCTGCGCTTCGAGACGACCTCGACCGCGGGGTTGGCCCGGTGCGGCCTGGTCACGACGGCACGCGGCTCGTTCCGCACCCCGTGCTTCATGCCGGTGGGCACCCGGGGAACCGTGCGAGCGCTGTCTAGCGCCGACCTCGAGGACCTCGGTGCCGAGGTCGTGCTGGCCAACACCTACCACCTCATGTTGCGCCCCGGTGCCGAGGTGGTCGCGGAGCTCGGCGACCTGCACGGGTTCAGCGCCTGGGACGGCCACGTGCTCACCGACTCGGGCGGCTACCAGGTGTTCTCCCTCGAGCCGAAGGTCGATGACGATGGGGCCACGTTCCGCTCGACCTATGACGGGAGCACCCACCGGCTCACCCCGGAGGAGGCGGTGCGCATCCAACAACTGCTGGGAGCCGACATCCAGATGGTGCTCGACGTCTGCGCCCCGCTGCCGTCTCCGGCGGCAGTGCTGCGCCAGGCGGTCGAGCGCACGGCGAGCTGGGCGTCGAGGGCGAAGGCCGCGCACGCACCCGCGGTGACGGACGGGTCGACCCAGGCGCTCTTCGGCATCGTGCAGGGCGGCACCGACCCGGCCCTGCGCCGCGAGAGCGCGCAGCGCACGGTCGAGATCGGCTTCGACGGATACGGCATCGGTGGCCTGTCCGTCGGCGAGTCGCGCGCCGAGATGCTTCCGGCGCTCGATGCGGCCATCGGGGAGCTGCCCACCGACCGGCCCCGGTACCTCATGGGGGTGGGAGACCCGATCGGCATCGTCGAAGGCGTGGGTCTCGGCGTCGACCTGTTCGACTGCGTGCTGCCGACCCGCCTCGCCCGTCACGGCACGATCCTCACCGACGCCGGCCGCCTCAACCTCCGCAACGCCCGCTACGCGCGTGACGCTGGGCCTCTCGACCCCACCTGCGGGTGCCCGGTGTGCGCCCGGTGGTCTCGGGGCTATCTGCGCCATCTCCTGCAGGTGCAGGAGCCGACCTCGGCCCGGCTGCTGACCCTACACAACGTCCATTGGTTGCTGGGATTGGTCGATCGCTGTCGGGCGGCCATCACCGCCGGCAGCCTCGACGAGCTGAGCGCCGAGGTGGCCTCGCGCTGGAGCTGACCACGGTCTTGCCCCCGGCCGAGCCTCGGCTAACCTGCCTGACGCTTCGACCCCCGGCCGCCGGAATCCCATGTCCATCGTCATCCTGCTCGTCCTGTTCGCCCTCATGTGGCTCGTGCTCATCGTGCCGCGCCAGCGCGAGCTGCGACGTCACAACGCGCTCATGGGTCAACTCGTCGAGGGTGACGAGGTCATGACGGCGGCCGGTCTGTACGGCACCCTCATTCGGATCGAGGGTGACTATGTGCAGCTCGAGATCTCGCCCGGCGTCACCGTGAAGCTGGCCAAGCGGGCCGTCGCGGCCAAGGTCGAACCGGGCCCGGAGGATGCCGCGCCCCCACTCCTCACCTCGGCCGAGGCCGAGCCCGACGTGCCGGCCGACCGGTCGGACGAGAGCTGAGCCCCGCTGTGCGCCGTCGTCGTGACATCGTGACCCTGCTCGTGCTCGTCGGCGTGGCCCTGAGCGCGCTGACGTACACCTTCGTCAAGGGCAACAAGCCGCTGTTGGGCCTCGACCTGCAGGGCGGCGTGTCGGTCGTGCTCCAGCCCAAGGAGCGGGTCGACGCGGACACCTTGAACCAGTCGATCTCGATCATCCGCAACCGCGTCGACGCGCTCGGCGTGGCCGAGCCGGAGATCACCCGGCAGGGCGACACGATCCTGATCCAGATCCCAGGCGTGAAGGACAAGGACCGCGCCCTGGCGCTGGTGGGCCAGACCGCCGAGCTGCGCTTCCGGCCCGTGCTCGGCGTCCTGCCCGCGGGGAGCTCCGCCACCCCGTCGCCGAGCTCCACCGACACCACCGTCAGCGGAGCCGCCTCGACGTCGAGCTCGATCGACTCGTCCACCTCCACCACGGCAGGTTCATCGTCGACGAGCCAGCAGGGCCTGGGGTCGCTCGGCGCCGTCGCTCCCGGCGAGAGCGCCGCCGGCACCCAGACGCCCTCGACCGTCACCGATGCGCCCGCCAGCACCGACACGACCGCAGCCGCCACCACCGCCACGGCGGCGACCAGCACCGGCCTGCCCGACGATGTGTGCACGACGGGCGTCCCGGCCGATCAGGACCGGCCCGACCAGACGGTGATCCTGCCGCAGTGCAGCTTCAAGACCAATCAGCTCGAGGCCACCTACGAGCTCGGGCCGACGCTGCTCACGGGCGACAGCCTCAGCACCGCCAACGCGTCGTTGAGCTCCAACGGCGAGTGGGTGGTCAACCCGGTCTTCAAGGGCGGCACCGACGGCATCGACAAGTTCAATGCCGCGGCCTCTGCTTGCTACAACAAGGCTGCGACCTGCCCCACCGGCCAGCTCGCCATCGTGCTCGACAGTCGGGTCATCTCGGCGCCGTCGATCAAGAACCCGTCGTTCACCGCCGACCAGATCCAGATCTCGGGCAGCTTCACCGAGAGCACCGCCAAGAACCTGGCCACCGTGCTCAAGTACGGCGCCCTTCCGGTGCAGCTCGATCAGCAGCAGGCCCAACTCGTCTCGGCCACGCTCGGTCGTGATGCCCTCCACGCCGGTCTCATCGCCGGTCTCGTGGGGCTGATCCTCGTCGCTGCCTACATGATCGCCTTCTACCGCATCCTGGGTGTACTCGCCGTGCTCAAGCTCGGCATCGAGGCGGCACTGCTGTGGACGATCATCAGCTACCTCGGCACGTCGGCCGGGCTGGCGCTGACCCTCGCCGGCATCACCGGCATCATCGTGTCGATCGGCGTCTCGCTCGACTCGAACGTCGTCTACTACGAGCACCTGAAAGAGGATGTGCACCACGGCCGCACCATCCGGTCGGCCACCGACAAGTCGTTCGTGAGCGCCTTCTCCACCATCGTGAAGGCCGACGTGGCCTCGTTGATCGGCGCCGGCCTGTTGTACTTCCTCACGGTCGGCCCGGTTCGGGGGTTCGCCTTCTACCTGGGGTTGTCCACGATCCTCGACCTGATCACCTCGTACTTCTACATGCGACCCGTCGTCCGGCTGTCCACGTCCGGTCCGACCGCCGCGAGCCATCCCCACTGGTACGGCCTGCCCGCGGGACCGGCTGCGCCGACGCCCGCACCCAGCAAGGCGCCGGTCGGCGCCGGTGCCACCTCGGGGGATGACGCATGAACGCGATCCGACGCCTCCTCCGAGGCGAGAACGACATCGACTTCCCCAAGTGGTGGAAGCGGGGGCTGATCTTCTCGGCCGTGCTCGTCGTCGTGAGCGTCGTGTCGCTCGCTACCCGTGGCCTCAACCTCGGCATCGACTTCGAGGGGGGCATCTCGTGGGAGGTCAGCGCTCCCGGTGTGTCGGTGAGTGACGCCCGCAGCGCCCTGGCCGCGGTCGGCGAGGACGGGGCCAAGATCCAGATCGTGGGCCTCGACATCCTCCGGGTGCAGGGCCCGGCAGCCAGTCAGGACCACCAGGACGAGGTGCGCCAGAAGCTCGCCGACCTCAGTGGTGCCTCGGTGGCCGAGGTGAGCGTCAGCACCGTCGGTCCGTCGTGGGGCAACGAGATCACCAAGTCGGCCATCCGCGCGCTCGCCATCTTCTTGCTGGCGATCCTGCTCTACCTGGCCTGGCGCCTCGAGTGGAAGATGGCCGTCGGGGCCATCGTCGCCGTGGTGCACGACGTCATCATCAGCGTCGGGGTGTACTCGGTGTTCCAGTTCGAGGTCACCCCCGCCACGGTCATCGCCTTCCTCACCATCCTCGGCTACTCGATCTACGACACCGTCGTCGTGTTCGACAAGGTCAAGGAGAACGAGGGCCGGGTGGGTCTGTCGTCGCGGCTCACCTACACCGACATGATGAGCCTGTCGATGAACCAGGTGCTGTTGCGCTCGCTCAACACCTCGATCGTCTCGCTCATCCCGGTCATCTCCTTGCTGATCGTCGGTGCCGGCATCCTCGGCGCGGTCACCCTCGAGGAGTTCGCCATCGCGCTCACCGTCGGCCTCACTGCCGGCGCCTACTCGTCGATATTCATCGCGGCGCCCACAGTGGTGTGGTTGAAAGAGCGCGAGCCGAAGAACCGCCAGATCCGCGATCGGATCGAGACGGCGAAGCCGGCGAGCTCGCGTCGAACGGCCTCCGCAACGACGGCCGCCGATGCCGAGGACGACGCCACGGTCGGGGCTCCGGCCTCCGCTCCGACGGGCTCGGGTGCGGTGACGCCGACCGGCGCGATCCCGCCCCGCCCGCGCAAGAAGACGAAGAAGCGCTGAGCGCTCGAGGTCTCGCTCGAGGGCTCGCGACCGGTACCGTGGAGTGATCACGTCCGTGCGATCCAGGAGGTAGCGCAGCGGTGGCCACCGTCGACCGGGTCCTTCCCTGGCGGAGGCACAGCGCGCCCCCGTCCGAAGAGGTCGCCCCGCTCGTCGCGTC
>Ga0209048_10001803_pt1 | contig 21639 bp, 26 predicted proteins | sample FrelakmetCRP12CR_FD_187146 | JGI IMG/M metagenome (GOLD analysis project Ga0209048, IMG submission 187146) | Freshwater lake sediment microbial communities from the University of Notre Dame, USA, for methane emissions studies - CRP12 CR (SPAdes)... | ecosystem: Environmental > Aquatic >... | reverse complement strand
TGGCCCAGGTCATCGAGGCCGCCGGCGGCGACGAGCGGCTCGGCGTCTGCCTCGACACCCAGCACCTGTGGGCCTCGGGTATCCCCTTCGGCACGGTCGAGGAGGCCGACGCCCTCATCGAGCTGATCGAAGGCACCGTCGGCATGTCCCGCCTGCGCTGCATGCACCTGAACGACTCGAAGGTGGGCTTCGGGGCCAACAAGGACCGCCACGAGAACATCGGCGACGGCACCATCGGGGCCGACGGCCTGGCCGCCCTCCTGGGCCACCCCGCGCTCCAGGGGGTCCCGGCCATCCTCGAGGTGCCCGGCGAGGGCGACGGCCCTCGCACCGAGGACGTGGTGGCCGCACGCGGCGTGCTGGCGGCCGGCCTGGCGTTGCGGGCCTGACCGGGGCGGTGCCCGGGGCCACCATCGGGGTCCTGACCGGTTCGTCGAAGTTGTAATGAGAACCATTCCCAGATAGGGTCGGGGGATGTCCCGGCCCACCCGCTCATCCCCCGGTCGTGCGCCGGGCAGGGCGATCGCGGTGGTGGCGACCTCTCTGGCGGCGGCGGTCGCCCTGGCCGGTTGTTCCCTGTCGGCCCCTCCCGGGGGGCAGGGCTCCTCGTCGTTCTCCCCCCGTGTGGTCCGTGTGGTGGCGGCCGAGGACATGTGGGGCAGCATCGCCGCCCAGCTCGGCGGCGCCCATGCCCACGTGGTCAGCATCATCGCCAACCCGGCCACCGACCCCCACGCCTACGAGCCCACCGCGGCGGACGCCCGGGAAGTGGCCGATGCCCAGGTGGCCGTTCAGAACGGGGCCGGGTACGACCCGTGGATGACCCGGCTCCTGGCCGCCGAAGGGGGGACCCGGAGCGTCCTCGACGTCGGGGCCCTGGTCGGTGTGGCCCCCGGCGGCAATCCCCACTTCTGGTACTCGCCGGACTACGTCGCGCAGTTCATCGGGGCCATGACCGCCGACCTGGCCCGGGCCGACCCGACCGACCGGGCCTATTTCCTCGACCGCCGGCTCCACTTCGAGCAGATCGATCTCGCCGCCTACCACGACGCCGTCGCCGGGATCCGGGCCCGGTTCGCCGGCACCCCGGTCGGCGCCTCGGAGTCGATCGTGGTCTACCTGTGCGAGGCGCTGGGCCTGCGCCTGGTCACGCCGCCCTCCTTCCTGCGGGCCGTCAGCCAGGGTACCGATGTGTCGGCCGCCGACAAGGCGACCATCGACGCCCAGATCCGGACCCGTGCCATCGCCGTCTACCTGGAGAACACCCAGAACCTGACCCCGGACGTCCAGGCCCAGGTCGCCGCGGCCCGAACCGCCCGCATCCCGCAGGTCCAGGTCACCGAGACCCTCCGTCCGGTCGGGGCCACCTTCCAGGCGTGGCAGACCGCACAGCTGCATGCCCTCGAATCCGCACTGGGGTCATCCCATGCCTGACCCGATTGCACACCCGGCCACTCCTGTCGCCACACCCGGTCCGGCCGTCCGATTCGAGGATGCCACCGTGCGGCTCGGCGGGCGCGATGTCTGGTCCCACGTCGACCTGGCGATCGAGCCGGGGACCTTCGTCGCCGTGCTCGGCCCCAACGGCTCGGGAAAGTCCACCCTGATCAAGGCGGTGCTGGGGGTGGTGCCCCTGGCCGGCGGCCGGGTGGAGGTCTTCGGACGGCCACCGGGGGAAGGGGGACCGGACATCGGCTACCTGCCGCAGCGCCGCAGCTTCGACTCGGGTATGCGGGTGCGGGGGATCGACGTGGTGCGCATGGGGGCCGACGGGCACCGGTGGGGGCTGCCGCTCCCGTGGGGTGCCACCCGTCGGGCCCGGGATGCCCGGGTGGAGGAGGTGATCGGCCTGGTGGGCGCCGGTTCCTACGCCGCCCGACCCATCGGCGAGATGTCAGGCGGCGAGCAGCAGCGCCTCCTCATCGCCCAGGCCCTCATCCGCAAGCCCCGGATCCTCCTCCTGGACGAGCCGCTCGACAGCCTGGACCTGCCCAACCAGGGGGCGGTGGCGACGCTGATCGCCGACATCGCCTCGGTGTCCGGCATCACCGTCCTGATCGTCGCCCACGACGTCAACCCGATCGCGTCGGCGCTCGACGGCGTCGTCTACGTCGCCCGGGGGCGTGCGGTCAGCGGTGCACCGGAAGACGTGATCACCACCGAGACCCTCAGTGCGCTCTACGGCACGCCGATCGAGGTCCTGACCACGAGCGACGGCCGCCGGGTGGTGGTCGGTCAGCCCGACGCCTCGTCGCACCACGCCGGGCCCCACGGCCACGGCCACGGTGACGCCCACGACCACCCGGGGCACGGGTGATCCCGGGAACCCACCAGTGGGCCTCGGTCGCCCTGGTCGGCCCGGGTCCGAACCCGGTCGACGACCTGCGTCGGATGCTGGCCCTGCACTTCATGGTCAATGCCTTCCGTGCCGGCACCATCGTGGCCGTGCTCGCGGCCGTCGTCGGGTGGTACATGGTGCTGCGCCGCCAGAGCTTCGCCGGGCACACGCTGGCCGTCGTGTCGTTCCCGGGTGCCGCCGCCGCCATCTGGCTGGGGGTGAGCGCCACCGCCGGCTACTTCGCCGGGAGCATCGCCGCCGCCCTGGTCATCGCCCTGGTGCCCCGCTCCGCGTCGGGTCGGCCGCGGAGCCAGGAGTCGGCGGTGATCGGCACGGTCCAGGCGTTCGCCCTGGCCTGCGGGGCCTTGTTCGTGAGTCTCTACGGAGGCTTCCTCGACAGCATCACCGGCCTGCTGTTCGGGTCCTTCCTCGGGGTGTCCGACGGACAGGTGCTCACCCTGGGCGCCGTGGCGGTCGCCGTGCTGGTCCTGGTGGCCGCCCTGGGCCGGCCCCTCCTGTTCGCCACCGTCGACGGAGACGTGGCCGCCGCCCAGGGGGTGCCGGTCCGGGCGCTGTCGGTCGTCTTCCTGGTCGTGCTCGGGTGCACGGCGGCCGAGGTGAGCCAGATCACCGGGGCACTCCTGGTCTTCGCCCTCCTGGTCATGCCGGCCGCCGCCGCCCAGCAGCTCACCGCCCGACCCCTCCTCGGGATGGGCCTGGCCGTATTCTTCGGCCTGGCTGTCGTGTGGGCATCCCTGGCCGTGGCGTTCTACTCGCCGTGGCCGGTCGGGTTCTTCGTGTCGACGTTCGGCTTCGCCCTCTACGTGGGTGCGGTCGCGGTCCGGGCGGTCAGCGACCGCCGGGGGAGCACCGGCCGGGTCGCCCGCCCCGCCGTCGGCCGGGCGGCCGGCCTCGTGCCGGGGGCGGCCGGCCGATGACGGTGGCGACCTTCTTCGTGCTGGCCCACCCCTTCCTGACGTCCGCCTTCGCGGCCGGCACGGCCATCGCCCTCGCCTCGGGGCTGGTGGGCTCGGTGGTGGTCCTGCGGGGTCAGGTGTTCGCCGGCGACGCCCTGTCCCATGTGGCCTTCACCGGAGCGCTGGCCGCCCTCGCCTTCGGGGTGGACCTCCGCCTCGGCCTCTACGGCGGCTGCGTGGGCTTCGCCCTCCTGCTCGCCGTGCTGGGGCGGCGCACGGAGGCCGACGACACCGTCATCGGGTCCCTCTTCGTCTGGGTGCTGGGCCTCGGGGCGCTCTTCCTGACCTTGTTCACCACATCGTCGAGCGGGACGGGGGGTGACGGGGGCACGGATGGGGTCAACGTTCTGTTCGGGTCGATCCTGGGACTGTCCGGGGGCCAGGCCGCGTCCGACGTCGCCATCGCCCTGGTGGTGGTGGGGGGCATGACGGCCTTGGGCCGGCCCCTCCTGTTCGCCAGCTTCGACCCGGTTGTGGCCGCCTCGAGGGGGGTGCCGGTCCGGGCCCTGTCCTACGGGTTCTTCGTCCTGCTCGGGGTCACGGCCGGCGTCGCCACCCAGGCCGTGGGCGCGCTGCTCCTCCTGGGACTGCTGGCGGCCCCGGCCGGGGCGGCCCAGCGCCTCACCGCCCGGCCCTATCGGGCCCTGTGGCTGTCGGCCGCCATCGCCGTCGGGTCGATGTGGGCGGGGCTGACCCTGGCCTACGTCGTGCCCACGGTGCCGCCGAGCTTCGGGATCCTGGGGGTGGCCACTGCCGTCTACCTCGGGACCTTCGCCTGGACCGGCGTGGCCGGCCGCCGCCGGGCGTACCCGGGGAACGCGGTGGGACCCGGGGCGGGTCCGGAGGTGGCAGATGTCGCCTGACGTGCCCGCAGGAGGGCGCCGGCCACCCCCCGACCCACGCCGTAGTGTGTCCGGCGTGAGTGTCGCCCCGTCCGTGCACGAGCAGGCTGCCCTGCGGCTCGGGGGGCTCGACCAGCGCTACACGCCGGTGCGTCGGGCCCTGGTGACCACGATGTCCACCGCCGGGCGACCCCTGTCGGTCCCCGAGATCCTGGAGGCCAACACCGCGCTCCCCCAGTCCAGCGCCTACCGCAACGTGACCGTGCTCATCGAGGCCGGCGTGGTGCGCAGGGTCACCGGGGTCGACGACCACGGGCGGTTCGAGTTGGCCGAGGACCTGGCCGGCCACCACCATCACCTGGCCTGTTCCCGATGTGGCAAGGTCGAGGACATCGTCCCGTCCAGCCGGCTCGAGCGGGCCATGGACGAGGCGGCGCGGGTGATCGCCGATGAGCAGGGCTACGAGGTGATCGGCCACCAGTTCGACCTGGTGGGGACCTGCCCGGTGTGCCAGGAGGCACTCCGGGCTTCTACGATGCCGACCGCCCGACGACGCACCGACGAGACCGAGGATTCGTGACCCAGTGACCGTGACGAGGAGAGCAGCATGAGTCAGGACATCCGGACCGAGACGGACAGCATGGGGGCCATCGACGTCCCCGCCGACCGGTACTGGGGCGCCCAGACGGCCCGGTCGCTCCACCACTTCCCGATCGGCGACGACACCATGCCCGAGCCGCTCATCCGGGCCATCGGGATCCTGAAGGAGGCCTCGGCCCAGGTCAACGCCGACCTCGGCAAGATGTCCCCGGAGACGTCCGCCCTCATCATCGCCGCCGCCCGCGAGGTGTCCGAGGGAACGCTCGACGACCACTTTCCGCTCAGCGTGTGGCAGACCGGGAGCGGTACCCAGTCGAACATGAACGCCAACGAGGTCATCTCCAACCGGGCCATCGAGATGGCCGGGGGGGTCATGGGCTCGAAGGTCCCGGTCCACCCGAACGACGACGTCAACATGTCCCAGTCGTCCAACGACACCTTTCCGACGGCCATGCACATCGCCGCCGTCGAGGAGATCACCCACCAGCTGATCCCCGCCATCCGCCACCTGCGGGACTCCCTGCAGGGCAAGGCCGAGGCCTACGCGTCGATCACCAAGATCGGCCGCACCCACCTGATGGACGCGGTGCCACTCACCCTGGGCCAGGAGTTCTCGGGGTACGTGGCCCAGTTGGACGCCGACATCCGCCGTATCGAGTCGACGCTCGACGACCTCTACGAGCTGGCCGCCGGCGGCACCGCGGTGGGCACCGGGCTCAACACCCACGCCGAGTTCGGCGTGCGGGTGGCCGCCGCCATCGCCGAGCTGACCGGACTGCCCTTCGTGACCGCCCCCAACAAGTTCGCCGCACTGGCCGCCCACGACGCCCTGGTCATGACCAGCGGGGCACTGCGCACCCTGGCCGGGTCGCTCATCAAGATCGCCGACGACCTCCGGTGGCTGGGATCGGGTCCGCGCAGCGGGCTCGGGGAGCTCAACCTGCCCGAGAACGAGCCCGGATCGTCGATCATGCCGGGCAAGGTCAACCCGACCCAGAGCGAGGCCATGATCATGGTCTGCATCCAGGTGTTCGGGAACGACGCCGCCGTGGCCATGGCCGGGTCCCGTGGGAACCTCGAGCTCAACGTGTGCAAGCCGGTCATCATCTACAACCTGCTCCACTCGGTCGAGCTGCTGGCCGAGGCGTCGGCCGCCTTCACCCGGTTCTGCGTGGACGGCCTCGAGCCCAACGAGGCCCGCATCCGCCAGCACCTCGAGAACTCGCTCATGCTGGTCACCGCCCTCAACCCGCTCATCGGGTACGACAAGGCGGCCGAGGTGGCCAAGAAGGCCCACAAGGAGGGCACCACGCTGCGGGAGTCCGCCCTGGCCCTCGGCTACCTGACCGGGGACCAATTCGACGAGGCCGTTCGGCCGGAGTCGATGACCCATCCGTGACGCAGACCCGTCGGTGACGGAGACCCATCCGTGGCACCGACCCATCCGTGACGCAGACCCGTCGGTGACGGAGTACCGGTCACGGCACGGGTTCCTCCGTGACACCGTGTCATCTGACACAGTGTCAGATGACACGGGCCCGCCCCCGGGTCCCTGACGGACGGAGGAGCACCATGACTACGATCCCCGCGGAGCTGCACATCGGCCTCACCGACGGCACTTTCTACGCCGGCGACCCGTACCCGGCGTTCGCCTGGATGCGCAAGGAGGCACCGGCGTTCTTCGACGAGCAGGCCGGCGTGTGGGGGATCACCCGGTACGCCGATGTCAAGGAGATCTCGAAGGACCCCATCACCTTCTCCAATGCCGGGGGGATCCGTCCCGACAGCGACGCGCTGCCGATGATGATCGACACCGACGCCCCCGAGCACGTGCGCCGCCGCCGCCTGGTGAGCGAGGGGTTCACCCCGCGGCGGATCCGGGAGAGTGAGGAGGGGATCCGGGTCATCTGCGACGCCATCATCGACCGGGTGTGCGAGCGGGGCACGGCCGACTTCGTCCACGACGTCGCCGCACCGCTCCCCATGATCGTGATCGGCAACATGCTGGGTGTGGCCCCCGAGGACCGCGATGCGCTGCTGCGGTGGTCGGACGACATGCTCAGTGCGCTCGGGTCGCCCGACCCCACGGCCATGGATCGGGCCGCCCTGGCCGCCGTGGAGTACGCCGAGTACATCACCGCCGTGGCCGAGCAGCGTCGCCGGGACAACCAGACCGACGACCTGATCGGCACCTTGGTGCATGCCGAGATCGAGGGGGACCGGCTGGACGAGTCGACCCTGATCTACGAGTCGCTGCTGATCCTGATCGGCGGGGACGAGACCACCCGCCACGTGATCAGCGGCGGCATGTACCAGCTGCTCACCCATCCGGACCAGTTCGCCCGGCTCGCCGCAGACCGGAGCGGGCTGCCGGTGGCCGTCGAGGAGATGCTGCGGTGGGTGTCGCCCCTCAAGAACATGGCCCGAACCATGACCTGCGACGTCGAGCTTCACGGGCAAACCCTGCGCAAGGGCCAGAAGCTCCTCCTCCTCTACCCGTCGGCCAACCGCGACGAGGCGGTGTTCGAGGACCCCGAGTCCTTCGACAGCACCCGCTCGCCCAACGACCACATGGCCTTCGGCTTCGGTGCCCACTTCTGCCTGGGCAACCGGCTGGCCCGGATGGAGCTGGCGGTGATGTTCGACCGCCTGTTCGAGCGCCTGCCCGATCTGGCCCTCGTCACCGACGTCGAGCCACCCAGGCGGGCGGCCAACTTCGCGTCGGGCTACGTGACCATGCCGGTGACGTTCACCCCCACCGCGCCGGTGGGGTCCACCGCCTGATGGCCCGACCGACCTTGCTCGAGGACGCGGAGCTGTCCGCCGTGCTGTCCGGGCCCGACGCCCCGAAGTGGGACCTGGTCGACGGCCGCCTGGTGAAGACGGTCGTCTGCCCGAGCTTCCCGGCCGCCCTCGACTTCGTGATGGCCGTCGGCAGGCTGGCCGAGGAGGCCGACCACCACCCGGACATCGACATCCGCGGGCGGGACGTGTCGCTGGCGCTGGTGACCCATGATGCCGGGGGGATCACCCGACTCGACATCGCCGTGGCCCGGGCCGTCGACGCCCTCCCCGTCTAGGAGACGAGAGGACGGGACCCCGGAAGGGACCCGTCCCCTCGCTCGTCACCTGGCCATCGGGATCAGTAGCCCCCGGCGCAGCCATGCTGGTCGGGGGCGGCGTTGGGGCTGCCGAAGTAGTAGGTGGCGAAGGCCACGGCCACCCGGATCTGCTGGAGTGGGGTGGCGTAGGCAGCGTTGCCCGGGAACCCGAAGGTGTTGAACTGGTTCCAGTTGGCGTGGCTCATGCCGAGACCGCCGGAGAAGGCGGATCCGTTGACGCTCCAGTTGCCGCCTTCCTCGCACGTGTTGACCCGGTTCCAGGCGGCGATCTGGTAGGACGTGAGGCCGTAGTCGACGGCGGCGACCGTGGCCGGCGGCGGTGCGTACACCGTGCTGGCGCCGAGTGAGCCGTAGTAGCCGACCGACCCGAAGGTGAAGACCCCGCCGTCGGCGGCGACCTCGAGGTGGCCGGCACCGGTCGACGAGGTGCCCAGGACGGGCTTGTTCAGGTGCTGGCCGGAGAGCGAGCCCAGGAAGGCGGCGCCGCCGAATGCGTAGGTGCCGCCGTCACTGGAGACGACCCGGAAGCCGCCGCTGGCGGGGTCGACCCCCACCGCGGGCGAGCTGACCGGTGCGGAGCCGAGGTAGGGGGCGTCGCCGAAGGCGTAGACGTCGCCGTTGGCCGCCACCTCCCAGTAGCCGCCGCCGTCTACGCTCGGTGCGATCCCGACCACGGGACTGGCTGATGACATGCCGGTGGCCGAGCCGTGGTAACCGGCGTCACCGAAGCCGAACACGCCGCCGTCGGAGCTGACCAGCCAGTAGCCGCGTCCGTCGCGGGTGGGCGCGAGGCTGACGATGGGCGCCTGCAGGCCGACACCGGTCATGGAGCCGTGGTAGCCGGCGTCTCCGAAGGCGAACACACCACCGTCGGCGGCCACCTCCCAGTAGCCGTTGCCGCTGGGTGTCGAGTCGATGCCCACGATCGGGCTGTTGAGGTGCAGGCCGGCGACCGAGCCGTGGAAGGCTGCGTCGCCGAAGGCGAACACGCCACCGTCGGAGGCCACCAGCCAGTAGCCGCGCCCGATGGGCAAGACCGACGCCGAGACCACGGGTGCATTCAGCACGACGCCGGCTCCGGTGGGGAGGTCGGCCGCGGTGGCGACTGCGGGCGTGGTCAGCAGCGATGCCAGGACCGTGGCCGAGGCGGCCACGGTGGCGATGCCTGCCGCCGTCCGGGATGCACGCTTGGCCCGACGACGCCGGACTGCACGGGTGGTGTGCGACGGGGGGGAGGCGGGAACTGCGGGGGCAGGGATAGTGGGGATTGACGAATGCATGGAGGGTGACCTTTCCTCGGTCGGCCAGAGCGCCGTCGGAAGACGGACGCGCCCTGACTCTCTTCTGGTTGGGTGGACCCCACATCTGTGCATTCAACGCCCCAGCCGGGCACCGGGAAGGGTGTGCCGGCCTTGCTACTAGAGCTGGGTGTGCTAGCGGGTGTTCATGTCCGGTAAGCGCTGAGTCTGGTTACGTGCCACTCTCCTCGAGGGTGCGGTACGGGAGCTCGCCGGTGGCGGCGGGGGGTGTCGGGCACGACCTCTGGGTCGACGGCCTCGGGACGGACCCCTCTGCTCGGAAGCAACCAGTATAGCAGCGTCCGGCGCCAGTGGGTGGCCGCCCGCCATCCCCGGAACGGTGTCGCCGGTGGTGGGAAGCCTGTGGACAACTGCGGCTCCACCCGTGGGCGGGAAGGCTCCTCAGGCGTGGACGTCGGACACTGAGTGGCCGGCTGCCCGCAGCGAGCGCACGGCCCGGTCGAGATCGGCGACCTTGACCAGGACCAGGTCGGTGTCGTACGTGGAGAGGATGAACACACCCACGGCGGCCTCGGCCAGGGGCACGGCGACCGAGGCCACCACGCCGACCAGCTCGAAGGCCAGTGGGCCCTCGATCCGCAGGGCACGCCAGCCCGGCTCGACCCGGGCACCCTCCGGCTCCTCGCCCTCGATGCACACCATCGAGAGCTCGTCCGGGGTCCGGGTCACCGAGTGGACGAGGGTCCCGGCAGGCGGGGAAGGCCATGGTGCGTCGGGGCCCAGTCGGCAGACTGACAGGCTCCAGGGTTCGACGGCCAGCTCCATCAGCAGTAGTACCGGAGGGATCAGCCGACCGGGAGGTCCCACAGGGGGAACCACCGGTCGAGGTCGGCTTCGACGTGCAGGTCGTCGGCCACCAGGCTGCGGAGTCGGAACTCCTCCTCGGTGGAACGCTGCTCGTGGCCCGTCGGCACGAACGGGTAGAAGGTTCCCCGTTTGAACAGGTAGACCAGGTAGGCCGTCGAGGGGAGGACCGAGCCGCTGCCGACCGAGGCCCCCTCGCGCACGCCGTCCACCCCGGTGTCCGCGGTGGTGTCGGTCGGGAGCTGGGCCAGTCCGAAGACCGAGCACAGGAGCTGCGGTCCCCATCCGGCGTCGCTCAGCGACGAGTTGACCAGGTGGATCCGGGTGACCAGGGACTCGATGTCAGGGTCCTGGACCACCAGCCAGACGTAGCCGAAGCTGTCCTCGGACCGGGTCAGGCCCGATCCGCCGTCCATCGACAGCAGTTTGACGACTTCGGCCTCCATGTCGGTGAAGCCCTGGCCGGTGGGCGGCTTGAAGCACACGCCGGCGCGGCCCGAGCAGGTCATGCCGGCCGCACTCTGGAGGGTGATGGAGGCCGAGGGGAGTCCGAAGAGGGCGTCGAGGTTGGACTGGACCGGCTTGGTCCGCCCGAGGATGGTGTCGAAGAGGCCCATCAGCCGGCCCCGGACCCGCAGCGGCCAGCGGAGCGGCGACTCACGAAGGACGGCCCATCTCGGCCTCGAGGGCGGCGAGCTGGGCCAGGCGCTGGTCGAGGGAGGGGTGCGTCGAAAAGATGGTCGAGATGCTCACGCCGTTCTTGGCGATCGCCGGGGTGAAGTAGAAGGCGTTGAAGGTCTCGGTGGAGCGCAGGTCCCGGGTCGGGATCCGGGCGATGTCGCCGGTGACCTTGACCAGGGCCGAGGCCAGGGCCGAGGGCTGGCCGGTGAGGATGGCGCCCGACCGGTCGGCGGCCAGCTCCCGATACCGCGACAGGGCCATGGTGAGGAGGAAGCTGATGGCGTAGACGACGACCGAGACGACCAGGACTGCCATCTCGACCAGCACGGCCTGGTCGGCGCCCTGGTTGTTGTTGCCGTTGTTGCCGCCGCCGCCGCCGAAGCCGCCCATCATCCCGGTCCACAGCATCATCCGGGTGACCATGCCCGCCGCCATCCCGAGGAAGCTGGCGATGGTCATGACGGCCACGTCACGGTGGGCGACATGGGACAGCTCGTGGGCGAGCACCGCCTCGAGCTCGGGCTCGTCGAGCCGGCGCAGCAGGCCGGTGGTGGCGCACACCACGGCGCTGTTCGGGCTGCGCCCGGTGGCGAAGGCGTTGGGCACGTCGGTGTCGGCGATGGCCACCCGCGGCTTCTTCATGTCGGCCATGGCGCAGAGCCGGTCGATGGCCCCGTGGAGCTGGGGGGCCTGCTCGGGCGTGACGATGCGGCCGCCCATGCCGTACAGGGCGATCTTGTCCGAGAACCAGTACTGGCAGAAGAGCAGCGCCCCGGCGATCACCAGCACGAAGGCGTAGGAGATGCCGACGTAGATCAGCGCGCCGACGACCGCCCCGTACAGCAGGACGAGCATCAGCCCGGTGGCGAACATCCGCAGAGTGAGCCCGCGGTCGTTCGGGATGTTGCGGGCGGTGCTCACAGGCGTGTCCTCGGTCTCGGGTTCACGGGTGGGTGGTCATCTGTCATCCCCGCCGGGCCCGGCCAGCAGTTCCTTCGTCTCCGCCAGCGTGGCGTCGTCGAACGGCACCACCCGGTCGGAGGAGGTGAAGGCGTCGGGCGGCAGCTCGGTCCCGACCCGGCGGACCTCGGCGATCACCGCGGCCAGGGCGGCGGCGAAGGCTGCTTCGTCATCGCCGTCGACGGCGGCGTTCAGGGCCTCCTCGAGCTGGTGGAGGGAGTCGCGGTCGGCCTCGGGCACGTCGAACTGCCCGTCACCAAGGATGCGCACGATCATGCCGGTGCCTCCCCGTGCTCGGCCGGGGCCACGGGCTCGGCCGAGCCGAGCTGGGCCGGGGCGGCCGTCCCGAGCTCGGCCTTCAGGGCGGCCAGGTCGTTGTCGACCGTGTTGGAGTTCGACACCTGGTCGAGCTGGGCCTGGATGTCGTCGACCGGATTGGCGAGGTCGGTGAGGGCGCCGGAGGCGAGCAGCTCGTCCATGGCACCGGCCCGGGCCTGCATGCTGTCGATCTTGTCCTGTGCCCGCTGCACCGACATGCCGGCGTCGCCCATGGACTCGGAGATACCGGAGACGGCCTCGCCGATCTTGGTCTGGGCCTCGGCCGCGGTGTAGGTGGCCTTCATGGTCTCCTTCTTGGTGCGGAAGGCGTCCACCTGGACCTGGAGGTTCTGGGCGGTGGCGATCAGCTTCTGCTCCTGGTCGGCCACCTGCTGGTGCTGGGTCTGGAGCTCGGCCAGCTGCGGGGCCAGGGCTGCCCGTCGGGCCAGCGCCTCTCGGGCCAGGTCCTCGCGGTTCTGGGCCAGGGCGTCCTTGGCCTGTTGCTGCAGCTTGTCGGCCTGCGCCTGGAGCTGGGTGGCCTGGAGCTCGATCCGCTTCTTGGCCGTGGTGACGTCGGCCACGCTGCGTCGGACCTTCTGGAGGTTCTCCAGGAGCTTCTGGTACGAGAGGTCGAGGGACTCCCTCGGGTCCTCCGCCTTGTCCAGCAGCTTGTTGGTCTTGGCCTGGAGAATTCCGGACATGCGCTTCATGACACCCATTGGCGGCGATCCTTCCTCACGCTCAAGGTGCAGTGTACGCGCCGCCGCCCCGATAGCGTGATCGGCGTGTCCCACGCACGTTGCCTCCTGACCGTCCACGCCCATCCCGACGACGAAGCCTCCAAGGGGGCGGGAACCGTCGCCCGCTACCACGCCGACGGCGTCCACACGGTGCTGGTGTGCTGCACCGGTGGAGAGGAGGGGGAGATCCTGAATCCGGCCCTCGACACGCCCGAGGTGCACCGTGACCTGGCCGCCGTGCGCCGTGAGGAGTTGGCCCGGGCCACCGAGATCATCGGGTACGACGAGGTGGTGATGCTGGGCTACCGGGACTCCGGCATGGCCGGATCCGAGTCGAACGCCAACCCCGACAGCTTCGCGGCCGCCCCGATGGACGAGGCCACCGAGCGCCTGGTGGCGATCATCCGACGCACGAGGCCCCAGGTCATGGTGGTCTACGGCGACGACCAGACCGGCTACCCCCATCCGGACCACCTCCGGGTGCACGATGCCGGACTCGCCGCCTTCGGCGCGGCCGGCGACCCGGAGCGGTTCCCCGGAGCCGGGCCCGCCCATCAGCCGGCCAAGCTCTATTACACGGTCCATTCGGCGGCGCGCTTCCGGGCCATCCACGACAAGTTCGAGGAGTTGGGGCTCGAGTCGCCCTTCGACGCCGACTGGCGAGCCCGGTGGGACACGATGCCGGACGAGGTGCCGACCGCGGTGATCGACATCACCGACCACACCGACGTCCGACGGATGGCTCTGCTGGCCCATGCCACCCAGGTGGACCCCGAATCCAAGTTCTGGTTCGGGCTCCCGCCCGAGGTCATGGGCACCATCCAGCCCCACGACGACTACCGGCTGGCCCTGGTGGGCGCCCCGGACGGCACGGTGACCCCGGTCGAGTGGGACGGCGTGGTGGAGACCGACCTGTTCGACGGCGCCGGGGACCCGGCACCGGCATGACCGCCTGGCTGACCCGGGAGTGGGTCGACACGGCACGGGCGGAAGTCGCCGACCTGGTGGGTCCGACCACGCTGTCGGGCGTCCTCCAGGTCGATGTCACCGGAGGGGTCGAGGGCGACAGCGTGGTCCACGTCACGTTCGACGTCGGCCGCCTGGTGGGTGCCGGGGCCGGTCCGGTCGACGGGCCGGATGCCGTCGTCTCCCTGTCCGACGAGGACGCCCGTGCGGTCGTGGCCGGCGCCCTCGACCCCAGCGTGGCCTTCATGCAGGGCCGGATGAAGGTGACCGGCGACATGGGGCTCGTCGTCGACCTGCTGGCACTGTCGGCCACGGACGAGGCCCGGGCCCGCCGGGCACGGGTCGCCGAGCTCACCCTGGACTAGACCTCGGCGGCCACCACGCCGGGAGTCGCCAACCCGGTCGTCGACCCGCCACCCCCGAGGAACGGCAGGTGGATCACCCCGGCGCTCTGCAGCAGGATGACCGTGACCGCGGCCACGATCACCAGGACCAGGAGGACGACCAGCCCCGGTCGGATCCGTGACCAGGTCGAACGTTCCCCCGAGGCCCCGTGCCGCCGCGCGGCCACGGTAGTGACCGTCGATACCCCCGCCGGGCCCTGGTGGCGGACGGCGAGTTCGGTGATGCGGGCGCCCAACTCGGTCGGGTCACCGCCCGAGCGCAGGAACCGGTAGGTGCCGGTCCGGGTCTGGATGCTGATCATGGCCCCGGCCTCGGCGTGGGGGAGCGGGCGGCTGGTGGTCATCACCTCGGCGAGGACGGACCCGTCGGCGTCGCTGCCGGGTCCCGACCGACCCGCCTGCTGCGCCTCGGGGTCGACCCACCACTCGGGGATGACGCCGCCCGCCCACGGTTCGACGGCATGGGCGACCACGGCGTCCCAGGGCAGCACCCGGGGCGCCTGGCCGCGGCTGCGGACGACACCGATCCCCGCGTCGTCGAAGGTGACCGCCTCGACGGCAGTGGGATCGTGCCCGTGGGGGTCGAGGAGGAGGAGCCCGGTGATGGTCAGCGGCCGCGGCCCGGGGCCGGACGGTCGCTCGGGAACCTCGTGCCCGGGGTCCCCGTTCACGCTCCTGCGGTCGACCGCATCGCGGCGCGCAGTGGCCGGTAGCCGATGGTGGTGGCGCCGCTGGCAGCGACGGCGTCCGCCACCTCGACGTCGTCGACCAGGAGGGCGAGGTCGGCCACTCGCGATTCCCAGTCCGAGGTGGCCGCCCGCAGCTCGGGGGTGTCGACGGCGGGGTGCAGGGTGATCTCGGTCACCCCGGGCTGGAGGGACGCCAGGAGGGAGAGGAGCGCCTCGCGCCCGCCGCGCTCCGGGACGGTGAAGGCATGGTCGGCGAACAGGACGCCCTCCTCGGCCGCCAGGTGCCGGATGGGGAAGCCCACGCTGGGCTCCACCGCGGTGTCGGGCAGCCGGAGCGGGAGGCCGAAGTCGACGGCGAGCTCCAGGTAGACGTCGAAGAACTCGGGCCGGAGCGCCAGGGCGTCCCGGTGGGCCTCGAGGTGACTGATGTCGAATCCCCACAGGACGGCCCGCTCCACCTGGGCACGGCACTCGCGCCGCACCTCGTCGAGGTCGGCGTGGTCCCAGACGTCGGTGACCGTGCGGGGGAAGCCCCCGTCGCCGTCGAGGAGGGACGGGGCCTGGGTGATCGGGCCCCAGCGGTAGAGATCGTGCTCGGCGTTGAGGGTGAGGCGCACCCCGACGTCGTCCCCGCGGAACCGGGACGCCGCCTCACGGGCCCAGGGAGCCGGCACCAGGAGGGAGGCCGAGGTGGCGAGCCCGCGGCGCAGCGCCTCGTAGACCCCGGTGCTCGACGCGTGGCAGAAGCCCAGGTCGGCACCGTTCAGGATGAGGAGACGGGCATCGGGGTCAGCCCCGATCCGCTCGGCCACGGACACCATGCCCCGACCGTAGTCGGCAGTGGGTCAGCCGGCGCGACCGGGTGCCCGCTGGCCGGCCGGGGTATCGGTTCCCCGGCCCTCGCCGGTGCGCCGCGTCGTCGACGAGGTTCGCAGCCGGGCCCGGGCGGCGGCGATGCCCTGCCGGCCCACCATGCGGGTGTACTCGTCGAGGCGCCACTCGGCATCGGGGCGCGTGTCCGGGCGATCTCCTCCGTCGGACTCGCCCACGGGGTCGACGAGGGGGAGGGGGAGCTGGTGTCCGGGGATGCCGGCCTCGATGTTCGTGCTCATGGCTCCAGTGTGCACCGAGGGTGTAATACGTGGGCCATGAACGAGGCCGAACAGACGACCGATCCCACCCCGAGTGCACCCGTCCGGCGCTACGGCATCACCGTCCCCTTCGACGGCGTGCCGCTGTCCGACCATCGACGGTGGTACGAGGATCTGCTGCGCCTCGGGTACACCGACGTCTGGTCGGCCGAGACCGACGGCGTGGACGGCTTCACCCCGCTGGCCCTGGCCGCAGCCTGGACGCCCGCACTGCAACTCGGGGTTGCGATCATCCCGGCCTACACCCGGGGGCCGGCTCTGCTGGCCCAGAGCGTGGCCGCTCTGGCCGAGGCGGCACCGGGCCACTTCACGTTCGGCCTGGGCACCTCGTCGGACGTGATCGTGTCCAAGTGGAACGGGGTGCCCTTCACCGAGCCCTACAAGCGGGTGCGGGACACCATCGCCTTCCTCCGGTCGGCCCTGGCCGGCGAGAAGGTCGACGTGGCCTACGACACCTTCGAGGTGAAGGGGTTCCGATTGGCCCGCCCGGTCGTGCAGCCGCCGCCGATCTTCCTGGCCGCCCTGCGCCCGGGCATGCTCCGCCTGGCCGGGAGCGCGGCGGACGGGGCCATCATCAACTGGCTGTCGGCCACCGATTTCGCCACCGTCACCCCCGAACTCGGGGCGGACATCCCGGTCGCCGCCCGGATCTTCGTGATCCCGTCGGAGGACGCCGACATGGCCCGCGCCATCGGTCGCCGGATGATCACGGCATACCTCAACGTGGGCGTCTACGCCGAGTTCCACCGGTGGCTCGGGCGTGGCGAGGTGCTCGGTCCGATGTGGGACCTGTGGGAGGCGGGGGACCGCAAGGGCGCCCTGGCGGCCATTCCGGACGAGGTCGTGGACGAGCTCATCGTGCACGGTTCGTACGCGCAGTGCCGTGACCACGTCGCCCGCTACGTGGCTAACGGCGTCGACATCCCGGTGCTGGCCGTGCTGCCCTTCGGGGTCGAGCTGGCCGAGGCCGTGGAGGGACTGGCTCCCCGGTAGTCCGTGGCGCCTACGCCACGGCCCGCACCCGCCCGCACCGGCAGCGCCGTCAGCCTGTGGAGGGTCCCCCGGGCCGACTGCACGATCGCCGGTGCTGACGCGAGGTCGGCGGTGACCAGGCCCTCTTCCTGCTTGGAGAACGCGGCGATGTCGGCGCAGAGGCCCGTTGCACTGGTGCCTCCGGCGGTCGTGCTCGGGATGGCCGGTCCCGACGCGGGGGAGGTCACCGCGGCCCCGGTCGCCGTGGTGGCCGACGAGGTCGAGCCGGAGCTGCAGTCCGAGAGGCGGAGAGGCCGAGTGCCCCGAGTGCCATCATCGACAGGAGTGCTGTGTGTCGCCCAACTACTCAGGCCTGTTCGTATCGGCTGACGATCTCGGCGTCCATGTCCCGCACCTGGTCGGCCAGGTCGCCGATGAACCGGTCCAGTTCGGCGGCCACCCGTGCGTCGGACAGGGCGATGATGCGGATGGCCAGGAGGGCGGCGTTGCGGGCGCCGTCGACCGCCACCGTGGCCACGGGGATCCCCTTGGGCATCTGCACCATGGCGAGCAGCGAGTCGAGCCCGTCGAAGTTAGCGAGCGCCACCGGGACGCCGATGACCGGCAACGGGGTGGTGGCGGCGACCACGCCGGCCAGATGGGCGGCCCCGCCGGCGGCGGCGATGATCACCTGGACCCCGCTGGCGGCGGCTCCCCGCGCGAAGGCGATGGTGTCGTCCGGCGTGCGGTGGGCCGACAGGACCCGCACCTCGACCGGGATGTCGAAGGACCGGAGGGTCTGGACGGCGTCGTCCATGATGGACACGTCGGACGAACTTCCCATGAGGATGGCGACGGACATGGGTGCATTCTGCCCGACACCACGCGCTCCGGCACAACCCACCGGCCCCGGCTCCCGCCGGTCAGGGGCCAGCCCGGTACGGTGGTGACCCCTGAGGGGCCGGACGCCGGGACGCCGGACCCGTGCCGCCGGATCGGCGGGATACGACCAGAAGCGAGGCACCGATGCGAATTGGCGTGATGTTCGACACCGAGAAGCCGTTCGACGACGTGGTGGGCCAGGTGGCCGCCCTCGCCGAGGCGGGGATCGAGACGGCGTGGTCGACCCAGATCTTCGCCTACGACGCACTCACCGCCATCGCCGCCATCTCACGCGAGGTGCCCGGGATCCACTTCGGCACGGCCGTGGTCCCGACCTATCCGCGCCACCCGGTGATGCTGGGTGCCCAGGCCCTCACCGTGCAGGCGGCCAGCGGCGGACGCCTGACCCTGGGCATCGGCCTCTCCCACCAGAGGGTGATCGAGAACGTGTTCGGCATGTCCTTCGACAAGCCGGCCCGGCACATGCGCGAGTACCTGGAGATCCTGATGCCGGTACTGGCGGGGGAGCAGGCGACCTTCGCCGGGGAGACGCTGAGCGCATCCACCTTCGGGCCCATCCAGGTCGACGCCCCCGCCCCCGACGTCCTGGTGGCCGCCCTCGGCACCGTCATGCTCGACATCGCCGGGCGACTCGCCTCGGGCACCATCACCTGGATGACCGGACCGGTGACCGTGGAGGAGCACATCATCCCGACCATCAATGCCGCCGCCGCCGAGGCCGGTCGGCCCGTTCCCCAGATCGGGGTCGGACTCCCTGTCTGCGTGACCGACGACACCGCACGGGCGCAGGCCAAGGCCGCCGAGGTGTTTGCCGTGTACGGCCACCTGCCGTCGTACCGGTCGATGCTCGACCGCGAGGGAGCCGAGGGCCCGGCGGATGTGGCCATCGTGGGAACGGCCGCCGAGGTGTCCGAACAGGTCCGACGCCTCGCCGACCTCGGGACCACCGACTTCTGCGGTGCCCCGTTCGGCAACGCTGCGGAGATCAAGGCGTCGATCGACACCCTCGCCGGACTGGTCGGGATCTAGGGGCACCCGGCCGGCCCGGGGCCCCGGAACTGCCCGGTCAGCGGGAGATGCGGGTGTGCTTGAACTCGTTGAGCTCGGGGTGCCCGCCGATCAGGCCGAGGACCCGGTCGATGGTGGAACGGGCCAGGGCGCCGTTGCCGTCGGGGCGGTTCATCAGGCGGGCGAATACGGCGTCCTCGCCGACGATGAAGGTCGGCACACCGAAGATGTCGAACTCCTCGACGCCCCGCTCGTGCTCCTGGCGGATGACCTTGGCGGGCCACCCCGAGTCGACCTCGGCCAGGACGGCGTCGGCATCCACACCGGCACGGGTCAGGGCGGCGTGGACGACGGAGCGGTCCCGCAGGTCTCCGGCCTCGTCGTGGCGAGCGGTGAACAGCGACCGGTGCACAGCGACGAAGTGCTCGGGATCGCGGTCGCGGACGACCACCCCGGCGGCCAGCGCCAGTAGGTCGCCCTGGTGGCCCGGGTCGCCCCAGGTGTCCTGGCCTTCGGTGCCCGTGCCCTGGTTGAGGAAGTACGGGACGAAGGTCACTTCCCACTCGGCGCCGGCCTCGAGACCGTCGAGGACGTGCTCGTGGCCGTTGCGGGCGAAAGGGCAGCGGTAGTCCCAGGTCACGGCGAAGGCCAGCGGGGTGCTCACGCAACGCACAACCCCGTCCACCAGGGATCCATTCCTCTCCAGTCGGCGTGGACCGGTTGCCGGTCCGGTGCACGTCAGGTCATCGGAAGCGGCGGACGGTGAGCCCGAGGGCCGTGCCGATGACGACGCCGCCGATCACGTCGGACGCATGGTGGGCCCGTAGATGGATCCGGCTCGCGCCGATCAGCCCTGCGGCCGAGTAGAGGAAGGCGTTGCCGGCCCGGTCGCCGGGCCGGCTGAGGACAGCGGCGGCGCAGAATGCAGCCAGCGTGTGCCCGCTCGGGAAGCTGCTGGTCTTCGGCTCGCGCACGGGGACACCGGAGTTCGAGATCCGCAGGTCGCTGCGGTCCGGGCGCTGACGTGCGACCACCCGCTTGAGGCCGGCGTTGACCAGGCTGGAGGACACGCCGGCCACGCCCAGGGCACGGACGGCGGCCTTGCGGGTCGACCCGGACCGTCGACCCCGCCACACGGCGACCCCGGTCCACAGCACACCGTGGTCTCCGAGCCCGGTGATCACCTTGGCGGCGGCGTCGACCGACGTTCGGCCACGCAGGGGCTCGAACACCCGGTCGACCCGGTCGTCGACGGCGTCGACCACGCCGAGGAACCCCGACGGCCGGTCCGGCGCGCCGATGTCGTAGCCGAGCCCGCTCATGCCGCCCCCAGGTCGGGCGGGGCCAGTGCGGCCGCGGCCAGCGACGGATCGCCACCGAAGGCCGGGCAGAAGTCCTGGAACCGGCAGAACCGGCACAGCGGTCCGGTCTTCGGCCGGAAGTCCTCGTAGCGGCAGGCGCGTTCGATGGCCGTCCACACGGCCAGTGTCTTGATCCGCTGTGCCTTCAGGCCCTGCTCGGACGGCGCGGCGGTGATCACGGTGGGCTCCTTCAGGTGGAGGAGCTTGACCTGGGCAGGACGGCGCCCGAGGACCTCCTGGCACAGCAGCGCATAGAGCTGGACCCCGGCGAGCCTGGCCTGCTCGTGGGCACGGGCAGGGGCGCGGCCGGTCTTGTAGTCGATCACGACGAGATCCCCGTCCGGAGTGCGGTCCAGCCGGTCGAGGATACCCCGGAGGCGCACGTCGCCGAGGCGGGCCTCGAGGGTCAGCTCGATCCCGACCGGGGTGATCTCGTCCGGATCCTCGAGGAGGAAGTAGTTGGCCACCAACTCCTCGGCGTCGGTCCGCAACGCGGCGGCCTCGTCGACCCCGAGGCCGAGCGACAGGAAGTCGGGGCCGTCCTGGAGGGCCGTCCACGCCGTGTCCAACTCGGCGGCTGCTGCGGCAGGGGAGCGCCGGCCCTGGGCGTGGTTCCAGAAGAGCTGTTCGAGGGCACGGTGCACCAGCGTCCCCTTGACCGTCCAGATGGTCGCCGGTTCCGGGAGGCGCTCGATGGCGGTGAACCGGAAGGCGAGCGCGCAGTCGCGGAACGAGGACACCTTGGACGGAGACAGCGACCGGGGAGGATCGAAGGACACGACCAGAGCCTACGGCCGGGGTGTGCCGTCGGGGGAGGCCAGGGCCCGCCGCACCCCGTCGGCCACCTGGTCCGGGCGCTGGAGCGGGCCGAAGTGCCCGAGGTCGTCGTACGCCTCGACTGCGGAATCGGGCACCCGGGCGGCGTCCGAAGCCATGATCTGCCCACCGAACGCGTCGGTCATGGTCCCGTAGGCGAAGGTCACCGGGCACCGCACCTCATGGAGGCGGTCGAAGGCGCCGTTGCCGAATCCGTGGACGTAGACCTCGGCCTCGTCCTCCCGCCGGCACCGCAGGCGGATGGAGGCGCCATCCCCACCGTCGGACTCGGGGACCACCTCGAACCCATCGGTCACGTAGCGGAGGAGGACGGTGGGGTCGAGGGCATCGAAGGGCGGCTTCGACGAGAAATTCACGAACGCGTCCTCGGCGAACGGGAAGGTGTCCCGACGCCGCCGGGCGCCGACGGACAGCGGGTTCTCGTCCAGGGGGAAGGGGACCGGCTGGTCGGGCACCACGACCGGTTCGAACAGGTAGAGGGACCGGAAGGCGCCCGGGCGGGCCTGCTCGGCCAGGAGCAGGGAGGCGCCTCCGCAGGAGTGCCCGAAGGCGGCGGGCCGGACCAGGGCGAGGGCGTCGACTGCGGTGAGGACGTCGGCGCCGAACCCCGACCACTCGTAGTCGCCGTCGGCGGGGCGGGCCGAGCG
>Ga0209048_10001802_pt1 | contig 21656 bp, 16 predicted proteins | sample FrelakmetCRP12CR_FD_187146 | JGI IMG/M metagenome (GOLD analysis project Ga0209048, IMG submission 187146) | Freshwater lake sediment microbial communities from the University of Notre Dame, USA, for methane emissions studies - CRP12 CR (SPAdes)... | ecosystem: Environmental > Aquatic >... | reverse complement strand
GTAAGGCCCTCGGTCATCCTCGTCGATTTTATTATGCCGCGAATCAGCGGATATCAGTTCTGCAAGACTGCACGGGAGAACGAGCTTCTGAAAGATATCCCGATCATCCTGATTACCGGAAAAGGTGAAGACGTCGGGAAAAAGTTTGCAGAAAAATTCGCTGTTGACGATTATTTTATCAAGCCTTTTAAGTCCGAAATGCTAGTCGAAAAAGTAAACTCGATCATCAACGCCCAGAGGCAGCGGACAGGAGAACAAGAACTTGCTTTTGAGACGTTCGAAAAACCATTGGATGAGGCTCCCTCCTATTCATTTGAAGGGTTAGCGGCTGCTGAAATGCCCGAATACGAAGTTCCTGAAATGACGGAAGCCCCTGAAGTCGCTGAGATGCCTCAAGTCGCTGAGATGCCTGAAGTTGTCAGTACATTTGATCATGCCTTTGACGGGACGGGTCTCCATCGTGAAACGGAATTCAGCGGTGCGGAAGCGGAGGGCACGACAGTGCTATCTTTTGATGACCTTGCGACACTTGAGGAGCCGCAGCCCTCGTTTCAGAGTGAAATGCCAGAAGCCGATTTGAGCATATCCGCTTTTGATTTTAATCTCGAGGGACTTGCAACGCAACAAATCGAGGGACAAGAGGGAGCAAGGATTGAAACACCGTCATTGACTGAGGCAACACCAGAATTGCCAGACGTATATGACTTTGAGGCTATGCAGGAGTTGAAGGAGATGGCGCCGGCTGAGATCATGATGGAACCGGTTCCCCTGGCCTTTGCTGGTGGCAACCTTGCCCACCGCGCCGACACGGAAGATGCGGTGGACCAGATGATGGGAAGGTATTTTTCTTATGAACTGCCGCAGTTGATCGAAAAGAGTATTGAGGACATTCTCAAGCGTTACAGCGTAATAAAACCGTCAACGATACTTTTATCCGGCAGCCTTCGGGAAATTAGCAGTGTCGAAATCCTTAAGCTGATAGATTCAAGTCGTTTAACAGGCAAGTTCTTTGTCTTTGCTCCGGCCGGCAGTGCGGAGATCTATTTTGATAAGGGTTTGGTTGTCTATGCACTGGCAAGCAAGGACCGCAGGACCCTTACAACGAAGGGGGCCCCCATGGCCGAATTGGAAGCGGGCCTAAGTGATCGCATGTCTGAAACGCTCTCCATGGTGGCTCATCTTAAAGAGGGTGGATTTTTTTTCGAAACGATGGCAGTCCCTGCTGCTCTCATCGATATGCCCCAGAGAATAAATGTTTTGGCCCTGCTGCTTCACAGCATTAGGGGGAAAGAGAGCGGCACTGCGGAAAGCGACGGCACCAGTAACGATCTTATTTATGTGAAAAAGGTTGGGGATATACAGGATTTTGGTCTTGATGATCATGAACAGAAGGTTTTTTACCTCGTCGACGGTATAAGAAACGTGGTCGATAATGCCGAACTGAGCGGATTGGGCATTGCGGAGGCCAAAAAGATACTTCAGAGGCTGGCTCAAGCCGGGATCCTCAGCAATAAAGGAGGATTCTAATGGCGAAGATTCTAATTGCAGAGGATAGTACAACGGATATGAAGTTTATTGAATCTATACTGACCGAGAAAGGCCACGAACTCATTCTTGCCAAGGACGGCGAGGAGGCTGAACAAAAAATCAAGAGCCAGCCTTTCGACATCTTCATCCTCGATGTGGTAATGCCTAAAAAGAACGGCTTTCAGCTATGCCGGTTGATAAAGAAGGACGAGAAACTGAAAGCGACGCCGGTTATCATGGTAACATCAAAAAACCAGGAGAGCGACAAGCTATGGGGGAGGCAACAGGGTGCTGATTTCTACCTCACTAAACCGTACGAACCAACAGAGCTGCTCTTTGCAGTGAACAAATGTCTGAACCGATGAGAAAAGACGAAATGCGCGACGGCGGGTCAGGTGAAAAGACATATTGCGTTTTTGGAGTGGGAGAAAGGGAGTTCCTGCTGGCTGCTGAAGACGTTCGTGAAGTTGTCGATATTGCAAGGATTTTTCCAATTCCCGGGGCACCGGATTATGTTTACGGCGCTCTGCCGCTGCGGGGGAAAATTATCCCGGCTGTAGATCTATCAAAAATCTACCCTATAGAAAAGCCTTCCTATGCAAGCCCCAAACTTCTGATCATCGATGTGGAGAGCGAGAATATTGGGTTTCTCTCCGAGACATCTCCCTTTTTCGTGACCTTCGATGACGATATCGTTGTCGATGACCTCATCGATATCAAGAGTTTTTTCGAGACCTATCGAATTAAAACCATGGGTTATGGGAAAAACTGACAGGTCTGAGCTTCTCGAGTACTTTCTTGCCGAAGCCGAGGATTATCTCAATGTGTTGAGCCGCGGCATACCCGAACTGGAAATTTCATCTGACAGGCCCGCACTTCTTGAGGAGCTTTTTAGAGCCGCACATACGCTAAAGGGCGCTGCCGCAATTGTGAGACTCACCGTTACAAGCTCGCTAGCCCATTCTATGGAAGACATCCTTGAGACGTTTAAAGACAAGCATATTGTAATAAAGAAGGATGTGATCGATTTGCTTCTCTCCATGCTCGATGCTGTTGCCCATATTGTGAGAGATATATCGGAAGGCAAAGAGGAAAATGGGGCATTTGAAATGAAGTTCACCGAGCAGGTTGCGGAAGTGATGGCCCAGGCAGGAGGCCCGGTAGACGCTTTCGATAGGTTCAATTTAATGGAAGAAGCGGCAGCATCCACCCTCACTCCCCCTGGGGCAGTTAATGAGGCAATTGAGCAGCCTGTCGCCCCGCAAGAAGCTCCTGAGGCCGCGCCGATGGGGGGTGCGAAAGTCTCGCCTGATGTGCCTGTGAAGGCCCAGGAGGCCGTTGCCAAGAGAAAAGACGATGTCGAGTATTTCTTCGGGAATTTTGTCAGGATTGATCTGAAGAAGATCGAAGATATGTTCAATCTCATCAGCGAAGTCACGATCATGAAAAACGCCATGCTGAAAAAGACCAAGGAGGCCGGCGAGGTTTCAGAAGAGGTGCTGTTTGCAGGCAAGAGACTGCTCGAAGAGGTTAACGCCTTCGCCGACCGTCATGCATATACGATCACCGATAATACTAAATATATTGACCCGCTCTTTTCAGAGTTCGGAGACCTCGAATTCGACCGGTACGATGAACAGAATCTCTTTTCGAGAAAACTCCAGGAACTGACCGAAGACATCACAGAGGCACTCAAGGAGTTGATGCAGTTTTTCGGATTTTTCCAGGACGATATCAAGTCCCTTGACAAAATCGTCAAGTTTCTCAGGTCTGATCTGTCTGAGTCCAGAATGATCGACATCGGCAGGCTGTTTCAGCGCTTTGTAAGGCCGGTCAAGGACATGGCAAGAGAGCATGACAAGAGGGTTGACTTGCAGATCGCTGGGCAGAGCACCAAGATAGACAGGGTTATTTTTGAAAACCTTTTTGATCCCCTCATGCATATGATCAGAAACTGTATAGGTCACGGCATAGAAAAAGGCGAACAGAGGACTAAGAGCGGAAAGCGCAGGGAGGGGATTATCTCTTTGTCCGCGCGACGCGAGGGCATCAACATTACCATAGAGATTACTGACGATGGAGCTGGCATTGATACCAACAAGGTTTTTGCTGCGGCGGTAAAGCAGGGTCTCGTGAAACCCGACGCCACGCTTTCTCGGGAGGAAATACTCTCGTTGATCTTCTTGCCTGGTTTCTCAACGGCGGGTGCTACCGATATGATATCGGGAAGGGGAGTGGGCATGAATGCCATCCGCAGTCAGATATCCAATATTAATGGCACACTCGAATTGAGCACCGAGGTGGGAAAGGGGACAACCTTCAGGATCAGGGTTCCTTCTTCATTGGCCATAACGAATGTGATCGTTTTCGCTTATGGAGCAATGGAATTTGTTATGCCGACGAGCCTCATAGAGGAAGTTGTGCAGTATGAGCCGGTGGATGACAAATCCGGTGATCGTAAGGAGTCGCTGGATCTGGTCTATCACCGTGGCACTCCGATACAGGCAAAGAGGCTCTCCGATGTGTTTTATATCGCGGGGAACGGCCACGAAGGCAAAAGGGATAATTTTGTCCTCGTTTGCAGTATTTCGAACAAGCGTGTTGGACTGATTGTAGATGATGTCCTGGGGCAGGAAGAGGCGATCATCAAACCTGTTAACCGGTTTCTCGAAGGGCTTTCTATCTACTCCGGCATTACCATCTCAGGTGATGGACTGGTACGGCTGGTGTTGAACCCGATCAAGATATTCGAGGAAGAAACGAGGACTTTTCTGGTAACGCCTCCTGAAATTGAAAGCTTTGAAGGCAGGAGAGTTCTTATCGTTGATGATTCATTAAGTGTAAGGAAATACCTGAGCACGTTTCTTACCGCAAGGAATTTGAAGGTATACTCTGCAGGGAATGGAAACGAGGCATTAAAGATTCTCGAAGAGACCGAAGTGGATCTGATTATCACAGATCTTGAGATGCCGGTCATGCATGGCTATGAGCTTGTAAGCAGGCTAAAAGGTTCTGATACGCTAAAAGCCATCCCGATCATCGTCCTTACATCACGCAGCACCGGGAAACACAGGGAGAAGGCTCTTGAACTCGGCGCTGATGATTATCTTGTGAAGCCCTTCGATGAGAGGTCTCTTGTAGCAAGCCTCAAGAAATATTCACTGATACCCGGGTGATACATCAAGAATCCACTCCTCCAATAGCGGCAAGTAATAGTAACGCAGCCTATCAGCAAAGCAAACTTTAACGTTAAAACTTAATAGTCGGTGACGGTAAACGGCTTGAACTTTTCATGGTGACTTTAGCTGTTAGAACACGGTTACCATTAAGCGGGATGATCGGCGAGGCGATTCTCTCCCTGCAAAAAATTCCGGGCATGTCTCTCTGCGTTTACAGAGAGCAGCATGCCCTGCAAAGTCGTCTAATCAGTTAAAACTTGAATCTTTCAGTCGAGGTGATCAGGAAGTTCGACGAATCTGAGAGGGCTGTCGAGATTTCGTTAAGGTCGCTGACGATATTCAACACGTCCTGAGAAATGCGCTGGACCTCCTCCATTGAAATGGCTACCTTTGAGGTAATGGCCTTCTGATCGCCGGTCGCGGCATCGATCTCAGCGGTTATCGACCCGATATTCTTGATTATGGTTTCGATCTGTGCGAAGATCGTGCCCGTATCGCTCGCCATATTGGTCTCCATCTCGACATAATTGGTCTCCTCTTCGAGATGCTTCGTCACGGTGGCTGCTTCGTTTTGGATCGCACCGATGATTTCGCTAATCTGTTTCGTAGACTTCCCGGACCTTTCAGCCAATCCCCTGATTTCATCAGCGATAATAACGAATCCTTTGCCCTGCTCTCCAGCCCGCGCGGCTTCTATCGATGCATTGAGGGCGAGCAGATTGGTCCGATTGGCTATTTCCGATATCAACTGAGATATGATACCGATCTCCATCATTTTTTCCGACAGGAGTTTCATTCTCTTGTTGATCGCCTGAACGGTGACGCGGATAAGCTGCATCCCATTAATCGAGTCAGCGACGATTTTGCCTCCTCGGTTGATTGCCGTGAAGGCATCTTCGGATATCTGTTGTGCAACCTTTGTTTTCTCGGCAATCTGAGTAGCCGAATTGGCGGAGATGATGACGGCGTCAGACGCGGTTTTAACTTCGATCTTCTGCATGTCGGCACCGGCTTCCAGCTTCCGGATAATCTCGGCGAGCGCAATACTGCGGCTGTTGGCTTCTTCGGCCGATCTTTTTACTTCCTTGATCAGGTCGGAGAGACCCTCTACCATGAGGTTGAAGGCATCGGCCAGGGAACCGAAGATGTCGGGTGTCACCTCAGCTTTCTGGGAAAGATCACCATCGGATGCCGCACTGAGTATGTTGAGGAACCGGACGATATCTTCCTGCATCTTCTTCCTCTCGTCATCGGTTTGAATCAGGACCGTGATCTTGTCCATCGTCTCGTTAAAGGTTTCGGCAATGTCGTATAGTTCATCCCGCGAGTCAATGTCTATTCTATCGGCGTAATTTCCTTTTTTAACGTTGCCAAGGACGTTCCCTATTGCCAGGAGGGGTTTCACGATGCTTTTACGGTACCACAAAAAGTTGAGAAAAATTAGAACAACAGTACCTAAAGCAGTGGCAATCAGCACTATGTTTCTTGCTCGAGCGATCTGCGGAGCAATATCATCCACATAAATACCGCTGCCAATCACCCATCCCCAGGGCTGAAAGAGTTTAACATAGGAAATCTTCGGTACTGGCTTAGTCCCCCCCGGCTTGGGCCACTGGTAGTCCACGAAGCCTTCACCCTTTTCTTTGCATACGTTAACCATTTCGATGAAGAGCTTTTTCCCGTTAGGGTCCTTATAGTCGCTCAGATCCTTACCGTCCAACTGCGATTGTGTCGGGTGCATCAGCATGGTGGGATGCATGTTATTAATCCAGAAATAATCGTCTTTCTTGTAACGAAGTTCTTTGATTCTGGCGATAGCCCTTCTTTGGGCCTCCTCGGTACTGAACTCTCCTTTTTGTGCGCGCGCGTCATATTCGGCAATCAGAGTAAACGCGACATCAACAACGCCCTGAGTAGCAAGCCTCTTTTCATCCATTATTTTCGATTCCATTAAGGGCAGGAAATATAAACCGATTCCAAGGATTGCCACAAGGATCGTGAAAACAGACATACTTATAATTTTGGTTGAAATTTTCCAGTTCTTGTAACTGAACAGAGTCATAAGGCCCCCTCTCGAATAGCAGATATTTTATGCCCCCAAGGTTTGACGATGCTTTCGCGGAACCACATATCTTCTCCCGCAATAATTTAGTAATATTAATTTAAGGAAAAGAAAACGGCAATTCGAAACACTCTGACAAATGCTACAATAATCTTTGAAGTTTGTCAATGAGTCAGGCGGGGAAACTGCTTGATTATCAATCCTCGAAAGAGACACGCAAGATCTCCTCGATGGAGGTAACACCTTCCATTACTTTGCCGACACCGCTCTGGCGGAGGGTTGCCATACCGAGTCTTACCGCTTCCCGCTTGATATCGAGACCCGATGCGCCCTGCAGAATCAACTCTTTCAGTTCGTCCTTGACAGGCATCACTTCATAGAGGGCGATCCTTCCGCGGTATCCGGTGTTGTTGCAGTTCGCACAGCCCGCGCCCCGGTAGCAGGTAAATTTTCCGATCTCGTCAGGGGGGAACCCGATTTTAAAGAGAGCTGAATCGGGCAGCGTGTGCTTTTCTTTGCAGTTTGGGCAGATTTTTCTCGCAAGCCTCTGCGCGACAATGAGGACAACTGATGAGGAGACAAGAAAAGGTTCGATCCCCATGTTGACGAGCCTTGTTATCGTGCTCGGCGCATCATTGGTGTGGACAGTACTCATGACCAGATGTCCCGTCAGTGCCGCTTTAACGGCTATCTCGGCAGTCTCGAAGTCTCTGATTTCACCGACCATGATGATGTCGGGGTCCTGCCTCAGGAAAGATCTGAGGGCTGCAGCAAAGGTGAGCCCAATCTCTTCCTTCATCTGCACCTGGTTGATGCCGAAGAAGTTGTACTCGACGGGGTCTTCAGCGGTCATGATGTTGACACCCGGCTTGTTGATTTTTTGTAATGCGGAATACAGGGTTGTTGTCTTGCCGCTACCGGTGGGGCCGGTGACCAGTATCATTCCGTAGGGTTTTTCAATGGCATCGTTAAAGTCAGTCAGCGGCTTCTGGTCAAAGCCGAGCTTTGTCAGATCAAGCTGAAGACTCGATTTGTCAAGGATCCTGAGGACCACCTTTTCGCCGTAAAGGGTCGGGAGTGTCGACACTCTGAAATCGACCTCTTTTTTCTGGCCAAATTTAAGCTTTATTCTTCCGTCCTGGGGAAGCCTTCTTTCAGAAATGTCGAGGTGGGCCATGATCTTGACTCTCGAAATGATGGCATTCTTGATCTTGGTGGGGAGCCGCAGCCCTGAATGGAGAACACCGTCAACGCGATAGCGCACCCTGAGCATCTCCTCGGCAGGCTCGATGTGGATATCGCTAGCTCTAGACTTGAGGGAATTAAACAGGATATTGTTGACTAGCTTGATGATGGGGGCGTCGACATCGATCTTCCCCATCGTGTCGTCCTCTTCCTCGATAACCGTAATCTCATCGAGTGCACTTCCGATGACCTTTGACAGGTCCTCCTCTACGAAAGTCTTTTCTTCGGCGAGATCTTCCCCTGCCTCGGAATTTTCTTCCGTTACGTAATTCATCTCCTGGATGAATGCCCGCTCTTCCTGAGTTTTCTCTTCGACTGGGGGTTTGCTCTGGATTTGGGCAGTGCCCTTATTTTGCGTCTGAGCGGGTGCCTGCCGTGCCGCAGGAGATCTCTTTATGCCATCGGACTTGTCCCTGGTCGCATAATTTGCTTCGATGGCATGCATGACGGCCGACTCAGAAGCCACATAGAGCCGGAGCTTCATGCCTGTCAGGAATTTGATATGGTCGATAGCAAAATTGTTTGAAGGATCGGCGATTGCAATTTTCAGTTCTCCTCCCCCGTATGTCAGAGGGATGAGTTGGCACCTCTTAGCCGTGTCATAAGGTACGATTTTTAACGCCATTTTATCGATGGTAGTAGCGGCAAGATTTATGGGAGGAACCCCATACTGTTTGCTCAGAATCATAGTGAGGCTTTCTTCACTTATGAAGTTCAGCTTCAGGAGGACGGTGCTGAGTTTCTGACGTTCCCGTTTCTGGATGGCTAGGGCTTCGAGAAGCTGTTCCTCAGAGATCAATTTGGACTGCAGAAGTAAATCGCCTAGCGAAGATGCCCCGACAATTCCCATATCTTACAATAGCGTAATCCCCTTATATTGTCAAATCTTTCTATATATATCGGCGAAAGCGGAATAATCTTGACAATAGGAGAAAGGTCGGTGAAAATATACGAGTGTCCTGCGAAGGTGCTTACTGATAATAATTAGCTAAGGAGGAGACCGAGCATGCTCACTTCACGATTTTTTAATGTCTTTGTTGTGGCCCTCATCGCAGTTGTGGTAATCGCGGGATGTGAGAAACAGGAAAAGGTCCTTAAAATTGCTATTGCGGGTCCGATGACAGGTCCGGACGCGAAGATGGGTACTGATTTCAGGCATGGGGCTTCAATAGCAATCGAGGAGTGGAATGCTGTGGGCGGGGTATTAGGGAAACAGGTCCAGGCAGTCATTGAAGATGATCAATCGGACCCTAAGCAGGCAGTGGCCGTCGCAAATAAAATCGTCAATGAGGGGGTCATCGGAATTATTGGCCACTTCAATTCGAGCTGCTCCATTCCCGCCTCCGATGTATACGAGCGAGCTGGAACGCCTATGATAACTCCAGCTTCGACAAATCCTCTTCTTACCGAACGCGGCTACAAAGGCGTTTTCAGGGTGTGCGGCACAGATAACCAGCAGGGAAAAGTTGCCGCCCGCTTTGTCAGGGAGAAACTCAGGCTCAAAAAAGTGGCTGTCCTCCATGATAAAACGACATACGGGCAGGGGCTCGCCGATATCTTCAAGGACGCATTGGGGGAGGGTATCGAAGTTGTTTATTACGGCGGCATCACGAGGGGAGATAAGGACTTCAAAACGGTTCTTACCTCGATGAAGCAGCAGGACCCGCAGCTCATCTATTACGGGGGTATCTATGCCGATGCGGGACTCCTCGTAAAAGAGGCGAGAGAGATAGGCCTGAAGGTTCCTTTCATGAGTGGAGATGGGACAATTGATCAGAAATTTATTGAGATAGCCGGCAATAAAGCGGCCGAAGGGACGTACCTTACCTTCAGTCCCGATCCTGCACATATTCCGGCTGCTGCGGGCTTCATCGGGCAATACATGAAAAAATATGGTGATCTCGGGCCTTATTCGATTTATGCCTATGTAGCTGTTAACATTCTGCTCGATGCAGTGAAAGAGGCGGGAATGACTGATAGCAAGGTGGTGATAGCCAAAATAAGGGCAAAGGAATTCCCGACAGCTCTGGGCAAGATAATGTTCAACGAGAAGGGAGATGTCTCCGAGGCGCCTTATATTGTCTGGATAACCAGAAACGGCAAATTTGAAGAGTTCTGGAAACCATGAGCGGCGAAGGCGAGTGTGCCACCACCCGCTTTTTGATCCTATCGATGTGCCCACGTGCGATTGACTTTGCCAGTCAGAAGGAAGTATAATTTCGTTTCTGGAAATTATTGTTTCGGAGGATAAAATTGGGAACATATACTACCTACCATCCGCACTGTTTGAGACGCAAGAGGACTCACGGTTTTCTGACGCGGATGAGCACCAAGGCCGGCAGAAGGGTCTTGAAAAACAGAAGGGCAAAGAAAAGGACCCGTTTAGCCGGCTGATACGCAGGTATGGAGTGAAGGATTTTCTGATCGGTCTCATCAGGTTTTACCGGTATCTGATTTCACCTCTGCTGCCTACAAGTTGCAGGTTTGTACCCACCTGTTCCGCGTATTCCCTTGAGGCGGTTAGCAAGTACGGCGCACTCAAAGGCGGGCTTCTTATGGTAAAAAGAATTCTGAAATGTCATCCCTTCCATCCCGGCGGTTACGACCCGGTGCAATAGGAAGCGGATAGAGGATCTGGTATGGAAAAAAATACATTAATCGCCATTGTTCTTTCCCTTTTTGTCCTTATAGGGTTCCAGTTTATTATTAAAGAAAGCACCCCCCCTCCCTCCCAGCAACAGCAGGTGCCCTCAAAAGAGGAGCAAAAGGCACCGCTTTCCGAGATGACTAAGAAAGCGACGGTGACTCCTTTACAGGCCGTGAAGGTTGAGGCGAAAGGGGCTGAGAAACCTGAGAAAACGATCACCGTCGAAAACGATGTCTACAAGATGGTTTTTAGCTCGCGTGGAGCCACAATCAAACAAGTCGAACTAAAGCAGTATAAGGATAATAAGGGCAACCCCATTGTCCTGAAGGGCGATGAAGCTCTTCCTCCTTTGTCGATCGGCCTCGATGAAGGGTTCCAGCTTGCGGGAGCCGATTTTTCAGTTGTCGGCCAGGACATTAGCCTCAGCAAAGTGACTAAAACCGCCAATCTGGTTTTCGAATATAACAGCCAGGGAATCATGATCCGGAGAACTTACAGCTTCAATCAGGGCGATTATGCGATAACGCTCAAAGAGGAGGCAAGAGGTATTGATTCTTACGTCATAACTCTTGGGAAGGATTTTGGGATTTTCAACAAGGTGGGAACCGACCATCAAGGTCCCGTTATTCTTAAGGACGCCGACAGGATTGCTTTGGCGGCCAAGGATCTCAAGGAGGTCAAGGCATATAAGGACGGTGTTAAGTGGATAGCACAGGAAGATAAGTATTTTACTGCTTTTATTGTGCCCAAAGTGGCTTTTGAGGAGGCGCGTGCCTGGGCCAAAGGCAACGATGCTATGGTCGATTTCAGGATGAAAGGAGGAGAGAACTCCTATGTGATCTATGCCGGTCCCAAAGAGTACGATATCCTTGCAAAATACCAGTCCGGCATGGAACATGTCATCGATTTTGGCTTCTTCTCGATCATCGCAAGGCCCCTCTTTTGGGTCCTGAAGTTCTTTTACGGCTTGACACATAATTACGGTATCGCAATCATTATTCTTACGATCGTCACCAGGATCCCGTTTTTCCCTCTCATCAGCAAGGGGCAAAAGTCGATGAAGAAGCTGGCCGCCCTTCAACCGAGAATGGCGGAGATCAAGGAAAAATATAAAAGTGATCCGCAGAAAATGCAGCGCGAGATGATGGAGCTCTATAAAAATAATAAAGTTAGCCCGATGGGTGGATGCCTTCCCATGCTCCTGCAGATGCCCGTCTTCTTCGCCCTCTATTCAATCCTCTCGACAGCCATAGAACTGAGGCAGGCACCTTTTACACTCTGGATACAAGATCTTGCAGCTCCTGATACACTTTTCGGACATATCCCTTCTGAGGTTCCCTTCTTAGGAGGCTTTGCGCTGGGTCCTCTGCCGCTGCTGATGGGGGCTACCACATTCATTCAGCAGAAGATGACTCCATCGACAGCAGATCCCAAACAGCAGAAGATCATGCTGCTTATGCCGATAATGTTCACCTTCATATTTCTTAATTTCTCATCAGGCCTCGTACTTTACTGGCTTATCAACAACATCCTGAGCATCGCCCAGCAGTTCTACATCAATAAAAAGGCGGATAAGTCCACAAAGGGGTAAACATAACTCACGGCACTGCCGCCACAGGAAACCTTCCCATGAACTTTCCCGATGACACCATCGCAGCGGTATCGACACCACCAGGTGAGGGGGGCATCGGCATCATCCGGCTTAGCGGTAAAGATGCCATTGCTGTTATCGACCGGCTGTTTAGCTCTCCCCTCGATAAGCGTCTCAAGGACATGCGCTCCCACACCATCATTTACGGTTTTATCAAAGATCCAGCATCATTGGATAGAATCGACGAAGTCCTCGCTAGTGTTATGAGGGCACCTTTGACGTATACGCGTGAGGATGTTGTTGAGGTCAACTGTCACGGGGGAAGGGTTCCTCTCCGACGCATTCTCAGCCTTGTGCTCAACGAGGGCGTGCGGCTTGCTGAACCGGGAGAGTTCACCAAACGGGCTTTTCTTAATGGAAGGATTGACCTATTGCAGGCAGAAGCGGTTATCGATGTAATCAGGGCCATGACCGACCAATCAGAGAGAATAGCGTTACAGCAGCTTGAGGGAATGCTCTCTGCGGAGATAATGGCGATAAAGGATAGCGTTACAGAATTGTGTGCGCTCATCGAGGCATATATCGACTTTCCGGAGGAAGAGGTCGAGATGCCTGAAAAAGCTGGTATCGACGCTTCTGTGAGGAGTATTCGTAATCGCCTGTCGGCACTCAGCCGGAGCTTCGACGAGGGCCGGTTATTCCGCGAAGGTGCGGCAATGGCAATTGTCGGCAAGCCAAACGTCGGCAAATCCTCCCTCCTGAACGTTTTAATCAAGAAGGACAGGGCTATTGTCACCGATCTGCCGGGCACTACAAGAGACATCATAGAGGAGAGCTTGAATATTGACGGATTGCCGGTGCGTGTGATGGATACGGCGGGCATCAGGGAGGCGCACAATCTTGCCGAGGCCGAAGGGGTGAAAAGGAGCCTTGCCGCCATTGAAGGCGCCGACATTGTCCTGGCTGTCTTCGATGCATCACGGCCTCTGGACCAGGCAGATCGGCAGGTTATCAAACGAGTGAGGCACAAGAAAGCGATCATGGTGATCAACAAGTGCGATATGATCCACCAAGACTTCGATCAGGCCGACACAGAATTGAATACCCATACCGCCGTAAAGATATCAGCTCTGAAAAATGAAGGGACTGATATACTGAAGAAGAAGATAGTCGCCACGCTGTCCTCAAAGAAAATACCTGGTCACGATGTTATCCCGGACCTGCTGATAACCAATATCAGACATAAGCAATTAGTGGACACCGCCACGTTTTCATTGGAACGAGCGAGGGAAACCTTGGAGCGGGGGGAACCTCTGGAAGTGACGGCTTTGTCGTTGCGCGAATGCCTCGATAGTCTCGGTGAGATTATCGGAGCAGTGACGACTGAGGATATACTGAATCGGATCTTTTCGGAGTTTTGTATCGGCAAGTAACTCCTCCGAAGATTACCCTCCTCAGACAGGCTGCAGCACTTCGGGAGATTCCGATGCAGGGCCAATCGCAAATGCAATTTTTGTCTTGTTGTTCGGGAGGGCATGTCAACGCTCCTTGCAGTGGGATTGTCAACTCTTAAAGAGTTGAGCAGCAATAGCGCCAGATGTGAACTGCTTTATTGTGCTCTTTTGTGCGGTCAACGGGTTATTGAGACATCGGCAGATCTTTCCAAATAGCAGTGATTCTTCATACAAATCAGGCCACGATTACTTTGTGAAAAGAAGAGGCAGGGAAAACAGGGCAACAGGCAGCAGGTCTGCTACTGAGTACTCGACCATCCGAGAAGTAAAAGGGAGTGCGGATACGATACCCGCACTCCCATAAGTGTCATTTCTTTTCCGGTGACGGAGCCTTTTCAGGTGCTTTTTGCGGCGCAGCCGGCTTTTCTGGTGCCGCAGGCTGGGCAGGCGCCAGGCTTATTTTTGAGAAACTGTCTTTGTTGACTTCAATCTTGTAATTCTTTTTAAGTCCTTCAATAAACTTTTCAAGACCATCCTGCTGCTTCTTTGCCATGAGCTGCTGGCTGATGCTGCCCTTTGCTTTATCGAAATCAAGCGCGGTCCCCTTGATATCAGTAACAACAAGGATGTGGATGCCGTCTTTGAGGGGAACGGGCATACTAATCTGGTTCTTTTTAAGGGTAAACGCGACTTTTTCGAGATCCTGATTCATTTCGCCTCTCTTAAAAAGGCCCAGATCACCGCCTGACTTCGCCGATGCCTTGTCCAGGGAAACTTCAGCTGCAAGCTTATTGAACGGCTCTCCCTTCTGGAGCCTTTCATAGACCTTCTTGGCGTCGTCCTCGGACTTCACGACAATCTGGCTCAAACGCACTGCATTTGCCTGGACGAATTCGTCTTTATGTCCGTCATAGTAATCTTTGACTTCCTTGTCGGTGAGCTGGGGGATTGCCTTTATCTCTTTTTCGAGGAGTCGGGTGATGAGGGCGTTTTTCTTTATCTCTTCAAACTTTCTCTGGAATTCCTCATCCTTGTCGAGGCCCTTCTTTTTTGCCTCTAAGTAAAGCATTTCTTTTTTGACAAGTTCGTCGACAAGGCGTGCCATGCCTTCCTGACCTTTAAAAAACTCCTTGGCGAATTCCGGCAGCGCATTGATCTCCCGCTCGACGTCTTTGGTTGTGATCACATCGGTATCAATTTTCGCAACAACATCTCCTTTTTTCTCCCCACCTTGTGTGCACGATATGAGCAGTGCGAGGCAGAGCAACAGCAAAACATATTTTTTCATGCGTAGTCTCCTTTGTTAAACTGTAATCATTCACTCTAACATATTCTGCTCCGATAATTCATATTCGTGAGAGACAACTGGTATAATGATTTACTGATCATTACGAATAGTACTACAATGCCTCATCAGAAATGCACTATGAAAATCGTCGGTGTCGGACAATGCTCTCTCGATTATCTCACCCTTGTAGATTCCTATCCTGAAAAGGATACCAAGAAGGAGGTCCTCCTCTGGGAAGAGCAGGGGGGCGGGCCGGTGGCAACCGCGCTCGTTGCGCTCAAAAGGCTTGGAGCTGATTGCGCGTTTTACGGCGTCATCGGAGACGATCAGGAAGGGGTAAAAATCCGACAGTCTCTGGTCGATGAAGGAGTTGATGCGGGCGGACTTGTGAGACGCGATAACGCTATCTCGCAAACGGCTTTTATAGTTATCGAAAAAGGATCAGGCAAGAGAACGATCTTCTGGAGGCGTCCATCCGGCGAGGAACTGACGCCTGAGGAGCTTGGCGACGATTTTTTGAGGGGGGCCGATTTTCTCCTTCTCGACGGGCTTATGAAGGGCGTTTCGCTAGCAGCTGCCCACAGGGCGAAGCAGATGCAGGTGCCGGTAATGATCGATGCGGGCAGGCTTCGGGAGGGAATGCTCGATATTGCTCAGCTTTGTGACTATCTAGTGGGCTCCGAGGAATTCGCCAAAGAACTCGGGTACGATGGAGACGCCGGTAGATTCCGGCAAATAATACGGAAGCACGGCTTGGGGCTTACCACGATCACGCTGGGGAAAAAGGGGAGTGTCACGTTTCGCGGCTGTGAGACTATTGCTGTCCCCGCATATGATGTTGAAGAGGTTGATACAACTGGCGCGGGAGATGTCTTTCACGGGGGTTATATTTTTGGCATATTGATGCGATGGGATATCATATTAACAATCCGCTTCGCCTCGGCTATGGCGGCAATGAAGTGCCGAAAGGTTGGTGGTAGAGCGGGCATTCCCGGTCCCCAGGAGGTTGCCCAGTTCCTGCGGGAAAGGGGGGAGGGCTTTCCAATTTAAGGATACCCTGCTTTAAGGCGCGTCTCTATGGTAGATTAAACAATATTCTATAGAAAGGTCGGGACAAGATGAAAGGTAGAATCGTATCTATAAACGTAAGCGAAAAGAAGGGAGAACGGAAATCTCCGGTTCAGGAGGCAGTGATTAGGGAGGATTATGGAATTGTCGGCGATGCCCATGCATCATCGGAATGGCACCGGCAGGTAAGCCTTCTTGCGATGGAGAGCGTTCGGAAGATGCAGGGCATGGGACTTGACGTGAAGCCCGGTGATTTTGCCGAGAACATCACGACTGAGGGGCTCGATCTCCTGGCGCTTCCAATCGGCACAAGGCTTAAGCTCGGCAAAGGTGTGATCGGCGAAGTCAGTCAGATAGGGAAGCAATGCCACACACGCTGCGCGATTTATGAGCAGGCCGGCGATTGCGTTATGCCAAAGGAAGGGATCTTCATCCGGGTCCTCAGGGGCGATACTATAAAGGTTGGCGATGAAATCGATGTCGCTTTCCTGGAGAATCTCGACGTCGTCGAGAACAGACTGCAATGATAACCGCGGCCGTCCTCACAATGAGCGATAAGGGCTCCAGGGGCGAAAGGACTGATGAAAGTGGCCCCGCTATTGCTGAAGCCCTCAAAGGGGTTGGCGAGGTTCGGTATTATGAAATCCTCCCCGATGAGCGGGACCTGATAAGGGAACGGCTCCTTACCTATGCCGGCAAGGTCGATCTCATATTAACGACCGGGGGCACAGGCCTCTCTCCTCGCGATGTGACGCCCGAGGCGACGCGGGACGTCATTGAAAGAGAAATCCCCGGCATCACCGAGGCGATGAGGGCCGAAGGGCTCAAAAAGACCAAGAGTGCCATGCTCTCACGCGCCTTAGCGGGGGTGAAGGGGCAGACTCTCATTATCAATCTTCCGGGAAGCCCTAAAGCGGTCCGGGAAAACCTCGCCGTCATTATCGATGCTCTCAGTCACGCGCTCGAAAAAATTAAAGGCGACCCGGGGGACTGTGCTCGATGAGAGGGTGCGGGAGATGAATCACGTTTCTTACACACTCGCTTTTTTTGCGGGCCTGCTGTCTTTCCTTTCTCCCTGCGTGCTTCCTCTCGTTCCCGCTTATGTTTCTTTTATCAGCGGCCTCTCATTCGACGAGTTGAGTCATACCCGCCGGTATACGAAGGGACTCGGCAGTACTGTGGCTTTTGTCATGGGCTTTTCAACGATCTTCATGGCTTTGGGGGCCTCGTCATCTCTGCTGGGTACCCTGTTTATGGAGTATCAGAATTACCTTCGCATTGGGGGTGGCATCCTCGTTATCATCTTTGGATTTTTCACGGCGGGGGTCCTCAAACTCGACTTTCTTATGAGGGAAAAGAGGTTTCATTTCGAGAAGCATCCCGCCGGTTACGCTGGGGCTTTTTTTATCGGGATGGGCTTCGCAGCAGGATGGACTCCGTGCATCGGCCCGATTTTGGGCACGATATTGATATATGCCGGTTCACAGGCTTCAGCTTCATATGGCCTAAAGCTCCTTGCGGTTTACTCCCTCGGTCTCGCTGTGCCTTTTATCCTATCCACTTTAGCCATAAACGTATTCTTCTCGTATACCCGCAAACTCCAGAACTTCATGCGGGCTGTGACAGTCGCCAGCAGCCTCGTGCTCATCGCCTTCGGGATCATTCTTCTTTCAGACAACATCGGATGGCTCGCCAGTTTTTTCCCCAATTTCGGCATCAAAATGTGAGCAAAGAACGGCCGTTTCAGGATATAATAATACCTTGATTGAGCCCCAGGCAGAACTCTTCGTCGCTCGGATGCTCATTTCGCAGTAATTAAGACTTGCCGTGAGGCGTTATGAAAGAACGATACGAATTCAGTGAAATTGAAATAAAGTGGCAGCACTATTGGGCCGAAAGAAGACTCCACAAGAGCGAGACCAATCCTTCCAGAAAGAAGTTCTATTGTCTTGAAATGTTTCCTTACCCCTCGGGCAAGATACATATGGGTCACGTCCGGAATTACGCGATCGGTGATGTCATCGCCCGTTACAAGAATATGCGCGGTGTCAATGTCCTGCATCCTATGGGTTGGGATGCCTTCGGTCTTCCTGCCGAAAACGCCGCGATCAAGCATGGTGTGCACCCTGCCAAATGGACGTGCGAAAATATCGAGTTTATGAAGAAACAGCTCAATCGCATGGGCCTAAGCTACGATTGGGACAGAGAGGTCACGACCTGCAGCCCCGAGTACTATAAATGGAACCAGTGGTTTTTCCTGAAACTCTATGAGAAGGGTCTTGCCTATAAGAAAGCGTCTTATGTCAACTGGTGCCCCTCATGTGCCACAGTCCTTGCCAATGAGCAGGTCATAGACGGCAAGTGCTGGCGCTGCGACAGCGACGTTGCGCAGAAAGAACTCGAGCAGTGGTTCTTCAGGATCACGGCGTATGCGGAGGAATTGCTCCAGGGCTGCGACGAGCTCACGGGTTGGCCCGAAAGGGTCGTGACCATGCAGCGCAACTGGATCGGTAAGAGCGAAGGTGCGGAGGTCGACTTTCCCATAGACGGGCGCGTTGAAAAGATAAGGATATATACAACCCGACCCGACACGCTTTTCGGAGCGACATTTGTCTGTCTCGCTCCCAACCATCCGCTTGCAAAAGAGCTTGTCGCTGATCCGAGTAAGATCGCACCTCTGACCGCTGCCTACGGTGATTACGAAGTGAAGCTTGGAATTTTTACCGGGTCGTACGCGATAAACCCCCTCACCGATGAGAAGATACCGATCTATCTCGCCAATTTCGTTCTCATGGAATATGGGAGTGGCGCCATCATGTCGGTTCCGGCGCATGACCAGAGGGACTTCGAGTTCGCAAAAAAATACAACCTGCCGATACGGATTGTCATTGTTCCCGGGGATAATTCGGAAGGAACCGAACTTGCAGCCGCCTATGAGGACGAAGGTTTCCTCGTCAACTCAGGCCAATTCAATGGACTCAAAAGTGACAAAGCCAGGAAGATGATCAACGAGCACCTTGAATTCAGAGGACTCGGCAAGGGGACTGTCAATTACAAAATCAGGGATTGGGGCATCTCCCGCCAGAGATACTGGGGAACGCCGATCCCGATCGTCTATTGCGAAAGGTGCGGGGTTGTACCTGTCCCGGAAAAGGACCTTCCCGTGATATTGCCTGAGGATATCAAACTTACCGGTACCGGTGGCTCTCCACTTGAAGAATCACAATCCTTTAGTACAGTTACCTGCCCTCTCTGCGGGGCAGCGGCACGGCGCGAGACGGATACCATGGATACCTTTGTCGACTCGTCATGGTACTTCCTGCGATACTGTTCGAGGAAGGATGAGGACCCTCTCGATAAGGCTGACGTCTCTTACTGGATGCCGGTTGATCAGTATATTGGCGGGATCGAACACGCGGTGCTGCATCTGCTGTACTCACGCTTTTTCACGCGGTGCCTGAGGGACCTGGGCATCATCTCCATAAGCGAACCCTTCACGAATCTCCTCACGCAGGGGATGGTCTGCAAGGAGACTCTCAAGTGTCCAGAGCATGGATGGCTTTTCCCCGAAGACGTGCGGGACGATCAATGTGTTGTCTGTGCAAGTCCCGTTGAAATAGGAAGGGTTGAGAAAATGTCAAAGTCCCGGAAGAACGTCATCGATCCGGATACCCTTATCAACCGATATGGGGCAGACACCATGAGACTTTTTTCGTTGTTTGCCGCCCCGCCGGAGCGCGACCTCGAATGGTCCGACAAGGGAGTCGAAGGCGCCTCCCGCTTTCTGAACAAAGTTTGGATGCTTGTCTGCAAATACGGTGCGGGTGTGCATATACCTGCATCAGTTGAGAGCCCGAAGGCCACCGCGCTTATGCGTAAGACGCACCAGACCATAAAAAAGGTTACTGACGACATCGAGAAGGATTATCATTTTAATACAGCAATCGCCGCGCTTATGGAGCTTATCAACGAAATCTCCTCATTCAGCCCCGAATCCGACGGGGACAAGGCTGCAGTCGTGAGTGCCATCAGGAATATGCTGCTCATGCTCGCACCGTTTGCCCCCCACATATGTGAAGAATTGTGGGAAGCTATCGGGTCCAAGCCCAGCATTTTTTCACAGCCATGGCCCCAATGGGATGAGGCACTCGCAAAAGAGGATGTGATAGAGCTTGTGGTCCAAGTCAACGGGAAGCTGAGGGCCAAAATAACGGCTCCCTCGGGCCTGCAGGACGAAGGAGCAAAGGAGCTGGCACTGAACGACCCAAAGATCAAGGAACTGCTTCAAGGCAGGGAGCTTGTGAAGGTTGTAGTGGTCAAGGGAAGGCTGGTGAACATCGTCATCAAATGAATACATGGAGGACTCGGCTCGTGAAAATTGGATTGGTCATCTCCGTTTTGCTTGCTGCGCTTGTGTCGGGATGCGGATACACTCTTCAGGGAAGAACAGATCTCCCTTTTGAGACCGTATCTCTCGGTACGATCCAGAACACGACCGTAGAGCCTAAATTGCAGGACAGGATGAGCAGGCTCCTCGCCGAGACGCTGATGCAATACGGTATTGATGTGAGGCCCGCCGCCAGGTACAAGATTGAAGGCTCGATAGTGACGTTCACTCTCACGCCGGTTGCTGAGAAATCTCTTACCGCAATCGAATATCAGATTACTATTGTGGCGAATTTTATTCTTATTGATATGCAGACGCAGAAAAAGGAGTACCTGGCCAATGTCTCTTCGCCCTTTTACACTTATTTTAGATCGTCGGGACAGCTCGTCAGCGTCCTTGCACAGAAAGAAGTGGCGACGGAGAGTGCGCTGAAGGATTTGAGTCAGGAACTGTTACGGCGCATGCTATACAAGGCGCCGGTAAAGACTGCGCCCCCCGGGAGCACTGAAAAGAAAAGCATAGAAAAGAAAGGCGAGGTGACAATTGAGCCTCAGACAGTTCCAGCAGGAAAGTGAGAAGGGGTTCCCCTCGCCCGTTTATCTTCTGCATTCAACGGAGAGTTTCCTCCTTTATGAAGCGGTTGTAGTACTGAAAGGGCTGTTTCATGACCCCGCTCTTCTGAATTTCGAGACCATCGATATCGCCTCGGCCGACGAGAAGCTCCCGTCTGAGAAGATCATCGACATCCTCAATACCTTGCCCTTTCTCGCCCAGAGAAAGACCGTTGTTCTGCGTAACATACAAAAGTGGACCAAAAAAGAAGCGCAGAAATTCAGCGAATATCTGAAAAGCCCGTCACCCTCTGCATTGCTCGTCATGATCTTCGAGGGGACCAACCCGGACATATTCGATCCTTCACTTATGAAGAATGTCAAGACAATAGCGCTCAGTGTGAGTGAACGTGAGATTCCGGTGTGGATCAAAGGGAGGGCTGCAAAAAAAGGAATGACCTTTACTTCTGCGGCGCTTGAATGTCTTATCAGTTTTGCAGGAACGGATCTCGGCATGCTCCATGCTGAGATCGAAAAATTCTCTTCAAGCGAAGAGGTTCGTGTGGTCGATATCGATGAGATAAGGGGCGTCGTTTACGCCGGGGCCGAATACGGCGCCTTTGATCTCGCTACCGCCCTGACTAAAAAGGATGCAAC
>Ga0209048_10001801_pt1 | contig 21660 bp, 18 predicted proteins | sample FrelakmetCRP12CR_FD_187146 | JGI IMG/M metagenome (GOLD analysis project Ga0209048, IMG submission 187146) | Freshwater lake sediment microbial communities from the University of Notre Dame, USA, for methane emissions studies - CRP12 CR (SPAdes)... | ecosystem: Environmental > Aquatic >... | reverse complement strand
GAGAGCACGGTCAGATACCGCGGAATCGAGGTCGACGACGCCCTGGAGATCGCCGAGCAAACTGAGGTGTAGTCCTGATTGACCGGGTCGCGACCGCCAGGGATCGACGATCGTGGTCCGGCCAACAGCGGGTGCTCCCGACCGGCCGGTTCGGGGCTCAGCACCATCGCCACCATGCTCAAGGGGCCGGTAGCGGCCTCATGTGTGGCCTTCGGCAGTGAAGTCTGCCCGCCGACAGCGTTTGATCGTCGTCAACATATGGTTCAACGTTAAACCATATAGTTAAGACCATCGAACTCCAGGAGGTCCGCATGCAACGACGTGACTTCATCCGCCTGGCCGCCGGCGGCATCGTGGCAGCAGCCGGCACCGTCGCCGTGACCGGCTGCTCTTTCGCTGAAGTACCGTCCGCCGCGGTTGCGGCCTGGCAAGAGCCGGCAGGCGACAAGGACCTCCGGCGCTCGGTGCTCTCTTATGCGCTGCTGGCACCCAACCCGCACAACCTGCAGCCCTGGTTGGCCGACCTGGGTCGCGAAGGCGAGATCACGCTGCGCTTGGACACCCAGCGCCTGCTGCCCGCCACCGACCCGATGGGTCGACAGATCGTGATGGGTGCCGGCGCGTTTCTGGAACTGCTGGTGATGGCGGCCGCCGAGCGCGGCCATCGCGCCGAGTGCGAACTGTTTCCCGAAGGCGAGCCGGGCGTTGGTCTCGATGGCAAGGCCTTCGCCCGCGTCCGGCTCGTTGCCGATGCCGGTGTGGCCCGCGACCCGCTCTTCGCCCACGTGCTGACCAGGCGCACCGACCGCCGAGCGTACGACGCTGCGCGCCCGGTGGCGGCGGCCGACACCGACAAGCTGCGTGCCGCCATCGGCGAGCTGCCAGTGCGTTTCGGCCTGGCGGGCGACGAGACGCGCGTGGCCCTGATCCGCGCCATCACGCGCGAAGCATGGCGCATCGAACTCACCACGCCGGCACCCATGATGGAGTCGATGCGCCTGCTGCGTATCGGCAGCCGCGAGATCGACCAGCACCGCGACGGCATCACGATCACCAGCCCCTTCCTGGTGGTGATGGCACGCACTGGCCTGTTCGATCGCAACCAGTTCCCCGCCCCTGACTCGCAGGCGACGCAGGGGCAGATCAAGGACTTCGACGCCATCACGGCATCGACCCCGGCCTACCTCTGGCTCGTCACCGATGGCAATCGCCGCACTCAGCAAGTAGACGCTGGCCGCGCCTATGCCCGAGTCAACCTGGCCGGCACCGCAGTCGGCCTGGCGATGCACCCCAATGAGCAGGCGCTGCAGGAATACCCCGAAGTGGCCCAGCCCTACCGGGCGATCCATGCGTTGCTCGACGCGCCGACCCCGCGCTACACGGTGCAGATGCTGGCGAGGGTGGGCTACCTGCCGGTCGGCATGGCGGCGGCTGCACCGGCTCCGCGCCGCGGCCTGGCCGCACAGTTGACCACCTGACAGACAGCGAAGCCGCGATGCAAGCCGTCATCCTGAATGGCGCCGACACGGACACGCCGGCCGTGGACGCGCTGTGCGCCGAGGTCGAACGCCAACTGGCCGCGCAGCATGCGGCGGTGCGCACCTTCCACCTGCGCGACTTTGCCCTGGGCCATTGCCTGGGCGAGTTCGACTGCTGGGTCAAGTCCCCCGGCCGCTGCCGCATCCACGATGAGGGGCAAGAGATCGAACGGGCCGTGCACGACGCCGATCTGCTCGTGCTGCTCACGCCCGTGACTTTCGGTGGCCATGGCGCACAGCTGAAGAAGGCCAGCGACCGGCTGCTGCCGCTGATCTCGCCCTTTTTCGAGAAGCGGGCCGACCTGACCCATCACCAGCACCGCTACCAGCGCCTGCCGCGCATGGCCGGCATCGGCTGGGATGCGACGCCCAGCGCCGCGCGCGCAGAACTGTTCGGCGCCTTCATCGAGAGCAACGCGCTCAACCTGGGCTGCCCGGGCTGGGGGGCAGTGGTCGTTGGCGACGACCCGGCGCAGTGGGCCGCACCGGTGGCGCGCGCGCTGGCTGCCAGCGCCTTGCCGGGTAACGCCAGCGGCTCGCTCGAAGGCGCCACGCACTCGCTGCACGAAGCGATGGCGGCCGAGCCGGACATGCCCGCCTTCGCGGCGCGGCCCACGGTGGCCGTTTTGCTGACCAGCGCGCGCGCGGCCGGCACCAGCACCTCGGAGTCGCTTGCCCGCTACCTTGAGCAACGGTTGGAACTCAGCGGCGCCGAGGTGCGGTTCGTCCCGGCCACCGCCTTCGCGCGCGACGCGGCCAGCACCCAGCGCGCGGCACGGCAACTCGCCGATGCCGACATTCTGGTGGTCGCCTCGCCGCTCTACATCGATACCTTGCCCTACCTAGGATTGCTGGCGCTGGAACAGGTGCGCAACGCGCGCCGCGACGGGCAAGGCCGGCGTCCGGCGCGGCTGGTGGCGCTGCTGAATTGCGGCTTCCCGGAACCGGAGCAAATGCGCTTTGCGCTGCAGATGCTGCGCGAGTTCGCGCTCGAAGCCGGCTACACCTATGCGGGCGGCCTGCCGGTGGGCGGCGGTGAGGCCATCCACGGCCGGCCGCTGGCCAGCACCGGGGGCATGACGCACCGCCTGCGTGGGGCGCTGGATGTCGCCGCCGCGGCCCTGGCCGCGGGCCAAGGCGTACCCGATGTAGCCAGCGCCGCGGCGGCCCACCCGTTCATCGCGCCGCCGCTGTACCGCCTGGCCGGATGGTGGGGCTGGCGCAGCCAGGCGCACGCACATGGGCTGCGCACGGGCGCGCTGCGTGACCGGCCGTTCGACCGCATAGACGACGCCGAGTGGCAACGCCTGGCCGCCAGCGGCCCGGTTCGGGCGCGACCTCTGCGCGTGGTGGAGAAGGTCGCCGAGGGCGCGGACGCGGTGACGCTGGTCTTCGAAGACCCGGCGCACCATGCGCAGGGTTTCGAAGCCGGGCAGTATCTGACGCTGGAACTCCCGATCGGTGGCGACCGCGTGCGGCGCGCGTACTCGCTGTCGACAGCGCCTTGCGACGCGCAGTGGTCCGTCACCGTCAAGTGCGTTCGTGGCGGCCTGGCCTCGAACTGGATCCACGACCATCTGGAGGTCGGCGCGCTGGTGCGCAGCTTTGGCCCCTCGGGCCACTTCACCGCCGGCCCGCGGCCCGCGATCGGGCCGCGGCGTCTGCTGCTCATTGCCGGCGGTTCGGGCATCGTACCGCTGGCGGTGATCGCACGCGAACTGCTGCAGACCGAACCCGATGCCGAGATCTCGCTGATCTACGGCAGTGCCTCGCTGCAGCGCGCGATCTTTGCCGCGCCGCTGCGGCACCTGGCACAGACCCACGGCGCGCGCTTCAGCCTGCAGTTCGTGTTCGAGGCCCCGCCCCCCGGCTGGGCCGGGATGACCGGGCGACTGGACCCATCGACATTGGCAAGCTGCTTCCAGCAACTTCCGATGGCGACCTTCCAGCGCGCGATGTTGTGCGGCCCGGACGGCATGCGCGCCGCTGCCCGCGAGGCCTTGGTTGAACAGGGTTTCGCCGCCGACCGTATCGCCGAAGAGAGCTTCAACTCGCCACGTCGCGCCGTCGTGCCGGCCCAGCCGCAGACGGCCACACTGGCCGGGGCCGAAGGCGTACGTACCTTCGTTGTGCACGGTGACAAGACCCTGCTCGAAGCGGCGCTGGACGCCGGTGTTTCGATCAGCTTCTCGTGCTGTTCGGGCGGCTGCGGCGCCTGCCGTGTCAACATCACCGAGCATCCTGAGCACGTCGTGCTCGACGAGCCGAACGAGGTCAGTGCCGGCGATCTGGCGAAGGGCGCGGTGCCGGCCTGCCTGGCGCGTCTGCGCGGCCCGATCGGCTTTTCGATACCCTGACTGCATGCGAGCGCGGACCAGACGAATGGGCGGATCGGAACCATGAGCGACAGGGCTTCCCGTGGGGGTGCGATCGACCCGCCCGCGTTCCAACTGCTCAACGAGGTGGGCATCATCGACCAACTCGCGCAGCACCGCGCGGCGCAGTTGCTGGCGCCCGAGCTCAACATGCCGCAGTTCATCGTGCTCAACCACCTGGTGCGCCGCGGCAGCGACGCCGCGCAGATCGACCTGGCCCACGCGATGCAGGTGACAAAGGGCGCGATGAGCAACACCGTGGCCCGCCTGTTTGAAAAGGGCTACATCACGGTGCAGGCCGACCCGGACGACGGCCGCGGCAAGCGCGTCAGCCTCAGCGCCGAGGGCCGGCGCGCCAGAAACCGCGCAGTGGCCAAGCTCGGGCGCGGGCTGGACGGCGTGGCCGAAGTGCTCTCGGCGCAAGAAGTCGAGCAAACCCTCATGGCGCTGCGCAAGCTGCGGGTCTGGTTTGACGGGCAGCGCTGAGTGGCAGCTTTCGAGATGTCGAATCGCAAGGCTGAATGACCGTAGTGGGTCGAACTGCGACCGTCAAGGATCGGTCCGAGCGCGGCCCTTTTCGCCCGCGGCCGGACCGGACTTCGTATCATTGCGCGATGGACGCCTGGATCGCGTCGCTGCTGGCCGCGCTGGCCTTGCCGAAATACGGGCTCAGCACCGTGTTCGTGGTCGCGTTCGTGTCGGCCACACTGCTGCCGATGGGCTCGGAGCCTGCCGTCTTCGGCCTCGTCAAGCTGAACCCGGACCTGTTCTGGCCGGCGGTTCTGGCCGGTACTGCGGGCAGCACGCTGGGCGGCGCGCTCACCTGGTGGATGGGCTACGGCGCCGAGCGCGTCTACGAACGCGTGACGAAGGATCCGCGCGCAGCGCATCCGCACGCGCTGCACTGGCTCGAACGGTTCGGCCCACCGGCGTGCCTGCTGTCGTGGCTGCCGATAATCGGCGACCCGCTGTGCGCGGTGGCGGGCTGGCTGCGCCTGCCATTCTGGCCCTGCGTGACCTACATGGCGATCGGCAAGTTCGCGCGCTACGTGACGATGACGGCGCTGCTGCTCTGGGTCTTTCCGGGGACCTTTGCGCTTTGAACGCTGGGCATCGCCGGCTCTTTCACAACGTCCCGTCGACGCGCGTTGTCGTGGGGCCGGGGCAAGGGCAGCGGGCGCATGCATCATTCTAAGCCCGCGGCGGACCCTCCCGCTCCGCTGCCTGGCATGCCCACGGCGAACCCCTCTGCCAGACGTTGCGCGAACGCACCTGGGCGATGACCTTGCCACGGCCCCGCCGCTCTCTGCGCATTCCGGGCACCAGACGCCCGGCGAGAAACGCGAGTCGTCAGCCTGACGCGACCAGCACGCCGTCGACGAGCTGCAGCGTCCGGTCGGTGCGCGCCGCGAGATCCGGGTCGTGCGTGACGATGACGAGGCTCGTCCCGACGGCGCGATTGAGCTCCAGCATCAGGTCGAACACCTGACCGGCGGTGCGGCGGTCGAGATTTCCGGTGGGCTCGTCGGCGAGCACGCATCTGGGCTCGGTGACGAGCGCGCGGGCGAGCGCCACGCGCTGCCGCTCGCCGCCCGACAGCTCCCCCGGCAGGTGCCGCACGCGATGCCCGAGGCCCACGCGTTCCAGCATCGCCTGCGCCGCCGCGCGCGCCGCGGCTGGCGCCGTCCGCCGGATCGCGAGCGGCATCGCGACGTTCTCGAGCGCCGTGAATTCGGGCAGCAGATGATGGAACTGGTAGATGAAGCCCAGCGCGCGGTTGCGCACGTCGCCGCGCCCCTTCTCGGTTAGCGCGGTGAAGTCGACGCCGTCGACGGTCACGCTTCCCGCGCTCGGCGCGTCGAGCCCGCCGAGCAGGTGCAGGAGCGTGCTCTTGCCGGAGCCCGACGCGCCGACGATTGCGACGCGCTCGCCGTGCGCGACGGCGAGGTCGATGCCGAGCAGCACCGGTACGTCGAGCGGGCCGCTTACGTAGGTCTTGGCGAGTCCGCGGCACTCGAGCACGGGTGTTGCCGCCGCCGTGTCACTCATAGCGGAGCGCCTCGGCCGGATTGACCTTCGCGGCCCGCCATGCCGGATAAACGGTGGCGAGCAGCGCCAGCACCAGCGCGATGGCGGCGATCGTGATGACGTCGCCGCGCTGGAGGTCGGACGGCAGCTCGCTGATGTAATAGACGGTCTTGTCGAGGAACTGGACGCTGAAGAGCCGCTCGATCGCCGGCAGGACGGTGCCGACGTTGAGCGCGAGTAGGACGCCACCCACGACGCCGATCAGCGTGCCAATGAGACCGATCAGCGCGCCCTGGATCATGAAGATCGCGGTGATCGACGGCGGCGAGGCGCCCAGCGTGCGCAGGATCGCGATGTCGGCCTGCTTGTCGGTGACGGTCATCACCTGCGCCGAAACGATGTTGAACGCCGCGACGGCGATGATGAGCGTGAGGATGATGAACATCACGCGCTTCTCGATCTGCACCGCGCGGAAGAAATTGGCGTGGCTGCGCGTCCAGTCGCGTATCTCGGCGCTGACGGCGAGCGTTCCCGCGAGCTCGCGCGCCACGGACGGCGCGGCGAACAGGTCGTCGAGCTTCAACCGCACGCCCGACACGCCGTCCTGCCTATAGAGCTTCTTCGCGTCGTCGATGTCGATGAGCGCGAGCCCGCTGTCGAACTCGTACATCCCGACCTCGAACACGCCGACGACGCGAAAGCTCTTGAGGCGGGGCAGCGTCCCCACCGGCGTGACCGTTCCCTGCGGCGTGATCACGACGACGGTATCGCCCAGCCGCACGCCGAGCGCGCGCGCGAGCTCCGAGCCCAGGACGATGCCGAACGCGCCGGGCTTGAGATCGGACAGCGAACCGGCGCGCATGTGCGTCCCGATGTCGGCGACGGCCCCCTCGCGCGCAGGATCGATGCCGCGGACGATTGTGCCGCGGTTCGCCTCGCCGGCCGAGAGCATCGCCTGGCCCAGCACGTAAGGCGCGGCCGCCTTGACGTGCGGATTGGCGAGCGCCGCGCGCGCAACGCCGGCGTCGTCGGCGAGCGTCGGCAATCCGCGGATCTCGATGTGCGAGGCGACGGACAGGATCCGGTTGCGCAGCTCCTCCTGGAAGCCGTTCATCACCGACAGCACGACGATCAGCGCGGCGACGCCGAGCGCGATCCCCGCCATCGACGTCAGCGCGATGAACGAGATGAACGAGTTGCGGCCCGACCCGCGGCGCGCGCGCGTGTAGCGAAGGCCGACGGCGAGTTCGTAGGGTGACAAGAGGGCGTCTCGCGTCCGGAGCGCATGATCCCGCCGGAGTGGCAGTCGCGTGGAGCAACGACGGGAGCCGATTATCGCACGCGGGTGTTAGACTCGGCCCGGCCCGCGCCACCGCGCTTCCCGCGGCGCGGCGCCCGGCACCGCATCGATCGCCCGCGTGCAGCTCGTACTCGCCCTTCCCGATCTCCTTGCGCTGCGTGCCGCCGGCGCCGCGTCGCTGCGCGCCCCTGCGCTGGCGGAGCTGCTCGCCGCGGCCGGCGCCCCTGTGCGTGACGAGCACGGCTTCGACGCCGCGCTGGCAACGCGCTACGGCGTCGCGCGCCAGGCGGACTGGCCGCTCGCGCCGATGCGCGCCGCGGCGCTCGGCGTCGATCCCGGAGAGGCCTACTGGCTCGCCGCGGATCCGGTGACGCTCGTCGCCGGACGCGACGACGTGCAGCTCGCCGGGGTCGTAGACGATCTGGACCGCGCCGGTGCCGATGCGCTGGTCGCCACGCTCAATGCGCATTTCACCGCCGACGGCCTCACGTTCGTCGCGCCCCGGCCGGACGCGTTCTTCGTCCGCGTCGACGTCCCGCCCCGGCTTTCCACATACCCGGCCGCGCTGGCGGCATCGCGCCCGCTGTCCGCGCTGCTCCCCGAGGGCGGCGACGCGGATGCGTGGCAGCGCTGGCAGAGCGAAATCCAGATGCTTCTCCACGACCATCCCGTCAACGCGGAACGCGAGCGCGCCGGTCGCCCGCCCGCGAACAGCATCTGGCTCTCGTTCGGCGGGACGCTCCCGCCGCGTGGCGCCGGAAGTGCGACGATCTGCACGTTCGCCGACTCCGGCATCGCCGTGGCGCTTGCCGCGCACGCCGGCGCGCCGGCGTGCGCACTGCCCGCCCGCCTCGACGATGCGCTCGCCGCCGCCGCGGACGCCGCGCTCGCGGTCGTCGTGCTCGAACCGCCGCTCGACGCGCTCGCGCTCGAGCGCGCGTGGGGTGCACCCGCCAGGGACGCGCTCGCCGCGGGCCGGCTCGAGACGGTGACGCTGCTCGCCGACGACGGCGGCGATGCCGTCCTGTGGCACATCCGCCGTCCGCGATGGCCCTGGCAGCGCGTCGCGCGCCGGCTCGGACGTCACGATCTCGCCGCGCTGCTCGCGGCCGCCGGCGAGCGCGATTGATGGAGATCGTCCGCCGCACCGTTCCGCAGGCCGCGCGCGCACTGGCCGCCGCCGGCGTGCACCCGGTGTTGGCGCGCGTGTTCGCGGCGCGGGGGGTCGCCGCCCCCGGCGAACTCGACCTCGGCCTCGCGACGATCCCGCCGTTCGCGACGATGAAGGGCATCGACGCGGCCGCGGCGCGACTCGCCGACGCGATCGCGCGACGCGACAGGATCGTGATCGTCGCCGACTACGACGCCGACGGCGCGACGGCCTGCGCGGTCGGGGTGCGCGGCCTCGCCGGCATGGGCGCGGACGTGGATTTCCTGGTGCCGAACCGCTTCGAATACGGCTACGGGCTCACCCCGGAAATCGTCGCGCAGGCCGCGCGCCTCGGGCCGCGGCTGCTGTTGACCGTGGACAACGGCATCGCCAGCTTCGACGGGGTCGCCGCCGCGGCTGCGCGCGGCATCGAGGTGCTGATCACCGATCATCACCTGCCGGCCGCGACGCTGCCGGAGCCTGCGCTGATCGTCAACCCCAACCAGCCGGGGTGCATGTTCCCCGGCAAGCATCTCGCGGGCGTCGGCGTCATGTTCTACGTGCTGATGGCGACCCGCGCGGTGCTGCGCGGGCGGGGACATTACGCCGGCCGCGCCGAGCCGAACCTGGGAGCGCTGCTCGACCTGGTCGCGCTGGGCACCGTGGCCGATGTCGTGTGTCTCGACCGGCTCAACCGGACCCTCGTCGCGCAGGGGCTCGCCCGAATCCGCGCGGGCCGCGCGCAGCCCGGGCTCCAGGCGCTGCTCGCGGCCGCGGGCCGGGACCCGCGACGCGCGACGAGTTACGACTTGGGATTCGTCGCCGGTCCGCGCCTCAATGCCGCGGGCCGGCTCTCCGACATGGCCATCGGCATCCGCTGCCTGCTGGCCGAAAGCGCCGCGGAAGCTCTGCCGCTCGCGTCCGAGCTCGACCGGTTGAACCGCGAGCGCCGCGACGTGGAGTCGGCGATGCAGGAACAGGCGCTCGCGAAGCTCGACGACCGCGCGATCGCCGCCGGCGATGCCGACGACTGTACGCTGTGCCTGTTCGACCCCGAGTGGCACCAGGGGGTCGTCGGCATCGTGGCCGGCAGGCTCAAGGACCGGTACCACCGCCCCGCCATCGTGTTCGCGCGGGGCGGCGCAGGCGAGCTGAAAGGCTCAGGACGGTCGATCGCGGGCTTCCACCTGCGCGACGCGCTCGACCTCGTCACCAAGCGCGCGCCGGGGCTGCTGACGAAATTCGGCGGTCACGCCTACGCGGCCGGGCTCTCGCTCGCCGAGGCTGACCTGCCCCGGTTTGCCGCCCTGTTCGAGGCAATCGCGCGCGAGCAGCTGACGCCCGCGGATCTCGCGCGGACTCTCGAATCCGACGGCACTCTCGCGCCGGGGGAGCTCACGCTCGAGCTCGCGACGGCGCTGCGCGGCGAGGTCTGGGGCCAGGGATTTCCGCCGCCGGTATTCGACGACACGTTTTCGGTGGTCGACCAGCGCGTCGTCGGCGCGCAGCATTCGAAGCTCGCGTTGGCGCGCGGCGGCGAGCGCTTCGACGCCATCCTCTTCCGCCACGCCGAACCGCTGCCGCCGTCGATCCGCGCCGCCTACCGGCCCGACGTCAACGAGTGGAACGGACTTGCCTCGCTCCAGCTCGTCGTCCAGTACTGGGAGCCGGCCTGAGGGGTGGGCACTCATTCCCGGCGTGCGCGACGCCGCAATCTCGCGCACCCGCAGCATCGACCCGTCCGGGAATTCCCGGGATCGCCGGCGTAGCCCGGCTCTTTGGTCGATTTTTGTACGCAACACATTGATTATTGGACGTTGTTAAACCACCACACCCATGCGCCGGGGACGGGCAGATCTTATTGTGCACTGCACCAAAACCGTTATACTGGTAGGGTTTGGGACTCCCCGCCTGGGGAACCCCGGAGCCATACAGCGGAGGACGCATCCATGCGCCTTGAAGGCAACGTTGCAATCATCACCGGTGCGGGCCAGGGAATCGGCCAGGCGACCGCGGTCAAGTTCGCCAAAGAAGGCGCGAAGGTGGCGGTCTGCGACATCAGGCAGGCGTCCGTCCAGAAGACGGTGGAACTGGTCAAGGCCGGCGGTGGGGACGCCATCGGCTTCGTCGTCGACGTCACCGACAAGGACAGCATCACCGCCATGGTCGAGGGGGTGATGGCCAAGTGGGGCCGCATCGATACGCTGGTCAACAATGCCGGCATCGTCGAGGACGCGCAGTTCAGGAAGATGAGCGAGGACCAGTTCGACCGCGTGATCGACGTCAATCTCAAGGGCGTCTACAACTGCACGAAGGCGGTCGTCGACGTCATGCTCGCCCAGAATTCCGGGTGCATCCTCAACGCATCGTCGATCGTCGGCATCTACGGCAATTTCGGCCAGACGAACTACGCGGCCACCAAGTTCGGCGTCATCGGCATGGTGAAGACCTGGGCGCGCGAGCTGGGCCGCAAGGGCATCCGCGCCAACGCGATCTGTCCGGGCTTCATCGAGACCCCGATCCTGTCGACGATGCCCGAAAAGATCGTGCGGATGATGGAGGAACGGGTGCCGATGGGGCGTCTCGGCAGGCCCGAGGAGATCGCCGCCACCTACGCATGGCTCGCCTCGAGCGAGGCGTCCTACATCAACGGCGCGGTCATCGAGGTTTCCGGCGGCGCGACGCTCTGACGCGAGCGCCGACGGCGGCGCCGGCGCGGGCGGCAGCCGTCGCGTCGGTGCACACGTTCCGGCCCGCGCGCGGCACCGGCCCGGAACGCGGACGCCTCCCTCGTCCATCGGGTCGGCTTGAGCCCCGCCGGCCGCGCGGGTAGCATTCGTCATCCCGATCCTCCCGCCTGCCCCATGCTCCGTCCGCTGCGCTCTCTCCGGGTACCGCTCGCCGTCGTCCTCCTCGTCGTGGCCGCGCCCGCGGCCGCGCAGAAGGCCGATCCCGCGCCCAAGCCCGACACGTACCTCTGCCCGAACTCGACCGGCGGCGCGGTCGACTGCTTCCTGCACGCCGTCGAGCACCTTTACACGATGTGCCGCCAGGTGAAGAGCATCGAGATCATCGAGTTCGGCTACGAGAAGTCGGCCGACGGGGTCAACGGCGCGAAGAGTGAATATTGCGTCGACAAGCACCGGCAGTCGATCGTCCGGCCCTACCAGTCGGCGCTGCGCGAGGCCAGCGGCAGCCGCAGCGCGCAGGACCTGCTGAAGCAACTGCACGAGCTCTGGGTCAATGCGCTCGTCGAGCTCAAGTGGAAGGCCGGCGAGAACGACGACGAGTACAAGGCGCGGGTAGCGAAGCCCTACGACGTCTTCCAGGAGAACGCGACCGCGGTGCGCGCCGCGCTCGTGACCGGCAAGAGCAAGACGGCGGCAGCCGCGTCCCTCCCCAAGGGCGCGAACTGAGCCACGCCGCGCCCGGACCCCTCGGGCATTCCGTCGCGACACCGCCGGACCCGGGGCTCGCCGCGATCTTCGGCGACGGGGGCACCCTCGCCCGCGCGCTGCCGGGCTTCCGTTTCCGTCCGCAGCAGCTCGCTATGGCCGACGCCGTGGCCAGCGCCATCACCGCGCGCTCCGCGCTGATCGCCGAAGCCGGGACCGGCACGGGCAAGACGTTCGCGTATCTGGTGCCGGCGCTGCTCTATGGCGGCAAGGTGATCGTTTCGACCGGCACGAAGACGCTGCAGGACCAGCTCTTCCAGCGCGACCTGCCGCTCGTCCGCGACGCGCTCGGCCTGCCCGTGACGCTCGCGCTCCTCAAGGGCCGCGCGAACTACGTCTGCCATCATCATCTCGAGCGCGCGGCAGCCGAAGGGCGCCTCCCGTCGCGCGACGATGCGCGGCACCTTACGAAGATCATCGCGTTCTCGCGCGCGTCTGAATCCGGCGATCGCGGCGCGCTCGCCGACATTCCCGAGAACGCGACGATCTGGCCGCTCGTCACGTCGACGCGCGACAACTGTCTCGGCGGCGATTGCGCGCACCACGCCGACTGCTTCGTCCTGAAGGCGCGCAAGGCGGCGCTGGAGGCCGATGTCGTCGTCGTCAACCATCACCTCTTCTTCGCCGACGTGATGCTGCGCGACGAGGGGCTGGCCGAGCTCCTGCCCGCCTGCAACACGGTCATCCTCGACGAGGCGCATCAGCTTCCCGACACGGCGACGCTGTTTTTCGGCGAGCAGCTGACGGCGGGCCAGCTGGCCGAGCTCGCGCGCGACGGCGAATTGGCCGCGCGCGCCGGCGCGCGCGACGTCGCGGAGCTTCCGGACGCCGCCTCCGGCGTGGGTCCGGCGATCCGCAGGCTGCGCCTGGCGCTGGGCGAGGCGCCCGGCAAGCTCGCGCAGCGGGCAGCGGTCGAGAAGGAAGGATTCGTCGCGGCGCTCGACGAGCTCTCCGCCGCGCTCGACCGGCTCGCGGCCGAGCTGGGCCTCTTCAGCGAGCGCAGCGAAGACATCGCCCATTGCGCGCGCCGTGCGGCCGACGCGGCCGCGCAGCTCGCGCGCTGGCGGGCCGGCCTCGCGGACGACGTCCCGGGCGAGGACGGTTCGCGGGGAGCGTGGATACGATGGGTCGACGTGACTCAGACCGGCTGGCAGCTGCAGGCGTCGCCGCTGTCGGTCGCCGACGTGTTTTCGAAGCAGGTCGCCGAGTCCGGCCGCGCGTGGGTGTTCACGTCGGCGACGCTCGCCGTCGGCGGCGACTTTTCCCTGTACCAGCGCGAACTGGGGCTCGCCGACGCGGCCACCGGATGCTGGGAGTCGCCGTTCGACTACGAAGCGCAGGCGCTGCTCTACGTGCCGCGCGAACTGCCCGCGCCCAACTCGCGCGAGCACACGGAGGCCGTCGCCGCGGCCGTGCTGCCCGTGCTGCGGGCGAGCGGCGGACGCGCGTTCCTGCTGTTCACGACGCTGCGCGCGCTCGGCGTCGCGCGCGAACTGCTCGCCGAAGCGTTCGCGCGCGAAGGCCTCGAGTGGCCGCTGCTCGTGCAGGGCGAGGGCTCGCGCAGCGAGCTCCTGACGCGCTTTCGCGAGCTCGGCAACGCGGTGCTGCTCGGCAGCGCGAGCTTCTGGGAAGGCGTGGACGTGCCGGGCGACGCGCTGTCCGTCGTCGTGATCGACAAGCTTCCGTTCGCGCCGCCCGACGACCCCCTGCTCGCGGCAAGGCTGGACGCGCTGCGCGCGGAGGGTGGCAACCCGTTCTTCGACTACCAGCTGCCGCAGGCGGTGATCGCGTTGAAGCAGGGCGCGGGGCGGCTGATCCGCACGGAGACCGACCGCGGCGTGCTGATGATCTGCGACCCGCGGCTCACCGACAAGCCCTACGGCAAGCGGATCTGGCGCAGTCTGCCGCCGATGCGGCGGACGCGGGAACTCGGGGACGTCGAGGCGTTCCTCGCCGCGACGCGCCCGCCGGCCACCACGGCTACGCGCGAAGGCGCGCGCTGATCCCCGCTACCAGAACTTCCACCACGGCTTCGCGTCGCGCTCGGCGACGGATTCGCTCTTCGGGAAGGTCAGCTTCAGGATCGCCTGCGAGTCGTCGCGCAGCTGCACGAGCCCCAGCTTGTCGTAGCTGTTGACGAGGACGACGAGCGCGTCCTCGTTCGCCGGCGTGCGGGGATAGCCGACGAGCGATGCCTGCGCGCGGTTGACCGCCGCGATGTACGCGCCCCGGTTGTAGTAGTAGCGCGCGACCTTGACCTCGTACAGCGCGAGCGCGTTCGTCAGGTACTTCATGCGGTCGGCCGAGTCCTTCGCGTACCGGCTGTCCGGGAACTTGGTGACCAGTTCCTTGAACGCGAAGAACGACTCGCGCATGCTCTTGGGCTCGCGCTCGGACAGGTCGAGCTCGTACACATAGCCCATGACCCCCTGGTCCTCGCGAAAATGGACGAGTCCCTTGAGGTAATACGCGTAATCGACGCTCGGGTGGTTCGGGTACGTGCGGATGAAGCGGTCGCAGGCGGCGATGGCCGGGGCCGTTTCGCCGGTGCGGTAGTTGGCGTATGCCCCTTCGAGGATCGCCTGCTGCGCGAAGCGACCGTAGGGAAAGCGCGACTCGAGCGTCTCGTAGAGCTTGATCGCCCGCGTATAATTTCCCTCGAGCAACGCTTCGTGCGCGTTCTTGTAGAGGGTTTCGGCGCTCATGTCCGCCGTCTCGTCCTTGACCTCCGGCAGCAGCCCGCAGCCGCCGACCGCGAGGACGACGAGCAGGACGGCGAACCAGCCGACGAGGCCGCAGCGCGCGGCGGGCCGCGCGCAAATCGGCGACAGCGGGTGCGACAAGGAAAACATGCGGTTCGTTCGCTCCTGACGGTCGGTCGATTATAACCGACGCCCCATACCCGCCTCGTCCTTCCCGTGCCTGCGCGCCCCCCCGCCTCCCTTCCGTCGTCCCCACCGCACGGCACCGGCGCGGAGACCGGCGGCGATGCGGCCACGCACACGCTCACGCTGCCGGCCGACGCAGCGGGAGAGCGTTTCGACGCGGCGCTCGCGCGCGCGCTGCCGCAGTATTCGCGCAGCAGGCTCAGGAGCTGGATCGACGCGGGCCGCGTGGCGCTCGACGGCCGCACCGCGGCGCCAACCCGGAAGGTGCGCGGCGGCGAGCGCGTCGTCGTGCGCGCCGGACCCGAACCCCGGGAGACGGCGCACCTTCCCGAAGCGATCGCGCTCCCGATCGTCGACGAGGACGACGCGCTGCTCGTGGTCGACAAGCCCGCGGGCCTCGTCGTGCACCCGGGCAGCGGCAACTGGGAGGGCACGCTGCTGAACGCGCTGCTGCACCACGCGCCGCAACTCGCCGGCGTGCCGCGCGCCGGCATCGTCCACCGGCTCGACAAGGACACGAGCGGCCTCCTCGTCGTCGCGAAGACACTCGTCGCGCAGACCGCGCTCGTACGGCAGTTGCAGGCCCGCACGGTGGCGCGCGAATACCTGGCGATCGCCACCGGCGACATCGCGAAAGGCGGCGTCGTCGACGCGCCGATCGGCCGGCACCCGACGCGGCGCACGACGATGGCGGTGGTCGCTACGGGCAAGCCCGCGCGCACGCATTACGAAGTCGTCGAGCGCTTCGGCGCGGCGACATTGCTGAGGTGCCGGCTGGAGACGGGCCGCACGCACCAGATCCGCGTGCATCTCGCCTCGCTGGGCCACCCGCTGGTGGGCGACCCGGCGTACGGCCGCAACAGGCCCCTTCGTTTCCCGCGGCAGGCGCTCCACGCGGCCCGGCTCGCGCTCGTGCACCCGGTGACGGGACGCGCCTGCGCGTGGGAGTCGCCGCTCCCGCCGGACTTCCTCGAACTCTTGACCGCGCTGCGCACGCGCCGGGCGCCGTGATCCGCCACGCGGCTACGGCGGCGCTCAAAGCCGCTCTGTCGGACGCGGGCCTCGACTGGATCGTGCCCGACTGGCCGGCTCCGGCGGGCGTGCGGGCGCTGATGACGACGAGGGCCGGAGGCGCCAGCGCGGGCCCGTACGCGACGATGAATCTCGCGCGCGCCGGCCTCGACGATCCGGCGGCGCTCGCCGAAAACCGGCGCCGTTTCGAGGCCTTCCTGCCGGCACCGCCGACATGGCTCGAGCAGGTGCACGGCGCGTCGGTCGCGACCCTGACGCGCGTCGGCCAGGCCGCGCGATCCCCCGTCGCCGATGCGGCCGTGACGCGCGAGCACGGCGTCGTCTGCGCCGTCCTCGTCGCCGATTGCCTGCCGGTGGTTCTCGCCGATCGGGCCGGCACCGCCGTCGGCATCGCGCATGCGGGTTGGCGCGGCCTCGCCGCGGGCGTTCTCGAAGCGGCGGTTGCGGCGCTTCGCGATTGCGGCGCGCAACCGGGCGACCTCCTGGCCTGGTTCGGTCCCGCGATCGGCCCCGCGGCGTTCGAGGTGGGCGACGAAGTGCGCGAGGCGTTCTGCGGGGGCGATGCCGGGGCCGCCGCATGCTTCGCGGCGCACCGCCCCGGCAAATGGCACGCCGATCTCTACGCCCTCGCCCGGCGGCGGCTCGCGCGGTGCGGCGTGCCGCGGATCCACGGCGGCGGGTTCTGCACGTACACCGAGAATGCCCGGTTCTTCTCCTACCGCCGCGAGCGCGCCTGCGGCCGCATGGCGGCCGCGGTATGGCTCCAACCGTGACACGCGGACGTCGTCTCCCCGCCGCGCGGCCGCGGCGCAGCCGCGTGCAATCCCTGCGGCGAGGAGCCCGGCCGATACCGCTGCCGGCGCGCGTCGCCCGGTGCGTATAATGCGACGCGATCGCGCCGGCGCCTCCGCGCCGATACGCGCGACGCTCCCCGACGGCCCGACTTGACCAACTTGACGCAGATTGTCGCCGCCGCGCTTTCGGGCGGCGTGCTGGCGACGATCGCCGCCGCCGGCACGCTCGCTCTGCATCCGTCCTGGATCTCGCGCCTGGTGTCCTTCGCGGTCGGCGCGCTGCTGGGCGCCGTGTTCCTGGAGCTGCTGCCGCAGGCGCTGGAGACCGGCGATGCGCAGCGGGTGATGCTGACGGTGCTCGCCGGTCTGCTCGGCTTCTTCCTCCTCGAAAAGCTGGTGCTGTGGCGCCACGCCCACGGCCACGACGCGCACCGCGACGACGCCGACGAGACCGAGCACGAGCACGCGCTGCACGCGCATGGCGCGGACCAGGGGCGCACCGGCCTGATGATCCTGATCGGCACCAGCGTCCACAACTTCTGCGACGGCGTGGTGATTGCCGCCGCCTTCCTCGCCAGCACCGCTCTGGGCGTCGCGACGACCGTCGCGATCGTCGCGCACGCCGTCCCGCAGCAGGTCGGCGACTTCGCGGTGCTCGTGCATTCCGGCTACGCGCGCGGGCGGGCGTTCGCCTACAACGTCGCGGTCGGCGCCGCCACGCTCGCGGGTGCGCTCGCGGGCTACGTCGCGCTCGCCGACATGCAGCATGTCCTGTCCACGGCGCTCGCCATCGCCGCGTCGAGCCTGCTCTACGTCGCGGTCGCCGACCTGATTCCGAGCCTGCACCGGCGGCCCGAACCGATCGAGACCCTGAAGCAGTCGATGCTGATCGCGCTCGGCATCGGCGTGATCGCGCTGGCGCATGTCGCGCTCGAGCATTGAGCCCATGCGTACGACCCGCGGACCCTGCCGGTGCGACGCGACGCCCGTGACTCCCGGCGCAGGAAACCCGGCGTCGCGCCCGACGCCATGATTCCCCCTCCGCCATCGCCGACCGAGCTCGCCCTGCGCTGGCGCGGCCTATTCGAAGAGTGGGCGCAGTGGTCGACCCGTGCGGGAGGCGCGTTCCTCGGGAAGCCGGTCGCCGGCCGCGAGCACGGCCCGGCCGCCGCGGGCGCGACGACGCCCGGCCTGATCGACGCGCGGGCCCTTGCCGCGCTCAACGAGAAGTATCGGCCGCGCTTGGAACGGCTGTGGTCCGCCGCCACCGCCGCGCTGGCGTCGACCGAATCCTTGGCGCCGCCCATTCCCGAGGTGGCGGCTGCCGCACCCGGTGACCGCCGCTTCGGCGCGAGCGAGTGGAGCGAGCTGCCCTACTTCGCGCTGATGAAGCAGGGATACCTGCTGGTCGGCGAATACCTGGACGAGCTCGCGGCGCTGCCTTCGCTGCCCGAGCACGACAGGCATCGGCTCCGGTTCCTGACCCGGCAATACGTCGACGCGCTGGCGCCGACCAATTTCGCGACGACGAACCCCGAGGTGCAAAAGCGCGCGCTCTCGACCGACGGCGCGAGCCTGGCGCGAGGCCTCGCCAACCTCGTCGCCGATGCCCGCAAGGGCCGCATCTCGATGAGCGACGAGAGCGCGTTCGCGGTCGGGCGCAATCTCGCGATCACTCCGGGCAGCGTCGTCTTCCGCAACGAGCTGATCGAGCTGATCCAGTACGCGCCGACGACCGCCCGCGTGCATCGGCGCCCGCTCGTGATCGTCCCCCCCTGCATCAACAAGTACTACATCCTCGACCTGCAGCCGGAAAACTCCTTTGTCCGCTGGGCCGTAGGCGAGGGCCACACGGTGTTCATGATCTCCTGGCGCAACATTCCGCCCGACCTCGGCCGGCTCGGCTGGGACGACTACCTCGTCGACGGGGTGCTGGCCGCGATCGCAGTGGCCCGGGAGGTGGCCCGCAGCAAGACCGTGAACACGCTCGGCTTCTGTGTCGGCGGCACGATGCTCGCCTGCGCGCTGGCGGTGCTCGCCGCCCGGGGCGACCGGTGCGTCGCAAGCGCGACGCTGCTCACCACGATGCTGGACTTCGCGGACCCCGGCGACATCGGGGTCTACGTTTCGCGCGAGCTCTTGGCCGCGCGCGAGCCCGCGCTCCTGGCCGGCCAGCGCGTCCACGGCGGCGAGCTCGCCGGCGCATTCGCGAGCCTCCGCGCCAACGACCTCGTCTGGAATTACGTCGTCAACAATTACCTCAAGGGGGAGACACCGCCGGCGTTCGACCTCCTGCACTGGAACGGCGACTCGGCGAACCTCGCCGGGCCGATGTACGTGTACTATCTCACGCACATGTACCTCGGCAACGAGCTGCGCGAGGGCGGTGCGCTGACGATGGCGGGCGAGCCCATCGACCTCGCGGCCGTGAGGGTACCCGCGTACATCGTCGCCTCGCGCGACGACCACATCGTGCCGTGGCGCTCCGCCTACAGGTCGACCGGGCTGCTCGGGGGCGAGACGACGTTCGTGCTCGGCGCATCCGGGCACATCGCCGGCGTCGTCAACCCGCCGGCGAAGAACCGGCGCAATTACTGGACGAACGCGCGGCCTGCCCAGGACGCCGACGACTGGTTCGCAAGCGCTCAATCGCATCCGGGAAGCTGGTGGCCGCATTGGGGAGCGTGGCTGGCGCCGCATGGGGGAACAATGCGCGCCGCGCCGCGTGCGCCCGGCAGCGCCCGCCATCCGGCGCTCGCGCCGGCGCCCGGCGCCTACGTTCTCGAAACGTCCGGATGAGCGCCGTATGCGCGCGGCGATCGCGGTCGCGGGTCGGTTCACGCCGCGGCGCGCGCGACTGCGCTAATATTGGCGAGCAGGAGGGGCGCGCATCGGCGCAAGGGGTGCCTGACGCGGCCGCTGTCATCGGAAGAGGAGAGAGAAAATGCCAATGAAGATCCCGCGTATCGCGCTCGTCACCGGCGGCATGGGTGGCCTCGGCGAAGCGATCTGCATCAAGCTCGCCGCGCTCGGCTACAAGGTCGTCACCACGCACTCGCCCGGCAACACCAAGGCGCAGGAATGGCTCGAAGGCATGAACAAGATGGGCTACGGCTTTCGCGCCTACGCGTGCGACGTCGCCGACTGGGATTCGTCCGTCGCCTGTGCGCAGAAGGTCACCGCCGAGGTCGGGCCCATCGACGTGCTGGTCAACAACGCGGGCATCACGCGCGACTCGACCTTCAAGAAGATGGACCGCGCGAACTGGGACGCGGTGATCAAGACGAACCTCGACTCCTGCTTCAACATGACCAAGCAGGTGTGCGACGCGATGGCCGATCGCGGCTGGGGCCGCATCATCAACATTTCGTCGGTGAACGGCCAGAAGGGCGCGTTCGGGCAGGTCAACTATTCCGCGGCGAAGGCCGGCATGCACGGTTTCACCAAGGCGCTCGCGCTCGAGGTCGCGCGCAAGGGCGTCACCGTCAACACGATCTCGCCCGGCTACATCGGCACGAAGATGGTGATGGCGATCCCGAAGGAAGTGCTCGATTCGAAGATCATTCCGCAGATCCCGATGGGCCGGCTGGGCAAGCCCGAGGAAGTGGCGGGGCTGGTCGCGTACCTGTCGAGCGAGGAGGCGGCGTTCGTCACGGGCGCCAACATCGCGATCAACGGCGGGCAGCACATGTTCTGAACGGGATTCCCTGCCGAAGGGGTCGGACGAAGCGGCGGCCTCGCATCCGCCGCTTCGTCTTCCACTGCCCCTGATGAAGCCCGGTGGGCCGGGCGGAAAGCAGCGGCGGATGGACCGCGGTCGCGGGTGCGGCCGAGGCGTCGGAGGAATCGTCATGGGAAGGCCACTCTTCGAACGGTTGCTCTTCGCGTGTCTCGCGGCGCTGCTGCTCGCGGTGCCGGCATCGGCACAGGATGCCTTCCCGTCGAAGCCGATCTCGCTCGTCGTTCCCTTCCCGCCCGGCGGTGTCGCCGACATCGTCGCGCGACCCGTCGCAGACGCGATGGGCCGCTTCCTCAATGTTCCCGTCGTCATCGAGAACAAGGCCGGCGCAGGTGGCGGGATCGGCATGGGCTTCGTGTCTAAGGCGAAGCCCGACGGCTACACGCTGCTGCTCGCACTCTCGTCGATCTCGATCATCCCCGAGGCGGACAAGGTCACCGGCCGCGCGCCGATGTACCAGCTCAACCAGTTCGTGCCGATCGCGCGCTTCACCGCCGATCCGACGGTGCTCGCGGTCCGCGCCGACAGCCCCTGGAAGACGCTGCAGGAGTTCGTCGCCGACGCGCGCCGGCGGCCGGGCGCGATCAGCTACGGCTCGTCGGGCAACTATGGCACGATGCACATGCCGATGGAGATGTTCGCCGCGAGCGCCGGGCTCAAGCTGCTGCATGTGCCGTACACGGGCGCCGGGCCCGCGGTCGTCGGGCTGCTGGGCGGCAACATCGACGCGGTCGCGTCGGGACCGTCGACGGTGATCCAGCACGTCAAGGCCGGAAAGCTGCGCGTGCTCGCCTCGTGGGGCGAGAAGCGCCTCGCATCGCTGCCGGACGTGCCGACGCTGACCGAGTCGGGATTCAACGCGGTCTTCTTCCAGTGGGCGGCGATGTTCGCTCCCGCCGGGACCCCCGAGCCGGCGCTTGCGAGACTGCGCGAGGCCGCGCGCGCGGCCGCCGTCGATCCGAGGTTCGTCGCGGCGATGGCCGCGGTCGAGACGCCGGTCCAGTACCTCGACGCCCCCGAGCTCGCGCGCTTCTGGGAGGCCGATGCGCAGAAGCTCGGCGAGGCGGTCAGGCGCGTCGGCAAGCTCGAGTGAGTCCGCGCGCACCGTGGCGCGCGCTTGCTCACTCGCTCACTCGCGGCCTCCGCACGGGCATTGTCGGTCGACGGTCAGCGGGTCGCCCGCCTCGGTCGCTCGCAGACGCGCCCTTCGGGCCTGGCCTTCGGCCTGCTCGCTCACTCGTCCCAGTCGCGCCATTCGACGGGGTGCAGCGCCAGGTACCGGTCGACGGCCTGCCCGATCGTCGGGAAGAAATTCTCGGTGCCGAACGCCGTGAAGAGCCCGTAGCGCTTGAGGCTGTCCT
>Ga0209048_10001800_pt1 | contig 21661 bp, 22 predicted proteins | sample FrelakmetCRP12CR_FD_187146 | JGI IMG/M metagenome (GOLD analysis project Ga0209048, IMG submission 187146) | Freshwater lake sediment microbial communities from the University of Notre Dame, USA, for methane emissions studies - CRP12 CR (SPAdes)... | ecosystem: Environmental > Aquatic >... | reverse complement strand
TCATCGGCCCGCCGACCCGTAGTCGTAGAAGCCCCGGCCGGCCTTGCGTCCGAGCAGCCCCGCCTCGACCATGCGCGACAGCAGGGGCGGCGCGGCGTAGAGCGGTTCTTTGAACTCGGCGTACAGGCTCTCGGCCACGGCCATCGTGGTGTCGAGACCGATCAGGTCGGCGAGGCGCAGCGGGCCCATCGGATGGTTGCAGCCCTCGACCATGCCGGTGTCGATGTCGTCGGCCGAGGCGAAACCGGACTCCATCATCCGGATGGCGGACAAGATGTAGGGGATCAGGAGAGCGTTGACGATGAAGCCGGCCCGGTCCTGGCTCCGGATGACCTTCTTGTGCAAGACGTCGGTGGCGAAGCCGTCGGCCGCCGCCACCGTCGCCGGGGCGGTCAGCAGCGAGGTGACCAGCTCCACGAGGCGCAGCACCGGCACCGGGTTGAAGAAGTGGATGCCGATCACCTGTTCGGGCCGGCGCGTGGCCATGCCGAGCTTCATGATCGGGATCGACGACGTGTTGCTGGCCAGGATGGCCTCCGGGGACTCGACCACCTTGTCGACCGCGGCGAACACCTCGGTCTTCAGGCCCTCGTCCTCCACGACGGCCTCGACGACCAGCTCCCGGTCGCAGAGGTCGGCGAAGTCGGTCGTGAACGACATCCTGGCCAGGGCGGCGTCCCGGGCGGCCTCGTCGAGCTTGCCGGCACGGACCCCACGGTCGAGCGAGGAGGTCACGCGGCGCATGCCGGCCTCGGCGGCCGAGGCGTCGACCTCGCGGACCCGCACGTCGAGGCCGGCGCGGGCGCACACCTCGGCGATCCCCGAACCCATCAGGCCGCAGCCCACCACGCCCACCCGTTCGATCCTGGCCACGCGTCGACTCGCTTTCCTGGTGCTCGCTCGGGAGCCGGCCGGTCTGCTCCCGACCGGTCCCGGCCATGCTTCCAGCCGTCAGTGGACCTCGACCAGTTCGAGGTAGGTGTGGTGGAAGTGCACGTAGCTCACGTCGCCGGTGTCCGGGTAGGCCTCCCGGCCGACCCGAGCGACGACGGAGCGATCCGGCGCGCCGAGGCGGAAGTGGGAGTAGCCGACCTGGGCGAAGACGTCGTCGGTCCAGCGCGGCGCGATCGCCGCACCGGCGAACGGGGTCACCAGCCCGATCGACACGGCGGGTTCGCCGCGCACCAGCACCACCGCCTCGCCGAGGCCGTGGAAGTCGACGGCGCGCTCCTTGGCGACGAGGTCGAAGCACGCGGAGAAGTCGGCCTCGATGCCCTCGAGCTCGGCCGGGTCGGTCCAGACCCAGATCCGGTGGTTCTCGACCGGATCGTCACTCGTTGCGGTGAGCTCGTAGGTCTGGGCGTCGGGGCCGACGAACAACCGCGTCGGCCCGTCGCCCCGGATCGCTTCGACGAGGCCCTCCCGGCACCAGGCGGCCCACACCGCGTCGGGTTCGCGATGGGGGAGCCGGAACACGGTCTCGGCCACCCGCGGTGCGTCGAGGGGAGGGGCGAGCGACGACGACGGCGAGAAGAACGAGTCCTTCTCCAGGTAGTCGACGTCGCTCTGGCCGCCACGCCGGTAGATCCACTGCAGGCCCATCGCCTCGCCGTAGTCGTTGGTGAACAGTCGCTCCATCCCGAACAGCTCGAGGAAGCGGTCGGTGCACTCGAGTGCCTCCCGGCTGGCGATCGTGGTCCCGAAGTGCGCGATCGGCGGTGTGGCCACGCTGTCCCCCTGTGCTGTGCCCGGGGCCAACACTAGGCGGTGGGCCGCAGTAGCGACGGCCCGACGGGCGTTCGGTAGGGTCCGTCGGCCGGCGGGCCCGCCGGCCGACGGGGGGAGGAGCCAGCATGAGCAATCGCTTCGAGGGTCGGGTCGGGTTCGTCACCGGCGCAGCGTCGGGCCTCGGGGAGGCCACCGCCCGCCTGATGGTGGCCGAGGGCGGTTCGGTCGTGATCGCCGACCTCCACGGGGACCGGGCCGCGGCCGTGGCCGCTTCGCTCGGCGAGCGGGCCCACAGCGTGCGCTGCGACGTGACCGTCGAGGACGACGTGGCCCGGGCGGTCGACGAGGCCGTGGCCCGCTTCGGTCGTCTCGACGCCGCCTTCGCGAACGCCGGGATCGTCGGAGCGGCCGGGCCCATCGCGAACACGCCGATGGAGGACTTCGACCGTACGATGGCCATCTTGTCGCGGGGTGTCTTCGTGACGGTGAAGCACGCCGCCCGGGTCATGATCGCCGCGGGCAACGGCGGGGCCATCGTGTGCACGTCCTCGGTGGCCGGCGTGCAAGGCGGCCTCGGACCTCACGTCTACTCGATGGCCAAGTCGGCGGTGATCGGCCTGGCCCGCTCGGCCGCAGCGGAGCTGGCCGGGCACCGCATCCGCGTGAACGCGATCGCACCGGGCTCCATCGCCACCGCCATGACGGCCCACGTCATCGCCGGGGATCCTGATGCCCTCCAGAAGGCCCAGGAGCGCATCGGAGCCAACTCGCCGCTCGGGCGACCCGGCCTGCCGACCGACATCGCCGAGACCGCCGTGTTCCTGATGACCGATGCGGGGAGCTACATCACCGGCCAGACCATCGTGGTCGACGCCGGCCAGACGAGCGGCGCGGCGATGAGCCCGACGTGGGCCAGCACGGCGATGGTCGAGGCCCGCCCCTAGGAACGCGGGCTCACCCGCGCACCGGCCGCACCGCCGGCGGGCGCCACGTCGTGGCGCCACGGCGCTCCCTGGTCGCGATCGGGCCCGACGTGTCCCTGCCGTCAGCCACCACGGCGATCTCCGAGGTCAACTCGCCACGCTGTGACGGCCCACGATCAGGGGGAGGTCGAGGAAGGTCCGCACCCCGGACGGGGCCGCGACGACGTGGGGGATCGCGTGGACGGCGTGCATCGCCGTGGCCAGCAGACCGTTGGACACCCATCGATCGAGCTCGAGGCGGATCCAGGGGTCCCCGTCGATCCGCAGCGCCCACGATCCGGCTCCCCACTCGGGAGCGACCGAAGGATGGGCCCGGTAGACCGCTTCGAGCTCCACCACCGGCCGCCCGGCAACGGTCCCGCTCCACACCCAGCGCTGCCCGGCGACGGTCCCCCGGGCGACGAGGCCGGCGGCGATGGTCAGGTCCTCGGTGGCCACCGTGGTCTGCTCGTCCACGTCGAGCGAGTCGAGCTCGACGCCGAGGCCGTCGGCGACCATGAGCACGCTCTCGGCGAACAGCCCCGACAGCCACCGCCGGTAGCGCACGGAGTGGGCCTCGAAGTCGTCGGGGTGCTTGCCGAAGCCCATCATCCCGAGGATGACCTCCGGGCTCGGATAGCGGCTGAACTCGGAGGTCTCCTTCACGTACACCCGATCGATGCGACGGCACAGGCCGCTGAACACCAGCGGGACGAGCTCGCTCATGAACCCCGGGTTCGCGCCCGTACCGTGCAGGGACACCCCGCCGTCGGCGCACGCCCGCTCGAGTCGCGCCTCGACGTCGGGTCCGTACGCCTTCGGGTACACGTACCCCACGGTGGTGACGACGTTCTTGCCGCTGGCCAGCAGGCGGCACAGCGTCTTGGTGTCGAAGTCCGGGTCGTCGGCGACCTGGGCGGCGGGCAGGGGCATGTGCAGCACGACGTCGGCCGGCGCACCCAGGATCGCCTCGACGTCGTCGGTGGCCCGCACGCCGACGGGTTCGTCGAGCCCCAGCAGCTCGGCGACGTCGCGCCCGGACTTGGCCGCGCTGGTGACGTAGCAGCCGGCGAGCTCGAGCTCGGGATGCTCCAGCACGGCGCGCAGGGCATGGCGCCCCACGTTGCCCGTTCCCCACTGCACGACCTTCAGCCCCATGTCGCCCCCCGCCTCGCTGTCCCCGGGAGCCTAGGCGTGCCAAGATCGCCGACGTCGTGTCGACCAGGGGGGCCGTGCCATGACCGTGACCGACGACTACCGCCGGCTGTTCGACCTCGAACCCGACGCCATCGCCTGCCCGTTCCCCGCGTTCGCCCGCCTGCGCGAGGAGGCGCCGGTGCAGTACGTCGAGGAGACGGGCGTCTACCTCGTGACCCGCTACGACGACATCTTGTCGATCGTGCGCAACCCGGAGGTGTTCTCCTCGAAGCTCCCGACCGGTCCGCACGCCGTCGCCGAGCTGGGCCGGCTCCTCGGCGAGCTGCGGGCCGAGGACCCTGAGATCGCCGAGCTGCTCGACAACGACCTCATGGCCGGTCGCCAGGCGGTCCTGCTCCAGGCCGACCCACCCGACCACACCCGCCAGCGCATGCTGGTGAACCGGGCCTTCTCCCCGGCACGGGTCAAGACCCTCGAGGAGCCGATCCGCGCCATCTGCCACCGCCTGGTCGACGCCTTCATCGGGCGCGGCGAGGTGGAGCTGGTGAGCGAGTTCGCGGTGCCGCTCCCGCTCACCGTCATCGCCGGGGCCCTCGGGGTCGAGACCGACCGGATGGACGACTTCAAGCGCTGGAGCGACGACTTCGTCGTCCTCGTGGGCAACCACAAGCCGCCCAAGGACCGCATCGCCGACTACGTGCGCAGCCGCCACGAGTTCGCCACCTACTTCGCCGCGAGGATCGCCGAACGCCAGGCCGAGCCTCGCGACGACCTCATCTCCGACGTCGTGACGGCCACGATCGACGGCCACGAGCTGACCCGGGCCGAGATGCTGGGCATGTTCAACCAGTTCCTCGTCGCCGGCAACGAGACCACGACCAAGCACATCACCGCCACCGTCCGGCTGCTGATCGACCACCCCGACCAGCTCGCCCTCGTCCGCTCCGATCCCCGCCTCGTCGCCAACCTGGTCGAGGAGTCGCTGCGCCTCGAGACCCCCGTCCAGGGCCTCTACCGCACCGCCACCCGCGACGCCGTGGTCGGAGACGTCACGATCCCCGAGGGCGCGCACGTCATGGTGCTGTACGCCTCGGGGAACCGGGACGACCGCCAGTACGAGGGTGCCGAGCGCTTCGACGTGTGCCGGGCCAACGCGAAGACCCACCTCGCCTTCAGCCAGGGGCCGCACTTCTGCCTGGGCGCGGCCTTGGCCCGCAGCGAGAGCCGCATCGCCATGGAGGTGCTGCTCGATCGCCTCGACGAGCTCGCCCTCGACCCGGTGCGCAACCGCTTCGAGTTCGAGCCGACCTACGTCCTGCGGGGCGTCAAGGAGCTGTTCGTGACGTTCCGCCCGGGTCCGGTCCGAGCACCCGGCGCAGGAAGCTGACGACGGCGTCGGTGAAGGCGTCGTTGCGGTCCCCGGCCACCATGTGACCGGCTCCGCTCACGTCGACGTACTCGGCGTGGGGGACGAGGCCGAGGAACCGGCGGGCACCCTCCTCGGACAAGATGTCGCTCATCCGACCTCGCACGAGCAGGGTCGGGCAGCCGATCAGGCGGGCCCGTCCCTCCATGTACTCGGGGTCCCGGCTGGCCCGAGGGCCGTTGGCCATGAACGCCGGGTCCCAGTGCCACCGGTAGCGACCGTCGGCGCCGACACGCAGGTTCTTGGCGAGACCCGACAGGTCGGTCGGTCTCGGCCGGTGGGGCAGGTACCCGGCGATGGCGTCGGCGGCCTCGTCGAGTGAGGAGAAGCCCTCCGGGCGCCCGGTCATGAACGCCACGATCCGCTCGACGCCCTCGGCCTCGAGGTGGGCCGCCACGTCGACCAGGACCAGGGCGCTCATCGGGCCGCGGTCGGCCGCGACCATGGCCGCCATCCCTCCGAGCGACGCGCCGACCACGGCGGCACCGTCGAGCCGGCGGCACACCGCGACCACGTCATCGGCGAAGGCCTCGATCGAGTAGTCGCGGTCGGGCGCCCAGTGGCTGTCGCCGTGGCCACGCAGGTCGCACGACACGGCCCGGAAGCCGGCGGCGGCGAGGGCACGAGCCGTCGCGCCCCACGAGTGGCGGGTCTGGCCACCCCCGTGGAGCAGGAGCACGCGCGGCGATGCGGGGGCTCCCCACGCGTCGGCGGCGAGCGCGAGTCCGCTGCCACCGGTCAGGGCGACGTGCTCGGCCTTCACTCGCCGAGCGTCTCACCGCCGAGGTAGCTCGACTCGAGCAGGTGGCGGTTCTCGGCGAGCTCCTTGGCCGTCCCGGTGAGGACGAGGTCGCCGTGGCTGTGGACGTAGGCCCGGTCGGCGACCTCCAGGGCGAGGTGCACGTGCTGCTCGACGAGCAGGACGCCGGCCCCCAACTCGTCGGCGATCCGGCGCAGCACCGGCAGCAGCCGCTCGACGATGACCGGGGCCAGCCCGAGGCTCATCTCGTCCACCATCAGCAGCTTCGGCTTCACGGCCAGGGCCCGGCCCATGGCGAGCATCTGCTGCTCGCCCCCCGAGAGCAGGCCGGCCTTGCGGTCGAGGAGCGCCTCGAGGGCGGGGAAGTACGCGAGGGCCTGGGAGATGTCGGCGGAGCCCTTCGCCGCGCCGAGGCGGAGGTTCTCGCGCACGGTCAGCTGGAAGAACAGCGAGCGGTCCTCGAGCACGTGGGCCAGGCCGGAGCGGGCCACGAGGTAAGGGCGGCGGCCCTTCACCGAGCGGCCGTTGACCTTGATCTCTCCCTTCAGGATCGGGTTGATGCCCGACGCGGTCAGCAACGTCGTGGTCTTGCCAGCACCGTTCGGCCCGAGCAGGGCCACGACCTCGCCGGCGTCGACGTGCAGGTCGAGGTCCCGCACCACCGGCACGCCGAAGTACCCGGTGCTCAGGTTCTCGATCTCGAGCAATCGGGTCATGCCCCGCCTCCCGCTTCACCGGACTCGCGCCTGGCCTGCTCCCCGAGGTAGGCCTCGATCACGCGGTCGTTGGTCTTGATCTCGGCCGGGGTCCCCTCGGCGATCTTCTGCCCGAACTCGATCACGTAGATGTAGTCGCAGACGTTGAGCACGAGGCCCATGTCGTGGTCCACGAGGAAGATCGTGGTGCCCTGGTCCACGAGGCCGCGCAGACGCTGCCCGAGCTCGATGCTCTCGGCCGTGTCGAGGCCCGCCGCCGGCTCGTCCATGCAGACGAGGCGGGGCCGCGCCGCCAGGGCCCTCGCCACCCCGACGAGCTTGCGCTGGCCCTGGGAGAGCTCGGTCGGGAGCCGCTCGGCCAGCTCGGTGAGGCTGAGGACGGCCAGGGCCTGCTCGACGGCGCTGACGTCGCGCCGGCGGAAGGGGGCGACCAGGTCGGCCAGGAACGACCTGGCCGTCAGCCGTTCGGCCGCCACCATGAGGTTCTCGCGCACCGTCAGGTCGTCGAAGAGCTCGAGGGACTGCCAGGTGCGCCCGAGACCGGCCAACGCCCGGCGGTGGGCGGGCAGCGAGCCGATGTCGCGACCCTCGAACACGATCCGCCCACTGGTGGGGACGAAGCCGGTGATCCCGTCGATGAACGTGGTCTTGCCGGCCCCATTCGGTCCGATCAGACCGACGAGGCGTCCCTGCTCGACCTGGAGCGACACGGCGTTCACCGCTCGCAGGCCGCCGAACGCGACGGTCATGTCGATGGTCTCGAGGAGGGCCATCACCCACCTGCCCCGGCCGCCGTGGGCGCGGCCGGTGGCGACCCGACGCGCGCCTTGGACCTTCTCTCGTTCACCAACCCCTTGATCTGCTGGCCGGTGAGGCGCAGGCCGCCGGCGATGCCCTCCGGGTTCAAGATGGCCGTCGTGATGAGCCCGATCCCGCCGAGGAGCGGCGTGTAGTTCGGGCTGATGTGGAAGACCTTGTTGAGCAGGGTGAACGTGATGCCGTTGGGCACGAGGAACCCGGCCGCGATGGCGCCCGACACGCTCGAGATGCCCCCGAGGTAGGCGAAGGCGAGGAACGTGAGCGACGCGATGGAGCCGAAGTACGTCGGGGTCACCGAGCCGAAGCGGTAGCCGGACAGGACGCCCCCGATCCCGGCGACGAACGCGGACAACGCGAAGGCGAGCAGCTTGGTCCCCGAGACGCCCACCCCGGAGGAGGCCGCCGCCCGCTCGTTGGAGCGCACCGACAGGAACCGCCGCCCGGTGGCCGAGCGGCGCACGTTGGCGACGAGGATCGCGAAGACCAACGTGAAGACGAGGCAGAACACCCCGAACCAGACGTTGGGCGGGAAGTTGTCATGGCCGTGGATGCCGAACACGGCCAGGTCGGTGTTGTTGGGTCCGACGCGCTGGCCGAGGATCGTCGGCGGCTTGACGGCCAGTGCCCCGGTCTCGCCGGCCAGGGACTTGTTGTTGAACACGAGCTGCTCGATCGTGACGGCCGCGGCCAACGTGACGACGGCGAGGTTGACCCCGCGCACCCGCAGCGCGGGGATGGCGATGAGCAGGCCGAAGCCCGTCGCCACGAGGGCGGCGGCGATCGGGCCGAGCGGGAAGGGCCAGTCGCCGAAGAACTTCGAGAGGGCGAAGCCAGCCGTGCCGGCGATCGCCATCTGGGCGAGGGAGATCTGGCCGACGAACCCGGTGAGCACGACGAGCGACAGCATCACGAGCGATCCGACCAGGGTGTTGATGATGGCCTGGCGCCAGTCGAAGGCCAGGAGGAACAACCCCAGAAGGCAGGCCACGACACCGAGCGAGGCCATGGCCGGCACGCGTCTCGGGAACGGCGCGAAGGGAAGGCGCCCGCGCCCAATGGCGCCCCGGGTCGGGAGGCTCTGGCCCCGCACGAACATCGCCACGATGATCACGAGGAACGGGATGGCCTGCTGCACGCCGACGGCGGGCAGGTTCTTCGGGAACCAGCTCTTCGTCGAGTAGAACAGCACGAGCGACTCGACCATGCCCATGCCGATGCCGGCGGCGCAGGTGATGCCGAACGACGTGAAATTGGCCAGCAGCGCGGCACCGAGGGCGGGCACGATGAGCAGGGGCACCGAGTAGTTGTCCAGCGCCGTGATCGGCGAGGCGAGGATGCCGATCCCCCCGGCGATGACCGTGGAGAGCACCCAGTTGACGCCGGCCAGGAAGTCGGGCGAGAACCCGAGGACCACGGCGCCCTTTTCGTTCTCGGCCGCGGCTCGCGTGGCCAGCCCGAAGCGGGTGAACTTGAACAGGACCCACAGCAGGCCGGCCAGCAGGACCACGATGCCGGCGAGCACGAGCTGGTTCTGGGGGATGACGACGCCGAGGACCCGGCGCGGGGTGGCCTTCAGGATCGGGGCCACCGGGATGACGGTGCCGCCGAAGCGCAAGGTGATGATCGACTGCAAGACGATGAGCAGGCCCACCGACGCGACCACCTTGGCCAGGGGCGGGGCGTAGCGCAGGGGGCGGAAGATCAGGAAGTGGAAGATCAGTCCGAGCACGACCGACAGTCCGAGCGCGACCAGCACCGCGACGGTGAAGCTCGGTTTGCCCCCCAGGCTGATCGAGGTCGGCCAGTGGGGCAGCTTGAGCGTCGAGCTGCTGTCGACGCGGTGCACGAGGCCCTCGATCAGCGCGAACGGGTTCGGCAGTGGAGGCAGGTAGATCCTGCCCTTCGTACGGATGCCGTTGAACAGGTACGCGATGAAGATGGCCACGGCGCCGTTGGCGAAGTTGACCACGCCGGAGCCCCGGTAGGTCAGCACCACGCCGATGCCGATGGCCGCGATCAGCGAACCGGTACCCAGGCCCAGGAGCAGCGCCCGGATCGCCGGACGGCCCCAGCAGGCCCGCAGGAGCAGAGTCCCGAGGATGACGTAGGTCGTGGTCTGCACGACGGCGCGGGTGCGAGCGTTGATGGTTGACTCCCCTCGAGTCTCCTGGCGACGCGGTGGGGGCGACCGATCGGTCGCCCCCACCGACGCCTGACGGCGTGGACTAGTGGTGCGACTCCGTCACTCCTTCGACGGATCCACCGGGTTGTTGTTGTAGCCGTCCCGGACCGAGATCCACTTCCCGCCCTTGTACGTCTGGATGCCCATCTGGATGCCGCACAGCGACGGGAAGATGGGGTTGGAGCCGCAGGCCATCGGACCGACCGAGCCCCACATCGGGCCGGTGAAGGCCTTGGCCTGGAGCCGCAGCTTGTCCGGGGTGATGTTGTCAGGGCCGATGGTGTTCATGAACTTCACCAAGGTCAGCACGTTGCCGAACATCGGGCCGGCGAAGCCGGTGAACTCGATGTTGGTGATGTTCTTCGCCTTCGCGTAGTCCTGGACGACACGCAGGTAGACGTCGTTCGGGGAATAGCCCGGGATGTCGTAGCTGTAGCCGTAGCCGCCGAAGAACCAACCGTTGGGCACCGTGCCGCTCTCACCGATCTGCTTGAGGTGATCGCGCATCGGGGTGCCGAAGCACAGGCCCGTCGTGACGACCGGGGTCGTGATGCTCAGCGCCTTCAGCGAGTCGTAGACGCCGATGCATCCCTGGACCGTGGTCAGCGGGATGAAGGCGTCGGCCTTGTCGGCGCCCGCCGCCGTGATGGCCGACTGGTAGTCCTGCGGGCCGGCGGTGTCGGCGACTGCGACACCGGTGACCTTGATGCCCCGCTTCTCGAGCACCGGCTTGGTCAGCGCGGTGTAGGCCGCCGTGCCGGCCGGGTTCGTGTTGTACACGACGGCCACGTTCTTCGGCTTGAACTGGTTGGCCACGAAGATGGCCATGCCCTGGATCACGCCCGGCGAGCCCGGGGTGTAGGCGAAGGCGTCCTTGGCGAGGAACTCGGGCGTCGTCACCGGGTTGCCGATGAAGACGGGCTTCTTGCCGTTCAAGGTGGTGAGAAGCGGGGCGTTGCCCGAGGTCAAGGTGCCCGTCAGCACGAACTTGGCGTTGGCGTCAGCGAGGAACTGCTGGCCGCACTTCTGGCCGTCCTCCTCGGTCTGCACGACGCACTTGACCAGCTTGAGCGGATGACCCTGGACGCCACCGAGCTTGGTGTTGACGTAGTCGATCGCCGCCTCGGTGCCGACGGTGGCCTCGGGGAAGCCCGGGGTACCGCCTTCCTGGTTGGCGTAGGCGATCTCGATGGGCGCCATCGTGGCGTCCGCCGCTCCGGCCTTGCCACCGGTGTAGGCGAGGGCGACGCTGTCGTCCTGGGTGTTCACGGTGGTCGAGGACCCGCCTCCGGCGGTGGTCGTGGGGCCGCCGGCAGCCGTGGTCTGGGTGGCGGCGGCCGAGGTCGTCGTCGCGGCGGCCGTGGTCGTCGCACCCGCGGTCGTGCTCGACGAGCTCTTGCTGGAGCTGCCGCAGGCGGCGGCGACGATGACGAGTGACACCGTGCCGGCGAGCAGCTGTGCTGAGCGTTTCCTCAAGATGGTTCTCCCTGGTAGGTCCGATGATTGGTGGCCGGCGTCGCCGACCCCTAGGTTGTCGCCGGTGTGACGGGTGCCACCGCGGCCCCGGTAGTCAACTCGCCCGCACCGGACTGGTCAAGCACGGCTGGCGGTTCGTCAACAAGCCGGAATGGAGCACTCGTGACCGAGCTCGCCGATCTCGCCGACCGTGAGGGCATCCGGGCGGTGGCCCTGCGCTACTGCCGGGGGATCGACCGCCTCGACGCCGAGCTGGTCCGCTCGGCGTACTGGCCCGAGGCCACCGACGACCACGGGACCTTCGTCGGGCCCGCCCACGAGTTCGCCGGCTACGCCGTCGAGCGGCTCGGGGCCGGCTTCGTCGCCACCATGCACACGATCTTCAACCACTCGATCGAGCTCGACGAGGACCGCCGGGGAGCCTCGGGAGAGATCTACAACGTGAGCTACCACCTGCGTGACGAGGGCGGTGTGCGCACCGTGTTCACCTGGTGGGGCCGCTACCTGGACCGCTACGAGAAGCGGGGAGGCGAGTGGCGGATCATCGACCGGGTCTGCGTCCACGAGTGGACGAGCGCCAACCCGATCGACGCCCCGATGCCGATCGCCTCCGAGCGGTTCCGCCAGGGCGGCTTCGACCGCAACACGGCTTCCTAGGAGCCGAACACCACCGGGACCGAGGGGGCGGAGCGGGTGGCCCCGGTGACGACGAACGACACCCGGGCCCCGGGGGCCAGTTCGAGGCCCGGCACGGTCTCGAGCAGGAGCTGGGACCCCACCACGGCCTCCAAGCGGGCCATCTCGTAGCCCACGCAGAAGTGCTTGCCGAGTCCGAAGCCGAGGTGCCCGAAGCGCTCGCCGTCGTCGTAGCCCTTGCGCAGCTCCTTGGTCAGCCAGAGATCGGACCGGCGCAGGTCGAAGCGACGAGGGTCGGAAAAGACCGTCTCGTCGTTGTTGGCCGAGCCGATCGAGATGTTGACGAGCGAGCCCGCGGGGATCGTCACCCCCTCGATCTCGACGTCGACCAGGGCCGTGCGGACCTGGGACAGGACCGGGAACGAGTGGCGCATCGTCTCGGAGAACGCCTGGTCGAACAGCGCCGGGTCGGACCGGACGAGCTCGAGCTGCTCAGGGTCGGCGAGCAGGTTGGCCCAGAGGTTGGCGATGGCCTTGTCGGTCGTCTCTCCCCCGGCGGTCAGCATCAGCGAGATGAAGGCTTGGACCTCGGCCATCGACAGTCGCTCGCCGTCGCATTCGGCATGGACGATCTTGGAGATGAAGTCGTCCCCCGGTCGGGCCATCCGCTCGGCGATGATCGGCTCGGTGTAGGCGGCCAGGGCCTGGTGGGCCTCGATGCCCCTGCGCCTCAGGTCGGCGTCGCCGTGGCCCAGCCCGGCCATCATCGCCTGGTACCAGTCGTGGAAGAAGGGGAGGCCGTCCTTGGGCATCCCGAGCATGTCGACGATCACGTTCACGGGCAGCCACGTCGAGAAGTCCGACACCAGGTCGGCTCGACCCTCACCGGCAAACGCGGCGATGAGGTCGCGGGCGTTGCTCTCGATCAGCTCGCGGTAGCCGCCCAGGCGCCGTCCGACGACCTCGGGGGCCACGATGGTGCGCCGCGCCACGTGGTCCCGCCCGTCCATCTGGAGCATGGTCGGACCGAACACGACCCCGAGGCTCTTCGCGTAGTAGCGGTTGGAGAACCGTTCCGAGTCGGCGAAGACGGCCACGACGTCGTGGTAGCGGCTGACGTGGTACACGCCGGTGGCCGGGTGACGCCACACCGGGTGGCGATCCCGGAGCAGCTTCCAGAACGGGAACGGGTCGCGGCGGAGCTCCTCGTCGGGCCAGTCGGCCGGATCGGTGATCGTGCCGAGCGCGCTCATGGCGACTCCCACCCGGTCAGCCGCACCGCCTCGGTGACCTCGAGAGGGGCCACGCGGGCCTCGAGATCGCCCATCACGCCCTGCGCGCCGGCAGCCCGACCGGGTGCCCCACCCAGATCCCGATGTGCTCGCCGGTGCGCCCACCCGGGCCCTCCTCGAGCAGCGCCACGAGGACCCCGGCGACGGCCTCGGGCCGCATCCAGGTGGCCACGATCTCGTCGGTGACGGCCGAGCCCACGAAGCCGCGCAGCATGGCCGAGTCGGTGGCGCCCATGCACAGCGCGTTCACCCGCACACCATGGCGGGCCAGGGCGAGGGCCCAGCCCTCCACGAACCCGCGCAGCGCCCACTTCGACGCGTCGTAGACCTCGAGACGGGAACCACCTCCGCTCGGACGTCCGGGGGGCGGCAGGACGTGGTCGGTGGAGGCGATCACGATGTGGCCGTCACCGGCCGCCGCCATGAGCGGTGCGACCGCCCGACCCATCAGGTAGGTCCCGTAGGTGTTCGTCCCGAAGTGGTGGCGGTAGTCGGCCAGGGCCTGGTCCCAGGGATCGAGCGGACCGGTCACCGAGCACACCCCGGCGTTGGCGACGCAGATGTCGATGCGGCCGTGACGCTCGGCGACGCCATCGACGAAGCGGCGCACCTCGACGGGCTCCGACACGTCGGCCACGGCGTCGGTGCCGGGCAGGACGTCACAGCCCACCACCGTCGCGCCGGCCTCGCGCAGTGCCGCGGCGTAGGCCGCGCCGAGACCGCGCGCCGCACCGGTCACCACCGCGACCTTCCCCTCGCACCACCCCATGGACACCCAGCGTAGGCCCGCCGATGCCCGGGGGGTCGAGGCGGGGTCAGGCGCTCTGGCGGGAGCGGGCGATCGCCTCGAACAGGAGGGCGCCGTCGTAGCTGATGACCTTCACCGGCCGCAGCTCGATCACCACCCGGTTCGGCGAATCGAGCATCTCTTCGAACATCGCGGCGCCTTCGGGCCGCCCCGGGTTCATCTTCGCGGCGAGGGCCGGGTAGAACCAGTCCTTCACGGCGCGGTCGACGTGGACGGTGGCGATGGTCTTCATCGTGACCGTCTTGTCGCCGCCGAGGCTCGTGCCCTCGCTCGACACGATGACGCAGCTACGCGGGTCGCGCCGCAGCGCCGGGACCCGCTTGCGGTGCATCGCACAGGTCACCCACACCTCCCCTTCGTGCCAGACGAAGCGGTGCATCACCCCGACCGGCCAGCCGTCCTTGGTGCTCCACACCACCGCGCACTCGCTCTGGAGGGCGAACATCTCGTCCCGCACGGTGTCGGACACCGGGTAACGGGCGACGTCCTCGAAGTCCTCGATCTCCCCCACGGATCCACCGTAGCGGCTTCGCTCAGCCCCGTCCGACGAGGTCGAGCCGGCCGATGATCGTCATCTCGGTGGCGCTGCGGGCCGCCAGCAGGTCCCGGAGGCGCTCGGACCGGACACGATCGCCGACCCGGTAGGCGTGCTCGACGGCGGCCCCCAGGGCGTCCGACGCCAGGTGGTAGCGGTGAGCGACGTCGTCGAGGTGCAGCGATGCCGCCGGAGCGTCCCGGAAGGCGGCCAGCGCCGCCTGCGTCGCGTCGTCGTCGATGTCACCGACCGCGGCCTCGATGGCGGCCATCTCGTCGTGCATCCACGCGAGCTCGTGGGCGGCGCGCTGGGCGCACCCGGCCAGGAGCTGGGTCATCATCTGGACGGCCACCCGGGCGGGCTCGCCGTCGACGTGGGGCAGGACGAGGTCCGCCAGGTCGCTCGCCACCTGGCGAAGGACCTGATCGGTGGTGGGACGGCTGAGCACGACCTCACGCTCCCTTCGTCGACACGAGGGCGGCTTCGAGCTGCCGGGACACCGAGAGCCACATGGCGTGGCCGAACTGGATCGAATTCAGGTTGAACACCGACGCCAGCAGGTGGTTGGTGCCGAGGGCGAACTCGGCGCCGCCCTCCAGGAGGCGCCGGACGGTGCCGACGACCCCCAGGATCAAGAAGTAGGCGAGGACCGCCGGGTTCAGCTCGGCCTCGCTGAAGCCCGTGAGCGCCCGGTAGCGGGCGCAGAACGCCTCGGCGTCCAGCCCGGTCAGGTCCGGCCCGGCCGCCTGGGCGACGGCCTTGAAGTAGCCGAGGTCCTCGCGGGGATCCCCGATCTGGGCCAGCTCCCAGTCGAGCACCACGATCCGACCGTGCTCGTCGATCATGAGGTTCGCGCTCTGGAAGTCGCCGTGGATGAGGCTGAGGGGCACCGGCGGGGGGAGGTGGGCATGGAGCCACGCCGCGACGTAGCGCAGGATCGGGAGCGACTCCACGTGGGCGGCGGACGTGGCGCGCCACTCGTCGATCCGCCCCGCCATGTAGGCCTCCCAGCTCTCGGGGCGGGCCAACGACGCCGGCACCTCCTCGAGCGGGATCGTGTGGAAGCTGGCCGCGGCCTCGGCCAGGGGGTCGGGAAGGTGGCTGTGATCGGCCAGGGAGGCCATGTGGGGCAGCAGCGACGCCGACGGGACGTAGTCGAGCACGATGGCCCGTGTCCCCAGCCGACCCCCCGTCCGGTCGATGTAGCGGGGCCGGGCGATGTTGGTGCGGCCCTCGACGGCTCGCAGCACGTCCCACTCGATCGCCCGGTCCGTGTGGATCAGGGACCGGTCGGGCGGCGGGTCGCCCCGCAGGACGAAGGTCTCCTGGCGTCGACCCCCGGCGATCGTCCAGTGGACCGTCGCCTTGGCCAGGAGGCGGCTGTAGCCACCGGTCATGACCTCGTAGGACGTCACCTCGATGTCGGTGGCCTCGGGTTCCTCGCCGGCCAGGAAGGCGGCGAGGCGGACCGGCATCTCCGCCGGATCGTGCATGGGTCCCCCTGGTGGTCTCGTCGCTGGGCGGGGCCGCGAGCTTAGGCCCCGGCCTGCCCGCTCGGGCGGCCGCGGTCAGATCGTGGGCGTCTCGACGTGGCGCCCGAACACCGAGGCCAGCGCGCCCATGATCTCGCCCAAGGTCGCGTAGGTGCGAACGGCGTCGATGAGCGGAGGCATCACGTTGGCCTCGGGATCGTCGGCCTGGCGCACGAGCTCGGACAGCGCCCGGTCCACGGCGGCCTGGTCGCGCTCGTGACGCACCGTGTCCAGGCGCTTGCGCTGGCGGGCCTCGTCCTCGTTCGTGATCTGGAGGATGTCGATGGAGCGCTCGTCGTTGCCCTCGAGGAAGCGGTTGACCCCCACGATGATGCGACGGCCCTGGTTGAACTTGCGTTCGAGCTCGAAGGCGGAGTCGGCGATCTTGCCCTGGAACCAGTTCTCCTCGATGCCCCGCACGACCCCTTCGAGCATCGATCCCCCGCCCAGCTCGTCGAGGTGGGCGAAGATCTCCTCGGCCTGGTGCTCGACCTCGTCGGTGAGCGACTCGACGTACCAGCTCCCGCCGAGCGGGTCGGCCACGTGGGCGACGTTGGTCTCGTAGCCGATGACCTGCTGGGTCCGCAGGGCGATCCGCGCCGCCTTCTCGGTGGGCAGCGCCATCGCTTCGTCCATCGAGTTGGTGTGGAGTGACTGCGTTCCTCCGAGGACGCCGGCCAGAGCCTCGATCGCCGTCCGCACGATGTTGATCTCGGGCTGCTGCGCGGTGAGCGACACGCCGGCGGTCTGGGTGTGGAAGCGCATCTGCAGCGAGCGCGGGTTGGTCGCCCCGTAGCGCTCCGTCATCCAGCGGGCCCAGATCCGCCGAGCCGCCCGGTACTTGGCGATCTCTTCGAAGAAGTCGATGTGGGCGTTGAAGAAGAAGCTGAGCCGCGGGGCGAAGGTGTCCACGGCCAGACCGGCCTGCAGGGCCAGCTCGACGTAGGCGAAGCCGTTGGCGACGGTGAAGGCCAGCTCCTCGACGGCGGTCGAACCGGCCTCTCGGATGTGGTAGCCCGAGATCGAGATCGAGTGCCACTTCGGCATCTCGGCGGCGGTGAAGGCGATCGTGTCGCGCACCAGCCGCATGCTCGGGCGGGGCGGGAACACGAACTCCTTCTGGGCCTGGTACTCCTTCAAGATGTCGTTCTGGAGCGTGCCACCGAGGCGGGCTCGGGGGATCCCGGCCCGTTCCGCCTGGGCCACGTACATGGCGAGGATCACGGCCGCCGGCGAGTTGATCGTCATGGAGGTCGTGATGGTGCCGACGTCGATGTCGCGGTAGAGGTCCTCCATGTCGGCGAGCGTGTCGACCGCGACCCCGCAGCGCCCGACCTCGCCCTCCGACAGCGGGTCGTCGGAGTCGATCCCCATGAGGGTGGGCATGTCGAAGGCGGTCGACAGGCCGTCACCGCCGGCCTTCAGGATCTCCTTGAAGCGCCAGTTGGTGTCCTCGGCCGTCCCGAAGCCGGCGAACATCCGCATGGTCCACAGCTTCGAGCGGTACATGGACGCGTACGGCCCACGCGTGTAGGGGTACTGACCGGGGAACTCCCCGTCCTCGGGCCCGTAGACGGGCTCGAGGGGGATCCCCGACATCGTCTCGAAGTCGGCGTCGCGCCGGCGGCTCTGGGCGAACTCGTCCTGCCATGCGTCGCGGCCCGTGGGCCCTGGGGTGGTCATGGACCTATGGTACGGACCCATGGCCGCTCCCTTCGACTTGAGCCAGACCGACAAGCTGCTCACGACGACGCGCACGGTGCGCAAACGGCTCGACCTGACCCGCCCGGTGCCCCACGCCGTGCTCCTGGAGTGCATCGAGATCGCGACCCAGGCCCCGACCGGGGGGAACGTGCAGCAGTGGCGGTGGCTGATCGTGGACGACCCCGACACCAAGCAGGGCCTGGCCGACCTCTACCGCCGCGCCTACGCCCCCTACATCGAGGCCCAGAAGCGGGCCGTCGAGGCGGTCGGGCGCACCGACGCCTCGACCCGCAACATCATCGACTCCTCGACGCACCTCGCCGAGGTGCTCGCCGACGTGCCCGCCCTCGTGATCCCGTGCGGCCTGGACCGGGTCTCGGCGGCGTGGAGCCCGGGCCGCCTCGCGGGCTGGTTCGGATCGCTGCTGCCCGCCGTCTGGTCGTTCCAGCTGGCCCTGCGCTCACGGGGACTCGGCTCGGCCTGGACGACGCTGCACCTGGAGTTCGAGGAGGAGGCGGCCGAGCTGCTCGCCATCCCGCCGACCGTCACCCAGCTCGCGCTCCTGCCCGTCGCCTACTACACGGGCGACGACTTCAAGGCCGGCAGCCGCAAGCCGGCCCAGAACGTCACGTACCTGAACCGGTGGAAGCAGCCGATCGCCTGACCGGGAGGGCGCCTCAGCGAGTGAGGACGGTGCAGGCCGAGATGCCCGGCGCGCCGTAGACGTGCGTGAAGCCGACCCGGGGCTCCCCCGGCACCTGGCGCTCGCCGGCACCCCCACGAAGCTGCAGCACGTTCTCGTACACCTGGCGCAGGCCCGAGGCCCCGATCGGCTCGCCGTTGGCCAGGCACCCGCCGTCGGTGTTGATCGGGAGCCGGCCGCCGATCTCGGTGGCGCCCTGCTGGATCAGGGCCTCCTGGTCACCGTCGGCGCAGAGGCCGCACTCGGCCATGTGCATCACCTCTGCCCCGGACTCGGTGTCTTGGATCTGGGCCACCTGGATCTCGTCGGGACCGATCCCGGCCGCGTCGAAGGCGGCCTTGGCCGCGTCGACCGACGGCGAGGATCCCCGCTCGACGGCGAGCCAGGGGCTGAAGACCTCGAACGAGCCGTACCGGCGGGACCGGACGGTGGCGGCTCGCAGGAACACCGGTCGCTCGGTGTGCTCGTGGGCCTTGTCGGCGCGGCACAGCACGAGCGCGACGGCACCCTCGGCCGGCGAGCAGAACATGTACTGCGTGAGCGGGTCGGACACCATCGTCGCCGAGAGGATCTCCTCCTCGGTCATCGGCTTGCGCCGCCAGGCGTTCTCGTTGCGCGAGCCGTTGCGGAAGGCCTTGGCCGCCACCTTGGCCAGGGTGGAGCGCGAGATGCCGAAGTCGTGCATGTAGCGCTGGATCTTCATGCCGAAGAACTGGGTCGTCAGCATGAGGCCGGTGTCGCCGTACCACTTGCCGAGGCCCGACGAGGCCGGGTCCGGGGCGAAGGCGCCGCGGGGGTGCTTGTCGAAGCCGATGGCCATGCCGAGGTCGAAGGCGCCGGCCTTGATGGTGTTGTAGGTCGAGATCAGGGCCGAGCCGCCCGTCGCGCAGCCGTTCGAGACGTTGATGAACTGCAGGCCGGTCAGACCGAGCTGGCTCACCATCGTGTCGGCGGCCCCCGCGGCCGCCGAGCCCCCGAACGCGAACTCGATGTCCCCCCAGGCGAGCGAGGCGTCCCGCAGCGCCTTGCGCACCGCGACGGCACCCTGCTCGAGGCCGGTGACCCCCTCGCTGCGCCCGAAGGGATGGATGCCGATGCCGATGATGGCAACGTCGGAGGAGTTCATGTCTGTCAGGCCCCTTTGGGTTCGAACGCGAAGGTGAGAACCTCACGCCCGTCGGCGTCGGTTCGGAACGCCACGATGACCATCTCCACCGGCATGCCGATCTCCAGCTTCGCCGGGTCGTTCTCGGTCAGGCGGGCCTCGACTTTGACCTCGCCCTCGAGCTCGATGTAGCCGACGCCATAGGGGACGAAGGTCTCGGGGGTCTCCGGGCCGGCGTAGGGCGGCTTGGGCGGTAGGAAGCCCTGGATGGTCCAGGTCCAGAGGCGACCGGTGGTGGGGAGCAGGTGCTCGGCCATCTCGCCGGTGCAGTTCGGGCACGAGCCCTGTCGCGGGAAGGTCACCGCGCCGCAGGCCGGGCACTTCGCGCCGATGAGCTGGGGCCGCGGTGACGGCCAGGTGAACAGACCGGGCTCGATCGGGACCTGTTGTTCCTCCGACATGGGCCCAGCATATGGAAGGCTCGCCCGATGCGGTGGATCGTGCACGGCGAGCGGATCATCTACGACAGCGACTGGGTGCGCCTGACCCTGGCCGACATCGAGATCCCCGGGGGCCGGCGCTTCGAGCACCACGTCGTGCGGGCCCCCGCTGCGGCGTCGGGCACGGTGGTCGTCGATGACCTCCGGGGGGTGCTGCTGCTGTGGCGCCACCGCTTCCCGACCGACACCTGGGGGTGGGAGGTGCCGGCCGGGCGCATCGACCCCGGCGAGACGCCCCTCGAGGCCGCGTCGCGCGAGGCCGAGGAGGAGACGGGTTGGCGCCCCGGGCCCCTCACCCACCTGACCACCTACTACCCGAACAACGGTCAGAGCGACCTGGCCTTCAACATCTTCCGGGCCGAGGGCGCCACCGAGATCGGTCCGCCCACCGATCCCACCGAGTCCGAGCGGGTCGAGTGGCGGACCTGGTCCCAGGTCCGCGCTGCGATCGCGGCCGGTGAGGTGAGCGACGGTCTCTCGCTCACGGCCCTGCTCTACGTCCTGGCGATGCCGTCGGTCTGACCAGCCCACCCGCCATCAGCAGCTTCAAGGCGGTCGCCGCCCCGACGTGACGCCCCGGGTCGCCGACCTGCTGGGAGAACCGGGCCAGCCCGCTGGCGAGCAGACCGAGCACGTCGACGACGGCGGCGGGATCGACCCCCGGCTCGAGCTCTGCGTGCGCCACGGCGTCGGCGACGAGCGACTCGAAGAACCGCCGCGACCGGGCGTTGGCCGCCGTCGTGCGCTCGCGCAGGTCCGGATGGTGGGACGCCTCCCACGGCACGTTCACGACGAAGGCCGCCAGGGAGCTGTCGAGGCGGTCGAGCACGGCCGCGGCGTCGAGCACGGCCTCGAAGCGGTCGAGGAGGCCGGTGCGACCCGACACCACGCGGTCGAACTCGTCGAACACGATGGCGATCCCCTGCTCGTAGGCGGCCTGATAGAGATCCGCCTTCGACGGGAAGTAGTGGTAGATGGCGCCCGTGGTGATCCCCGCGGCATCGGCGAGGTCCCGGTTCGTCGTGGCGCCATAGCCCCTCGTGGCGAAGGCCCAGCGGGCCACGGCGAGGAGGCGGGCCCGGGTGTCGGCGGCGCCGGACGCCGGTGGGCGCCCGACGCGGCGGCGCGCTTCCGCCACGAGGCGCTGACCGTGGCGCGGCTCACCCACCCCAACATCGTCCCGATCTACTTCGTGCCGGCGAGCCCCACGCTGGCGTGCTACGTGATGCCGCTCGTGAGCGGGGAGTCGCTGGCGGCCCGGCTGCGCCGGGAGGGCACGCTCCCGCTCACGGTGGCGGTCGGCATCGCGCAGGACGTCGCCGCCGCGCTCGACTCCGCCCACGCGGCGGGCGTCGTGCACCGCGACGTCAAGCCGGGCAACATCCTCATCGAGATCCAGACCGGCCGCGCGCTGCTCACGGACTTCGGCATCGCCCGGGCGCGGCACGTCGGCGGGCGGGTCTCGACGACCGGCCAGGTGCTCGGCACCCCGCACTACATCGCGCCGGAGCAGGCGGCGGGGGAGCGCGAGATCGACGGCCGCACCGACGTGTACGCGCTCGGCGTTGTGGTCTTTGAGATGATGGCCGGCCGCACGCCGTTCGACGCGCCGGCCGCCC
>Ga0209048_10001799_pt1 | contig 21665 bp, 13 predicted proteins | sample FrelakmetCRP12CR_FD_187146 | JGI IMG/M metagenome (GOLD analysis project Ga0209048, IMG submission 187146) | Freshwater lake sediment microbial communities from the University of Notre Dame, USA, for methane emissions studies - CRP12 CR (SPAdes)... | ecosystem: Environmental > Aquatic >... | reverse complement strand
CCGAAAGAATCCTCAACAGGGCACTGACCCACTGGCTCAATGAGGTAGCGTCCGTTTCTTGACTGGGGCTGGCGGCGGCAGAATAGGAGTATTATAATGGGGTCATTAAATGGATTCCGCCAAGGAGATTGAAAAATGTATATCGTCATGGTCACCCCGGAATGCGCTCCGGTCGCCAAAGTCGGTGGTCTGGGAGATGTGGTCCAGGGGCTTTCTAACGAACTCCAGTTAAGAGGCAATTCCGTCGAAATCATTCTGCCGAAATATGACTGCATGCGTTACGACCACGTCTGGGGCCTGCAAAAAACGTATAGCGATCTTTGGGTCCCCTACCACGATCAATATTTTCACTGTGACGTCTATTTTGGCTTTGTCCATGGACTGAAGTGCTTTTTCATCGAACCCCATTCCCATAAGAATTTCTTCAATCGGGGCATCTTCTATGGGCATTCTGACGACCCGGAGCGTTTCGCATTCTTTTGCAGGGCGGCGTTGGAGTTTATGCTCAAGACCAACAAGAACCCGGATATCATCCACTGCCATGACTGGCAAACCGGGTTGGTGCCGGTGCTTCTTTTTGACATGTACAAACACATGGGCATGACCCACCCCAGAGTATGTTTCACTCTCCACAATGTCATGCATCAATGCGTGACCGGGGATTCCGTGCTCCGTCAGGTGGGTCTTGATCCCGCCCCTTATCGAACGCGGGACCGCCTGTTGGATGACTGCAACCTCGCAGGGATCAACTTGATGAAAGGGGGCATCGTTTACTCTAATTTCGTTACCACAGTATCCCCTCGCTATTCGGAGGAAATCAAGTCTTCTGACCTCGGTTGCGGACTGCAACACCTCCTTTGGGTGCATAGCATGAAATTCGGAGGAGTGCTCAACGGTATCGACTACCAGGTCTGGAACCCGGAAATCGATCCTCTCATTGCCTGTCGCTATTCGATCGATAATATTGAAGACAAGTACAAGAACAAAGAAGCGCTTCGTCATCGCCTGTTACTTCGGCATGTTTTTAAGCCCATTGTGGCTGTGGTGAGCCGGTTGGACCGGCAAAAAGGCGTCGAACTGATGCGGCATGCCCTCTTCTATTGTCTGGCCAATGGCTGCCAGTTTGTGCTTCTGGGGTCAAGCCCGGATGACCGCATCAACCATGAATTCTGGGGGTTGAAACACCAATTCAACGACAACCAGGACTGCCACCTCGAAATATCTTATAATGAGGAACTGGCTCATCTCATTTACGCCGGCGCCGACATGATCCTCATTCCCAGCGCTTTCGAGCCCTGCGGTCTTACCCAGATGATTGCCATGAAATATGGGACCGTGCCGGTTGTCCGCAACACCGGCGGACTGGCCGACACCGTATTCGATGCCGATTACGCCCTTAAGCCCTATCACGAACGCAATGGCTATGTGTTCAACAACTTCGATCATCAAGGTCTGGAATCGGCTCTCAGCCGGGCGATGGGGCTCTGGTACCTTTACCCAGACTACTTTCGGGAACTCATGGTCAATGGCATGCGCTACGACTTCTCCTGGAACCATCCCGGAAAGCACTACCTGAATATTTACAACTACATTAAGGAGTAGAACGAAAGGGGGCGCACTCATGAAGTGCTGGTTTTGCGAGGAGGAAGCAAGAGGGACCTGTGCGGTGTGCGGCCGGGGGCTCTGTCATGGGCACGCCCACATTCATGATGAACTGACCATCACCAAGTCGGATACCAGCTCGGGTTATACGAGCTTTTACAATGCCTACGATACGCTCAAATGCTCAGACTGCCGCCTGGAGTGGAAGTCGATTGTGCCGGGGAGTTGAGATTGTACCTGCAGGTCACTGCGGCCATCGCGAGCGGCCTCCAATGGTCCTTGGAGAGTTGATGTTCCGTCGTGGTGCGAAACCTATTTTCGTTCTGTGATCAGGACAATACCCTGCCCCGGTCGCAGGTCATAATGGAAGGGTGTGGAGATGTAGTCCAGCCGGTATTCGGGTGAGATGTCAACAAGGGGCGCTCCCGTCTGAACATAGTTATACAGGTTCTCTGCATAGAAGGTTTGTTTGTTCTGGATGTCTTTGTTGATTATCAATAAGGCTTCCTGTTTGCTTTGGATTGATGCCTTCCACATCAAAAGGACATCGGGGTTGCCGTCATGGTCGATCTCGGTGTGTGATTCCTCCTGGAATACTGCATACTTTGCCTTGATTTCGTTAACGCTCGTCACAAAAGATGTGAGATCGATTCCCGTTTCTTCCCAATCTTCCGGTCTTGTCTCCACCACATGCAGTTTCTTTCGAAAACCGAATTCAAACCCCATCGGCATCATGACTCCGGAGGAAAAAAGAGTGGTGAAGAGATACCTCTGTTTCACCCCCTCAATGTTACCCTGTAACTCCTCGCACAGCCTCAGGGTGTCGTGGCTTTCGGGAAAGCTTATGGAAGGAGCGATCTCACGGGTTAACACGTATTGTTTCATCAGCCAACTACCGTAGAAATCCCACCACTTGGAACTGTTGAAGATATAGTCGAAACCGCTTGCGGCAGTCTCTCTTGTCTGGTCTGGCTGGCATCCGAGTGTTTCCGCAAAGAAAAGCACCTCCGGGTGATCTTTTTTTATCTGCCGAATGAGCCTTTCCCAGAGGCTCCTCGGAACCTGGTAGGCGGCATCGCAACGAAATCCCGTGAAGCCCAGTTCGATGAGGAAATTAACAACCGAAAGAAAAAACTGATACAGTCCTTCCCGATCGCGCGTGTTGCGATGCTCAAATCTGGCCAGGTCTTTCCAGACCACTTTTTTCCCGTTTTCATCACAGGAGGGATGTGCCACGCGTCCCTCAGATTCCCAGACAAACCATTCACGGTGAGACCGCAAAAGGTCCGAATCCACCGAGCAATGGTTGATGACTAGATCGATCATCATGCTCAGCCCCATACTTCTTGCCGCCTTGACGGCTTCGGTGAGTTGAACTCGCGGGTTTTTGTTGAGTTCGGTATCGATGAAAAGCGGATTGAAAGCAAAATAGTCGGCAATGGAATAGAGGCTTCCGGAGTTGCCCGTTCGCTGGATAGGATTGACAAATATCCAATTGAAGCCCATCCGGGATGCTCTCGGCAGATGCTTTTCCCAATCACTAAACTTTCCCGCCAGCAAAGGAAACAGGTTGTAGATAATCATTTTCTCAGCTTCTCTCATGAAATTGCCTCCATGCGCGCATTTCACAACAATATCGTCACTCTGACTGCCTCAATAATGATGGGACCGCAGATCTTCTTCCAAACTCCATGTCATCTAGAGTGACACGAGAGACCTCGACCCAGCCTTGGCGGGATTCTCTGTTTATCAGGCTTTCCCTCGCCATAAGCGTGGTCGAAATGACAATACCGGTACCTCATCCCGATAACAACCCACAATCTGACGTCCAGTCCGTCGTCTCAGCAAAAACGTTACGATGGCTGTCTACTGTGGGAGCGGCTTCCAGCCGCGATGTCCCATCGAGATGCCGCTCCGGCATAGGCAGTCTTTTTTGTGAATCGATGTACTGGGTCAGCAAGCCTGTTTTACCAGCTGACAGTTGTGCCACAGCACCGATAACCAGTAGTTCATCCTTTCGGCATTGGTCTTGTCAGCCCAATGGTCGAAGAGGTGCGCGGCATCTCCAAGGGGAAGCCGGCCTTCGCCGGGGTGGATTTCGAGGGAGAATGAGACTCTTTCGGGACCCAGCAAACGAAGCGATTCGGTGACGATCTCGGCCAGGCCGGAAGGTCCAAACATCAGATCCAATGAGCATCTCCCTCGGTATTCAAACGGTATCGGGATTTTCTCCAGGAAACTGAGGTGATCGGAGACCCCAAAAGGACTAGCGGTCGAAAGTGGATGTCCGTCGTGGAGATGAAAGTGGAGTGGTTTTCCCATACGGCCTAGGGTGCGAATCACATCCAGAACCACTCTCAGGGCAGAGCCGACAGCAGTTTGAACATCTTCGATTACCAGAGGGAGTTCAGGATCTTGTAGGGTCAGGTTGCAGATATCCGTTCCGGGATGTCTCTGGGAATAAGCGGATCGCGCCTGCCGCAATCCAATGTGCCCGATATCCACACAGCCACTCACCCGTCCCCGATCTCGCAACGCCTGAAGAAATTCAACAAAGAGACCAGGCTCAAGGCCAACGGCATATTCGACATACAGGAGTGGGCTGTTTCGGATCCTTTCGAGCCTGGTCCCGATATCTCTCAAAGCGGCCAGGTAATCCTCCTTTTGGGTGGCCGCTTCCGGTTGGTCATGGATGACCAGCCCAAAGACCTGGCTCCCGAAAGCTGAGGCAAAATCCAGGACCAAGTTCCGGTGGGTTTCTTCAAGTATATTGAGCTCTCGACTCAGGTGAGCGACCGCAGCGCTTTCCGGTGTTGGTCTGAATCCCAGGAGCCAGTTCAATTCTGCCGGGTTCTCAGCATAGAATTCCGCTCCCAGTCCCGCCTCTCTGAAGCGTAGGTTGGCCAGATGAAGTAGGGCGTCGTCGCCCTCAATCCTCTTTTGAAATAGCGCCAGCAGGCGAGGGCCCGACATACTCATGCAATTCCTTGCTGCGGGCGGGACTGCACTAGATAGGTCGTTTGGCCCGCAACGATTCCCTCAATATCCTGGGGACTTCCCAAAGCGGCTTCCACAAATCCTCCAATTGCTGCCAGGCGACTCCCCAGGGACTCTCTGTATGATTCGTGTATGGAAAGCTTTATTTTCGAATAATCGAGAGTTTTAAAGACAATACCCTCTTCTGCATCAGGGAGGATTGCCTGGCTGAAATTGGCAAAGGCCAGCGTGGAAACTTTCCCCGTGTGCTTGTTGCAGACCATTCGATAAGGATTGCCCGGGTGCTCGGCGGAAGCCAGTGTTTCCCCAAGACCGACCACCAGCTCAATAAGCACTTCATCGGGGTTCTGCTTTGCCGGGTTAAGTGTGTGCATGATGAAGGAAAGATCCGGAATGACCAGTTGGTGAATGAGCACTGCCATATGGGCTTGATTGTGCGGAATAGCGAGGTTTTGCCTGCTTAAGGTGGCACGCCGTGTCCACAGAGAAGCCCATACCGTACGTACTGCGTCAGCCACTCGATCTACGGGAACATTGGCGACGGATTCATACAGACCGGCCGCAGCCAGTTCCTCCAAGTCCTCACAGTTGGCACTGGAGCGAACCATCAGTCGTGCATCCGATCCAAACCGTTTGATCACCTCGGAGACAATCGGCCCGGGTACTTCAAGCTTCCTGATGAGCGACCGCAAATCTGTCAGGCTTTCGGACAATTCGTCCGGAGACAGATGCTCCAGGCGGTCAAGTCGGTGGCGGTATTCCATTTCAAGAGATGGCTGCGAACGAAGCGATGCTTCCATTACCCCAAACGGAATCACCACACCTGGGGGTGTACTGAAGTTCGCACCGTCACAACTGGACAACTCCTCCAGTCGCCTTGCTCCGTATGCTTTAGCCCCGCTGCCGGTTACGGTCACCTGGTCCAGCGGGAGCACGATGGCGGCTCCTTCAAGGCACACCGTCTCGGACACCGTTGACGGCTTCCGCCCCTGTCGTGATTTGTGGCTGTCGGCCGGTTGAGAACTGGCGCAGGCTGAGTATGTTACCTCGACCTTCCCACGAAGAGCATGCAGTATGACGTGGCGCCCGACTAAGCGCCTTAAGTCAGAGAATTGACTTGCTTCCTCACAGGCGGCAAACACCACACCGGTTTGTCTGGCTCGAACCGCAAAGTGAGAGAGATACGGCGTTTGATGTGAGACGATTACCCCCAATACGTCACTCGGGATCTCCTCATTCCCGTCCACTCTGTCGATGAGCGCGATCACCGACTGGCGGGCTATGGGCGAGACATACGCGAGGCTTGGAGATGACACCAGAAGGCCTGCAACTCTTCCCGGAACGATAACCTCCCATGGAGACAGCCCGGCAAGGTCTCGAATGACTTTTAAGAATAAATCCAGAATCTTGGAGAGTTGGAACACCAGGTGACTGCGTATTTCCGATTCGGCATAAACCCTGATGGCCTGTTCAGGGACACCGAGGGCATGGCCGAGTTTTTCCACCCTTTCCGGAAAAAACCTAAGGATGGTATCGCAAAAATCCTCTGTGAGTCTCCTGGTTCTCTCCAGGGTGGCCTTCAGCCGAAGCACCTGCTGGCGATCATGTGGTTCAAAGTGCCGCCTCCAGGCGTCCAGCTCTGATTCGATAGTAGAGCATTCATCAAAATCAAAGCCACTGCAGCGAAGGTTGACTACGGTCATTTGCAGACATTTCAACCCCGAAGACCAGGATATTGCTGCGTCCTGTCTTTCAAAATGATTGATCAGCCGGCTCAAGAGCACAAAAGCGAATTCCTCCAACCTGACATCCGCCAGTTGAATTTCTTGGCTTTCAGGACCGGTCCTCTTAAGAAACCTTCTACAGAAGTGTTCGCGGATGCTGCTCAGGAGATCGAGAGCTTTGAGCTTTCGTGGGAGGTTATCTGCGTTTGCTTTCGCTTCGAGAAATGCTCGGATCGGCAAAGTGCGAGGAGCATGTCCGGTGTTGGCGATGGATTCCAGTTGCTCATCAAGGGACCTGGCACAGAAAAATTCCTTAAGCTGCTCATGGAACCGTTTGAATTCTGTCACAAAGGCGGGTGAGAAACTGGTGTCCGGAGCGGTTATCCTGGCCAGCAAAGCCGCTGAAGTGACCAGGTCTTCAGGGCCGGCGCACCGATGAAGCTTGTTCTGCAGGGTGTGTTTGATTTCTGACTTGAGTTCCTTGGGGATATCATTGCGATGGGCAATATCGCGTATCAAAGTGAGGGGCTCCGCACGGGTGAACTCAGTTCCCGACGAAGGAAGCCAGGGGATGATTCTTCTGACGATGAAAACGTTTTGAGGGCTGGTTATCCGGGAGAGGCAATCATAGATTTCCCGAGCCATGATTGCATGATGAGCGGGACGATGGTGACGGCCATCCTCCTGGCATGAGACTTGACCGGTTCCGATAAAGCGAAGGTATATGGCCACGTAAACCAGTTTTTCGGGATCCGGCGAAAACGTTCGGCCACACATGTCATCGCGTATCCAGCGAAGTTTCTCTCTCCAGCTACGGTTCCGCCGATCTGCTTCAGCTATTGTTCTTACGAAATCATCGACCGGACTTCCCCTGGAGTATGATTGATCTGCCCCGTCGTCATTTTTACTCATCGGAGAATCCAAAAGACTCGAAGGATCTCCCGGTAAGTCTTCCGTTTCGTCTGAAAGCGGGTCTTGACCGGGTGCTGGGAAAGGCGTCGGTTCTCGACATCCTCTGCACTGACCTTCCATCTTGGCCTTCTCGCTGCCCGCCATCACCTTGCCGATCATCGTCAGCAGCTTATTGCGAGCTTCCAGGAGCAGACTTGGAGGTTGAGGCCACTGTTCGAAGATGATGCAACCCGAAAAACGACGTCTATTCAACCGGTCAAGGAAACCTTCAATCCCTGAAGTATCCCTGCCGGCCGGTCCGGTGAAGAGCGTCAGGTGGCTGTCATGGTCTCCATAGTTTTCATGGAGATGGACGTGAATGATAGGAATTTGCGGATCAATCAGATCGATGAATTTCAGGTAATCATCGAGGGTTGCCTGACAGAGATTGGCATGGCCAAGGTCAAGACACATCCCGATGCGTTCGCGGTCGACCAAACCGATTCTATCAGCTTCGCTGAAGAGTTCGTTGAAGTCATCCGGCCCCGTGAGTGGCGTATTCTCAATGGAGAGTCTGATATTGACCGGCGCCAGCCGGTCGAGCAGAGGACCAATCGCCCGCACAAAAGACTGAGTGCCCTGGTCGGGGTACAGATGAATGTTGAAGAGCGACGCGCCGATGTCTTGCGCAAACCGGATGTTCTTGGAGAGAATTTCGAGGGACTCAGGTTTCAGCGGATTGACCCACCATGGGGCATGAACCGAAAGCTTGATGTCGTGGGCGAGCGCCGTGTCCTTGATAAGGGCGCGCTTCTCTTTAGAGAGATCGTCTTCGCTCCACCCCTCTCCGGAGGCGTTTCGGTCGGGAAACCACTCGAAGGTATCAAAACCGTTCTCCACGGCAAATTCGAAAGGCAGTTCAATCCTCGGGGCCGAGAAAGAGCTTTGATTGCCGATGCGAACGCGCACTCCATCAATCCTCCCTCAGTCCAACCTGAGGTCTTGTCTGCACCACAAAAAACTGCCCCTTGGAATAGGCGCCTTCGATGTCCTGAGGATGGTCCAGGACCCTTTCGACCATCGTCCCGATCACGGCGATATTAACCAGCAGGCTCTTCCGAAAATGATCATTCCAGCAAAGCGGTTCATTCGTAAAGTCCAAAGAGATCTTGAGTGGCGGCGGCAGCAGGAAGCTGTCATAGAGCCCTGCGCCGGCAAATCCGGCCAGATCTTCACCATTGGAATCCGAGCGAAAGATCAAACCGCCGCCGTACAGTCCCAGGCTTTTGCTGGGAAACGCCATGATCCGAGGTTCGTGCACACCCTTCCTCGATGTGAAACTGAGAGCCCTGCCGGGATAGTTTCCCACCAGTGCTTCCCCCAGACCCAGCACCACCTCGGCATAGATCTCATCCCGGTTACCGCTGACCGGATTGACCGTGTGGATGACGAAACTGTAATCCGCTTCAATGACTTCTTGAATGAGCACGGCCATGAACAGGTCTTGATGGGGAATACCCCTGGCCTTACGGCTGAGATATGCCCGGTCGTTCCATTTTGAAGCCCAGACGCGTTTGATGCAGGTCCAGGCCTCGTCCCACTTCTCGGGCCACGGCAGTCCCGATTGTTTCATTCCCGCCTGAAGCGAGGACGGGAGTTCCGGTGGCGCCTTGAGGTCCATGATGGTTGTCTGGAGCTCGCCCAGCCTTGCCTGCCTTTGATTTTCCTGGATGCCGTCGATGTTTGTGGCCAATTCTTCGTAGCGCCCGAAAACCTCCCGGTTTGAATCCTCCGCCAGCACCCTTTCAAAGACCCCAAAGGGCAGGGCCACTGACCTTGGAAGACCTACCCATTTCGGCAGCTTCCCAAGCAAGCTCCTGATATTGTTCGATTTTCCTCCAACATGGCGGTCATTGAAATCCTCTGCCGCAATTGCATAGGTCTTGAAGACGGGAAGATGGAATTGGGGCTGAACCGGTAAGATCGGAGTTCTGGCGGCCTCAGTCTCTCCTGGGCCTTCGTCGAAGACCACATCCCCCGAAGGAGTGACTTTCAGCGAGAGCAACCGTCCCTCAAAGGATTTCAAACGAGCGATCGTTTCCGGGTCATAGCAGTCAGCAAAGAGCAAACCAACGTTTCTGGCGCGGACAGCCACGTGGGAGACAATATCCGTGGCGCCCGGAGTAATGACTGCCGTGACTCCCTCCGGGATTTCCTCATCGCCTCCAACCTTTTCGGCAATGACAACCGTTGGTCGCGAAAAACCTTTGCCCTGAAGAGAGCGCAGGTGAGGCGTCACTTCTACATATCCTGTGGCGATCCCCGGGCTGACTACTTGCCAGTTTCCGAGATGAGCCTGCTTTCTCAATATGGGATCAAGGCGGCGGAGAATCGCTGAGAGGGCGAATTCAAGCTGCCCGCGAATCACTTCTTCACTGAACAGGTTCACACTCCACGGCGCAGCGTGAAAGGCTCCCCCGAGGAAGACGGCTTTGGGTTGCAAGGCACTGTAATAGCGATCTATAAAGCCTCCCACTATGCGCCCCAGGCGATCCAGGACGGCTTTGGCCTGCAGTGACCACTCCCGGTCAAAACGAGGCAGCGTCTGCAGCCGCTGCCAGTGAGCCACACACCGCATCAACTCCTCATTCGAGCGCGAAAGGCAAAGATTTTCAACTACCCCTGGAATCAAGTCCACCAGTTCGTCACCGCTCAAAAGGGCATCCAGGTTTCGCTCCACCAGACTTCGGGAGAATTGCTCCAGGGACAAATCGAGAAATAGGAGATCCCGGGCCCCATTGCGGTCTTCGAGCCTGCCTTTCAGGCGGGAACGCCACGCTGCAACCCTTCCAACCATCTGACTGGGGGGGATCGAGCGATCGTCTCGATGTTGCCACACAAAGTCGGCCAGACCATGCATTTCCCCATCGAAAAGATACCTGGCTGAGTGGATGGCTGTTCCAAGGTCGGTCCCTGAATGCACCGCTTTGAGAATCCCCAGGAAGTGCTCAAAATCCGGGACCAGAGCGTCCTTCAAGTGGGGAACAAAATCCGGATGAGACTTGATCGGGCGCTCAAAACTCTGCAGACGTTCCCTTGTCACCCCGCCTGCTTCGAGGATCCGGTAGAAGTCGTCAAGGTTGCCGTTGCTCTTCAAGAACCCTAGATAGGCTTCGCAGATGACGACGTCATCCGTGGTGGTATTGTTGTGAAGTTTCTGGTGCCATTCCTCCAGGAAGTGACCTGTAACTTCCTTGATGTGGTGGCGATGCATGATCCTCAGGATCTCGTCCCGCACCTCCTGACCATCGCTTCCGCGCCCCAGCGTGGTCATGATGAGGCGGATACATTCGCGCTCTTCGGGTTCGTGCACATAGCGGTCGGCGAGCTTGATCGTCAATCGGTCAAGAGCATGGCTCAACTCGCTTGGCTTGGTGTTGTAGTTTCTTTGCCAGTCCAGCTGTCTGATGGCCGAAAAACGGAGCCAGACGTAGATCAACGCCAGTCCTTCCGAATTTCCCCGAACCCTGTCGAGCAATTCGTAGCAGAGGTTGAACCGATGCATCAGGGTCCAGGAGTTTGGGCTCATTTCCCGTTCGATAATCTCATCAGCAAGGCGAGTAATCTGTGCATCCCCCAGAGTTACTCCAGAATCCCGGATTCCAAGGATGGGAATATAGAAATTGCCTCCTCGATCCTTCAACCAACGTCCCGTATCGACTTGCTTCAGCACAAACACCATCCCCAACGGCGCCTCGTGCCCGTCAATCTCCAGCTGCAAGCGATTGGCTGAGGCATTGCCGACAAATGGGGTCTGGGCTACGGTTTCTTGGACCACGATAGTCCCGGGAGGGAACATAACGGCCGGGGGCAGGTTCCATTCATGGCGGGAACGCCTTGTTACGCCCCAATGCAAGACTAGGGAACCAGGGATGTCAGTGGACAGAGTGATATGGTATCGATTTTGATCTTGGGTTACGGCAGCGAGGAGTTGATAGCTTTGATCGACACTGTATGTGTTTTCGTAACAGATATGACCCTTTAGGATTTCATCTCGGGATATTTGAGGGAGCGCCCCGACTGGGCTTTCAGATTTCGGGATGAGGATCTGATAGTTTCGGCCGTTGTTATTGTCCCAGCGGCCATTCTCCGGAAAGAACAGGACAAAATCGAGTGAGGCAAAATCCATGGTCCGGCCCAGTTCGATAGTGATCAGACCACGACCGTTCCGCCCCACGAAGGGAGTCTGCACAGCCAGTTGATCGTATGCCTGCGTGCCTTCGGGCCAGGCCGACCGGGGCGGTATCTGCCAGCGAGCCTGGCCGCTTTGGCGCAGTCCCCAGTGCAACAGGCATTGCTGGTGATTCTCAATGTGGATGGTCACCTCAACCGAACCATCATCCTTCAAGAACTTCTCAACCGTGAGCACAACACCATTCGCGGCAACGATATTTTCCATCATAGCGCCTTATGGTCACACCTTTCCCAATATCACTGCAGAGACGCAGAGTTAAAGAAAATGAGGTCGTTTTCTCTGCACTGATAACGTGCAGTTTCCTGAAACTATATTAAGATTTGCCCGTAAGTCCTGGTTTTCTCAGCGTTCTCTGTGCCCTCTGCGGTAAAAATGCTTCTACTTTGCAATCAGAATAACCATTGACCTTGGCTGCATCCGGTACGCATCCGGTCGTGCCGACAATTCCTCCTGACCTGGTTCGCGAATGTCATAAGGCGAGGGGTTGGCCGTATCGACAGCGATATGCCAGCGTTCTCCTCCGGGCGGCGAGAGCAATTTGAACCTGACTTCAACGGATTCAGCGTTGAATAGGATGCACAGTGCGTGGCCCCGTACGCCTTCCGCGAATCGCTGCGCGTGAATCATACACCCGAGCGTGCGGTCCGCATCGCTCCACTTGGGAGGTTTGCCGGAGGGGCCAAACCAGGAGATATCCTGATCCGTGTAAAACTCCTGGGTGCGCAGGACTCTGTTGCGCTTTCGGAAGGCAACCATCTCCCGGGTAAATCGAAACAATTCGTAATTCCTGTTCAGCGAGCTCCAATTATACCAAGAGATTTCATTATCCTGACAGTACGCATTATTGTTTCCGCGCTGGGTTCGCCGAAATTCATCACCGCCAAGGATCATGGGAACTCCACTGGAGATCAGAAGGGTGGCCAGCATATTCTTAATCTGCCGCAAGCGCGTGGTCTCGATTGCGGGGTCATTGGTTTCCCCCTCTACGCCATAATTCTCGCTGTAATTGGCATTTTCGCCATCCCGGCTGTCTTCCCCGTTTACCTCATTGTGTTTCTGCCCGTAGCTCACGAGGTCGTTAAGCGTGAACCCGTCATGGCAGGTGATAAAATTGATGCTGTTGATTGGTTCCTTTCCGTCCCGCTGATAGAGGTCCGAACTACCGCATATGCGGGTTGCCAGGAGCGAAACCATGCCGGGATCACCCCTCCAGAAGCGCCTGATCTCATCCCGAAACCGCCCATTCCACTCAGACCAGCGCTGACCCGGAAATGATCCTACCTGGTAGGCTCCACCGGCATCCCATGCTTCGGCAACGAGCTTCACGCCACGCAATATGGGATCTTCGGCAATGGTTTCGAGAAGAGGTGGGTTTGTCAGGATATCTCCGTTTTCATCTCTTCCCAGCACCGAAGCCAAATCGAACCGGAAACCGTCTACGTGCATCTCGATGACCCAGTGACGCAGACAGTCAAGGATATACGAACGCACCACGGGATGATTGCAGTTAAGGGTATTCCCACAGCCTGAATAGTTGCTGTAATGGCGCCGGTCGCTCTTTAACATGTAGTAGACGCTGTTTTCGATCCCACGGAAATTGAGTATAGGTCCCAGTTCGCTGCCCTCGGCCGTGTGATTCAGGACAATATCCAGAATCACTTCGATGCCAGCCCGATGGAGTTCTCTAACCATTGTCTTGAACTCGGATATCTGACAGCCAGGTTTCCTTCCGGTACCGTAGGACTCTTTAGGCGCAAAAAACGCGACGGTATTATATCCCCAGTAGTTTCGAAGGAGCTCGCCGGTGAACGGGTTTCTGAGCTCCAGTTCGTTCTCATTGAATTCCTGCACCGGCATCAGCTCCACGGCGGTGATGCCGAGCTCTTTGAAATATGGGATTTTTTCAATGACCCCCAGGAAGGTGCCCGGATATTTCGTCCCTGAGGATGGATGAATGGTCAGACCGCGAACGTGGGTTTCATAAATGAGGGTATCTGACCAGGGATACTTGAGAGGACGTTCACCATCCCACTCGAACCGGTAATCGGCAAGGAGACATTTCGGGGTAGTTGCGGCGTTGTCCTCCAAAGATGGGGCAAGGTCTTTGAGCGGAGAGGCAGCATCGAAGCCGAGAGCACGGCTCAAGTCCCAACGAGAGGTGCCATAGAGTGCGGCACTGTAGGGATCGAGCAAAAGCTTCCGGTGGTTAAAGCGGTGACCTTTCTCAGGAAGATAGGGTCCTTCGACGCGAAAGGCATAGAGCTGACCATAAGTGATTCCCTTGACCCATACATGCCACATATCCCCCGTGCGGTTCCGCTGAGGGTCGAGTTCGATGGCCATGGCAGGTACAGCATCCTCGGGTCTCTCGAACAATTCCAGCCAAACCCTGGTAGCATTGCGGCTGAAAAGGGAGAAGTTGACCCCACCATGGCGATGGTAGGCGCCCGATGGCATGGGCCTGCCAACATCGATCTGAATCGGTTTCGCCATTTCCGCTGCCTCTCCTCTATCTTTGGCACAGCACTGTTGCCATGGCTCCGTTGCGGTCGTAAACGAGCCGTAAATCAACAGGCATTATTCGAGTAAAACAGTATAAACCAGCTCATCCTATAATTCGATGGCTATCCCTTCTTGTTCATTGCAATTTCTGGTCCTGATGGGATGATAACTCTTTACTCTGAATGCCGATTGCCTGCAAGATGATCAATGGACTATATAGTGTGGCAATCGATAAACCCACCTTTGGGCCAAGGAAAGACAGTCTTGTACGCAGCATCTGCATTTCTTCTGATCGGGCTTCTGACAGTCGGGAGCTCTCTGGGGGAGGAACACGGGATGATCGATATCCAAGAAACAGCCGAGCGTTTGCAGCACCACGTCAGAATGCTGACAGTCACAATCGGGGAGCGCAGTGTTTATCGGCCGGAAAACCTCGAAAAGACCAGGATCTATATTGAATCATTTTATCGGGATTTGGGCCTGCCCATCGAAAGCCAGACTTATCGCTACGAAAATTTCGAGGTTGGGAACGTCATCACGCAGATTGAAGTGGGCGAGAATCCTTCGAGTCGTCTTCTCCTGGGTGCCCATTACGACTCGGTTGACGGCACCGTCGGAGCCGACGACAACGCCGCGGCTATCGCAGTACAACTGGAAACTGCAAGGTATCTCAAAACCCTGGTCGGCAGGAGCAAAGCGGATGTTTCGGTGAAGGTTGTCTCTTTCGTTCTGGAAGAACCTCCCACCTTTGCAACCGGTTATATGGGGAGTAAGGTCTACGCCAGAAAAGCCAGGAAAGACGGCGAGAAGCTCGATGGCATGATCTGCCTTGAGATGGTGGGATACTACTGCGATCAACCCGGCTGCCAGAGCTACCCTTTCCCTTTGATGTTCATGAATTACCCGAAGGAGGGCAACTTCATCGGCATTGTCGGAAATTCGGGGTCACGGGGGTTGACCCGATCGATGGAGCGGGCTTTTCAGAAGAACCCTGGTCTGCCGGTTGTCGCCTTGACGGTCCCGTTGAATGGATGGGTGCTGCCGCCAGTCAGACTGAGCGATCATTCGGCCTTTTGGGATGAAGGCTACAGGGCCGTCATGGTCACGGATTCGGCATTTTATCGCAATCCACACTACCACCTCCCATCCGATACCATGGACAAGCTCGACTTCCGACGCATGGCCGAGCTTGTCAAGAGCCTGCTCATTTTCTTTGGTTACTAACCAAAATGGACGTGATTGAAATTGAAGTTAAGACCGCCCTGGTCAGATCCAGAATCCCCGGTGTCAACTATGTGATCAATCCTTACCTCGGATGTGGTCATGGATGTCTCTATTGCTATGCCGTCTTCATGCGCAAGTATTCCCGCTACCATGCCCATGCCAGGTGGGGCAGCTTTGTCGAGTGCAAAGCGAATATCGTCGAGCTTTTACGACGGGAGCTCAGTCGTCGAAAAAAGCCCGGTTCCGTACTCATATCCAGTGTCTGCGATCCCTATCAGCCGGTGGAACGGCAAAGCCGCCTCACCCGAGGATGCCTGGAGGTGTTGCGTGAATTTGACTGGGAGGTGGAGATCCTAACACGATCTCCACTGGTCGTCAGAGATCTGGAGATCCTCACAACCATGCCGCAGGTATCGGTCGGGTTTTCCATCGGCACCGATAACGAACTGGTTCAGAGCGTTCTGGAGCCCGCTGCACCGCCGATCCGCAGCCGGGTGGAGGCATTGAAGGAATTGCATAATGCCGGCATCGCCACGTGGGTATTCATTGCACCGATGCTCCCGATGGACCCGAAAAGGCTTCATGAAATGGTGGCGCCTCACGTCGACACTGTCCTGCTTGATACCTTGAATTACCGGGAGCAGGTCCGTCAGGTGTTCATCAGGAATGAATGGGGCTACGCGCTGACGGATGATTATGCCAGGGAAACCAGCGGCATGCTGAAGGAGTTGTTCGGGGAACAGGCCAGGCAGGTCTGAAGGCTTGATTCTGCCAATTTACCCGGCAAGATTTTTCCCTTTGACAACTTCCAGTAGCCTCCTATACTAAATTCAATCACAGTTTAAAGGGAAAATGGACCAAAAACTGGTGGGAAACTGGTAGACCGTTTCCGAAGTAACATCGGAATGAGGTCATTTTCTACAAAACTCATCTCGATAAGAAGTTCAAAGAGTCCATGAAAGTACAGCCAGGTGTGCTGATGGACTGGAGCATCTTAGCCTCACTGTATGGTGTGTATCTTTCACGGTTCCAGGAATTACGAAGATAAACCATCAACACTTCAGAGAGGAGAAAATGTCATGGAAGAGAAGAAAAACGCGGACCCCCAGCTCCACAAAGAGACACTCCTTGAAAGGTTCGGCCTCTCGCTTGCTGCCTGGAGCGAGAAATGGTTTCCTGACGCATGGGTATTTGCACTGCTAGGGATTGTCTTCATCTTTTTTTTCGGGATACTCATTGGGGAAAGCCCCTTTAATTTGGCTCTCGCCGGCGGCAAGCAATTCTGGGTGTTGATCCCTTTCACCATGCAAATGGCCATGATCATCATCGGCGGTTACGTGGTGGCGTCGACCCCGGCCGTCTATTGGGTCATCCGCAAGGTTGCTCAGATTCCCAAGAACGGGAAGACGGCTGTTGCCTGGATAGCTTTCTTCTCCATGGTAACGTCTTTGATATCCTGGGGGCTTAGCTTGATCTTCAGCGGCCTCCTTGTCCGTGAGATGACGCGTCGTCTTGACGACCTGGATTACCGGGCAGCCGGCGCGGCAGCCTATTTGGGATTGGGTGCCGTCTGGGCTTTGGGGCTCTCTTCATCTGCGGCCCTGATGATGGCAACCAAGAGCGCCATCCCCCAAAAGCTTTTCGAAATCAGCGGTCTTATCCCTCTTACACAAACCTTATTTATATGGGGTACTTTCTGGACGGCCCTTGCACTGATTGTCGTATCTATTCTTATCGCTTATTTCTCTGCTCCCGTTCCCAGTCGCGCGAAAACAGCCAAAGACTACGGCCTCTCTTTCGAACCGCTTGACATGACGGTCGAACCGAGACAGAAACCGGGCGAATGGCTGGAATACAGCCCTCTCTTGATTTGCCTGGTCGGTGCCGTCCTCGTCTATTACTTGATAGATGTATTTCGGACTTCACCCACGGGAGCGCTGGCTGCGCTTGATCTGAACACTTACAATTTGATTTTTATCACTGTGGGCATGATCCTGCACTGGAGGCCCAAGAGGTTTCTCAAAGCGGTAGCTCAAGCGGTTCCCGCTACCGGCGGGGTGTTGATTCAATTTCCTTTCTATGCCGTGATCTTCGGAATGATAGTGGGCACGGGCATAAACAATTGGTTAACCGATCTTTTCTATAAGGTCACAACCCACGGTACTTACCCGCTCCTTGTTGCTGTCTATTCAGCAGTACTCGGCGTATTTATTCCCTCCGGCGGGTCCAAATGGGTGATCGAGGCCCCCTATGTTCTTCAGGCTGCCAATATGCACCAGGTAAACCTCGGATGGGTGACACAGATTTACAATGCCGCGGAGGCTCTGCCCAACTTGTTGAATCCTTTCTGGATGCTGCCCCTTCTGGGTTTACTCCACGTGAAAGCCAGGGACCTTGTCGGGTATTCCGTCCTCCAGATGATCCTTCATATCCCGCTGGTCTTCTTCTTGTGCTGGCTCTTCGCACAATTGATACCCTATGTCCCTCCCATCAAATAGGACCTGTTCAAAAAGGGCGCTGCTCAAACGTGGCGCCCTTTTCCGCCTATTTCTCAAGAGCGACTATCTGTCGATCAAATCCTCGAACTATGAAAAAACTCCGGAGAAGGACATTGACATAGGGATTGAATTTTGCTAATTCGGCCTTGCTGTTTGACAGTATGTCATTGAATCTAATACGTTTATTTCAAGAATTGAAGGTTGGAGGCATCATCAATGATTGAGGCGCGAAACCTGTCCAAAACATTTGGACCCATCGAGGCGGTCAAAGATCTCTCCTTTGATATTCGAGAAGGGGAGGTGGTCGGCCTCCTGGGACCCAACGGCGCGGGGAAAAGCACGACCATCAAAATGCTCACCGGGTATCTCACGCCCACCAACGGTTCCGTGAAAGTGGCCGACCTGGACGCTTCCCGGGAGATTCTGTCGATTCGCAGACGCATCGGCTATATGCCACAGGATATTCCGCTCTACGAAGATATGGTCGTAATCGACTATCTCCATTTCATCTCCGATATTCGGCAGATTCCCGCAGCCAGTCGGAGAGAAAAGATCAAGGATGTGGCGGAGCGCTGCAGCATCGAGAAGGTGATCACCCAGTCAATCGGGACCCTCTCCAGCGGCTACAAACAGCGCGTAGGATTGGCTCAGGCCCTGATTCACAACCCGGATATCCTGATCCTGGATGAGCCCACCTCAGACCTCGATCCCAACCAGATCGTTGAGATCCGCAATTTGATCAAGGACATCGGGAAAGAGAAAACCGTCATTGTGAGCTCTCATATTCTTTCCGAAGTCCAGGCGACCTGCGGGCGGGTCATGATCATTTCCGAAGGAAGACTGGTGGCGGACGGTTCTCCTGACGAACTTCTGGCACAGGAAAGAAGCAATAATATTGTTCACGTTACCTTCCTGCAGGTCGGCTCCGAGGAAGGTGTAGACGCCATTAGCTGGATCGATGGCGTCTCCAGGGTCAAACCCATGGAAGATGGGCATTTTATCGTCGAAGCCGTAAAAGGAAAGGACGTTAGGCCTGATCTATTCCATCTGGCCGTAGCTCGCAACTGGGTGATCCTCGAGATGAGAACCGAACAGGTCAGCCTCGAAGATGTCTTCCGCAAACTGACCATGAACTGAACCAATGTCAATCCAAGGTGCAGCCATGAATAAGCTCAAAAACATTTTGACTGTGTTCAGGAAGGAATTCCTGTCGTTTTTTAACTCCCCCATCGCCTACATCGTCATTACGGTGTTTCTGCTATTTTGCGGCTGGCTGTTCTTTCAGCAGTTCTTCCTGGCGGGACAGGCCAGCATGCGACCCTTGTTCGCGCTGATTCCGCTCCTTTTCATCTTTTTCGCTCCTGCAATCACCATGCGTTTGATTGCGGAGGAGCGCAAAACCAAGACCATTTCGCTTCTCTTGACCCTTCCTCTTGGCAACATGGAAATTATCCTCGGGAAGTTCCTGGCCGCCGAGGCGCTGCTGGGGGTGGGGCTGCTGCTGACGTTACCCTACGCGTTCACTGTGGCGAGTGTGGGCATGCTGGATTGGGGCCCGGTATGGGGCGGGTACCTCGGAGCACTGCTGATGGGCGCGGCCTATCTTGCTGTGGGCATGTTCTGCAGCAGTCTCACCAGCAATCAGATCGTTGCCTTCATCCTCGGGCTCGGGATTTGTTTCGTCTTTTTCATTATCGACAAAGTCCTGCTCCTCCTTCCCGAGAGGCTCTCCAACGTCTTTGAATACTTATCGGTGGACTACCACTTCCACAACATCGCCCGGGGCGTGATCGACCTGAGGGACCTCGTTTTCTACCTGTCGTTCATTGCCGCGTTTATGATCTACGCGATCTATGCCATCCAACGTGAAGATTGGCGATAGGAGAAGGCCGCCATGAAGAAAAAATACAACGGTACCCTGGTAACGGGCATGTTTATTGTCGTCGTTACGCTGATCCTGATCTTTGTCAATGTGATCGTTGCTCAGCTGCCCCCCATGCGTCTCGACCTTACCGGCAACCGTCAATACAGCTTGTCGGATGCAAGCAAGAATGTGTTGAAGCGCCTGGAAGACCGCGTCAAGGTTCAGGCATACTTCACCAAGGACCTGCCTGCGCCATATAACCAGAGTGCCGGATACGTGCGTGACTTGCTGGAGGAATATGCCACCTATGCCGGGGGTAATCTTGACTTTGAGTTCATTGATCCCGGTGCGGACGAAGCGAAAAAATTTGAAGTGGCGCGGAAGGGCATTCCTGCAGTGCAGATCCAGGAGATCAAGAACGACCAGATTGGAATCAAGCAAGCCTTCATGGGAATTGCTGTAACCTATGGTGCCAAAAGGGAAGTCATCCCTTTGGTGCGCCAGACGGAGAATCTTGAATTCGAGCTAACCAGCATGATCAAGCGGCTGAGCTCCCAGCAGCTGAAAACGGTGGCCTTCTCTGCCGGCCACGGCGAACCCGCCCTTGACGAAAAGCTGAAGCAAGTGAAAACCGCGCTGGAGAAAAACTACCGTGTCATCACCTATGACTTCAGCGCCGCCAAGGAAATACCTGCTGATGTTAACACCCTGGTCGTCGTCGGCCCGCAGGAGAAATGGAGCGATGAAGACCTCTTTTATCTGGACCAGTTCCTAATGGGTGGCGGTACAGTCGCCTTCCTGCTGGATGGAGTGAAGGTCGACCTGAGGCAGCTTTCCAACGCTGAACCGATTGATCACGGTCTTTTCGATATTCTGGCGTCCTACGGAGTCAAACCGGAAAAGAACCTGATTGTAGATCCGCAGTGCCAGCGCATCACCCTGGAAGGACGTCAGGGCAACATCCAGGTCCGGAATGTCATAAACTATCCCTATATCCCGGTGCTTACCGATCTCAACCGCAACCAGATGCTGACCAAAGAACTCGGGTCGCTGTCGCTGCCGTTCATGTCGTCCCTGACGGTCGTAGCCAATAAGCCGGGGGTGGTCGGCACCGCCCTGGCGCGCACCTCCAATAAGAGCTGGGAGGAAAAAGGGGTCTATTCGGTCAACCCCATGGAACACAAGATTCGCCCCCCGGATGCCGCTTCCGGACCTTTCAACGGGGTGGTCGTGGCGACCGGGAAGTTCACGAGTTTCTTTTCGAACAAGAGTAAAGAGGGAGGGGCCGACACCCTGAAGGATCCATCCAAAGTGCTCAAAGAAAGCCCGGAGACTCGCATCCTGGTTGTGGGCTCGGGCTTCTTGCCCCTGGACGGGATTGCTAATCAAGATGACCTGGTTTTCTTTGTAAACTCGGTGGATTGGCTCGTCCAAGATGCCGAAATGATCAACATTCGCAATCGGGGCCTCTCGGACCGGCCTATCGCAGACCTGACGCCCGCTGCCAAGACTGCACTCCGTTATGTCAACGTTATTGGGGTGCCTCTGGTTTTCATCCTGTTTGGAATCGGGCGCTGGCAATGGCGAAAGGCCCAACTGCGGAACTTCAGGTTATAGACGGATGACATACCAGGTTTAAGTCTGGAAGATCTTTTCCAGTTTCTAGCTTGGTTATTGATACAGGAGACTGCGGATGAACAAAGGCAAACAGTTGACGGTCGCATTGCTGGTGCTCGGAGCGCTCATTGTAGCAACGCTGCTGGTCTGGCGCGATCCTTTCGAAAAAGCTTCCGGGCCGTACTATTCCGGCATGCTCCCCGCCCGCTCGGAAGGAAGTATTGACAAAATTGCAGTGACCAGCAAGGACGGAGCGATCACGGCAGAAAAGCGCGGTAACAGCTGGTGGGTCATTGAACCGCGGGAATTAGCCGCTGACGACGGATTGCTCAAGTCCGCAGCGGCCTCTCTGGAGAAAATAGCGGTGGTGGACGCGGCCTCTAAAAAGCAAGAGCGCCAGGCTGAGTACGGTCTCGCCAGAGACAGCACGGAACGCATGGAAGTGAAGGCCTTTGCCGCGGGGACCGAAGTGTTGAACTTCGCCGCCGGGA
>Ga0209048_10001798_pt1 | contig 21668 bp, 19 predicted proteins | sample FrelakmetCRP12CR_FD_187146 | JGI IMG/M metagenome (GOLD analysis project Ga0209048, IMG submission 187146) | Freshwater lake sediment microbial communities from the University of Notre Dame, USA, for methane emissions studies - CRP12 CR (SPAdes)... | ecosystem: Environmental > Aquatic >... | reverse complement strand
GTAGCGCATCGCGCGAAAGGTGATCCCGAGGAGCTTGGCGGCGGCCGTGCGGTTGTAGCGCGTCTTTTCCAGCGCTTCGTTGATGGCGGCCCGCTCGACCCGATCGAGATAGTCCTGGAGCGGCCATTTGTCGCCGGCCGTCACGGCGTACTCCGACTCTTCGGCGACGGGCGTCAGATGCAGGTCCTCGGCGCTGATCCGCTGCGTATCCGCGGCGAGCGAAAGTCCGCGCTCGAGCACGTTCTCGAGCTCGCGGACGTTGCCGGGAAACGGATAGCGCTCGAGCGCCGTGATCGCCTCCACGTCGAGCTTCGCGGGGTGGCCGCGCGAGAGCCGCTCGAGGATCGCGTTCGCGATCAGCGGAATGTCCTCCCGCATTTCGCGCAGGCTCGGCATCGCCAGCTCGATCACGTGCAACCGGTAATAGAGGTCCTGCCGGAATTCGCCGCTGTCGACGAGCGCCGAGAGCTTCTTGTGGGTCGCGCTGATGATGCGAACGTCGACGGGATCCTCCTGCGTAGCGCCGACCTTGCGCACCTTCTTCTCCTGGATCGCGCGCAGGAGCTTGACCTGCATCGGCAACGGCAGGTCCGCGACCTCGTCGAGGAACAGCGTGCCGCCGGTAGCGGCCTGAAAGAACCCGTCGCGGTCGCTTTCGGCGCCGGTGAACGCACCTTTCCGGTAGCCGAAGAACTCGCTTTCCATCAGGTTCTCGGGAATCGCGCCGCAGTTGACCGCGATGAACGGCTGGTCGGCGCGGGCGCCCCCGGCGTGGATCATCCGCGCGGCGAGCTCCTTGCCGCTGCCCGATTCGCCGTTGATGAAGACCGGTGCCTGGCTCTTCGCGAGCCGCTCGATCATGTCGCGCACGTGCAGCATCACCGGCGATTCGCCGAGGAGCCGGTAGCCCGTTGTCGGCGGCGGCGGCTTGTCGGGCACCTTGAGCGCCTGCTTGACCAGCGCGCGAAGCTGCTCGAGTGCGACCGGTTTCGCGAGGTAGTCGAACGCGCCGGCCTTGAGCGCAGCGACCGCGTTCTCGGCGCTGCCGTACGCCGTGATCACGGCGACGGGAAGGTCGAGCCCCTTCTGGTTGATGTGCTCGACGACACGAAGCCCGGCCCCGTCCGGCAGCCGCATGTCGGTGAGACAAAGGTCGAACTGCTCGGCGTCGAGGAGGGCGATCGCTTCGCCGACCGTCTCGGCGCGCGTCGTGTCGAGGCCCATCCGCGAGAGCGTGAGCTCGAGGAGTTCGAGCAGGTCGGGTTCGTCGTCGACGAGGAGCACTCTGGGCTGACCGCGGGATCTTCTGGACATGGATTACCTCTCATCTCGCTTCGGGATTGAATGCACGTTTCATCGTCATGCGGAAATGGGCGCCCGGCCCCCTGGGGAGGAGCTCGAGCGCCGCGCCATTGGCGTCGGCGAGCTCGCGGGCGATGTAAAGGCCGAGTCCCGTTCCGCCGGGGCGCGTCGTGAAGAAAGGCTCGAAGATCTGTCCACGGAGCTCGCCGGGTATGCCCGGCCCGTCGTCCGCAAGCTCGCAGATGACCGCATCACCCATGTAGCCCGGGCGTGCGGCGATCCGTATGCTGCCATCCTTCTTCTGGCAATGCTGCCATGCATTGCGCACCAAGTTCCAGAATATCTGGTTCAGGTGGCCGCGATCGAACATCACCCGAATGTCGTCCGGGATCAGGATCACGACGGCCCCCGGCGGAACGCTCTCCGCCTGGATGATCTCGTCGATCAGCGAACGCACGAACTCCCCGAGCAGGAGGACCTCGGGCTGCTGCCGATCGCGACGGTTGAGCTGCAGCACTTCCCCGACGATGCGATCGATGCGCTTCGCGTTGTTCCGGATCATGCCGAGCAGCCTTCCCCCGGCAGCTGGTACGATGCCGTCCTCCTCGAGCAGCTGCGCCGCCTGGTTGATCGCCGAGAGCGGATTGCGGACTTCGTGCGCGATCGACGCGGTCAGGCGGCCGAGGGCCGCGAGCTTCATCTGCTGCGCCTCGTTCTGCGCGCGGCCGAGATCCTCGAGATAGATCAGCGTGCCGCCGTTGAGGCCCGAACCGATCCGCACCAGACGCACGCGCAGCAGCCGCTGCGAGGACTCGACCTTGAACGGCGGCAGCGGCTCCGTGTAATCCTCCTGCCAGCGTCGCCAGTAGTCGTGCAGCGTCGAGCTGAATTCGGCGAGCCGCATGCCGCCGCGCATCCGGCCGAATCCGCCGAGGAGACGGGCGACCTGCGCGTTGTGACCGCGAACCACGCCGTTAAGGTCGACGACCAGCACGCCGTCCTGCATGTCCTGGATGATCAGCCGGTTGACCTGCTCGAGATTGGCGACGTCGATGCCCCGCTGCGCCGCGAGGTCCTCCGATGCCTTGGTATAGCGCCCCAGCGCGATGGCGATCCCGATCGTTGCGAAGTAGCCGAAGCCGATGAGCCCGGTCTGGAACGGCTGGGCGCCGGTCACGCGCCCCTCGAGCATGCGCCAGACGTCGAGACCGAGCAGGATGAAGCTCGCGATGGCGGCGTGGAAGAACGCGGTCTGCGTGCGCAGCAGCCAGCCGCTCGCGGCAAGTTGCGGAAACAGCAGGATCGGCAGGGAACCGCCGGTTCCTCCGCCCGCGACCATGACCAGCGCGATGCACAGGACGTCTCCGGTCAGGAGGGCGGATACCACGGGAGGCAGGTTCAGCGGCAGCGGATCGCGCTGGATCCACCAGAACGTCGCGAGCCCGAAAGAGAAATAGAGCGTCGACGCCATGACGAAATAGTTCGGCGCCGAGATTCCGAGGACCCTGAGGTCCAGCACCAGCGCCGTGCCGAGCAGCGCCGCCCCGCAGACCGCGCGATAGATGCCGACGATCCAGAGAATTCGGCGGCCCGATTCGGACGCCGACGCGGGAAGCGAAGGCGGATCGTACTGGGAGAGTTCGGACGTGGTCGCCATCCGGGGGCCTACCGCTCGCGCTCGCCCATCACGTCAACCTCGCTGTACGCAGCCGGGATCGCCGCAGGTGAGGCCCGCGGCGCTTGTCACGGCGTCTTCGCGCGGAAGGTACACGCCGCAGCGCGCGCAGCGGACCATCGTTTCCGCGGGCGGGGCCTGCGGCCGATCGCGCTCCGGGGGATTGGCCCGCCGCCTGCCGCTGGCGACGTTCAGCAGCCGCAGTCCGAACAGCGCCACGAAGATCACGACGATCCAGATGAGGAACTTCATGCTCGGCCGCCTTACAGGACTTTGCCCGGGTTGAGGATACCGCCGGGATCCAGGGTGGCCTTGACGGCACGCATCAGGTCGAGCTCGACGGCGTCCTTGTAACGGACGAGCTCGTCGCGCTTCTGCTGTCCGATCCCGTGTTCCGCACTGATGCTGCCGCCGCGCGCGGCCACGAGATCGTGGACGATCCGGTTCGCGCGCGGCGCGTTCTCCATGAACGCATTGGGCTCGACGTCCTCCGGCGCAGCGAGGTTGTAGTGCAGGTTGCCGTCGCCCAGATGGCCGAAGGTCACGAAGCGTACCCCTGGCAGGGCGGCGACGAGCGCGGCGCGCGCCTCGTCGAGAAAGCGTACGATCGCGGAGACCGGAAGCGAGATGTCGTGCTTGATGTTGGGACCCTCGCGCCGTTGCGCCTCCGCGATGTTTTCGCGCAGCATCCACAGCGCTCGCGCCTGCCCGCCCGAGTGCGCGACGATCGCGTCGCGCGCCACGCCGGCCTCGAGCGCGGCGCCGAGGGCATGCTCGAGCTGCGCCGCGAGCGGCGAGTCCCGCGAGCAGTCGTCGGCCTGGATCAGCGCGTACCACGGGTGCCCCGGGCACGGATCGGGCAGCGTCGGGTGGTGCTTGCGCGACAGCGCGAGGGAAAGAGCGGACATCAGCTCGAATCCAGTGAGCCGATCGCCGAGCGCCTGCCTCAGATCGAAGAGCAGGCGCACCGCCGCGGCGACATCCGGCAGGGCGGCGAGCGCCGTGACACGGACTTTCGGCGCCGGGTAGAGCTTCAGCACTGCAGCAGTGACCACGCCGAGCGTCCCTTCCGCACCGATGAACAGCTGCTTCAGGTCGTAGCCGGTGTTGTCCTTGCGCAGGCCCCGCAGTCCGTTCCAGATCCGGCCGTCGGCGAGCACGACCTCGATGCCGAGGACCAGCTCACGGGCGTTGCCGAAGCGCAGCACTGCGGTGCCACCGGCGTTGGTCGAAATATTGCCTCCGATCGTGCAGCTCCCTTCGGCGGCGAGGGACAACGGAAACAGGAGGCCTGCGTCCGCCGCCGCCTGCTGGACGGCGGCGAGCGGCACCCCGGCTTCCACCGTCAATGTCGCATTGTCCGGGTCGATGGCGCGCACGCGGTTCATCCGCGCGAGCGAAAGGACGATGGCGTTGCCCTCGTCATCGGGCGTCGCGCCGCCGCACTGGCCCGTGTTGCCCCCCTGCGGAACGATCGGCACGTTGAGGTCCGCGCACGCGCGCACGACCGCGGCCACTTCCCCGGTGCCGCCCGGGCGCACGACCGCAAGGGTGCGGCCGTGGAACCGGCCACGCCAGTCGTTGACATAGGGAGCGACGTCGGCGGCAGCGGTGAGGACCTGCGCGCTTCCCACGGCCGCGTCGAGCCGCGCCCGCAGGGTTGCGCGAAGATCCATCATGGACCGCGATGATAGCGGATTACCCTCGGGGTCGCATCGTGGACGCCTTGCGTCGCGCGGCGCGGGGATCTCCGGATCGGACCGTGGCCGAACGCACGATCCTGCGGCGAGCGGCGGCTGACCGGGTGTGCCGGCCAGCGCGACTTTCGCATTGAAGGATCAGCGCTTCTTGTTGACCGCTTCCCAGGGTAGCGCGTTGCCCGGGTTCAATTCGTCGTAATACGCGCGGAGACGGAATAGCTCGCGGAGAACCTCGAGCGGAAATCCCTGCCGGTTGCCGCGCTTGTCGACAAGAAGGTCGTCCACGTAGCGACGCAGGGAATTGGGATCCTGCCACATCGCCGCGATCAGGTTCGCGATGCGGGGAAACCGGAACAGCAGCGCCCTCGGCTGGACTTCGAGCGGCAGGGTCGCAGCCCAGGCGAAGGTGGGCTTGAGCAGGCCGTTGGCCGGCTCCGACATCCGCCGGCGCGTCCACTCTGCCTCCGGTTCCGGCGCCGTTTGAGCCGGACGCGTGTCGGTCTCGATCTCGAGATCGCTGCGTGGAACTCGGTCAGTCCTGCGATAAATGGACATGCAAGGGCACTAAGTTCCCTAGAGCGGCAGCCGAATGTCCCGAATCCCGGATGGTCCGGGGTTCTCAATGGCCATCAAGCAATATGCGGGCCACGTCTCGGCAAGGCGTGAGGGCGGGGCCAGGCGGGGCACCTCGGCCCGCGGGGAAGCGGACGCGGTAGGATAGGAGGGTAGCGAAGGCGGCCGCGATCGCGCGCTGCCCCAACAGCGGAGACGGAGCATGGCGGAGGCGAAAGAGGACGACACGGGCGCTGCCTTCAGCGAGATATCGGAATTCATGCAAAGGATGTGGAATCCATTCGGTGTGCCGATGCCGGGGTTCGGCATGCCCGGGGCCCCCGCGGCAGGCGCGGGTCCCGCCACGGCACCCTTTGGGGGAATGCCGGGCGGGATGCCGTTTCCGCATCCGGCGGCGATGTTCGCGACGCTCGACCCGGCCGAGCTCGAGCGCAAGATCGACGAGCTGAGGATCATCGAGGGCTGGCTGCAGATGAGCCTCAACCTGATGCAGCTCAGCATCAAGACGATGGAGCTCCAGAAGGCTTCGCTCGAGGCGCTGCGGGCGGGGCAGGCGCCTGGTGCGGAAAAATCCGGCGGCGCCAACCGAAAGGGCTGAACGCCGCCCGTTCAGCGACCGCGAAAGGACAACATGAGTCTCCTCCTGTATTACGGCTCCGGCTCCCCCTACGCGTGGCGCGTGCAGCTTGCACTCGAGCATAAGGCGCTGCCATACGAACGCAAGGTGCTGTCGTTCGCGGCCGGCGACACGCGCAAGCCTGAGTTTCTGGCGCTTACGCCCAGGCACCGCGTGCCGGTGCTGGTCGATGGCGACTTCGTGCTGTACGAGTCGAACGCGATCGTCGAGTATCTGGACGAGGCCTACCCCGCCACGGGCGCCCTGCTCTTTCCCGGAGACGTGCGGACGCGGGCGCTCGTGCGCCGCCTGATCATGGAAATCGACGACTATTTCGACGCGGCGATCGATCCGCTGACGACGCAGGCGTTCAGCAAGAAACCCGTGGAGCGCGACCCGAAGCAGATCGCCGATGGCCGCAAGGCCGTGGTCGACGAGCTCGCGCTGTTCACGAAGGCGATGCGGGGAGAGTTCCTCGCGGGCCCGCTTTCCGCCGCCGATTTCACCTTCTATCCATTCGTCGCCTTCCTGAAGCGCTGCGAGCTGAAGCTGCCCGACCTCGACGCGGACGGCATGCTCACGCCCGAGCTCGCTGCCTGGAAGGCCCGGATCGAGCGCCTGCCGTACTTCGACAAGACCGTTCCCCCCCACTGGAGACAGAGCTGAGGAGCCCGCGATGGATCTCTCGACGTCGGCGTTTGCCAACAAGGGGGTCATTCCCGCCGAGTTCGCGTTCTGCTCGATGGACGCCGCCGCGCACGTGAAGCTGTCGGCCAACCGCAACCCCGATTTCAGCTGGACCGGTCTGCCGGCGGGGGCGCGGTCGCTGGCCCTGCTGTGCCACGACCCCGATGTCCCGTCGCGCGGCGACGACGTCAACCAGGAAGGGCGAATCGTGCCGGCGGCGCTGCCGCGCGTGGACTTCTTCCATTGGGTCCTCGTCGATCTGTCGCCGGATACAGCACCGATCGCGCGGGGCGAATTCTCCGAAGGGGTCACCGCCCGCGGGAAACCCGGTCCGCAGGCGCCGCGCGGGGCGCGCCAGGGGATCAACGATTACACTGGCTGGTTCGCCGGGGACAAGGACATGGCCGGCAACTATTTCGGCTACGACGGGCCGTGCCCGCCGTGGAACGACGAGCTGCCCCACCGCTACGTGTTCACGCTCTATGCGCTCGACGTGCCCCGGCTCGCCGTGGGCGGCGTGTTCAACGGTGCCGACGTCCGCAAGGCGATGGCCGGACACGTCCTGGGCGAGGCCTCCATCACCGGCCGCTATACCCTCAATCCTGCGGTCAGGCTGTAGCGATCGGCGCCGGCCGCCACGACGGCCCGGGCTGCTAGAGGTCCCGGCCAAGCCACGCGCCTCGCCGCCTGCGCGCATCGTCATCGGCCGCGGTGTCGAGCGAGAGCCAGCACACGTCGTGGCGCGCCTGCTCGAGCTTCAGCGTGGCGGCGAAGAGCTCATCGCGCTGGAACGCGTGCACTGCGAGCGCCTCGCCGGCACGCCGTCGGCGCAGCATTCGGTCCCGTGGACGCAACGCGCGAAGAATTCCGCGATGTCTGGGCCGGCCAGCTCCGTGGCGATACGTCCGACGCCGTCCTCGGGCACGCCGGTGCCGGTCTGCCCGTACCGGCGCCACAGCGCGCGCATCACGGCGTCGAGCGAAGATCCGCGGTCGCGCAGCACGAGATCGAGCCCGAGCGCGACCAGCGAACCCTTCGCGTAATAGCTGACGACGGCGTTGGGGGTGTTCTCGCCCTTCCGGTAGAACTTGATCCAGGCGTCGAAGCTCGAATCGGCAATGCTCTGTAGACGCCGTCCGGGGTTGCGCAGCGTGCCGGTGATCGTCCGGCCGACGAGCTCCCGATAGCTCGGCGGATCGATCGTGCCGCTGCGCACCAGCGCAAGGTCGTCGTAGTAGGAGGTGATGCCCTCGAATACCCAGAGCTGCCGCGTGTAGGTCTCGCCGCGGAGATCGTAGGGGACGAACGCCGCGGGCTTGATCCGCTTCACGTTCCAGCTGTGGAAGTACTCGTGGCTCGCGAGGCCGAGAAAGCCCCGGTAATCGTCGTCGATCCGCGCGCTGCGCGAAAGTGGCGCCCCGAAGACGAATCGAACGTCCGACCTGCCCCTTAGGAGGGGGCTGCTCTATCCACTGAGCTACCGGGGCGATGAGCCCGGCATTTTACCGGATTGCCGCTGCTGCCGGCGGGGCCTGACCGTCGCATGCAGGTCGTTGCGGTCCTGCACGGCGAGCCAGCGCGGACACGTCAACAGGTGGTCGTTGACGAGGCCCGTCGCCTGCATGAACGCGTAGACGATCGTGGATCCGACGAAGCGAAACCCGCGCCTGACGAGATCCTTGGACAACGCATCGGATTGCGCGGTGCGGGCCGGAACCGCCGCGAGGGTGCGGGGACGGTTCTGCAGGGGCCGGCCGCCGACGAACGTCCACACGTAGCGATCGAAGCTCCCGAACTCCCGTTGCACCGCAAGGAATGCACGGGCATTCGTGACGGCACTCTCGAGCTTCAGCCGGTTGCGCACAATCGCGGCGTTCGACATCAGGCGGTTCACGGTCGGGGAGTCGAAGCGCGCGACCCGCGCGGGATCGAAGCCGACGAAGGCATCGCGATAGCCGTCGCGTTTGTTGAGGATCGTCGACCACGAAAGACCGGCCTGAGCGCCTTCCAGGACAAGGAACTCGAAGAAGACACGGTCGTCGTGTACCGGGACGCCCCATTCGCGGTCGTGATAGGCCGCGTAGAGCGCGCTCCCGCTCGCCCATGGGCAACGGAGGATGGTCTCGGACATGCGCAATCGAAGCGTGATCGGGAATCGGATTATCGGGGCGCGGTGCCTCGATCGCAATGCGCGAAAGGCGGTACGGCGTTGCGCATGGCAGAATCGTCGGGTGATCCCGTGGCTTCGACCTGAATCACCGTTCCCGCCGATCGAGACTGCGCTCGCGGAGCCGAACGGATTGCTGGCGGCCGGCGGCGACCTTACGCCCGAGCGGCTTCTCGATGCCTATCGACAGGGCATCTTCCCGTGGTACAGCGGCGACCAGCCCGTTCTGTGGTGGACTCCCGATCCGCGGATGGTGCTCTTTGTCGGGGAATTCCGCGTTGCGCGATCACTGCGCCGGCGCGTCCTGCAGCAACCGTTCGAGATTCGCGCCGACACGGCGTTCCGCGCCGTGATCGAGGCCTGCGCGGTCGCGCCGCGGCGGGGGCAGGCCGGCACGTGGATCACGCCGGCGGTCATCGATGCCTACACCGCGCTCCACCGCCGCGGCCATGCGCATTCGGTGGAGGCATGGCACGAGGGCAGACTTGCGGGGGGGCTCTATGGTGTCGCCATCGGACGCATGTTCTACGGGGAGTCGATGTTTACGCACCATCCGGATGCCTCGAAGATCGCGCTGGTCCACCTCATGGCGATGCTGCGGGCGCGCGGCTTCCCACTCGTTGACTGCCAGCAGGAAACGGCCCACTTGGCGTCGTTCGGTGCCCGGCCGATTCCGCGCATGGAGTTTGCCGAGCTCGTTGCGGCGTTGATACACTCAGCCGCGCCGGAGAGCCCGTGGGAAGTGCCGCCGGCTGCCGACACGCTCACATGACCAAGCTCAACGATCTTCCGTTGGCGTCGCTGCAGTTCTACGCGACGGCTCCATACCCGTGCAGCTACCTGCCGGACCGGGTGGCGCGATCCCAGGTTGCGACCCCAAGCCACCTGATCGACGGTCATGTCTACAGTGAGCTTGTCCGCCACGGCTTTCGCCGCAGCGGCGGATTCACGTACCGTCCGTATTGCGACCGCTGCCGCTCCTGCGTCCCCGTACGGATTCCCGTCGCCGCCTTCCAGCCCAACCGCACACAGCGCCGATGCCTGCGCACGCATGGCGATTTGAGCGAAGTTAGGCACAATTTGGCGTTCAATGCCGAACATTACGCACTTTACCTGCGCTATCAGCGGCATCGCCACCCGGGCGGCGGAATGGACCAGGACAGCCGGGAGCAGTATCAACACTTTCTCCTGCACAGCAACGTCGCGACTGATCTCTTCGAGTTCCGGGACGAGGGAGTCCTGCGAATGGTCAGCCTGGTCGACCGCTTGGCCGACGGGCTGTCGTCCGTCTACGCCTTTTTCGATCCGGGCGTCCGTGGCGCGAGCTTCGGAACCTACAACGTCCTTTGGCAGATCGAGCGGTGCCGCGCGCTGGGACTGCCATACCTTTACCTCGGATACTGGATCGCCGAGAGTCGCAAGATGGCTTACAAGGCAAGCTTTCGGCCGGTGGAGGGGTTAACACACGGGCTCTGGGGTCGGTTCTAAATTGCACTGGCACAGCAGCAGTGTGATCTTGTGACACGTGATTTGTATCGCACCAATCGACGCGATGCAATTGTCGAGAATCCATGCGTTTATGTGAGGACCTTCCCGCCCCGATTGAAGGCTCGCAACTGGTATCTGAACACATTGTTGGATTGCCCCTGCAACACACCCGGAGTTGCGTGAGTTCGGCTAGGTTGCAATGGGCCACCATGATCCAAGGGTAACGTTGCCTTTGAGGCCGCGACCCGCATTAACTTCAACTAGCCGGGCACCAACCGGTCAATTGATGCCGCGCTTGGATTCTGCGCAGGCGTGCTTGCTTTGGCTGGGGGCAGTCTCGAGGCTTTCAGCGATACCTAAACTTGACAATCAATAGTGTCTCCGCCGAACGCCATTGCACAGACCTCAGTTGCTTTTCCAGCGCTCGACGGATACCGACTGGGTGGAACGCTATTTGTCCCTTCGGCTGTGGGAGACCCCCCGGTTGCCGCGATGTTGGCATGCGGTGGCGGTGTACCGGCCGCTCGATATGCACGATTCGCCCGCTTCTTGGCAGCCCGGGGCATCCCGGTACTTACGTTCGACTATCGAGGCATCGCCTTTTCACGACCTTCGAATCTTCGTCGCTTCCGTGCAGTCGCCGAGGATTGGAGCGAGTTCGACTGTGGTGGTGGAGTTGCATACCTCCGTTCTGTTTTTCCGGATGCCGAACTCGTGGCGATTGCACATAGCATTGGCACGCTTCTTATCGGGGGTGCGCCGAACGTAGCCCAAATTTCGCGCTTTGTTTTCGTGTGTGCGCATACGGGGTATTACGGTGACTACTTGCCAAAATACCGATTGCCCATGGCGGTCTTGTGGCATTTGATTATGCCAATGACCACACGTGTCGTCGGCTACTTCCCGGCGCGTCTACTTCGAATCGGGGAAGACATCCCGGCAGGAGTCGCCATGCAGTGGGCTGCGCGCCGCACCCCGGCCTTGCAACCCGACGCGAAGGCCGGTGACATGAGGAGGGCGCAGGAGATGATTGCCCGATATCAGAATGTCACCGGTCGAACTTTCGCACTTGGATTTACGGACGATGCCTTTGCAACGGAAGCGGGCGCTCGGCGCCTCCTTTCGGCGTATCCACGTTTGCAGCCTCAGTTACGTCTCATTGCCCCTTCGGAGGCTGGTATGACCAAGATTGGGCATTTTGGATTCTTTCGGCAAGAAGCTGAAATGTTGCTATGGCCACTCGTCGCCAGATTTGTGCTGGATGGCGGGGACCCTTTCCATCCGGAAGCCCAAACGCCTGCGTGACCACGTCCACGATTGCGGTAGCCCCGGCAGTCGGCGCTTGCATCCGGCTCGGCATTGAACCATTTGGGACACATGGCAAGAATTCTGGTGCCGATGGGCACGACACGTCTTTGTGGTCGACAAGGTGGCATGCCCTTTGCATAGGGCCATGTGCGAGCGGGGAGTAATGCCCCTCTTCACAGGGAAGAGAGGTTCACTAGCGGCTTGGATTCTGACGCTAAGCGTCACTAGCCTGCCACCGTTGGCGCACCCCGTCGCGAGGAATTGGCGAAAGCAAGGTCTTGATCGGACAAATCACAATATATGCGCTCTGATTTCAACGTCGGCCGCATCCTGACAAATCCATTGGTCCGCCAATGGCTTACCCGCAGGGGCTGGATCGAGATGCTAACGTCCGCTCCGCGTCCGGAGTTGGAACAGGCAATGCTGCGCGTCGCGATCCCTGCTGCCGTGATGATTTACATCGCGCTCGATGAATTCATTGGTGACCCACTGACGGCTACCGAAAGGAACGCTCTTTGGTTCGCAGTGGCGTTCTTCGTATTTGCGGTTATCTTGGCCGGATTTGTACTCAACGCCAAGGGGGACTCCCCGGTTCGCCGCACATTCGGCATCTTCGTCGACAACGCGGCCAATACGGCTTTTCTGCTGCTTTCGGGTGAGGCCGGCGCCTTTGTTTTCGGCATCTACCTCTTCGTTACGTTCGGCAATGGATTTCGATACGGGCGCCGGTACCTGCGCATTTCCCAGGCGCTATCCATTATCGGTTTCCTGATTGTCCTCTATGTTTCGCCATTTTGGTCGAAGCACATTCCAGTCGGGATCGGGATCTTGGTGGCCCTTCTAGTCCTACCATTTTATGTTGGTGTCTTGGCCGAGAGGATCACGGAGGCGAGGAAGCGTGCCGACGAGGCAAATCGAGCCAAGGGACGCTTCCTTGCAAACGTTAGTCACGAGATGCGAACGCCGCTAAACGGTGTGATCGCCATGGCTGACCTCTTGCGCGAAACGCCACTTAACGAAGCGCAGCAGGAGATTGTTGAGACATTGGCGAACGCTAGCCAACTAGCCTTGGCACAGATCGAAGATGTTCTTGACGCGGCCAAGATTGAGGCTGGCCGCGTGCAGATTGAAACGCGCCCCTTCGATCTTGGTCGCCTATTACGCAGTAGCATGAAGGTGATCGCGCCGCAGGCACGTTACAAGGGACTAGCCCTCACCGCTGACATTGATCCGGCTGTCGTAGGCTGGTTTTCGGGCGATCCACACCATTTGCGGCAGGTACTACTCAATCTACTTGCAAACGCAGTCAAATTTACGGAACGTGGAGAGATTCATCTATCTGCACGCTCATTGAGCAGGACATCCGATCTCGCGATGATTCGAATTGAAGTTAAGGACACGGGGATTGGTATACAAAAGGAAAAGATCGCGTCCATCTTCGAGGCATTTACGCAAGCCGACGACTCAGTTACGCGTGTCTATGGCGGCACCGGTTTGGGCACGACCATTGCGCGCCAACTGGTCGTTCTGATGGGGGGTCAACTAGGGGTCGAAAGCGCTGTTGGTATCGGGAGCACATTCTGGGTCGAGTTGCCGCTGGCTCACACGGAACCGAGAAGTTCGGATCTTGCCGAAGATATCTTGACGGGCCGAAAGGTACCGACATCCCTCCAGGCGGCAACCACGGGCGGCATCGCGAAAGCGTCGCGAATCCGCGGTGCGAAGGTGCTTGTTGCAGAGGACAATGTAACAAATCAGCGTGTAACGCGACTCATCCTCGAAAGCGGTGGTCACCTTGCAACGATCGTCGGAAACGGCGAGGAGGCGCTTGACGCATTGGAGCGTGGAGGCTTCGATATCGCCTTGTTTGACCTTTCGATGCCGGTGGTTAGTGGCCTAGATGCGCTGAAGATGTATCGCTTCACTTCGCCTAACCCAATCCCCGTTTTGGTGCTTTCCGCGAATGTCACATCAGAAGTAATTGAGCAATGTCGTGCCGCGGGTGCTGCTGAGTTTGTTCAAAAGCCCATCCGCGCGTCACTGTTGTTGGACGCAATCGATCGAAATCTAGCGGACCGGATTGGCGAATTTGTAGAGCCGGCAACCCCGAAATCGGACGAGCGCCCGTCTCTATCCATGATTGAAGCCCCGCCGCTTGATCCATCCGTGATTGCCGAACTGGCGAAACTGTCAAACGACCCAACGTTCGAGGAACGACTTCTTCGAGGAGTCCGCAGCGACTGCACACAGCTTGTAGACAAGATCGTTGTCGCCATCGCACAGCGCAATTATCAGGAAGTCTGCAACGCGGCCCATGCACTGAAAGGTGCGGCGGGAAGCGTGGGTGCAAGACTTCTGGTGCAAATTGCGGGTCGTCTGGAAAAATCATCACATGAAACATTGAAACTCAAGGCGGGGATTTTGACGCAGGAAATCGCGCAGGTATCTCAGCGCACAAACGCCGCACTCGATGCGCACATCCAAAATCGAGTTCAGCAGAAGCAGTCGTCAGCCCAGTGAGTCGCTGGAAATGACGCGCCCGATGTTGCTGGACGCATACCCGCCTACTTGTCAGGCCGTCTAGTCGCTTGCGCGGACCGCATCTGGCCGCGCGGGCACCGGATCGAGCTGCGGCAGGCTTGTAACGCCGCTCCGCTCCTGAGCTCGTATGAGCCTGTCCATCATTCGCAGGTCGCGCTCGCTCAGGTGCAACGCCGCTTCAACCCACACACCAGTTATGTGAAGTAGCTCTTCCTTAGTGACCGCCTCAAAGTCACGTCTGACTCTTTCGAACGCACGGCGGCCATGGCTGCCGCGCCCATGCTTTCGTACATAGTTGGCAACGGCAGTCTCACCAGTTCCGTCGGCGGTTATGACATCAACTACCCCCAAGTCATAAAGCTGACGCGCGGTGTAAGTGTTTCCGCTCAATATCAGCTCCTCCGTAATGCGCCGGCCCACTTTGCGCTGAAGAAAGCTGTACGCACCCATCCCAGGGAACAGATTGAACAATACCTCGGGGAAGCCCATCTTGCAGGATTCCTCAGCAATCACAATCGAGCTCGCCAACGCTGCCTCAAGGCCGCCGCCCAAGGCTGTTCCTTGGATCAACGATATTGTCGTAACCGGCAAATCGAAATTTCTGTTCCAAGGGTAGAGATCATCGACGCACATTTCCGCATATCGTGCCAAGAGCGCGCGATCATGACTCAGAATTGCACTCCGGAGCAATGTGAGATCGCCACCGAGATTGAAAACACCGGGGACTCTAGATGCGAGTACTGCGTAATTGATGATGTGAGTCTTGCCGTTGAGACTTATCCGGCCGTGCGATTCGATTATCTCGTCAATAAAGCGGCGAAGCTCCAACAATAGCGTTGCGCCGAATGAAGGGCGTGGCCTCGGGTTCATGACTGCCCAGAACACTCCCAGCTCTGGCTCAAACCTCGGTTCGAGCTGTTCGTAACGGGCTTGCGGAGAAAGGCGACCGCCGTTGACGACATTCATCAAATGCTCCGTTGGAACGGGATATCGCATCGGAAACGGGGGTTGCGCTGCAGTTTCGAGGCCTACTATCGATGCATTGCATCGATCATGAAGCCTACAGGGCACTCAAACGACCGCCTCCCAAATTGGCCGAATCCGGCGAAGGTTACCGCGAACACTATGTGCATTACAACAAATTTGGATCAAGAAAATCGCTTCCTGGTCGCAAGATTGCCATCCAGGGGATGCTCATATCGCCCCTGACTTGTTTCGCTACCCGAGGGTTAAACACCATACATAGTGTTAGGGGCTCGCAAACGTCGGTACCCCTAGCGGGCCAATCGAGTGGATCCGACCGTCCGCTTTGCCTGTGTGAAGGCTAGGTCTAGGTTGGGGCTGACCTGCGGGGGGTTCGGACCCGCTAAACTTGGAAGAACGACTTCTTCGAGAAGCCGGCGGCAGCACGCGGACGAGGCGGATCAGCGAGCGGCAGATGGTGATGATCCCGCGGGAGGCCCGACACTACTCCGCTGGTGGAGGTGGCCGAGAACCACGGAATCAGTGATTGGACGATCTACCGATGGCGCCAGCGTTATGGCACATTGCGGGCGTATCCAGGTTTTCGTGGAGCGAAAGGGCCGGGTGATAAGCGCCGACCGAGAGTAGCGACGGTGGCGGCAAGCCAAGTTGCAGGTGACGCGGTCGTATCCCTTCGCCGCATTACCACAGGTCGGCCACCGCCCATAGCCCCCGCTGGGACGAGTCACATCTGGGCCTACGATTTCATGTTCGACGCCTGTGCCAATGGACAAACGCTGAAGTGCCTGACGATCGTGGCTGCACTCACCCGCGCGATTCTGGCAATCGGTGCGGCCAGCTCGATCCGGTCAGCGCGCGTGATCCAGGTTCTCACGCAGATGATCAGTCTCCGTCGCGCACCAAACAATGTGCGCTCAGGCAACGAATGGTCCGGAGTTAGTTGCGCGCGCGCCGCTGGGTTAGGCGGCACAGAAGTCGCAGGAGGCCGCATTGATCGATCCAGGCAATCCGTCGCACGACGGGGTCAACGAAGGCTTCAACGGCAAGGTCGCGATGAGTGTATGAGCATGGAGCGGTTTCGCAATTGAACGAAGCGAACGCCGTGATCACCGCGTGGCGACGGCATTACAATGAAGTACGGCCGTTCTCGCGGCTGGGCAATAAGACGCCGGGTGAATTCACCCGACAGTAGCATTCAATCGACCAACCCGGGACCGTCTTCCAAGACGGATTTGGTGCGACGAAATCCGGCAGGTCATGAAGACTTGCGTATGCACGATCCGCATTTCGGATGTGCGTGATTGTGCAAATTGGAAGGGGCCAAGACATGTTGCAATCCCTAGTTCTCGGTCAAGCAAAGATTGCGCCCTGGAATTTCATTCCTCCGGTGCTTGCTCCTCTAGTGAAGGCTGCTGAGGCTGGGTCTGATCTCGTTCCGGTGATTCAGTCGATTACACGAAGTTTTGGATTTGACACGTTCACCTATGGAATGTCCACGAGCGTGCGGCCAGATCACGAGAGTCGCATGTTTGTATTTACGACGGCGCCTATGGATTGGGTCTATCGGTATGATCAGATGGCTTATATCGAAGTCGATCCACGAATTCTCCTGCTTTGGGACAGCACCTTGCCGCTAGTATGGGATCAGATTGCCGTCCGCGGTGGAGGCGCACGAACGGAAGCCTTTCTCGATGACGCCCTCAGTCATGGGATCGCTAGCGGCGTATGCATGCCGCTTGGTGACGAGTTAGGAACGCGAGTTATCGTCGCCCTCAACTCAGTGATAAGGGAATTGGACGAGCCTCGGCGACTTGCGATTTCGCGCAACCTCGGGGACATCGTCCTTTTCGCGCACTACTTCCATGAGATATTTATCAGATCAATAGTGCGCCGGGGCATTCAGTCACGCTGTACCGGAAGACCATTGAGCGCTCGCGAACGGGAATGCCTTGGATTGGCAGCGCGGGGTATGACTACAGAGGACATTGGCTACAAGCTCGGAATTGGCGCCAGAACCGTTCAATTTCATTTTGACTCAATTCGGTCCAAATTGGCTGCAGCAAATCGGCAGGAGGCGATTGCCCGCGCCATCAAGGAAGGACTTATTGCTCTTTGAAATTGGGTAATGCTAGCACCGCGGCGCACCATTTGCTTTGGCAGCCCCGGTCACAAACTGCGGACGCACCGCGCCGCAGCCGGCGCTCGATCCTTAGCCTGGAATTTCCGGTCAGTCTTTCAATTCCGCGAATATTCCTTCGATCTTCGTCCGGTCCGCCAGAAACGCATCGACGCATTTCGGATCGAAGTGCTTGGCGCGCTGTGATTTCACGAAATCGAGGCCTTCGTCGATAGGCCACGCATGCTTGTACGGGCGCTCGCTCACGAGCGCGTCGAATACGTCTGCAACGGCAACGATCCGCGCGACGATGGGAATGTCCTCGCCGTGCAGTCCGTTCGGATAGCCGGTGCCATCGTATTTCTCGTGATGCCCGAGCGCGATGATCGATCCCATGCTCAGGTATTTTGAGGGGCTGCCCTTCAGGATGTCGTAGCCGATTCGCGGGTGCGTGCGCATGATCTCGATCTCGGCGGGAGTCAGCGGCCCTTCCTTGATCAGGACCGAGTCGGGAATGCCGATCTTGCCGATATCGTGCATGGGTGCGGCAACTTCGATGACGTGCACGGTTTCCGCGCCAAGTCCTAGATGCTGGCCGATCAGCCCGGAGTAGCGGGCCATGCGCACAAGATGGTTGCCGGTCGTCTTGTCGCGGAATTCGCCGGCCTTTGCGAGCTTCGACAAGGTCTCGAGTTCGCGTTCGTGTATCTCGGCGACCGATTTGTCGACCTGGTACTGCAGCACGCGGGCTTGATCCGACAGTACGATCTTGTGCCTTCGGAGCTCCAGCAGATTGGCGCACCGCGCGCGCGTTTCGTGCTCGTCCAGGGGCTTGATCAGGAAGTCCGTGGCGCCGGCCTCGAGCGCGTTGTAGCGGATCTGGCGATCGTCGACAACGGTGATCACGACGATCGGGATGTCAACACAGTGCCCGAGGCCGCGGATCTGCTTCACGAGTTCGATGCCGTCGAACTCCGGCAGCTTGAAATCGGTGAGGACCATGTCGACGCGGTTCTGCCGCGCATATTCCAGCGCGCGGCTAGGCGTGTCGAACAGCTCGAGGTTCAGCTTGGGGTCGATCTGCCGGACGATCTCGGCGATCAGCAGCCGGCTGCTGAAGAGGTCGTCGATGATGAGGACCGTGTTGCGCTGTGCCCGCGCAAGCGCAAGCTCGGAAATGACGCCGGTGCTGGGGGCGGGACGTGACTGCAATGCCGACATGGATTCCCTTCCTGGGGACACGGTACTCAACGCATCGGCAAAGCAATTGTCATGCCGTCGGTGCTGCCGGCCCGTTCAGGCGCCGGAAGATCGCCCGCGCAGGAGGCGGCCGGGGGCCGTCACCGGACCTGTTTTGAAGGTGGCGGCAGCTGTCGACGGACTGCGGAAATACAAGAGGCCGGCCCGGTATGCCCGAGCCGGCCTCTATCTTGTGGTCGGGGCGAAAGGATTTGAACCTTCGACCCCCTGCACCCCATGCAGGTGCGCTACCAGGCTGCGCCACGCCCCGACGTGAGCGAAGGATTATAGCCCGATCAACCGTCATGACCCAGCAGTTGCCGGATTTCCTCCAGCTCCTGCCGCAATTCGACGGGATCGGGACTATCGGCGCGGGTCCACCCCGAACGCGCGCGGGTTCCGATCTCGATCGACGCCCGTTCTCGGTCGCGCGAAACGAGCCAAGCCGCTTCAGGTGCGGCGGGCACGGGCGCGGCGATGTCGGACTCGAGCCGGTGCCGCGCGCCGTTGATCGTGAATCCCTGTTCGTACAGGAGGTCGCGGATGCGGCGGATCAGCAGTACTTCGTGATGCTGGTAATAGCGCCGGTTGCCGCGACGCTTGACCGGTTTGAGCTGAGTGAACTCCTGCTCCCAGTAGCGGAGCACGTGCGGTTTTACCGCACAAAGGTCACTAACCTCGCCGATCGTGAAGTACCGCTTGGCGGGGATTGGTGGCAGTTCGGCCTTATCTCGGTTGTGGTCCGGCATGGTTCGCTGATTCGACCATGGCCTTAAGCTTCTGGCTTGCGTGGAACGTGACCACGCGGCGGGCGGTAATCGGGATTTCCTCGCCCGTTTTCGGGTTGCGCCCGGGGCGCTGGGGCTTTTCCCGCAGCTGAAAGTTGCCGAAGCCGGAAAGCTTGACGCTGTCGCCGCGCTCCAGCGCGCCGCGGATTTCCTCGAAGAAGTGCTCGACCATGTCCTTGGCCTCGCGCTTGTTGAGGCCGAGTTGCTCGAAGAGCAGGTCGGCGAGTTCGGCCTTCGTGAGCGTCATCGGAGATCCTACTGGCGGAGCTCGGCGCCGAATCGGTCGACCAGGATCCGCAGCAATCCCGCCACGGTCGCGTCGATTTCGGCGTCAGTCAAAGTACGTTCAGTATCCTGCATAAGCACAAGAATCGCAAGGCTTTTCTTGCCGGGCTCGATTCCCGGGCCACGATACACGTCAAAAAGCGAAATTGTATCGACGTGGCCCGGCCTTCCGGCGTTGAGGGCCGCGAGGATTTCGCGCACGGGGACGCCGTCGCCCACGACCACCGCCAGGTCGCGGCGAACGGCCGGCAGCCTGGACAGGGGCCGGGCGGACGGCAGCGGGCGCAGTCGCAGCGCGTCGAGGTCGACCTCGAACAGCACAGGAGCCCGGGGAAGCTCGAAATGCCTGACCAAACGCGGGTGCAGCTCGCCGACCCAGCCGATAGCTACGCCGTCGATGAGCACGCGCGCGGCACGCCCGGGGTGGAAGGCGGCGTGGTCCGACCGGTCGGTCGTCAGAGCGCGTGGGGCTGTCAGGGCCTCGAGATCGCCCTTGACGTCGAAGAGGTCCACGGGTCGCCTCACCGCGCCCCATTGCTCGGGCAAGGCGTCGCCATAAGCGAGGCCGCCCAGGCGCACCGGCTGCTCGTAGTCCGGGCCTCCGCGCAAGAAACAGCGCCCGGCTTCGAAAATCCGGACGCGTTCCTGCTTTCGCGCGAGGTTCGTGCGCAGCACGTCGATCAGTCCGCCGGCGAGCGTTGTGCGCATGACGTCGAGGTGACTCGCGATCGGGTTCAGCACCGCGATCGGCGCGGCCCGGGCGCCGCGATCGGGGAAAAGTGCGTTCTCCCATGCCGAGCTCACGAAGCTGAAGGTGATCGCCTCCTGCCAGCCGCGGGTCACGAGCCTTTCCTTGATCGCAGTCGCGGAGCACGCCGCTTCGCGATGGCCGAGCATCGACTGCACGTGCGCGGAGGCGACCGCCGGAATCGCGTCGTAGCCGTGAAGGCGAGCGATCTCCTCGACGAAGTCTTCCTCGATCGCGAGATCGAACCGGTACGACGGGGGCGTGACGAGGAAATCGTCGCCGACGCGTTCGCAGGCAAACCCGAGCCGGGCGAAGATCGCCCCGATGCTCTGCGCCGGCACCGCGATGCCCAGCAGCCGCGCGACGCGCGCCGTGCGCACGCGCACCGGCTCGCGCCCCGGAAGATTTCCCTCCGTATCGTCCAGGGGTCCGGCCCGTCCTCCGCAGAGGTCCAGGATCAGCTGCGTCGCGCGTTCGACGGCGCGCCGGCAGCCGCCATAGTCCACGCCTCGCTCGAAGCGGTAGCCCGCGTCGCTGGTGAACCCGAGCCGGCGGGACTTCCCCTGAATGACGGCCGGACTCCAGAACGCCCCCTCGAGCAGCACCGTCGATGTGGCGTCGCCTATCCCCGTGTGCTCGCCGCCCATGATCCCGGCAAGACCCAGCGGCTTGCGCTCGTCGGCGACCAGCAGCAGGTCGGGTTCGAGGTCCAGCACCTGCTCGTTCAGGAGCTTGAGCTTCTCGCCCGGTCGCGCGAACCGCACGACGATGGCGCCGTCCAGAAGCCGGTCGTCGTACGCGTGCAGCGGCTGGCCCAGCTCGAGCATGACGTAGTTGGTGACGTCGACGACGGCCGATATCGAGCGGATGCCGCTGCGCTCGAGGCGCTCCTTCATCCAGGCGGGCGTCGGGGCCAGGGGATCGATGCCCTCGATCGTCCGCGACACGAAGCGCGGACATGCGTCCGGATCCTCGATGCGCACCGCGCGTAGCCGGCTGCTGGCGACGGGCACCACGCCGATCGGGGGCGGCACGAGCGGCGCGCCGGTCACCGCGGCAACTTCGCGCGCGATGCCGAGGATCGACAGGCAGTCGGCACGGTTGGGCGTCAGCTTCAGCGTGATCAGCGTATCGTCGAGCGCAAGCGCGGCGCGCAGATCCTTGCCGACGGGCGCGTCGTCCGGAAGCGCGAGCAGGCCCGACGCGTCGTCGCCGATGCCGAGCTCGGTGGCCGAACAGAGCATCCCCTCCGACTCGACGCCGCGCACCGTCGTCTTGGCGATCGTGAGGCCGCGCGGAAGGCGCGCGCCGACCAACGCGCAGGGCACATTCATGCCGGCAGCGGCATTGGGGGCACCGCAGACGATCTGCAAACGCCCGGTCCCGCCGGCATCCACCTGGCACACGCGCAGCCGGTCCGCGTTGGGGTGCGCGTCGACCCTTTCGATCCG
>Ga0209048_10001797_pt1 | contig 21668 bp, 21 predicted proteins | sample FrelakmetCRP12CR_FD_187146 | JGI IMG/M metagenome (GOLD analysis project Ga0209048, IMG submission 187146) | Freshwater lake sediment microbial communities from the University of Notre Dame, USA, for methane emissions studies - CRP12 CR (SPAdes)... | ecosystem: Environmental > Aquatic >... | reverse complement strand
CCCAGGGGGCAGCGAGCGAAGCGAGCGTGGGGGTCGTTCATCTCAGTGGAACAGGGCCGGCACGGCGCCCTCGAGCCACGGCACCGGCAGCATCAGGGCGAGCTGGGCCAGTACGATCACGATCAGCGGCGACAGGTCGAGCGTCCCGCCCAGCGGCGGGATCATGCGCCGGATCGGCGCCAGGAAACGGAACGTCAGCGCGTTGAGCACGCCGGCGAACGGACCGTGGGGTGCCGTCCACGAAAGGATCGCCTGCGCGAATACCGCGATGATCAGCAGCCAGAGCGCCGCGCGCAGGAGCCTGACCACTGCAAGGAGTGCGAGCATCGCCGCCAGTGCGCCGTCGAACGCCGCGGCCCGCAGGACGAGCTGCAGCGCGGCGAGCCAGAGGAACTGCGTGAGCCACGCGAGGAAGAGCGTGGAACCGTCGAGACCCCGGTAGCCCGGCACCACGCGGCGCACCGGCTTCACCGCCCAGTCGGTGAGCGCCACGAGGGCCTGCCCCAGCGGATTGCGGAACGGCGCGCGCAGCCACTGCATCGCGAAACGCAGGAGGAACGCGTACATGAGGAGCCCGAATGCGGTGTCGAGGAGGAACCCGAGCGCCTGAGCGAACATCGTCAGCCGTCCCTGCCGAACGCGTCGCCGAGCTCGCCGGCGCGAAGGGCGGCCGCCTTCACGGCGGTTACGATCTTCGCCTTCACCGCATCCGCCTCGAGCGATGAGAGCGCACGCTCGGTGGTCCCGCCCTTGGACGTCACCTGCGCGCGCAGCACGGCAGGCTCATCGGAGCTCGCCTGCGCGAGCGCCACCGCTCCGGCAAAGGTGGCGTACGCGAGCCTGCGCGCGTCGGCGGGCGTGAAGCCCAGATCGCGCGCGGCCTCCTCTAGCGCCTCGAGGAAATAGAACACGTACGCGGGCCCGCTTCCCGAAACGCCGGTGATCGCATCGAGCATCGCCTCGTCCGCGACCCAGACCTGCTCGCCGGCGGCCTCGAGGACCGAGGATGCGAGCGCCCGGCCTGCGCCGTCCACGTCGGGCGGAGCAAAGACGCCGGAGATGCCCCGGCCCAGGAGAGCGGGCGTGTTCGGCATCGCCCGCACGAGCCGGCCGCGCCCCCCGAGCCAGCGCGCGAGGTCGGCCAGGCGGATGCCCGCCGCGATCGAGAGCACGACCGTGCCCGGGGCGCCGGCGAGATGGGGTGCCAGCGCGTGCGCGGCCGCGCGCATCTGCTGGGGCTTCACGGCGAGGACGACGAGCCCCGCGCCGGCGACGGCGTCCCGCGTGCATTCGGCGAACATTGCGATGCCCGGATGCCGCGCCACGAGCCGTGCCTGCGCCTCGGCCGCCGGCTCGACGACGCGGAAACCGGGGGCGGCCGCGCCGCGTGCGAGCATCCCGCCGATGAGCGCGGTCGCCATGCTGCCCCCGCCGATGAATGCCGTCGCCATGTTCGCCGCTCGGCTATGCGGAAGAGCGATTCCGCGGCCCGAAGATCGCGGTGCCCACCCGCACCAGCGTCGCGCCCTCGGCGACCGCGTCCTCGAGATCGGCCGACATCCCCATCGAGAGCGTGTCCACCGGCAGCCCGGACGCCCTGCACGCGTCGAAGCACTCGCGCAGCGCGCGCAGTTGCCGACGCCTGGCGGCCACGTCCTCGGTCGGCTCGGGGATTCCCATGATTCCGCGCAACCGGAGGCGCGGCAGCGCGCCGACCGCCTGCGCGAGCGCCACCGCTTCGCCCGGCGGGACGCCGCTCTTCGAGGCTTCGCCGCTGACGTTCACCTGGACGCAGACGTCGAGCGGGGGCGCGTCTTCGGGCCGCGCGGCCGAGAGCCGCTCGGCGATCCTCATCCGGTCGACCGTCTGCACCCACGCGAACCGCGTCGCGGCGATCCGGGCCTTGTTGCTCTGTACGGGCCCGATCAGATGCCACTCGATCCCGGCCAGATCGGAGAGCGCGTCCATCTTGGCGATGCCCTCCTGCACGTGGTTCTCGCCGAATTCCCGCTGTCCCAGGGCAAAGACCTCTCTCACTGCCCCGGCCGGGAAGGTCTTGCTCACGGCAACGAGCCGGATCCCGGCCGGGTCGCGCCCGGCGGCCTGCGCCGCCCTGGCGATTCGCTCCCGCACGTCTTGCCACGCCTTCGCGTAGTGGAACATAATCGATTGAAGTTGGCGTATCGGCGGTCAATGTGGCACGCGGTTTGCATGCCCAAGCGCGTTGCGCTGCAGCCCGGCGGACCGGGATCGCGGATCGCACCGAGGATTATAGATGGACATCACCGAACTTCTGGCTTTCGCCGTCAAGAACAAGGCATCCGATCTCCATCTGTCGGCCGGCCTGCCGCCGATGATCCGCGTCCACGGCGACGTGCGCCGGATCAACCTGCCGCCGATGGAGCACGAGGACGTCCACGCCATGGTGTACGACATCATGAGCGACGCGCAGCGCAAGAATTACGAGGAGAACCTCGAGTGTGACTTCAGCTTCGCCGTGCCGAACCTCGCCCGCTTCCGCGTCAACGCGTTCGTGCAGCAGCGCGGGGCCGCCGCGGCGTTCCGGACCATTCCGTCGAAGGTGCAGTCGCTGGAGGAGCTCAACTGCCCCAAGGTCTTCGCCGAGCTATGCAACCGGCCGCGCGGTCTGATCCTCGTCACGGGGCCGACCGGCTCGGGCAAGTCCACGACGCTGGCGGCGATGGTCGACCACGTGAACGCCAGCGAATACGGGCACATCCTGACGATCGAGGACCCGATCGAGTTCCTGCACGAAGCGAAGAAGTGCCTGATCAACCAGCGCGAGCTCGGGCCCCACACGCTGTCGTTCCCGAACGCCCTGCGGAGCGCCCTGCGCGAGGACCCGGACTACATCCTGGTCGGCGAAATGCGCGACCTGGAGACGATCCGCCTTGCGCTGACCGCCGCCGAGACGGGCCACCTGGTGTTCGCGACGCTGCACACGAGCTCCGCGGCGAAGACGATCGACCGGATCATCGACGTCTTCCCGGCGGCCGAGAAGGAGATGGTCCGCGCGATGCTGTCGGAGTCGCTGGTTTCGGTGATCTCGCAGACACTGCTCAAGACCAAGGACGGCCAGGGCCGCGTCGCCGCGCACGAGATCATGATCGGCACGCCCGCGATCCGCAACCTGATCCGCGAGGGCAAGGTCGCGCAGATGTACTCGTCGATCCAGACGAGCCAGAACGTCGGCATGCAGACGCTCGACCAGTGCCTCGTCGAGATGGTACGCCGCAGCATGGTCAACGTGGCCGAAGCGCGCATGCGCGCGGTGAACAAAGACCTGTTCATGGCCTGAGGCAGGAGCACGCCGGCGCGGCCGACGGCGGACCGCGCGGGCAGGAGACCCAACGATGGAACGCGAACGCGCCACCGGCTTCATCCACGAACTGCTCGAGCTCCTCGTCAAGCAGAAGGGCTCGGACCTCTTCATCACGGCCGGCTTCCCGCCCGCGCTCAAGGTCGACGGCCGGATCCAGCCGGTTTCGAAGACGACGCTCACGCCGCAGCACACGATGGAGCTCGTGCGCAGCGTGATGAACGACAAGCAGGCGGCCGAGTTCGAATCGACGAAGGAATGCAACTTCGCGATCGCCCCCCCGGGAATCGCGCGCTTCCGCGTCAACGCGTTCGTCCAGCAGGGCCGGATCGGCATGGTGCTGCGGACCATCACGACCGACATCCCCAAGTTCGAAGACCTGGGGCTGCCGCCGGTGCTGAAGGACGTCATCATGTCGAAGCGCGGCATCATGATGTTCATCGGCGCCACCGGCTGCGGCAAATCGACGTCGATGGCGTCGCTGCTCGGGTACCGCAACGAGAACAGCTACGGGCACATCATCACGATCGAGGACCCGATCGAGTTCGTGCACGAGCACAGGAACTGCATCATCACGCAGCGGGAGGTCGGGGTCGACACCGATGGCTGGCAGATCGCGCTGAAGAACACGCTGCGCCAGGCGCCGGACGTCATCCTGATCGGCGAGGTCCGCGAGCGGGAGACGATGGACTACGCGATCTCGTTCGCCGAGACCGGACACCTCTGCCTCGCGACGCTGCACGCGAACAGCACCAACCAGGCGCTCGACCGGATGATCAACTTCTTCCCCGAGGAGCGCCGCGCGCAGCTGCTGATGGATCTGTCGCTCAACGTCCGCGCGTTCGTCGCGCAGCGGCTGATCCCGCGCCGCGACGGCAAGGGCCGCGTGCCGGCCGTCGAGGTGATGCTCAATTCCCCGCTCATCTCGGACATGATCTTCAAGGGCGACGTGTCGGGCATCAAGGAGATCATGAAGAAGTCGCGCGAGCTCGGGATGCAGACCTTCGACCAGTCGCTGTTCGGCCTCTTCGAAGCCGGCCTCATCAGCTACGAGGACGCGCTGCGCAACGCCGATTCGCTGAACGACCTGCGGCTCGACATCAAGCTGCACGGCAAGGACGCCAAGGGCCGCAACGTCTTCTCGGGAATCGGCAACCTGGACATCGTCCCGGACGCCTCGCCCGGCCCGCACTAGCATCCGGCCGTCGTCCTGTTCCGGAGCGCCCCCCGCGACCGCGGCGGGGCCCGGCAGGTGCCCTGTGCTATCCTGCTCCGGTCCGCGCAAGCGCAATCGATGCCCCGTGCGCGCCACGGGCTTTCCATGGCCGGCCTCGACGCCACCACCCCCGCCCCGACCGAAATCAAGCTGCACCAGCAGTCGAAGGTGCTCGAGATCGCCTTCGCCGACGGCCGTTCGTTCCGGCTGCCGTGCGAGCTGCTGCGCGTCTATTCCCCGTCGGCGGAGGTCCGGGGACACGGTCCCGGTCAGGAGGTCCTCCAGGTGGGCAAGCGAACGGTCGCCATCGACGCGATCGAGCCCGTCGGCCACTACGCGATCCGGCCGACGTTTTCGGACGGACACGACACCGGCATCTACTCATGGGACTACCTCTACGATCTCGGCCGGCGGCAGGACGAGCTCTGGCAGCGTTATCTCGACCGGATGGCCGCGGCCGGCGCCAGCCGCGAAGCGAAGTGACGGACCGGCGCGTACGGCCATGAGCGATCGCACCCATTTCGGCTTCGAGCAGGTCGCGGTCGACGAAAAGGCGCAGCGCGTCCGCGGCGTCTTCGACTCGGTCGCCGGCAGGTACGACCTGATGAACGACCTCATGTCGGCCGGGCTCCACCGTCTCTGGAAACGCTTCGCCGTCAACGCGACCGGCATGCGCGCCGGGATGCGCGTGCTCGACCTCGCGGGCGGCACGGGCGACCTCGCGCGGCTCTTCGCCGATCGCGTCGGCCCGTCGGGCGAGGTCGTGCTGACCGACATCAACGGCGCGATGCTCGCGGTCGGCCGCGACCGGCTGCTCGATGCCGGCCGTGTGGTCCCGGCCGTGCAGTGCGACGCCGAGAAGCTGCCGTTTCCGGACGGGCGTTTCGACTGCGTCAGCATCGCGTTCGGGTTGCGCAACGTGACGCGCAAGGAAGACGCACTCGCCGAGATGCGCCGCGTGCTGAAGCCGGGCGGCGTCGCCGTGGTCCTGGAGTTCTCGAAGGTATGGCGACCGCTCGCGCCGGCCTATGACTGGTACAGCTTCAACGTGCTGCCGCGGCTCGGCCGCCTCGTCGCCAAGGACGATGCGAGCTACCGCTACCTGGCCGAATCGATCCGCATGCATCCCGACCAGGCGACGCTCAAGTCGATGATGGAACAAGCGGGATTCGACCGGGTCGAAGTGCACAATCTCGCCGCCGGGGCCGTCGCTGTCCACCTGGGTTATCGCTACTGAAGGGGGCGCGCCCCGCGGCCCCGAACCGGAGCAACAAACGTGAAAACAGCACAAATTCTCGCGATTGCCGCGTTGGCCGTTGCCGCCATGGCGGTGTACGACACCGCCGACGCCCGCATTGGCGGGGGCAGGAGCCTCGGGGTACAGCGCCCGAGTATCGCGCCGAAGGCGCCGGCGCCGTCGGCATCCACGCCGTCCGGCGCGGCCGCGCAGCCGGTGATGCCCGCGCAGCCCGGCGCGACGCTGCCGGCCAAGCCCGCGGCTACCGCGCCCGCGGGCGCCTCGCGGTGGCTGGGACCGCTCGCCGGCCTTGCCGCCGGGCTGGGACTTGCCGCGCTGCTCTCGCACTTCGGACTCTCGGAGGGGTTCGCCGGCGTCATGCTCGTGGCACTGCTGGCGATCGCCGTCATCTTTGCGCTGCGCATGGTGTTCGCGCGCCGCGCTGCGGCGCAGCGCCCGCTCGCCTTCGCGGACGCTCCGGGCCCGGGCACGGCGCCCGCGTCGTTCGAAATGCCGCCCGCACCGGTGCCGGGCGGCGCGCCCAGGGTCGAGCCGGTCCTCGGTTCCATTCCGCAGCCGGCCGCCGGGGTGTTCCCGCCCGGGTTCGACGCCGAAGCTTTCCTGAGGCACGCGAAGATCCAGTTCGTCCGGCTGCAGGCGGCGCACGCCGCAGGCGACCGCAAGGCGCTGTCCGACGTGCTTACGCCCGGGATGGCCGAGGAAATCGGACGCGACCTCGACCGTGCCGGCGCCCGCCCCGCGACCGACGTGATGACGCTGGATGCCGACGTGCTCGCGGTCGAGAGCGAGGGCGACCACTATTGCGCGAGCGTCCGCTTCTTCGGCACGCTGCGCGAAGGCGCCGGGGCCGGGATCGAGGCCTTCGACGAGATCTGGAACCTGACGAAGCCGGCGGACGGGTCGACGGGCTGGCTGCTTGCCGGCATTCAGCAGACCGCCTAGCACGGCGCACCATGTCGCCGTCCGGATTCGACCCTTCGGCCCTGCCGTCCACGCTGGCCAACCGCGTCCTCGAGCGGGAGGCGTGGGCGCAGGCCTGCCTGGCGGCGCACGTCGGGCGGGTCTTTGCGGTCGCGGTCGGCCCCGTCGTGAACTCGATGCGCATCGCGGCGTCGGGAAAGGTCGAACCGGCGCCGCGTGCAGGTGAACCGCCGGACCTCACGCTGACGCTCTCGCCGCTGTCGGTCCCGTCGTTTCTGGCCGATCCGCGGCGCTGGGACGAATTCGTCCGCGCCGACGGCGATCCCGCGCTTGCCTCGACGTTGAAGGGACTCGCGGAAACGCTGCCCTGGTTCGTCGAGCGTGCGTTCGCGCAGGCGCTGGGGCCGATCGTCGGCCAGCGCGTGGCGGACGCCGGGCGCCGGTTGCTCGCCTTTCCCGAGTACGCGGCCGCGCGCGTCGGCGAAAGCGTCGCGAGCTACGCCCGCGACGAAGTCGGGCTCGCCGTGAACCGAACCGATGCACGATCGTTCGGCGACGAGACGGCCGCGGTGGCGGCCCGGGTGGAGGCGCTTGCGCAGCGCCTCGAAGCTCTGGAAACCCGCATGGCCGGCGCCGCGACCGCAAAACGATCCGGCTGATCCCGCCGCGGATCCGGCGGTTACGCTACGGCGTACCCGAGCACTGCGAAGAAGTGGCAGGACGTGCCGGCCAGCACGAACAGATGCCAGATGAAATGCCCGTAGCGCACCCGGGAATCGGTGGCGAAGAACGCCACGCCGGCCATGTACGCGATGCCGCCGGCCGCGAGCAGCAGCAGGCCCGGTCCCGGAATCCGCTCCGAGAGCGGGCCGATCGCGACCACGCACATCCATCCCATCAGCAGGTAGAGCCCGAGCGAGGCCAACGGATGTTCGATGCGATCGAAGGCCTTCAGCAGGACGCCGACGGCGGCGAGGCTCCAGACGAGCCCCAGCAGCGTCCAGCCCCATGGACCGTTCAGGGGTCCGAGCGTGAACGGCGTGTAGGTGCCCGCGATCAGCAGGTAGATCGCACCGTGATCGAGCTTGCGGAACAGGGCCTTCGCCCGGTGGTGCTGCACCGCGTGGTAGATCGTCGACGCGCAGTACAGGAGCACCACCGTCGCGGCAAAGACCGCGGCGCCGACGACGTTGACCGCGCGGCCGGTCTGCGCGGTGGTGACGATGAGGACGGGGGCCGAGACGACGGCCGCGACGAAACCCAGGCCGTGGCTCAGGCTGTTCGCGATTTCCTCTCCCGTCGACTGCATGCGCTCGTCCAAGCCCCCGCCCTCCTGCCTTTGCGCGGACCCGGCCGGGCCGGCACAATGCTGGGCGGGCCGCGGCGCGCCGCGGATGCCGCCAACGACTTATACACGATAAGCAACGATCATGCCCGGGGTGCCGGCGACCCGACCCGCCGGCCCGGTCCTCGTTTCCCCTAGCGCCTACAATCGGCCGGATGCGCGTCACACGCCTCGCGAAGATCGTCGTCGTCGCGCTCAAGTACGGGCTCGACGAGTTCCTCACGGGCCACGAACGGTTCCGGGCAGTGCAGCCCTTGGCGCGCGCGCTCACGTTCTGGCGCGACACTTCCGCCCCGCGCGCCGTGCGGCTGCGCCTGGCGCTGGAGGACCTCGGTCCGATCTTCGTCAAGTTCGGCCAGATGCTGTCGACGCGGCGCGACCTGCTGCCGACCGACATCGCGGACGAGCTGGCGAAGCTCCAGGACAGCGTGCCGCCGTTCCCCACGGAGCAGGTGATCGCCACGCTGACACGCCTTTACGGCAAGCCGGTGGACGCGGTGTTCAAGTCGTTCGACCGGACACCGATCGCGAGCGCTTCGGTAGCGCAGGTCCACTTCGCCCTGCTCCCCGACGGGACGCCGGTCGCCGTCAAGGTACTGCGGCCCCACATCGCGAACGTGATCGAGAAGGACGTCGCGCTGATGCACGCCGGCGCGCTGCTGATGGAGAAGCTGTGGTCGGACGGCAAGCGCCTGCGTCCGCGCGCGGTCGTGGGCGAGTTCGAGAAGACGCTCCGCGACGAGCTCGACCTCTCGCGCGAGGCGGCCAACTGCTCGCAGCTCAAGCGCAACTTCGAGCACTCGCCGCTGCTGCTCGTCCCCGCGGTGCACTGGGACTACTGCGGCTCCGACGTCATGGTGATGGAACGGATGTCCGGCATCCCGATCGCGCAGGTGGACCGCCTGCGGGAAGCGGGCGTGGACATCCCGCGGCTCGCCCGCGCCGGCGTCGAGCTGTTCTTCACGCAGGTGTTCCGCGACGGCTACTTCCACGCCGACATGCACCCGGGCAACATCTTCATCGCCACGGAGCCGCCCCACCAGGGGAAGTACATCGCCGTCGATTTCGGGATCATGGGGACGCTGTCGGAGCGCGATCAGGATTTTCTCGCGCAGAACTTCCTCGCGTTCTTCCGCCGCGACTACCACCGCGTCGCGACCGCGCATATCGAATCGGGCTGGGTGCCGCCCGAAACCCGCGTCGACGAGCTCGAGGCCGAGATCCGCGTCGTGCTGGAGCCCGCCTTCGACCGGCCGCTCTCGGAGATCTCGCTCGGCCGCGTGCTGCTCCAGCTCTTCCGCGCCTCGCGCCGCTTCAACGTCGAGATCCAGCCGCAGCTCGTGCTGCTGCAAAAGACCCTGCTCAACATCGAGGGCCTGGGCCGCCATCTCGACCCGAAGCTCGACCTGTGGGTGACGGCGCTGCCGTACCTCGAGCGCTGGATGAACGAGCGGATCGGCCTCCCGGCGCTCGGGCGGCGGCTCCTCGCCGAGGCACCGTACATCGTCGCCGCCCTGCCCGAGCTCCCGCGCCTCGTCCACCAGCACCTCACGGCTCCGCGCTCGGCCTCCGACGAGACGCTCAAGGAGCTCGCCGCCGCGCAGCGCACGCAGAACCGCCTGCTCGCGATCCTCACGCTGCTGGTTGCCGTCGTCGCCGGGCTGCTGCTCTGGAACATGGGCTCGGGTTGACGGAGCGGGGAACCGGCTCGGGGTCGCTCTCGCGCGCCCGGAAGGCGGTGCGGTGTCGAGCAGCGCGCGTCCGGGCGTCTGCGCCGGCCGCAGCTGCGCGCAACCCGCGCGGACAAAATGACCTGACGCCATTCGCGCGCGTTCGCTGCTATACAATCGGGGCGCCGCTCGCGTTCTGACCGATCTCACGCACGAAGCCTCTCGATGGCGCTCCTCGAAATCCGGAACGTGACGCGCCGTTTCGGCGGGTTCACCGCGGTCGACCGCGTGAGCCTCGCGATCGACGCGGGGGAGTTCTTCACGCTGCTGGGTCCGTCGGGATGCGGCAAGACCACGCTGCTGCGGATGATCGCGGGCTTCGACCTCCCCGACGAGGGCGAGATCCTGCTCGATGGCCGCGACCTTGCCGACCGGCCCCCCGAAGGGCGCCCGGTGCGCACGGTGTTCCAGAGCTACGCGCTGTTTCCACACATGACCGTCGAGGGGAACATCGCCTTCCCCCTCAAGATGGCGGGGACGCCCGCCGGGGAAATGACACGCAAGGTCGCCGAAGCGCTCGACGACGTGCGCCTCACCGGCTTCGGCAGGCGCTATCCGCACGAGCTCTCCGGCGGGCAGAAGCAGCGCGTCGCGATCGCGCGCGCGCTCGTGACGCATCCCACGGTGCTGCTGCTCGACGAGCCGCTCGCGGCGCTTGACGCGAAGCTGCGCGAGGACATGCAGATCGAGCTCATCAACCTGCAGAAGGAGGTCGGCATCACATTCGTCTACGTGACGCACGACCAGACCGAGGCGCTCGCGCTGTCGCACCGGATCGCGGTGATGAACGCGGGCCGCGTCGAGCAGCAGGACGAGCCGTCGCGGATCTACGGTTTCCCGCGGACGCGATTCGTCGCCGACTTCATCGGCCATTGCAACCTGCTGTCGGGACCGGTCAGCGGCAGCGCCGCCGGGATCGTCACCGTCGACGTGGCCGGTCTCGGGCCGGTGCGGGTCGCCGCCGACTCCGCGCTCGCCGCCGGACGTCCCGGGACCATCGCGCTGCGCCCCGAGAAGATCCGCATCGAGGCGCCCGCTCCCGCGGCGACGACGGACAACCGTTACCCCGGCACGGTGTCCGACCTCCTCTACATGGGTGACGTGACCGTGTACATGGTCGACACGCCGGGCGGGCAGAGGATCGAGGCGCTGCTCGCGAATTCAGCGAGCGGCCGCGCCAAGTTCTTCGAGGCCGGCGACCCGGTCGAGGTGAGCTGGCCGGTCGCTGCCGGCCACTTCATCGAGGAATAGCGCGATGCCGGTACGCACGCCCCCACGGCTGGGCAAATGGCTGGTCAGCGGGCCACCGCTCCTCTACCTGCTGGTCTTCTTCGCGGTCCCGACGCTGATCATGGTGCTGGCGTCTTTCCGCACGCCTGGCGAATTCGGCGGCCTCGCGCCGCTCGTCGACGAGGGCGGCGCCGTCGACGTCAACGTCGACAGCTACGCCCGGTTCCTGGCCGAGCCGGTCTACGCGCTGGTCTTCCTCAAGTCCGTCTGGTACGCGCTGCTGACGACGCTCCTCTGCCTCGCGCTCGCCTATCCGCTGGCCGCGCTGATCGCGAAGAGCTCGAAGCGCTACCGCAACCTGCTGCTGCTGCTCGTGATCCTTCCGTTCTGGAGCAACTTCCTGATCCGGATCTACGCGTGGATGATCATCCTCGGGCCGCAGGCCGCACTCGCGCGGAGCGTCAACGGCGCCCTCGCCGCTTTCGGCTTCGAGCCCGTCTCGCTGCTGTTCAGCTCGTTCGCGGTGCTCGTCTGCCTCGTCTACGTGCACCTGCCGTTCATGGTGCTGCCGCTGTACGCGAACCTCGAGAAGCACGACCAGGCGCTGCTCGACGCCGCGCAGGACCTCGGCGCGGGCGCGTGGCAGCGGTTCTGGCGGATTACCTTTCCGCTGTCGCTGCCGGGGGTGTACGCAGGCGCCGCACTCGTGTTCATTCCGGCGCTCGGGATCTTCGCGATCCCCGACATCCTGGGCGGCCCCGACGACAGCCTGATCGGCAATGTCATCAAGCAACAGTTCCTGGAAACACGCGACTGGCCATTCGGCAGCGTGCTGTCGATCGTGCTGACCGTCGCGGCGCTGTCTCTCGCGGGACTCGCCGCGTGGGTCGGCCGGCGCAATCTCGGCACGCCGTCGAGCGCGGAGGACGCCCGTGCGTAGGCGGCCGGTCGGTCTCTGGCTCGCGGCCGCGGCGGGGTACGCCTTCCTTTACGTCCCGCTCGTGATCGTCGTCGTCTACTCGTTCAACGACTCCCGGCTCAACGCCGAATGGGTCGGCTTCACTCTCGACTGGTACCGCCGGCTGTTCCAGGACGACGAGATGCTCGCGGCCGCCGGAAATTCTCTGCTGATCGCGCTCACCGCGAGCCTCGTCTCGACCGTGCTGGGCACGATGGCCGGCGTGGCGATGTACCGGTACAAGCTATGGCTGCTGCCGGTGCTCGTGCTGACGCCGATCGCGATTCCGGAGATCCTGATGGGCGTCTCGCTTCTGATCTTCTTCGTGCTGCTCAACGTCACGCTCGGACTCGTCTCGGTGGCGCTGGCGCACATCGCCTTCTGCATCGGCTTCGTCGCAATCGTCGTTCGTGCGCGGCTCGCCGGCATGGACGAGAGCCTGATCGAGGCCGCGCGCGACTGCGGCGCGACGCCGGCGGCGGCGTTTCGCCACGTCACGCTGCCGCTGATCATGCCAGGTGTCATTGCGGGCGCGCTGATGGCGTTCACGCTGTCCATCGACGACTTCGTCATCACGTTCTTCACCGCCGGCGCCGGCACGCAGACGCTACCGCTGCAGATCTACTCGATGATCAAGATCGCGGTCACCCCCGAGGTCAACGCCGTGTCGACGCTGTTGATGCTGCTCACTCTGGCGCTTATCATCGTCGCATCGAGGCTCTCGCCGAGCCTCCTCGAGGCCAACCAGGAGAAGCCATGAGACGAATCGCCCTGCTGCTCGCGTCGCTGTTCCTCGCGTTGCCGGCCGCCGCCAGAGACGAGTTCCACCTCTACAACTGGAACAACTACCTCGCGCCCGAGACCGTCAAGCGCTTCGAGGCGTCCTGCAAGTGCACGGTCGTGCAGACGTACTACTCCGACAACGAGGAATTGCTGGCGAAGCTCGCCGCAGGCGCCAAGGGCTACGACATGTACGTTCCCACCTCGAACGCGGTGCAGGCGCTGATCAAGAGCGGCCGGCTGAAACCCGTCGACAAGGCGCAGCTCACGAACCTCAAGAACATCGAGCCGCGGTATCTCAACACGCCGTTCGATCCCGACAACAAGTTCTCGGTGCCGTACGCGATGTCGACGACGATCATCGGGTACAACGACGAGAAGATCAGGGAGCTCGGACTGCCCACCGACACCTGGGCCGTGATCTTCGACCCCAAGTACCTGGAGAAGGTCAAGGGTCGCGTCACCGTGCTCGACAGCGCCAACGAGCTCTTCGCGGCCGCACTCAAGTACCTGGGGTACTCGGCGAACGACGTCGACCCGAAGCACTGGGACGAGGCCGTCGACGTGATCAAGAAGGCCAAGCCCTACTGGGCCGCCTTCAATGCATCGTCGTACATCAAGGAGCTGACGGTCGGCAACATCTGGCTGGTTCACGGCTACTCGAACGACATCTTCCAGGCCAATCTCGACGCGCAGGCCGCCGGCCGGAAGTTCAGGATCCTGCAGGGAATGCCGAAGGAGGGTGCGGTGCTCGCGGTCGACAACATGGTGATCGACAAGAACGCGCCGCGGCCCGACCTCGCGCTGAAATTCATGAATTTCATGCTCGAAGGGCAGAACTCGGCCGAGCTCACGAACCTGATCGGTTCCGGCAATCCGAACACCGACGCGATCAGGTACGTGAAGCCCGAGCTGCTCAAGAACCCCGCGATCTTCCCGGACAAGGCCGTCCAGGCGAAGCTCGAGCAGCTCCAGGACCTGACGGGGGCCCAGCGCCGCCTGCGCAACAAGCTCTGGACCGGGATCAAGGCCGGGCGCTGAGCGCCCTGCCCGCGGACGCGCCCCGCGGCTTGCCCGGGCGCATCACGCCATCCTCGTGACCGCCCCGCGCTCGCTGCTCCCGCACTTCCTCGCCGCGCTCTACGGCCTCGCGATCGCGTACGCGAGCCTGCAGCCGTTCGAGCCCTGGATGGCACCGGCGCCGGGCACGCCGTTCTTCCTCTTCGCGCCCTGGCCGCCGCGGTGGGTGCGCTACGACGTCGTGACGAACGTCGTCGCCTACGTGCCGTACGGATTCTTCGTCGCGCTGCTGCCCCGCCGGCAGTCGCAGGGCGGCAGGCTGTCCGTCGCCATCGCCGCCGGCGCGCTGCTGTCGTTCGCAATGGAGTCCCTGCAGATGCTGCTGCCGACGCGCGACGCCAGCGTCGCCGATCTCCTGTCGAACACGGTGGGGACAGCCGCCGGCGGCGTGCTGGCGGCGGCGTTGCTGCGCTCGCCGCGCGCCAAACGGTCGATCGGCTCGATCCGCGACCGCTGGTTCCTTCCCGGCGCCGTGGGCGACGTTGGCGTCGCGCTCCTGATCATCTGGCTCGCTGTGCAGGTGAACCCGGGCATCTCGCTGTTCGCCACGATGTACGACCTGCCGGCCCGGCCCGGTGACGCGCCGGACGTGGCGGCGACGTTCGTCGAGGGCGCGCACAGCGCGCTCCAACTGCTCGGCGTCGGGCTCTTCCTCGCGCTCCTCCTGCGCGAACGGCGCTATGTCGGCGGCGCCGCGCTGCTGCTGGTCGGCGGCGCAGCGATCGTGAAGGGCGTCGCGGCGGCGGTGCTGCTGCGCCCAGCGGCCTGGGAGCACTGGCTCGGTCCCGCGGTTCCGCTGGGCGTCGCGGCGGGCTCGCTGCTGCTCTCGATGGCGATCTGGTTGCCGCGGCCCGCGCAGGTGACGCTCGCGGCGGTCGCTCTCCTGTCATCACTGCTCGCAATGCTGTTCGCGCCCGACATCCTGTCCGCGCGCGCACCGCTCGGGCTCTTCAACCGTCCGTACGGCCATCTGCTCAATTTCAACGGACTCACGCACACGGTGCTCCTGCTGTGGCCCGCGGTCGCGAGCGCGTTCCTGTTCGCCCTTGCCGGGCGTCCCGGCTGGGGCGAGCCGCGCTGATCGCGGCGCGCCTCGGCGGCGCCGTGCGCCGCTGCGCGGCCAAGCCGGCTGCGGCGCGCACGCCCGCCGCTCACGGCTCGATCAGCGCCCGCGCGGCCTCGATGACGCGCGCGGCGCTCATCCGATCGAGGCACGCGCTGTAGCTCTCCCGGTGGCGTTCGCAGCCCTCCTCCTGGCAGGGCACGCATGGCAACGAGTCCTCCTGCAGCAGTATCACGTTGTCGCGGCGCTGCAAGGGCGCCACCCGTTCGTAGGGACGGTTGAGCCCCCGTCGCGGGAGCGGCCCCCACAGCCGCGGATCGGTCGGGCCGAAGAGCGCGACCGCGGGCGTCCCGCACGCCGCCGCGAGATGCGTCGCGGCGGTATCGGGGCCGACGAACAGCGCCGCACCGCGGAGCAGATCGGCGGTCTCGCCGAAGCGCAGCCGGCCCCCGACATCGAGCGCGGGCACCTCGCTGCCCGCGAGCACCTGCTGCACGTACGCGCGTTCCGCCGGCGCTGCGCCGCCCGTGATCACCACGCGCAGGCCGCGCGCGTGCAGCCACGCCATCAGGCTGTGCCAGCCTTCCGCGTGCCAGCGCTTGTAGCGAAAGCGCGGAGCCGGGTGCAGCACCGCGTAGCGCTCGCGAGCGGGGTCGAGGCCGAAGCGTGCGCCGAAGTCGCGCGGCGACATGCCCGCCGTCGGCGCCACGACCTCCGGGGCGAACGGCAACCCCATCGCTTCCGCCAGTCGGCGATACGCGCCGATTCGCTGCTCGTCCGCGTTGGCGATCACGCCGTGGCGCAGGAGCGCCTGCTTCCAGAGCCGCTTGCCGGCCTGCGGGGGCAGCAGCCCCGCGCGCTGGCGGCCCGCGACGCAGCCGTAGAGGTGCGGTCGGTCGCCGGTCTCGGCGATCACGGCGAGATCGTAGCGTCGCCACAGCCGGCGGAGGAGCGCGAGGTGCTGCGCGCCGTCGGGCCGCTCCGCGATGGTCGCGACGTCGCGCACGTCAGGGTTGCCCTCGAGAATGCCCTCCGTTCCGGCGAAAAGCAGCACGTCGACCGCCGCGCCGGGAAAGCCGAGCCGCAGCGTCCGGATGAGCGGGGTCGCGAGCAGCACGTCGCCGAAGTAGCGCAGCGAGATGACGAGGATCGACCGCGGGGATGCCGTCATGGACGCGCGGATTCGGAACCGAAGTTTCGCCGGAAGCGGGGGACTCGCCGTCGCGCTTGCGCCGCGCGGTCCTAGCTGCCCGCCGCCGATGCCCCGGGCCCCTGGGGCGCGAGCGACCGGCGATCGCCGCCGGCCGCGGCGCGCCACCCGCCGCGCATCGCCTCGCCGCCGTATCCGGCGAACAGAAGTCCGCTCATGTAGGCGAAGAAGAACCCCTCGGCGTGATCGACCAGCGTCGAGGTGAGGATGCTCGCCACGACGATGGTCAGCACGAGCCCGCGCGCCGCCGCCCGGTCGAAGCGGCCGGGCAGTCGCGCGGCGAGCCACCATTGCGTCCCGAAGAGGGCAAGAAACAGCACGAGGCCCGCGAGCCCGAACTGCGCGACGATCATGAGGAACTCGTTGTGCGCGTTCCTCGTCGGCGCGTCCCCTCCTCGCTTCGCGAGCTCGGCATAGGCGGCGGGAAAGCCGCCGGTGCCCACGCCCAGCACCGGATTCTCGAGGATCACCTCGACCGTGTTGCGCAGGATCCCCATCCGCTGCCCGATCGACGACTGCGGCGGCGGCGGGATGCCGGCACGCCATTGCCGGTACTCGTCGTCGGCGAGCGTGATTCGCCGGTGCAGCATCGTGTCCGGCGAGAGGAGCACGACCACGGCGAGCGAGCCGAGCACGACGCCGGCGACCAGCAGGCCCTTCGCGCGCAGATGGAGGCAGAGGAAATACGTGAAGAGCACGAGCAGCACGATGTGGCCAGTGCGGCCGGGCACCATCAACAGAACGTTGAGCACGGCCGCGGCGCAAAGCGCGGAGAGCAGGAGGCGTCCGCGGCGCGTGCCTGCATCACGGGCGGCCAGCGCAAGCAGGAACGCGGCGAACGCCATGAACACGTTGTGCGTGATGTGCGCCTTGAATGCGACGGGGTCCTGCACCGTCCCCTTCAGCCACTCGTTCACGGGCAACCATCCGAGCCAGAGCAGGCACGACAGGGCGAGCGTCACGAGCATCGAACCGAGGAACGCCGCAATGCCGCGCCTGCGCCATTCCGCCGCGCGCATCAGCGGCATCAGCGCCGGGATCAACAGGAGCCGCCCGGACTTGGTCACCGAGTCGAGAACATCGCGCGTGCCGCCGATCGTGTAGAGCGTCCCGGCGAGATGCAGCCCGAAGAGCGCCAACGCCGCGAGCGCCACGGGATTGCCGCGGACGGCCGCAAGCTTCTCGCGATAGGCTCCGCCTGCGACCCAGCAACACAGGATGAAGGCGAGCAGGGCGTTGTCCATCGCGACCGACACCGGGATCGAGCAGCCGAGCATCACGACGGCCCACCGCACCAGGTCTTCGGCACGCGCTCGCGCGGCCCCGGGCGCGGGCACCGCCACGGACCGGTCGAGGCCGGCGGCGCGCTCGGGAAGACGGCTATCGGGCATCGGGGAAAGGAGCGGGACGCAGGGCGGGAAGCCTGCTGGCGGCGGTGCTTCCCCGCCGCGATTATATCGGAGCCGCACCCGTGCGCCCGGAGCGCATCGCGCCGCAGCGCAACCGCCCCGCGCGGGTCCGCGCCGGCCGGTGCGTGACACTGGCATAATGTGCGTACCGGGCCCACCCGCGGCGCCGCAGTCTGTCGCCCCCTGATCCCGGGCGCTCCGGGTTGCACACCCATCGCGTTACGCCCGCCCCCCCAGAACACCATGCCGGATTTGCCGCTTGCGTTGTTGACCGCGACGATCTGCGTTTATTGGCTCGGTGTCGGCGTGATGATCGTCCGGGTTCGCCGGAAGACGCGCAAGCTCGTCGGCCTCGTCCCGGAGCAGCGTCTGGAGCGGGTCATGTGGCTCGTCTGGGTGCCGCTCGTCGTGCTCTGGATCTTCGTGCCATGGGCCACGCTCGCGCGGAGCGGCGCGGTTCCGGCGCTTCCCGAATGGGCCCTTCGCGAACCGCTCTACGCCACGTTGCGCTGGGTCGCCGCGTTCCTCGCCGTGCTCTCGCTGGCGGCGACGATCCGATGCTGGGCGCGGATGGGGAGCGACTGGCGGATGGACGTCGGGCTGGAAGGCACGGCCGCGCTGATCACCGACGGGCCGTTCGCACGCGTCCGCCACCCGATCTACGCGTTCAGCATCCTGCTCATGCTGTGTTCGGCAGCGATCGTTCCGACGTTGCCGATGCTCGTGATCGCGTCCATGCACGTCGTGCTGATGAACGTCAAGGCGCGCAACGAGGAACGGCACCTGCTGGGCGTCCACGGCGACGCCTACGCGACCTACCTGCGCAGGACCGGCCGGTTCCTGCCGCGTCGCAGCGCGCCATGAGCGCGCCGGGCCGGTGTATCGCGATGCGGGTCGCCTTCCTGCTGAACGTGCCGTTGCTCTCGGTGATCGGTGCTGCGATGATCGCGGCGCTGCCGGCGTGGGCGCTGGCCTCGGAGCCGGCGCACGCGTCCCCGGGTGCCGCTCCCGCTCCGGCCGTCATCGAGCGCCTGCTGGGGATCGACCCGGAGCACGTCAGCGCGCGGGACGTCGCCGAAGTTCTCGCACAGGTTCCCGCGCCGAGGATCATCCTGCTCCAGGGAAGCCTGGCGCTGGTCACCATGGAGCCCTTCGCGGAGTTCCTGATCGCGATGGGATACCCGCAGGACCGGATCGGGAATCCGCACGAGAGCGAACGATCGTCGAGCAGCTTCGCGGACAGCGGGCGCCTCGCCGGCACGCTCGCGTGGTACTACGAAACCGAAGGCACGCGTCCGCTGCTGATCGGACATAGCCAGGGAGGCATGCTGGCGATACGCGTGCTGTACGAGCTCACCGGCGCGTTCGCCGACGCGATTGCCGTCTGGAATCCGGTCAGCGACGCTCCCGAGCCCAGGACCGCGTTCGTCGACCCGCTGAGCGGCGAGAAGCGGCCCGTCGTGGGCCTGCACCTGCCCTACGCAGCGGCGATCGCGACGGGCAAGCTGCCGCGCCTGCTGCTCGGGCAATGGACGATGCTCACGAAGCTGCGCAGGATTCCGGACAGCGCCGAGGCATTCACCGGGTTCTCGTTCGAATGGGATCCGATCGCCGGCCAGTTCCCGGGCGCCGAGCCCTACGGGGCCACCGGCTCCGCGGCCGTGCGCAATGTCGTCCTCCCCGCCGCGTACACGCACATCGGGCTGCCACGGGCGAAGCATCTCGCGGAGAACGTGCAGACGCGGGCCTGGATCGAGGCGTACGACCCGGACGCGGCCGCGCCCGTGCCGGAGGACGCCGGCGTCGACACGACGAACCTGATACACGCCGCCGACATCTGGCACAGCGTCAAGAAGAGCTGGTGCCTCGAGGCCCGGCGACTGATCACGGCGAGGCAAGACCCCCGGTGAAAGGTCGGCTCAACCTGTTCCAAGCGATGATGCTGCGGTGGCGGGAACTGCACCCCTACAATGCGGTGCACGTCGTCCGGATCGATCGGCCACTCGACACCGCGCGCCTCGCGGCCATCGTCGACGGACACCTCGAGGGGCTCGGCCTGACGGGGTTCGCGCTGGACATCGGCCGCGCGCGCTTCGAGTACGCCGGAGGTCCGGCCGGGACCGTTCTCGCGATCCACGCGGGCGGCGACTTGCCCCTGCACGTGCTGGAACGCGAGATCGAGCGCGAGCTCAATCTGCCGTTCCCGCGGGACGGGCGCTTCGTTCCGTTCCGGTTCTTCGCCGTGGACGAGGGTCCCCGGTTCCATCTCGGCCTCACCTACGATCACTTCATCGCCGCGGGCGACTCGGTCGTCGTGCTGATGCGGGGCCTGTACGAACGCTATTGCGCCGACGGGGCCGATGCGGCGCGGATGCGCCCCCTGGACCGCTACCCGGCAACCTGCGGACGCCTGTTCCTGCGCCACATCGGCCCCACGCTCCGGGGAATCCCGCGCACCCGGGCGATCGCGGCGAGCTGCCGCCGCTCGGTGCGGCCGCGCTGTCCCGACGGCAGCGATCGCCACAACGCGTTCGCGCATTTTCGCCTCGACGCAGGCGAGCTCGCCGGGCTGGTCGGCACGGCAAGAGCCTGGGGCGTGACCGTCAACGACCTGTTGCTCGCGATCCTGCTGCAGGTGCTCGAGCCATTCGCCGGGGAGCGACCGCCGACGGAGCGCCGGCGCGAGCTCGGGGTGGCGTCGATCGTGAGCCTGCGCCGCGATTTCGGCACGGATCCCGAAACGACGTTCGGCCAGTTCCTGAGCTCGTTCCGGATCTCGCATCCGCTGCCGCCGGGCATTCAACTCTCCCGGCTCGCGCACGATGTCCATGCCGAGACCGCGCGCATCAAGCGCGAGAAGCTCTACCTGCAGAGCCTCTTCGGGGTCGCCGGAAGCGGCGTGATGTGGCGCTTTCTGACACGCGAGCGCCGGGATCGCTTCTACGCCAAGAACTACCCGGTGTGGGGCGCGATCACGATGGTCGACGTCGACCCCCTCTGGGCGCGCGCGGCGGGGCTCGCGCCGCCTCCCGCGTATCGGCGCGCGGTCCCGACCGGACCCCTCGCGCCGCTGGTGGTCGCCGTCACGACGGCCGCCGGGCTCCTCGACGCCGGCATCTCGTATCGCCGCGCGCTGTTCTCGGTGGCCGACGTCGACAGGATGGCGGAAGGGTTCGTCGCCTGCGTCAGGCGCATCGATCGATGACGTCCGCCTGGCGCCTTCTTGCAGTGACACTGTGCGCCGCCGTCGCGGCGCTCGTCGGCGGCTGCGCGACGCGTCCCCCCGCCCCGCCCGCGGGCGCGGTCGTCGCGAAGCCCGAGGCGCAGAGCGTCCTCCGGTCGGTCGCGACGGACCGCGCACTGGAGGACCACATTCTCGCCCTCGATCCCGCGCGGATTACCGAGGACGACCTGCGCACGACGCTGTCGAAGGTGCCGGCGCCCCGCATCGTGCTCCTGCACGGCGGCATCTACCCGGTGTATCTGGCGATGGTCTCCGCCGGCCATTTCCTGACCGGGATGGGCTACCCCGAGAACAGGATCCGGCACCCCGGCGACGGCCGGTGGTCGCACAGCCCCTACGAGAACAGCGCACAGATCGCCGGGCTCATCGCTTGGTACTACGAGCACGACGGACTGCGGCCGATGATGATCGGTCACAGCCAGGGCGGCATCCAGGCGATCAAGGTGCTCTACGAGCTCGCCGGCCGGTTCGACGACGCCGTCCCGGTGTGGAATCCCTACGCCGACGCCGCGGAGAATCGGACGACGGTCGTCGACCCCCTGACGGGGGACGAGCGGCCGGTGGTCGGCCTCACCGTGTCCTACGTTTCGGTCGTCGGGGCAGGCGGCGCGGCGCTGCTACTGCCCAACCAGTGGAACATGCTCGGAAGGATGCACACCATCCCCGACTCCGTGGACGAGTTCACCGGTTTTTCCATCGGCCTCGACCTGATCGCCTGGACGGCCCCCGGGGACCTGGACGAGGTCCGGTTCCGGCGTGAGGGCACGGCCCAGGTCCGCAGCGTGGTGCTGCCGGCGTCGTACAACCACGTGACGGTGCCGGCCGTGGAAGAGCTGCTGTTCGACAAGGCGACGCGGGTATGGATCGATGCCTACGCGCCCCAC
>Ga0209048_10001796_pt1 | contig 21678 bp, 20 predicted proteins | sample FrelakmetCRP12CR_FD_187146 | JGI IMG/M metagenome (GOLD analysis project Ga0209048, IMG submission 187146) | Freshwater lake sediment microbial communities from the University of Notre Dame, USA, for methane emissions studies - CRP12 CR (SPAdes)... | ecosystem: Environmental > Aquatic >... | reverse complement strand
CAGAATCAACAGCAACAACAGAACCAGAATCAGCAGCAAACACAAACAGTCAGTATTGCTATTCCCCAGGATTCAAACGGAATACTCATTTCCAGTCGTGGGCAGATCCAGGCCGAACCATCAGCTAATCTCGATATCGGGACAGTAACCCAGTCGAGGTATATGCCAAAAGGGGAAGTCCTGGTATATGAGATTACTCCTGGTACTACTGTTACAATAAAATCTGCATCGGATGTTGGTTTTTATAGTATTGGATTTCAGCCAGATGATGCTGATAAGGTGGCGAGCAAAGACGCGATACCTACCTACGATGTCACGTTTCATCGTATGGAATGGGGAGGCGTAGTACCTGTCGATTATATTGATTACTGGACTATGGAGGCGACATTGCGCACATCAACCGATGCATACATGGTTGTCGTAGATAACAGAGCCCCGAACGCCATGAATACCCATATAGATATTGCAGGAGTAAATCAACTTCACGCCAGTCCATTGATGAAAGTGCATACAGTAAGGATGTGAAATGCCCACAACAGGAATGCGGTATCTGCCGAACTCGGTGTGTTGCCTTGTTTTAAGGATAAACCTGCAATTGTGGCCAAGAATATTTTTTACCAGAAACCAAAAACGGGAAATAATAACCGAAAATTAAATTCTTATATGAATTTTATATCATGATTTTGTTTAAAAAAATACCTGATGCCGTAATAATTATGGTCATTTTCTTTTCTGTCTGATACACCGGATTTTTCCAGGATTACAAGGCTGGAAACGGAGCACATCTCTACTAAAATCCCCACGGGGAAAATAACGTTCCGTGATGGGCAACGACAGGAACTGCACCTGGACGGACTGATGCCCGGGGATCTCATCATCCCTGGCCGCAACTGTGCTACCATGAAATGGTTAATAAGATCCCGGGCACAGTTCTCAGGTAATGAACTCAAAAACTCTTGCAATCATTCTGATTGCGGTTATTATCATCGTTACAACGGTATTTTTCCTCCTCGGGGGACAGGGCAGCCGATCCATCTCACCCCCGGATGGTCCGAATGCACTCCCTGCTGTTGAAGTGAGGGCATACCAAGGAAACGATCTCTCTTCAATAAATGATTTTCGTGAAAACTCTATCAGTGGTCCCCAGTATCTCAACACATCCGATTACCGGCTCACGGTTACGGGGCTGACCAACAAAACGGATGTCTACACATACCATGAGATTCTGGCCAAGTATCCCCATTATACCAAGGTTGTCACGCTCTTCTGCGTGGAAGGATGGGAGGTAACGATTCTCTGGGAGGGTGTGCTGATCCGCGATCTGATCCGGGATGCAGGCATCGATCCCCGTGCAAATACCGTGATATTCACGGCGCACGATGGCTATACAACATCATTCCCGCTTGACTACCTGATGAACCATGACATCCTCATGGCGTACCGGATGAACAATGTCATACTCCCGGCAGAACGGGGCTATCCGTTCCAGCTGGTCGCACAAGACAAATGGGGATACAAGTGGATCAAGTGGATCGAGAAGATCCAGGTATCCGATGACCCGAATTACCGGGGTTACTGGGAGCAACGGGGATATTCCAATACCGGAGATTTAGGGGAGAATTTCTTCTCGAATTAAAAAAATTACTTTTTTTATACAGCTGTACACATTTTATAAAGTATTTTCATCAGGAGAAAATGTTGCACCGGTAAGGATTTTTCTTGTCATCGTTCCGATCCATCCACGGTGTAAATACTCGTGGGCAGCAACAAAAAACCCAGTGCAAGACCGGCCCCGTCGTGGATATCATACATCAATACGAGCGGGTGCATAAGATCCACTCTGTCATACAGCCGCTGAAGAACGTGAATTTTAAGAACCCGGTAATAGACTAACCAGAAACGCTTCACCCAACGCGAGATCTAATCACCATTTGACAAGCTGCATATTCATGACAACCATGTCAGTTTGTGATTTTCCGGTTTATAAATAAAAAGTGATGGAACATGAGTAAACTCTCCCGGGCTCAAAAAAGTACATTATCCCTTGTCTTTTTCTGAAATCTGCATTATCGCTTTTTCAAGTCGGACCTTCACGTTCTCTGGATCTCGTATCCCATACAGACATACGAGAGGGTTGTGCGATCCTTCTTCCCATCGAAGAGTAGATACATGATCTGTATTTGGATGTACCACATCTCCCATCGTGTGATGGCCTCTCATATCTATCTGAGTTATCCCGAAAACTAATCCTGCGGGAACAATGGTGCCAAAATGGAAAAAATGCCCCAAACGACCCTGCACAAGGACGAATCTCTCGATATGGTGAAGGGGGATTACATTCTCTACCAGGTTCCAGAGACCCCCCGTAATTATCACAACATCCCGGGTAATTGTGTACTTCAGGGAGCGCCGGAATAATTCGATCCCTGCAACAACAATAAGCGTAGCAATAATACTGAAAGGCTGGATCAGATATGCGATCCAATGGAAAAGGGTAAGCAGGTAGCTGGCTGAAAGTATCGGATTTTCATTGCCCTGTACGAGTACCAGTCCTCCGATTACACTCATGAATAATGTCAGACCTGCTCCTGTCCAAATTTCGGCACGGTTCATCTCATCTCCGAGAAAGATGAAAAACAGGAAGATGCCGACTGGTGCTATTAAATACACGTATATCTTGACAAATGCAAGCAGATCAGGGATAATCGTTCCCAGGGGATCTACAAGCGAAGAAGGGAATGACTCAGCTGCATTCATCATAACAGTCAGGATAATCAGCGACAGGGCTGTTAAAAAAAGGGGCGTGAGTCCCAGAATATATTTGTAGATAAACCCTCTCGGAGCTGGATGGGTAGTGAAAAGAACTGGTCCATAGACTCCCGTCATCTCCTTTTCTGGCCTAACCATATACCGGCTCTTTATTTTATCATTTATTTAAACATATCTATATAGGGATACGTTCAAATAATCAATAAACCGGGAAAAAAATATCAGTATGAGTACATTTTCAAGAAATATTTCCTGACCTTCCAGGTTCATATCTTTGTAAAGATTTTTTTATCTTCTCGTTATTACTCCCCAGTCATAGGAACTATCTCATGGAGCATTTTTAATTTTTTTCAGGTTAGAGAAAAGTACACATTCCAAAAATTTTTATCGGAACACATTATTCAATTCTATGCATGGCAACTGACATTGATTGTTTCGAGTGTCTTGTTTGCGGTTATATCTATGACCCTGAAGCAGGAGATCCGGTGGGAGGGATTCCGTCCGGTGTAAAATTTTTCAGCCTGCCCGATGACTGGTTATGCCCTGAATGCAGTGCTGGAAAAGATGAGTTTGCACTTGTGGAGCTATAATCCGGATTACCTGTGATATTCAAAATGACCCTGCGCGATGGTGACAAGTTATCAATACGTCCCGGATGGGTTGTGATTGCAGGATCCTCATAAAAAAATCCCATTATATCTTATCCTGCCCGTATTCTTCCTGACGGTTGAGAGATACCTATCTTGAAGATATCTGACTATTTCTTCTCGTTTCAATTGTTGGATTCATGAGCGGGTTGTTTTTAAACGATACAAAAAAAATTGTATTCACAAAAAAGATCTGCGGGAAATCATGTCAGTACCATCCACATATTAAAAAAGTCAAAATTTTCTTGTAAAACATTTTTAGTATTTTCGGACGAGACCTTCCGATGCCCGTCTTTCCTACCTGATCCCGTGGGCAGCAGGCAATAATTGCCTGCAATCACAGTCACCGAGTTGCATACAGATACTCTTTGCCGTTGCAAGTGAGTTTCCGGTACCGGTAAAATTATAGATAATTGTCTTCAAGATGGATTCTCCAGAGATTTTAGTGCATTCCTGTCCAGAGAGCAGGTGTATGTGAGTATAAAAGTCCGGTTTTGGCCGGAAACTTTCGATTCCTGAGAGATTGAAGCAGGATAAGGGATTTTTTTATGATATCCGAACTGATGGGCAGATAATACCCATTACCGCTGTTACTGATTGTTCATACCATTGATTAGCCGGATTAAGTATAGGAAAAAACGATTGATTCTTCCATCTCTCCTTAAACATTCACGTTAAGCACCGTGCGGATGAATATTCCGATAACAAAGGATATCGCCGCAATCCCAAGACTGATCACCAGCATCTCGGCAAAGCGTCTCAGGAAGGAAAGATCCCTGGCAACGGAAATGTAGAACGTGAACAGGAATATTATTATGACAGCACCGAGCAGGGTGAGCATGAGAGCGTAATATGGGTTGGTAAGTATCAGAAATGGCAGGATAAGCAGGGCAACGGTTACGATATAAGCGATACTGGTGTATAATGCAGCCTTTATCGGATCTGTGGCAGAATCTTCAGATTTCTGCGAGAGATACTCTGATGATCCCATAGAGAGTGAAGCGGCAACCCCGGTTATGAGTCCAGCCACTGCAATTATCTGTGAATTCTGTAGGGCAAACGTAAGACCGGCAAGCATACCGACGAATTCGACGAGGGCGTCGTTGAGTCCCAGCACGACGGAACCAGCGTATTTTAATCGCTCTTCATCAATGAGTGCAATGAGTTCACGCTCATGGGTTTCTTCATTTGCCAGAATCATCTGTATTTCGGGAATTTTATCGATGAGGGCCTTATCATAAGACTGGGCACGTTTTTCCACCCCTTCCATGAGTTTAATCGCAAACGTTATGCCAAAAACCCTTGCGATCAGGTAATAGAACCAGATACGGGGGGTGTTGGGTTCCACATCCTGGTGTGTATACCGTTTCCATATCCCATAATGCCCGAGCTCATCCTGGGAAATCCGGGTCAGCACCTCGCGGTTATGGGGGTCTTTTTGCGCGGTAGCGATTTTTTTATATATATGGTGCTCGGTTATCTCGCCCCGCTGCATGGCAAGGAGAGTTGCATTGAGCGCTGGCTCGAATAGGGGTTCTGTCATGGGCATGTATCCGATATGCAGGATATGTCCTTAAACTATGCGACATTGTCTGGTATCCGGTAGTCAAGAACACTAGTATAGAAGCGGGTTTTGCCTGCATTTGCCTGCATGATGCAATATAAGAAATACCGGAAACGAACTAATACACCATTATTACCAAAGGAGGGTTAGAAGCATGGAAGCAAGCAGGGTATATATTCTACCAAAACTTCCCTATGCGTATAAGGCTCTGGCTCCTTATATCTCGGAAGAACAACTCACATTGCACCACCAGAAACATCACCAGGCATATGTAACGGGTGCAAACGCACTATTGGAAAAACTCGATAAGGCACGCAGGGACAATGCCGATCTTGATATGAAAACAACACTGAAAGAACTTTCATTTCATATCGGGGGTTTCCGTCTGCATAAACTGTTCTTTGGAAATCTGGCACCTGCCGGTGCAGGTGGCGGAGGAGTACCGAAGGGCGAACTTGCAAAAGCCATCGATGAAGAGTTTGGGAAGTTCGACCGGTTCAAAAAGGAGTTTACCCAGGCTGCATCGAGTGTCGAAGGATCGGGTTGGGCGGTGCTGACGTATTGTATGAATACCGGGCGACTTCTCATCATGCAGCTTGAGAAACACAATGTCAACGTGATACCGGGATACCGGATCCTGATGGCACTCGATGTCTGGGAGCATGCATACTATCTTGATTACAAGAATGACCGGGCAAAGTTTGTCGATGCATTCTGGAGTCTTATAAACTGGGACGAAGTGAATGCCCGATTTATGACGCATATGAAAAAGTAATTTTTTTTTAGTCTGGAGTATTCCTTTTTTGGGCGATATACTAAAATGTACAGGTAGTAAGGGACAATACCTGTCCTGCCTTACTTCCGCTCGCACTAATAGCAATAATAACGTAATATACCAGGTTGATGAGTTGTTGCATTTTTTAAAAAACAACCACTTAACCGATATCTGTCTCGTCTGTCCAAGTATTTCTTGATTTCTTTTATCATTTCTTATTCAAGAGTCTTTTTTACTCTTGAATCAGGGAAATTTTCTTGTTTTTTCCGGGTAAATCACCACGGGATTTGTGGATCCCGGATGTAAATAGGGATTATCCTGGGCATGCATTTCCTCCGAAGGGATATTTCAGGGATCCGTACTGGAGTATCTGTGCCATAATACCATGCAACAGTGGTCCATTATTGTGTTTATCTACGCACATGTGATACCAATTGTTTAATATTGTACACCACAACCTTAACGGCATGGTACGATTGAATAGCGTTTCATTCTGCATATACATGTTTTTTACACCGTTTTAATGTCAAATGAGGATATCATGGAAATCGTTGAAGATATGAACAGGAATAATCTTTTCCTGAACGACAACACGGCCAACCCTGCACCCCTGGGTCTGTGCGCATTCGGTATGACAACAATATTACTGAGCCTCCACAATGCAGGACTTACCCTTCTTGGAAGTCCCATCCTTGCGATGGCATTCTTTTATGGGGGAATAGCCCAGGTTATCGCCGGCATCATGGAGTGGAAGAAGAACAATACGTTTGGCATGGTCACCTTTGGCAGCTTTGGGTTTTTCTGGATCTCCTTTGCGACATTACTGCTGCTCCCGGCTCTTGGTCTGGCAAAATCACCCCAGCCGGTTGAACTGGCTGCTTTCCTGAGTGTATGGGGAATTTTTGCGGCAGGTCTTTTTATCTGTACATTAAAAATGCACCGGGTACTGCAGGTCACAATACTGGCAGTAGTACTTCTGGTAATACTCCTTGTTATAGCACAACTTACCGGCAATACCCTGATCCTGAACCTTGGGGGTCTCGTTGGTCTCGTAGCGGGGGGTCTTGCACTCTATATCGGTATGGGGCAGGTCATCAACGAAGTATATGGCAACCGGATTTTTCCGGTATGAACAGCCTTTTTTTATCCGTTGCTTAAATTAAGCAATCACCTAAAATTATTCTTCTATATACCTCTTGTCAGATCCCCCATCCCTATCAAAAAAACAGAACCTTTCACAGGGTAATCACCTTTACGAAGTGCGTTGGGATCAGGCGTTCTCATGAGGGGATTGGAAATACACCTGCTGTTACTTAAAAAAATCTCCGGATAATTTTAACAATATTTATTAAACTTCTCGTTAATCGATAGTATCGGTGCTCTGCTGCCAAACCGGCATGATTTATCAGCAAATTATCCTGATTGATTCCTGCATCACCCCTGACAGTACAAATAAGGGTGATGGCGTTATGGGAATTTGGGGAAATATTTTTTTTGTTGGCGGAAGTGATCGTATTGCCCGGTATTCGGTCACTTTTATTCAGATCTGCACTAGAGCATGGAGGATTCTACCGGTCATGTTTACACTCCTTTTCCACGCCACGTTTTTCCTGGCTCTGATATCACCAGTGAATGCTCTGGACTGGATAACTGAAACGGTTGACAGCCCTGGTGACGTGGGATGGTATTCTTCGCTTGCGCTTGATAATTCGGGTAACCCACGTATCAGCTATATGGACTGGACAAATCGTCATTTGAAATATGCAGCAAAGGCGGATGGGGAGTGGATCAAGGAAACCGTGGATACGACCAACGCCGTGGGGGAGTTCACCTCATTAAAACTCGATCTATCCGGACAACCTCTCATCAGTTACTATGACGGGAACCGTGGAAACCTGTCCTTTGCAATGAAAACCGGAGATAACTGGAACAACGTGATTGTAGACAGCGGGGGTGTCGGGAGATATACATCGCTTGCGGTCGATGGATCAGGAAATCCCCGGATCTGTTACCAGGATCTTCTCAAGGGGAAAATGAAATATGCACAAAAAAACGGGGGTCTGTGGACCAATGAAACGGCAGACAATTCACTTAATGTCGGTACCTATTCATCGCTGGCACTGGATAGTGGAGGTAATCCGCACATCAGTTATTATGATGCAAATCGGGTATTCCTTAAGTATGCAGTAAAGAACGGGGATCAATGGATCAATCAGACGATAGACAGTACCGGGGTTGCCGGATCGTATACATCGCTCGCCCTCGATAGCTCGGGAAATCCACACATCAGCTATTACGATGGGGTCAATAAGAATCTGAAGTATGCCAAAAAAACACGAAGTTCCTGGAATAACGAGATCGTGGACAGTGCCGGAAGTGTCGGGAAATATACTTCACTTGCACTCGATAGTTCAGGAAATCCACATATCAGTTATTATGACGAGACTAATGGTCACCTGAAATATGCTACAAAAGCCGGTAACGTCTGGACAAATAATACCGTGGATAATGCGCAAAATGTTGGAATGTTCACTTCGCTTGCCCTTGATGATTCAGGACATCCGCGGATCAGTTACCGGGATTTTGGGAACAATGACCTCAGATATGCTATCGGAATTCCCCCGTTGCTGCTGAATTTTACTGCTTCATCACGGAACGGTTCAGCCCCGTTTACCGTTCAGTTTTCAGATACTTCCACCGGAGGTTATCCCTCCCTTTGGAACTGGTCATTTGGCGATGGCACATGGTTTAATACCAGCGTGAATGCCCTGCGAAACCCGGATCATGTGTATGAAACACCAGGGACATTCACCGTGAATCTGACAGTTCAGAACCTTGCTATCGTTAGTACTCTGAGCCATTCAGGATATGTTACGGTTGTTGCACAACCCGAAACTGAGGTGCCAACCACTTCGCCCACACCTGCACCCACGATCACTTCCTCACCCACTCCTACCCTCACACCTTCTTCTACTCCAACATCCACTTCCTCCCCTACACCTTCCATTACCCATTCGCCAATACCCACACTCACCTTCTCACCTTCACCTACATCAACATCATTACCTAATCCCACATTCACTTTCTCACCCACACCTGAACTATCCCCCACCGATTTATCAGGAAGTGACGACGACCCTCTTCCTGCACCATCATCAATGCCGGCTCCTCCTTCAGCGCGACCTCTCGGTTGCCAGACCGTGAATGTTGGCGGGGATTCAGCTATCAGTCGTGTCACGGTAACCGGGCAGGGTATCGCCGGTATTATTGTCACCACCAGCAAGCTCGCATCTTTGCCATCGGGGGTCACACCCATGGATATGCCGGTTTACCAGTATATCAATATCATTCCTGCACGTTACACGGTCATATCAGCGGCACTGATAGAATTTGGTGTACCAATTCTTTCAATCGCTGATCATCATGCCACTCTGCAGGACGTCAGCTTGTATATGTTCAAAAACGGAACCTGGGTTAACCTGCCGACATACACAACAGGATGCAAAAACGGCAGGGTTCTCTATCAAGCAGGCAGCCCGGAATTCTCCCTTTTTGCCATAACCATTCAAAACGAGACATGGATAGCACCCCATGAGAATATTCCTACGATATCACCGGTATCGGCAAAGAGCACTGGATATGAATCACAGGAATCAAACATTTCGGCCATTTCAGAGATTCCTGTTAAAATCGCACCGGGCGGATCGAATACAGGATTTTCTTTCGTGCTTCTTATCATCAGTATTATGGGAATGATCGGGATTGTGATTGGAGTTATCGTCACACGAATCCGGGGGGTACGCTGACAGCCACTTATGATTATCCCCAAAAATAAATTTCAGATGTACTAAAAATTATTCACAAGAAGACCGAAGAATAGATTTTTTGGTTCCTGGAGAAAAACTCGTTCCAATCGAGATTTTCTCTAATCTTGTGACATGGCAATTGCATCAGAGTGTTTGCATAGAAGGACATTAAAGGACTTGCTTTTCCAGCCGGGTGGTTACCGTAAAATTATTTCAGGAAAGGTACCGAGTACAGGGAAATCATTATATCAAGAAAATCAACTATTTATCAGTGATACACCAAAGATCAATTATCAGGTGAGGTCTTGGATTTTTCTGGTCTATATAAAAGAGTAAATTTTTCAAGGGATTGTATCATAAATTTTTGCCTGATCCTTTTCATTATTTTTGGCCTTGCTTCAAAATTTTTCATATCGATATATCTCAGGCTGGACAGTGACTCGGTTGGTATGGGGCTCATGTCAATGGAGATCGGAAAACATTACAATTACCTGTTGGCAGGGTACCATTTGTTATCGAGCGATAGCTTGGTTTTTACTGAATTACTCCCATTCCAGCTCATTCCGCAGATCCTTACGAATTATAACCCCCTATCGCTGAAAATCATAACTTTCCTGATTTTTGTTTTATCAGTAATAATCCTCGCGTATCTGGTCTATTTTGTCTCCGGAAAAATATTTCCGGCCCTTTTATTCGGAGCGTTGGCAACAAACATCCCTCCTGAAGGATATTTCTGGCTGGCTTATCCGACGACACATAATGCAACAATACTCTTTGGGGCGGCAATACTCCTCATGGTATTATCTTTGAACAGGTCTGCGGAAATACAAAATGAGAGCGTCAGGAAAAACAAAAAAAAGAGAACAGATATTCCGGATTACTTCCCAAGGACATATCTCATTGTATTAATGCTGCTCGTCTTTTTATCTGTCTTATCAGATACCCTGATCCTGATATGGCTCTTTATTCCCTTTATCCTGGCATACCTGCTTTTTTATAAGAGAAAAACCAAGGTTATGAATTTAGTTGTCGTTTTTATTTCAATTATATCGGTGATAGCCTATATAATTAAGACATATTTCATACCCGGTTGGTTCAAAGCAAATTATGGAATTAAGAGTATTCAGGATATCTATCTGGTCAACCTTCCACTCTTTTTTAAAGCTCTGGCAATGTTTCTGAATCATGGCCTATTTACCTTCATGGAAGGGGTAAATACTATCGAACCGGTAGAAATTATTTCCGTTTTTCTCTTCGTGTGTTCAATTATCTATGTTGTAAAAAACGTGAGGATTGACTGGAAATATAATACTTCGGAAAAAATGTTTTTTTATCGTATACTTCTGATTTCAATCATAATGATTTTTGGTTCTTTTTTGATCTCAAGTTACGCATATGATCTTATGGGTGCCAGGTATCTTACCTTTACTGCCTTAGTTCTCCTCATGCTGGTGGCAGTCTCCTCTCATGAACGGGAAAACTTTTTTGTCATTATTGTAGTATTATTGCTTATTTTTTCAGCAATATCCACTTGTGTATATATCAGTACAATGAATCTCAATCCCAATGAAAGGGAGTATGATCTGATCACCTACTTAGCGGGCCAAAATCTTACTTACGGATATGGCACATACTGGGACTCAAACGTAATTACGTACCTTTCAAGAGAGAACGTGACAATACGGTCGACATATTTTTTTCCGGAGGAGATTAAGCCTTATTTATTGAACTCTTGTGACAGATGGTATGAATATAAACCGACTAGATCATTTTTGATAAAAGATAAAACCTTGCTTTCGGAAGCAGCCCAAGATGACTTTCCTTTGTTAATAAAATCAGGAAATATATCAGACATACTGCACTACCGGAACTACGATATTTATCCTTTCACTATAACAAAAAAATAAGAAGAGATATCAGATTGTTCATACAGAGAAAATATATTCGATACTTTGATCGTTCGTGAGTTGGCTTATACATTAATGGTGCTGATTCGGGTTTAATATCTGAAACAGATACCCGTTTTCTCATTAAAGTTGGTTTTATATTAGTCTGATCGATGAGATAGGGTATAGAAGATCCATAAAGATTCCCATCAGTTCCCAACCATGATCATCGCGCTGGTGAATGACCGGTCTCTTTTCGGGAATTTTCAGCTAAACACCTGGTTACATGATGTAACCTGAAAAATCACGTGAATATTAAATCAATGAAAGGTAAAATGTGGACTAATGACAGAGAGACCCTGTGATACCTGTGATAAAGAGTGTGTTGGCGGTATCATCTATGGCAACTGCCAGCAATTCCTCAATTGGCGCAGGGAGCTCTTTCAGATAGACATTTGCCTGGACATCATACTCTCGTTGAGCCGGGCAACGGTTACCTCTGAATAAAAAACATTCATAGTACATTTCTGAGGTACGTTCGTATCGCTGTGTTGCGGTTCTCCTCACAGGAGATTGGGGATGACTATGTAACAATAGTTCCTGGGGCTCTGTTGAAACGGACATGAACCAACCGGGTTCACTCCGGAACCATGAAAATCGTATTATATGCCAAGGACCCCCGCTTCTGGCGTAGTCTCCCTCGCGCGACAGATCCTGATAATTTTCATGAAAATTTTTTGATCCTATCAGGTTTTCTTATAGCCACAAGACCCGATTTTTATGAAACTGTAGTCACTTCACCAGATCAAATACCCAGCGGCTCACGCTCGGCGCAACATTTCCGCACCGTCGCTGTACAACCACTTCAAACCCGTTCATCTTAAATTCCCCGGCAAGAGCGTCTGCCTGGTTCCGGTTTTTGAACGTGGTGAAATGGATAACTCCCCCGTATTTTACCCGTGATGCAAGAATATCAAAGATCGCATCCATGCCATAGGGGGTCGGGATGATTGCACGATCGAATTTGTGACCCGAAAGAAGCGTCGTATCAAAGGCATCACCGGTTATGGTCGTGACCCGATCCTCAACACCGTTCATCTTCACGTTCCTGACAAACCAGCGGTATGCTTCCGGATTCTTCTCAACCGCGATGATATCCGCACCACGAGCCGCTGCCGGAATTACAAAGGGTCCCACACCACAAAATGGTATAAGAATGCGTTCGCCGGACTGTACCTGGTCAGTAACCCGTTTGCGTTCACTTGCAAGCCGGGGATTGTAAAAAACAGTGCCCACATCGAGCTGGTACGCAAACCCATACTCATGATGGACGGTAACGGTATCTCTTCCGGTAATAATCTCATAGCAGGCTGTCCGGTTGCAGCCATCGAGCCGGGAAATTTTGTTCAGTATAGTTTTAATAGTGTGGCGCCGTGAGATGATGGCTTGAGCAATTGTTCCCTGATACCCTACAAGGTAAGGGGACAGGGAGAGCACCGCAATGTCCCCTATAACATCGAAATGGTCGGAAAGATGGCGGAGAGCACGGTCAGGGATGATACCCCTCAACTGATCCTTCAGACCCATGATTTCCAGGAATACACAAAGGGTGTTCTGATAAACATGATCGAGTACTTTTGGGGCTGTCCTTCAAATAACCCATATATTAATGAACAATAACTTCTTTGTTCTCTTCATAATGACACAGATCCGCACTGTCGAACGCGTTCTCAGGGCATACCCGACGGTTGAAGGTGCCGGTGTCCGTCTGCACCGGGCATTTGGTAGTTACGAGGTCCCACAGTTCGACCCGTTTTTAATGCTTGACGATTTCCGGGCACGGCGGCCGGAAGATTACCTTGCTGGTTTTCCCACGCACCCTCACCGGGGCATGGAGACCGTCACCTATATGCTCAAAGGATCTGTGGAGCACGAAGACAGCATGGGAAATTCCGGGAGCGTGAATGCCGGTGATGTACAATGGATGACTGCAGGATCCGGTATTATTCATTCGGAAATGCCAAAACCGCAGAATGGGGAGATGGGGGGGTTCCAGCTCTGGGTAAACCTGCCCCGCTCGCGCAAGATGATGGATCCGCGATACCAGGAGATAACGCAGAATCAGATTCCAACAATCTCACCGCGTAAGGGTGTCACTATTCGCGTGATCTGCGGTACGGTACAGGATGTTAAGGGTCCGGTGCGGGATATTGTAGCTGATCCTGAATATTTAGATGTGTCCCTGGATCCGAATGCTGTATTTTTTCATCCGGTGAAGGAAGGATATACAGGTTTTGCCTTTGTTATTGGCGGGGAAGGGACGTTTGATCCCAACGAGGGATACCAGATGAATAACCGGGATCTGGTCCTGTTTGGCAATGGTCCGTCGATATGGGCCCGATCATCCGGGAGGGGGTTTCGATTCCTCTTCTTTTCCGGAAAACCGATCCATGAGCCGGTCGCGTGGCGCGGTCCCATTGTCATGAACACGACAGATGAACTGCGTCAGGCATTCAGGGAATATGAAGAAGGGACATTTATCAAAAAGAACTCCTGAACGACCCGGTGTTTTTACTATTTCCGGGAAGTGACGCTACGAATAAATCCTCTTTTTTTACCTCATCAGACGGGGTGACATTTCTCCTTCAGGATACGGTGTTCCGGCAGATCTTTGAAGTGCCGGAATACCAGTTCGATGGCATGCGTCCGGATGACCGTGTCATTGACATCGGTGCAAACGTGGGAGCGTTCTGCATCCGGGCATCCCGCTGCTCGCAGTACATCGTCGCGGTTGAACCGGTGACTGCATCTCTTCTCCGAGAGAACATTCGGCTGAACGGTGTCCCGGTCCGGGTCATTGAGGGGGCGCTTGGTGATGGGAAGGAAAAAAAAGTCAGTTGGGATGACTGTGAAATCATTTCACCTACGTACCCGCTCTGGAAAATTATCGAAATGGCTGAAGGGTGTGATTTCCTGAAATGCGATTGTGAAGGAGCTGAATGGCAGATAGCGCCAAAAGACCTCAATGGTGTCCGCCGGATTGAGATGGAACTGCACATTCCCCCAATCAGCGGATCACCCAACCCGGCACTACTCGATTATATCGGTCAGCATTATCATTTCGGGATTGAACGCAAACCCGTTCATGCAGCGCTCGGTGTTATGGGTGTACTCCATGCTGAGCGGAAGGAATGAGTGGGCCAGATTTGCTAAAAAGCAGGGTACATTTCAAACACATCACAACCGATATCCTGCTGCTCTTGTGCCAAGCTTCAATAACCGGCTCTTGCAAAAACAGTTCCGGGAACGTTCATGTGCACTGATAGTAGTGAACAGAAAAATGTAACTCTCGACCAGATTCTCGCTGACCGCCGCTCCTACCGGATGTTCAGGCCGGAATTCCCTCCAGAGGACGCGATCAGGCGTATTATTCACGCCGGGCTTCTTGCTCCGTTTGCAGCAGCTGCGGTAGGGGATTCAACGGATTATTTCCGCCGGTTCTTTGTGATGAAGAAGGGATCGCAGAGCATGACCGCTGCCGCTCCGCTTGTCATGGCAGAAATCCACCATATGTCAGAACGCCTCCATGAGGATATGAAAAACAACCCGCGACATCGGGAACGCGCAATCGGGTTTGCCCAGCGACTCACAATGATAAAAAAACGGGGGATTGTACCCGGCATTGGCACAGCACCGTACTATATTGTGGTCGCGGAACGCAAAGGATTTCCGCCCGTGGAGCTGCAGTCGCTCGCACACTGCATGGAAAACATGTGGCTGAAGGCAACTGCACTGGAACTCGGGTTCCAGCTGGTATCGATCACATCCGAGATGGCACAAAACCCTGAGTTCTGTTTAATTCTCGGGATCAACCCGGGCGAATGGGAACTGATGGGGTGTGCAATCGGTTACCCGCAGGAAATGCTCTCTCCTTCCATCCGCCCACCTGTTGAGGACGTCACGCGGTGGCTGGAGTAATTTTTTTTATAATTGTGTTCGATCCACCCTGCATCCTCATTATAACCTCCACGAAAAAAAGTTGGTGAAATTGTTAAAATCTGAAGGCTCACCGGAATTACCCACTATTTCCGTTTTTTTAGTTTTTCGATAAGGCACGACACCCGTTCCCGTGCGGTCTCAGTTGCCTCAACATCCCGTTCGATCCGGATCGTCAGTATATCCCCTTCCCGGCAGCCGGGAGGAAGAAGTGAGACAGGGACGTTCACCCGCACCGATTCGTCTTCGCGTGAGATCATCACCGCAACGGTTCCCTCTATCCGGTCGATGGTCACCTTCATATATGGCCACCTTCAGATCTCTGGTCGATTATCGTTCCCCTTCCGTCTTTTAAGATTGCAATGTCACCACTGTTACCCCAGACGGGCTCCGTCTTACCCATGAAGAGTGCAGTGGTGTTCAGCGTACCAGTGCCTGAAAAGATCGTGACCGATTCACCGGGCACAAGGAGAATTACCGGGAACGTATAGAGGCTGCTTTGACTCTTGTCAGAGAGTGTCCAACCGGCAATGAGCACGGTGTCGCTTCCTTTGTTGGTCAGCTGCACCCATTCCCCGTTCAGGTTCTGCCGGTCATCACCCGGTGCATCGAACTGCGTTGCGCTGATATATATCGATGAGGCGTTGCCGATCTGGGGAACAGTGAGTGCAGGAACCGGGATGGTGAAGTTTACCGGTGCCGGGGGCAGGGTAATTTGAGGGAGAGGGACGGACTCAAGTGCCGGGAGAGTCGGGATAGTAAAAACCGTTGGTAGTGTTGTGGTTGACCGTGTCGTTGAAACGTTCCAGATGCCATGATCGTTTGTTTCTGTTTTCACCGAGTATGACATCCCGTCTGTCCTGACCACTACGGTGCCATCACGATCAGTCCGGTATACCATCACCCCGCTCTCTTTGAGGAGATCGAGTGTCTCCTGGTGCGGGTGGCCGTAAGGGTTGTCCTCCCCCACGAAGAGAACACCCATTTCAGGACGGACCCGTGCGAGGAAGGCGGGTGAAGTTGAAGAAGAACTCCCGTGGTGCCCGACTTTCAGGATCTCAGCGTCAAGCGGGTAACCACTCCTCAGCAATGCATCCTCTCCTTCTCCTCCCAGATCCCCCGTCATCAGGAAGTCTATCGTGCCATAGGAAATGCGGAGTACGAGCGAGTTTATGTTTGGGTCGTCACCGATACGTTGTGTTGGTGGCGAGAGCACGAGGACCTGTAGTGCCGGGTCAACATCAATGGTCTGCCCCCGCTCTGCCACCCGGTAAGGAATGTTTTTCCGGTCAATCGTTTCGAGGAAATGTTCATAGATCGATGACGGAATGGGCAGGCCTGCGTCGAGCACCTGGCCAACCGGGAAAGCTGCGAGTACCTTCTGCATCCCGCCTATATGATCGGAATGCGGGTGCGTGGCAACCAGAAGATCTATCCTGGTGACATCGAGTTTCCTCAAATCACTGACCACCCGATCACCCATGTCGACCTCCCCGGCATCGATCAGGATCGTTTTTCCATTAACGACAAAAAGGGTGGAGTCCCCCTGCCCGACATCAAGGAAATACACCGATAATTTTCCTTCATTTTCCGCGAGGTGGGTGTGACCGGTATTAGTAAAACCAGGAATTATGACATTGTCAAAGCAGCCGCTTGCTATGACACAGGATACCAGGATAAGAAAAATCGCGACAGATGCTGATGCCCGGCACATCCATGACATTTTTTCAGGTTTGCCCATATCAGCTGCTCTGGGCACGGCGGACAAGGTCATGTGCTGCCCGGGCTGCGCTCTCACGGATCTCTGCTTCACCGGGGATTTCGCGCTCGAGCATCAGCACCTTTCCATCGCAGATCGTTGTTTCGACAGCCCCGCCATTACAGGAATACACGAGATTGGAACTGGCATGATGGAGTGGCGTATTACAAACTGAGTGCGTGGTCACCAGCACGATATCTGCCGGTGCACCGATAACGAGTTTTCCGGTTCCAAAACCCAGCGCCTTTGCCCCGTTCACCGTCGCCATGCTGAGTGCTTCCTGTGCCGGGAGCACGGTCGGGCTGTTCCAGTAAAACTTCTGCAGGAGTGCTGCGATCTTACTCTCTTCAAACATATCGAGATTGTTATTTGAGGCACAGCCATCAGTACCAAGGCAGACATTTGCGCCCGCGTCAGTAAGCAAGTGGCAGGGCATCGCACGGTGGGTGGCCAGTTTCATATTACTTGCCGGGTTATGGGATACATTTACCCCGCGTGTCCCGAGCAGCGAACACTCTGCTTCATCCAGCCAGCAGCAGTGCGCCGCAACGGTGCGTGGTGTGAGAATACCGCATTCATCGAGAAGGGGACCGGGACGCTTGCCGTACCGGACGATACAGTCATTCACTTCCCCTTCCGTCTCAGAAAGATGAATATGGGTACCGATCTTCTGTTCATGAGCAAACTCAGCACACCATTTCAACCCTTCTCTGGATACCGTGTAGATCGCGTGTGGCCCTGCGGCGGCTTTGATCCGGGGGTTATTCAGGGTCCTGATATATGCAGCCAGGTTCTCGGTCGCTTTACACTCCTTCTCGCGTTTCTCCTCATTGAAGAGATCGATGAACCCGTACGAGAGCACTGCACGAATACCGGATTTGTCAACTGCCCGGGCAGCAGCATCCATGAAAAAGTACATGTCATTGAATGCTGTTGTACCGCTCCGGATCATCTCAATGCAGGCAAGACGGGTCCCCCGGTACACGTCATCAGCAGTGAGGTGTGCTTCGAGCGGCCAGATCTTCTGCGTGAGCCAGTCCTGCAGGATCATGTCATCTGCATATCCCCGCAACAGTGTCATCGCCGCATGGGTATGCGTGTTCACGAGACCAGGGAGTGCGATCGCCCCATCGCCATCGATGATAAACTCCGCCTCGCCTTTATGCTTTTTTTGCTCCTTTTCACCAATGCCAGCGATAGTTCCCGTATCATCAACAAAAATATCGACTGCCTTCCCATCAGTTATAACATTGGCAATCAGGAGAGAATGCTTCTTTTCAAATATGTCTGTCATGGTATGTTCCGCCATCTGGAATCAACCCATATTCCCGATGATCTTCATCAGAATCTCTTCTGTCCGGGTCCGGTTCTCCCGTGACGTGGAAAGAATGTGCTCGTAGGTGAGTACCTCGTCACCCAGCCCGTTCGCGTAGTTGTCGACGGTGCAGAGCGCTGCAAATTCCATACCAAGTTCACAAGCGATTGTTGCTTCGGAGGCAACGGTCATCCCGACGACATCGGCTATCCATCCCAATGCTTTTACTTCAGCCACCGTTTCAATCCGGGGGCCCCGTGTCTGCACATATATCCCGCCAAACCGTGCGGAAGGTACGAGTTTTGAGAGTTTTTGTGCGAGATCCTTTGAGAGTTCCGGGCGGACATGCTCAATTTCGTGATCGTGAATGGACGGGATATCGGTCAGGCTGATATAATCGGTGGGGATCACCAGGGACCCGGGAGCTATCTTCGGCTTGAGTGATCCGGAAGACCCGAATGCAACAATCCGGTCGACACCGGTGATCGCGAGCGCTGCCAGATGTGCCCGGTGATTGATCCTGTGGGGTGGGAGTCCGTGCTGGTGGCGCATCAGCATCGCGATATCACCGACGAGAATCTCCGCAGAGCCAAACGGCGTGCTCACCGTCCGCTTCTCCAGGGAAGGGAGCGTCGAGAATAAAAGACTCGTGCCCCCGATGATACCCAGCATCAGCACCACCTCTCATCCGGTGCTGATAGTTTGCCAAATCCGGTTATGTATATACCCAGCATGCAATCCCTGCGCTGAGAGAATGATTGTTTCCATCACCACTAATAGGTAGCGCAATTCGCGGGGGATGGTCGGCTAAGCGTTAATTCGTGAACGAACCATACTCTTCTATGGCCGGATTCGAGACCGTGAGCGATGAAACCATCAAAAAGGGCGAATGCACGGATATCTATTTTGTGCGTACGGAAGATACACTGAGATTGGCACATATCAATCCGCTCGTATCCATGGAAGTGACCGCGTCTGCACTTCCGGAGGCCTGGGCAGTTTTCTGCGGACTTTCTGATGTCATTGCACTCCTGGAAGGTCTTCCGGTCACGGTCGATGCAATGCCGGAAGGCACCATTTTCTCTAAAAACGAACCGGTACTGAGGATTTTGGGAAAGTACCGGGATTTTTGCCGGTACGAGACAGCGATCCTCGGTTTCCTCTGCCATGCCTCGGGGGTTGCCTCTGCTGCCGCCCATATAACGCTCGCCGCTCACGGCCGTCCCGTCTATTCCTTTGGTTCGCGACGGCAGCACCCGTCAATTGCCCGGATGATCGAGCGCGCAGCATGGATTGGCGGTGTTGATGGCGTTTCGAACATCTGTGCACCGGAAGGGATACCGGTTGTCGGGACGATGCCGCATGCGTTTGTCATGTGTTATAAAAAACCGGAAGATGCCTGGCGGTCGTTTGACAACTTCACCCCAAAGGAGGTGCCCCGGATTATGCTCTGTGACACCTTCTGCGATGAAAAGACCGAGTCTTTACGGGCTGCTGAATGCGGGGCAACCGCAGTCCGGCTCGATACACCCCGCTCCCGCCGCGGCAACATGCAGGCAATCATTGACGAAGTACGCTGGGAACTGGATGCACACGGGTATTCGGGTGTACAGATCTTCTTATCCGGCGGTGTGACCCGTGAGGATGTGATCGCATACCGGGATAGTGTGGACGCGTTTGGTGTGGGCGGAGCCATTGCGAATGCAGCGGTGATTGACTTTGGTATGGATATTGTCGAAATTGAAGGTAAACCAAAGGCCAAGCGGGGGAAGCGGAGCGGAGTTAAGCAGGTGTACAGAATGCCGGAGGGGGGACACCGGATGCTACCGGCAATCCAGAAAGCACCGGAGGGCGGAATACCCCTGATTGAACCGTTTATTAAAAACGGGAAACTAGTGAAGGAATGTGATATTCAGGAGGCACGCAAACGGGTGTTACAGAAATTACCCACGCTTTCCACCGTATAAAACTGCATATAATCCAATTAAAAAGAGCCCCCAATTCACTCGGGAAAACACATGAACCGGAGGGAGGGGCCAACATATTCCTCTTGAAGCTGATTTTTTATTCCGGAACAAAAATCCCTGCCATTTCTCAATAAATACTGCTTTTTTTGGCTCTAGAGAAAGGGACGTGAACCAATCGAGTCCGGTCCGGAACCATGAAGATTGTATTATATATACGAACAAAACCCACCCCAGGGCCTCTCGGAGGCATGGCGGGCAGGCATATTTTTTAGGTTTAGTCACCGATCCGCCGCGGGGGCACCCCGCCGGGGACAGCAGCATTCATCGTACCAGATAGATAGAGGGGGACCAATCCTCGCATCATAGCTGAATAATGTGGTGTCATGTATACAGCATTGTCACAAAGAAGAAATTCTGTAGAACAGCTAAAAACAATTTTTTTAACCAATGCCGTCAAACACTGGTAGAGCGGGCTGGTAGATCAGTGGTAGATCGCTCCCTTGGCATGGGAGAGGCCGCGGGTTCAATTCCCGCCCAGTCCACTCGCTTCTGATTGTTTTTCCCGCGAATTTTTATACTAGCATACCAGAGGGACTATTCAGAACGATTATGCGCATCCGTGACCTGATCCTTCCCGAAGACAAGATCTTTTTTACCCTCTTTAAAGAGATGGCAGAAAAGATTGCCGAGGCCTCCACTACCTTAAACGAGATCACCCACGAGCTTCCCGGCGGTACAGAAAAGGCGCATAAGATACGCCAGATTGAGCATCACGGTGACGATATTACACGGAAGATCTACGAACAGCTCAACGAATCGCTTATCACACCCCTTGAACCTGAAGAGATCGCACGGCTCGCTCCTGTACTGGATGATGTGCTGGATAAGATCGACTGGGTCACCCACCAGCTCTGCAACTACGGCATACCGGAGACAAACGACGTTCTCAAGGAATATTCATACCTTATCCAGCTCTCCGGCACCGAGATCTCCCACGCAATCACCTCGCTCGCCCTGCTCAAGAACCCCGAACAGGTAAAAACACATGCAATCGAGATTAACCGGCTCTACAATCTCTCCACAGAACTCCTCTCGCGGGCTATTCTTGAACTCTTCAAGACCAACGATCTCCTGATGATCATCAAACTCAAGGATATCTACGAGGGGTTCGCCAAGGTCATGGAGAAGTGCAAC
>Ga0209048_10001795_pt1 | contig 21680 bp, 14 predicted proteins | sample FrelakmetCRP12CR_FD_187146 | JGI IMG/M metagenome (GOLD analysis project Ga0209048, IMG submission 187146) | Freshwater lake sediment microbial communities from the University of Notre Dame, USA, for methane emissions studies - CRP12 CR (SPAdes)... | ecosystem: Environmental > Aquatic >... | reverse complement strand
CCCCGCCGGTCCCCCGCATCGCCGTGAAGACGGGAGCAACCTTAGCACAATAGCTTCCGCGGCTGGCACGATCTGCTGCTATGAGTTCCGAAAGCAGGCATTGCCGCTTGAGCATTTTCCGAGACCCGCCGCTTCTGCTTTCGGCCTACTGCACGCGTTCAGGTTAAGACGCGCCGTGCTGTCGCGCGCCGCCAGAAAACTTCACTTAGGCAGCAGCAAGGCTGCGCCGCCAAAAGCGCGTTAACTCCACGTTAACGCACTCACTCAAAATTAACCATCGGGTTTGCGTAATTTTACTTCAATCAAGAGCAGAAAGAAGCAAGTTTTGCAAATGGATGGCGGCGCCGTAAATCAAGGCGTTCGAAAGAGATACTTATATGCTTACTTATGGGCCGTTTTACGAAACAAAACCAATTTTTACCGGATTTTAAGCGAGAGCTCCGGATAAGGCGCACCAGCTTATGGCCGGAAGTTTGCTTTGAGCGCTTGCGGCAATCGGGGCGCGAATTTCCCCCCAAGGAAGAGGTGTCGCGACCGACAAATTAGAGGGCAGTTCCCGGCTTAGCCCGAAAATGCGGACCACGGATCTCTTGATCCTTTGACACGACCCATTTGTCGAATAAGAGGCTACCGCCATCAGGCCGCAGGGGTCACTGCAAACTCGGGTTCCGCCTTCTTTCCATGGCAGCTCGCAAAAGCGCCGCCATTCGAAATGGCGCATGGGCAAATTTGCCATAAGCAAGCGTAGCGAATAGACCCACGACGCAGCCAAGATGCGTCGCCAGCAGCAAGCCCATGGCTTCGGTGTTCCGCAGAAAGAGCAGCGCAAGCCCGGTAAACGCCGCGGCGAACAGCATGCCCAGGAAGGAATAGGCCTTCGGCGTCGCGTCCAGCGCCTGATCAGCGATCGCTTTGATCCAGGCCAGCCCTGCGGAGCCCACTATCATGCCGAATCCGCCTACCGTTCCGAGCAGCACCGGCAGGCTCGTCATCGGATAAGGCGCCAGCCAGCCAAGGACATGATGATAATAGGTGGCCACGACGGTCGCGGCGAAACACATTGCGAAGCCGAGGAGAAGGACAGTGTGGCAAAGGCGCCGTACCGCCCCCTGCTCGCACGCTATGCCTCCCCCGCGAAGATTACGCAAAGTCAGCATATCGCCCAGGGCTGCCGGCAGCGTGCGCCACGGTGAGCCCCCGCCGCTCTCGCGCCAAAAACGGAGGATGCTGGACGTGGAAACCGCCAGCGAAAACGCCAGCGGCAGAGCAGCCGCCGCGACGAGCGCCGGCCAAGGCAGCACGGCGTAGAAAGCGCCTGGACCTGAATGCCGCGCAAACAGAACGTCCCAAGGGACCAGGAACAGAGCAAGAGCCGCCGATAGCAAAACGCAAGCGGCTGCCAGCCATGGCCGGTCTTCCCATGATCGCTTCCTTAACTCCGCCAGCGTCTGCGGGACATTGACCGCAAACGCATGCGGCGGGGCATATTGGCAGGCCGGCAAGCAGTTTCCGCAGTCGTGACAGAGGTGGGCCAGATACACGAGATCGCCGTCGCTGAAGTCGCGCCGGCGTTCAGCGGCACGGAACATCTCGCAGAAGCCGTTGCAGTAGTTGCAGACCGTGCAAATGGCCATGATGCGCCGGGCTTCAGCCAAGGACATGCCGGGCGGCCTCCTCACCCGCGATACGGCCGAACACCGCTCCGATGGTCATGCCGCACCCCGCGAGATAACCCATGCCAAGGACGTTGGGCGCCATGATCATGCCTGCGGCGAATATGCCTGTGCAAGAAGCGCCATCCTCACACACCACCCGCGCCTTCTCATCGACCTTGACGCCGAGGCATGTGAAGGCGATCCCCGGACGCATCGGGAACGCGAAAAACGGCGGCTCGGCAACGCGGCCGGATTCCATCGCCGATTGCCTCAGGGCTTCAGGATCGTAGCGCAACTGGGAAGCCAATTCCGGGAGCGAGCGAGCCTGCAACGGAGGAAGCGCGAAAGCAGGAATTTTGCGGAAGCCCGCCGCATCGAGGATCAGCGCCGCTCGGCGCTCCGGAAGTCCCGCTATGAGACGGCCCCACGTTGAATAGCGCGTTGGTCCCTTGATGGCGGTTTCATCTTGAAATCGCCGTCCGGCAAGGTCGACCGCCATGCCGTACTCCATGCCGTCGACCCGCGTTACAATGCCACCGTCAGGGCCGGAAAACCGGGCGTCGACGGCCACCAAATGTCCCGCCTCCGCGCTTCCCACGGCCGCGATTCCTTGCGAAAGCAGCGAACGCAGAACCTCGCCTTTAGCGAAGGGCGTCCCCCGGTTGATGTATCCATTTGTTGCGGCGTTTGCCTGCTCGCCGCCGCAACACGCGATAAAAGAGCGTGCACGGAAGGGCCCAGTGGCGCCATCTCTCAACTGCAGGGATTCGACAGCATGGCCATAGACAATGCGCACGCCCAGGCACCCGGCGGTGGCGTAAAGAGCGTTGAGCGCCGCCTTGCCTCCGCCCAGGAAAAATGCCGTCTTTCGGGAATACGGAACATGCTCTGTTTGGAAAACAACGCCGTGGCTCGCAAGCCAAGACGGCAAGCTTGCGGATTTGCGCACCATCAGGGCGGCTAGCGTTTCATCGTAGGCTCCACCGGAAGCCTTGGCGAGATCGTCCATGAACTCGGCCTCGCTGTATGCGCCCGGAATCTCCACCGAGGGTTCCGCATGCATAATTCGCAAATTGCGCGAATGCCGGGTATTGCCGCCCCGGAACTCCCGCGGCGCCGCCTCCGCCATGAGCACCGAAGCACCGGCTTGGCGCGCGGAGATGGCAGCGCAAAGAGCTGCCAAGCCGCCTCCGATGACAAGGACTTCTGCACTCTCTGGTTCTTTCGCCATTCACGCTAGCGATAATAGCCGAGTGAGCCGCACTCCGAAGAGGTTCGAAGTGTTGCTCTCCAGGCCGTTTTTTATCAAGTCGCGCCAACGGCGCAGATCACCTCAGTGCCGTCGTCCCAGCCTTCCCAGAGAAAATCCTCGTGGCGCCCGTCGGCGATGAGCCTCAGGGCATACCGGACCTGCTCCTCATAGAAGTGGCAGAACGCGCCTTTCTGCTCCATGCCGCCATTCATTTCATGGGCTTCTGCGGGGCAAGGGGAGCCGCAGAAATGGCGAATGAGGCAAGTGTCGCAGCCTGCCACAGCCTCGACCTTGCGGCCGGTAACCAGGCGGAACGGCGGGCTTTCCAGAATTTCCTCCACCGGCTGACGAAACATATTGCCGCCGTTGAAGGCTGGGAGCCCAATAAACTCGCTGCAAGGGAAGAGATCCCCATTCGGTGCCAGTGCGAAGAAGCTTCGTCCGCCGCCGCAGGGGGAGATATCGCACATGAGCCGCCTCGCGGTGGGCGCAAGAATGGCGATCAAGATATTGGCGAAATTGGCGACCACGAGCTTGCGCCCGGTCTCGCGATAGAGTTCGTGGGTTCGCTCCAAAGCGGCAAGATAGGCCTTCGAAACATCGTCGTCCTCGCCCCTTACGGTGCGAGCCCCAGCCAAGGTGCAGCGCGTGACGTTAAGCATGCAGGCGGGGACACGGCGAGCATGCAGGAACTCCACCATCTCGGTCAGATGCGGCAGATTCTCTTTTGTCATCGTGCAAATGACGTTGTAGCCGGGATAGCCGTCCAGCATCTCGATGGCGCGAACAACCTGGTCGAAAACCCCGTTGCCGCTCCAGCGCTTGCGCGTGCGATCGGCCACCTCGGCAAATGGCCCATCGAGCGACAGGCCGATGCCAACCCCTCGCGCGGTCAGGAACGAGACAGCCTCCTGATCGAGCAAGGTGGCGTTCGTCTGCACCCCGAAACGGAAGCGGTCGCCAAATTTCTCGATAGCAGGGAAGATCGCGTCCCGAGCAAGCAATGGTTCCGCCCCGTGGAAGATGACCTGCGGCAGCCGCTCTTCCGGCATATGGCCGCGAAAATAGCTGTGCAGACGTTCGAGCGCATCGAGCGTGGCGGCCTCGTCCATCTGCTCGCCGCGGCGGCGCATCTCCTCGGGAATATAGCAATAGGCGCAGTTGAGGTTGCAACGCTCCGTCGGATTGAAGTAGACCGCCGACGGCTTGAGATGGAAGCGCAGCATCTCCATCTCGCGGGCGAAGGTTTCCCCCTTCTCGCGCCATGCGTCGAGCAGGGCGCCTCCGGCGAGCGTCTCGGCCAGTTTATCCTTGCGGGTCAATCCCCAGAAGGCCGTATCCGGCTGGATCACGGCAACATAGGTGGGATGATCGATGTCGAAGGGCTGCAGCGGCAGGAAGGAGCCCCTTGCGAGGTCTCCCTCCAAAAGCGGATGCGCTGTCATTCGCTAGCGTTTGGCCTGCTTGTCCATGAGGACGTAGTGCGAGAGCCCCGTCCCCGCGGCATCGCATGTCTTGCGGATGGCGATCACGTCCGGCCGACGCTGGGCCTGCTTTTCGAAAGGCTTGGTTTCAGTGGCTTGCTTCACGGCTCATTCTCCGATGCGCGTGAGGGGCGTTCAGAAAGGCACGCGCCTTTGCAGAAACCCTTTTCCATCGGGTTTCGCCCCTCGTGAATACTTTGAATCTCGGATCGTCCGCCGGATTGCGTCTTCCCGATGGAGTAGGCTCCATCAGTGACTGGCTTTCGCCTTGCATCCGGCGTCCCCGATTACAGCGGCGGGACCGCCACGGAATTACACCGTGTTCCGGGATACTGGGTGACCCCAAATTGCGTGTGATGCTATGCCCTGTCAAGTTACGCTTGGCGTCGTCAGCCAGCACCCAACAATCCTGACCTAAAACGAAAGCTGGGAAGGCTGACCGGAACACCGGAAACCCACAAAACTTACTATCACCGTTGCGTGCGCATCTCTTTCCCGACGGGGCAAAGCGCTCCGCCTTGCAGGCGGAGCGCGATTGAGGCTTGATCACTCGGCTTGGCGGCGGGAGCAGATCAGGTTGCCTGTCGTGATGTATTGCCGGTTGCCTGTGAAATCAGCGAAAGCCAGCGCTTTTCCGCCTCTGAGCGTTATTCTTTTCCAACGGATCTAAAGGAATCTGTCGCTATGCCGACTCGCATTTATCTGGTTCGTCATGGGGCAACCCAGCTTACAGCGGAAGATCGCTTTGCCGGCTCCTCGGATGTCAACCTATCGGCGGAAGGTCACAGACAGGTTGCGAGCCTCGCTGAACGGCTCAAGAAGGACAAGCTCGATGCCATATACGCAAGTCCCCTTGCGCGCACGCTTGAAACGGCGCGTATCCTGGCATCTCCGCATGGTCTTCGACCAATTCCGGAACCCTGTCTCAGGGAGATCGATTACGGGCACTGGGAGGGGTTAAGCCGCACCGAGGTGGAACGTGATTTTGAGGCCGAATACGCAATCTGGCAGGAGGACCCGTTCACCATCGCCCCGCAAGGCGGTGAATCGGGCTTGAATGTCCTCAATCGTGTCCTGCCCGTTGTTCGTCGCATCGTCGAGACGCATCGACATCGGAGTGTCCTGGTGGTTTCGCACAAGGGCACCAACCGACTGCTGATCAGCAGCCTGTTGGGCTTCGATATGCGCAGCTATCGAGATCGCCTTGACCAAAGCCCGGCGGCCCTGAACATCATCGACTTCATGAGCGAGGTGCGTCCGCGCCTGCGTCTCTTCAACGATATTTCTCACTACGAAGGCATCCCGGCGCGCACCCTGAGCAGACGGCTTTCCAAGTGGTGGGACCCTCCGGCGCAACATGAATGAGCCGACGAGTGGCCCCAGTCATTCAAACCGAGGATAAAGGCGCTTGAGTTTGATCCGCACATCGGCGCTGTGAAGCGCCAGTCGGCCTTGGGCTGATGTTCATTACGGCGTCTTGCCATGCGGCCACCTCTGCTATCAGCGTTGGAGTGTTTTGAGCCTGGGCATTGGCAGGCGCGGAACTTGCAAGCTGAAGCTCGATGGAGTCGTCACTTCAAATTGCCGTTGTGGAGGAGAACCCCCTTCGCGCAGAGATCCTGATGACGGGATTGCGTGAGGCGGGGCATCGCAATGTGCTCCACATCGGCCAGACGAAGCGGCTCTTGCAAGCGATCTACGACACCGATCCCGATGTGGTCGTCATAGGCCTCGAAAGCCCGAGCCGTGACACGCTGGAGCAGCTCTTTCAGATGAGCCGAGTGGTGAAACGGCCGATCGCCATGTTTGTCGATAAGAGCGACCGAGCGGCCATCTCTGCCGCCATCGATGCCGGCGTGTCTGCCTATGTGGTAGGCGGCCTGCAGAAGGAGCGCGTGCAGTCCATCCTCGATGTCTGCATCTCGCGCTTCAATGCGATGGCGCGCATGCAGGACGAGTTGGAGAGAGCCAAGACCGCATTGGAGGAACGCAAGGTGATCGATAGGGCCAAGGGCATTTTGATGCGGGCCAAGGGCTTGGACGAGGAAGAGGCTTACCATCTTCTCCGCAAAACCGCGATGAACGAAAAGAAGAAGATCGCCGAGATTGCCCAGTCCGTTGTAATGGCGGCGGAGCTCTTACGATGACGGACAAGGTTACCGCGGGCTTCATACCGCTTGTCGACGCCGCGGCGCTTCTGGTCGCGACAGATTTCGGTTTCGCCGAAGAAGAAGGTCTAGAAATCGAGCTGATCCGCGAAGTGTCTTGGGCGAACGTCCGCGAAAAACTGAGCGCCGGAATTTTCGACATTGCGCATTTACTCGCTCCCATGGCCATTGCGTCCTCTCTCGATCTCATGCCCGGCAGCGTGCCGTTGACCGCGCCCTACGTGCTCGCCACCAACGGAAATGCGATAACGGTCAGCCCCACGCTCCTCCGCGAGATCAAAGCGGAGCTTGCCGGCGAGGAGCCGCGTCCGCTCGCTACCGCGAAGGCTCTTGCGCGCATCGCGATACGACGTAAACGCGAAGGGGGTTCCGTGCTGACATTTGGCAGCACCTTCCCCTTTTCGTGCCATACCTACCAATTGCGCTTCTGGATGGCGGCTGGCGGGCTCGATACGGATGCAGACCTCCGGCTCGTGGTGCTGCCTCCCCGCTATATGGTCGAAAGCCTGAAGGCCGGCGAAGTTGACGGTTTCTGCGTGGGCGCGCCCTGGAACTTCGTCGCTGCAGAACAGGGGCTGGGGCACACGCTGCATTATGGCTGCGAGATCGTTCAACAGCTCACGGAGAAGGTGCTCGCCGCGCGCTGCGATTGGGCTCAACGTCATGAAAACGTCCTGATACGGCTGATGCGCGCCGTCTCGGCTGCGGCGGCATTCGCGAGCCGGCCGGAAAATTGGGATGCATGTTGCGAGAGGTTGTCCGCTCCGGACCGGATCAAGGCCGGGCGCGAGCAGATCAAGGGCGCTCTGAGCGGCTCTTTTGGCATCCAGGCGGAGAAGAATTTTCTTATCCTTGGGGCCGGGCTATGGGGCCGGCCCGATGAAACGCAGGCGGCTTGGCTTTATTCGCAAATGGTCCGATGGGGGCAGGTGTGCTCACAACCAAGCCCCAATGAGGCTGCGCAATCTGTATTTTCACCGATTCTTTTTGATCGCGTCTTCGGCCACGCTTTTGACACTGGCGAAACGCCACTGATGCCATCTGATGGGCTCGGCGCGTTCGCCGGGCCGCTCTTCAAGAAGGAGCGCATAGCCGAGTATCTCGCCGCAACGTAGCGCTCTATTTGTGTGCGATGCACAAAAAGAGAGCGGTTGCTTACCCAGTCGGCAATAGCATCTAGCCGACCAACAGCGTTCTTGGCAGTTGTTTCACAGTTAGCGTCATTGAACCCCTGGGAATTTTTCCAGTACGCGGTTTTGGCCCATCCCTTGCTTAATTCGTATTTGTATTCGGGGACCAGCGCCGGTTCCCAACATGAAGCGCCCCTTGATGGGCGCCCGGCAACGCCGCCGGACAGGATGCGTCGGACGGTCCGATACGTGTCCTGCCGGGCGGCGTTTTTTGTGCTTGGAGCGATGCGAGGAGACATAGTGCGATGAAGGAGCGGCTTGTCGTCATCGGGAACGGGATGGCTCCCGGAAGGGCGCTCGAGCGGCTGCTCGAAAGCGCGCCCAATGCTTATGACATCACGATATTCAACGCGGAGCCCCGCGTGAACTATGACCGCATCATGCTGTCGCCCGTGCTGGCGGGCGACAAGACGTTCGATCAGATCGTCATTCACGGCGACCGGTGGTACGTGGAGCACGACATCACTCTCTATAAGGGCGTGGCGGTCATAAAGATCGATCGCGCCGCTAAGACCGTGACCTCTGCGATCGGCGAAACCGTCCCCTACGACAAGCTGATTATCGCAACTGGCTCGCGCCCGATCATCATCCCGGTTCCCGGCGCCAATCTCCCCGGCGTCCTGACCTACCGCGATTTGGATGATGTCGATGCCATGCTGCTTGCCGCGAAATCCCGCGGCAGCGCCGTTATCATTGGCGGCGGGCTGCTCGGCCTGGAGGCCGCCGCGGGCCTCAAGGAACAAGGCATGGATGTCACCGTCGTGCATCTGATGCCAACTCTGATGGAACGGCAGCTCGATACAGCGGCCGGCCATCTCCTGAAGAAGGCGCTGGAGGCTCGCGGAATCCGCGTGCTCGTCAAGGCGAACACCAAGGCCATCCTGGGCGATAAAAAGGTTCGCGCTGTGCAGCTTGAGGGCGGGACCGAGCTTCCAGCGGATCTCGTGGTCATGGCCGTCGGCATCCGCCCCAACTCGGCTCTTGCCTCGGAAGCGGGGCTTGCGGTCAACCGAGGCATCGTGGTGGACGAGACGATGCGGACCAGCGATCGCGACATTTTCGCGCTTGGGGAATGCGCAGAGGCGCATGGCGTCGCCTACGGCCTTGTTGCCCCGCTTTACGAAATGGCGAATGTGGTAGCGGCGCAGCTTGCCGGAGATGCGTTGGCGAAATTCGTTCCACCATCAACCGCGACTAAACTCAAGGTCACAGGCATCAACCTCTATTCCGCCGGCGATTTCGCGGATGGCAAGGATCGCGAGGAAATCGTGCTGCGCGATGCCGCGCGCGGCAATTACCGCCGCCTTGTCCTGAAGGACAACAAAATCATCGGCGCGGTCATGTACGGCGACACCTCCGATGGCCCTTGGTTCTTCGATCTGTTGAAGCGCAGCGTCGATATCGGTGAAATGCGCGAAACGTTGATTTTCGGACAGGGCTACGCCGGGGGCATCCCCTTGGACCCAACAGCCGCGGTCGCCGCTCTGCCTGACGACGCGGAGGTTTGCGGCTGCAATGGCGTATGCAAAGGCAAGATCACCAGCGCCATCACCGGCCTCGGACTGAAATCCGTCGATGACGTCCGCGCCCACACGAAGGCCTCGGCCTCATGCGGCTCGTGCACAGGCTTGGTCGAACAGCTCCTGAAGGCCACGCTTGGCGACGCTTATAACCCAACCGCGGTGCAGCCCATCTGCGCCTGCTCCGATCTTGGCCATGACGATGTCCGCCGCCTGATCGTCGCGAAAGGGCTCAAGTCGATCCCCGATCTGATGCAGGCCCTTGAATGGAAGACATCCTGCGGCTGCGCAAAGTGCAGACCGGCGCTAAACTATTATCTGCTCGCGATCTGGCCAGGCGAATATGAGGATGATGGCCAGTCGCGCTTCATCAATGAGCGTATTCACGCCAACATCCAGAAAGACGGCACCTATTCCGTGGTGCCGAGGATGTGGGGCGGCCTGACTTCGGCGCGTGAGCTTCGCGCGATTGCCGATGTCGTGGAGAAGTTCAAGATCCCTACGGTCAAGGTCACCGGCGGGCAGCGCATCGACATGCTGGGCGTCCGCAAGGAAGACCTACCAGCCGTCTGGGCCGACCTCAACGACGCCGGAATGGTGTCGGGCGCCGCCTATGCCAAAGGTCTGCGCACCGTAAAAACCTGCGTGGGCACGGATTGGTGCCGCTTCGGAACACAGGATTCCACCGGCCTTGGCGTCAAGATCGAAAAGTTCATGTGGGGCTCCTGGACCCCGGCGAAGGTCAAGATGGCGGTGTCGGGTTGCCCGCGAAACTGCGCCGAGGCGACCTGCAAGGACGTGGGCGTAATCTGCGTGGATTCTGGCTACGACATTCATTTCGCAGGCGCGGCCGGCCTCGACATCAAGGGGACAGAGGTGCTCGGTCATGTCGACAGTGAGGACGAGGTGATCGAAATCATCGCCGCCCTCGTCCAGCTCTACCGCGAGCAGGGCCGCTATCTTGAGCGCATCTACAAATGGGCCAAGCGCGTAGGCCTCGACACCATTCGCCAGCAAGTGCTGGAGGATCGCGAGCGCCGCAAAGCCCTCCATGACCGTTTTGTTTATTCTCAGCGATTCGCTCAAACCGATCCATGGGCCGAACGCGCTGGCGGCAAGGATGCCCACGAGTTCGCCCCTCTTGCCGATCTGAAGATGTTGGAGGCCGCCGAGTGACCATCATGAAACCCGTCTGGATCGACATTGGAAAGCTGGACGACATCCCCGTCCGCGGTGCTCGGGTTGTGAAGACCGCGAAGGGATGCGTCGCGGTGTTCCGCACGGCGGACAACGAGGTCTACGCTATCGACGACCGCTGCCCGCACAAAGGAGGGCCGCTAAGCCAGGGCATCGTGCATGGCCATTCCGTAACCTGCCCACTGCACAACTGGGTGATCGATCTCACCACTGGCATGGCGCAGGGCGCTGACGTGGGGTCGGTCAAGACCGTGCCGCTGAAGACGGAAGCAGGGCGCCTTCTTTTGGAAGCAAACGCGCTTTGGTTGGCCCGTGGCGAGTAATCAGGCGTAGCGATGCAGGAGCCCATTCGCACCACCTGTCCTTATTGCGGTGTCGGCTGCGGCGTGCTCGCCACCCCGAAGCCGGGCGGCGGCGTCGCTGTTGCGGGCGATCCGGACCATCCGGCGAATTTCGGGCGGCTGTGCTCGAAAGGATCGGCGCTTGGCGAGACGATGTCTTTGGAAGGACGCTTGCTGCAGCCCATGATAGGCGGCAGGGCGGTTTCGTGGGACGAGTCGCTCGATCTGATCGCCTCCCGATTCGCGTCCGCGATCGAGGAGCACGGTCCGGACTCGGTCGCCTTCTATGTTTCCGGGCAATTGCTGACTGAGGATTACTACATCGCCAACAAGCTGATGAAGGGCTTCATCGGCTCGGCAAACATCGATACGAATTCGCGGCTGTGCATGTCTTCCTCGGTTGCGGGGCACAAGCGCGCCTTTGGCGCCGATGTCGTGCCGGGTGTTTATGAGGATCTGGAGCTCGCCGATCTGGTTGTTCTTGTCGGCTCCAATCTCGCCTGGTGCCATCCTGTTCTGTTCCAGCGCCTGCTTGCGGCGAAGGAAAAGCGCGGAACCAGAATTGTCGTCATCGACCCTCGCGCGACCCCAACCGCCGAGGCAGCCAACCTTCATTTGCCTCTCGAGCCGGGTTCGGACGTGGCTCTCTTCAACGGGCTTCTCGCGCATCTTGAAGCAAACGGCGCCGTCGATACCGCCTATGTCGGGCGGCACACATCTGGATTTGCGGAAGCCCTGAGCTGCGCCAAGGCAAGCACCATCGAAGAGGTTGCCCGGCAAACGGACCTTTCGGTAAAGGCGCTTCTGGCATTTTACGGCCTCGTCTTGCGGCATGAGCGCACCGTCACAGTTTACAGCCAGGGCGTAAACCAGTCGTCGGCTGGCACGGACAAGGTCAACGCGATCATCAACTGTCACTTGGCGACGGGGCGCATCGGCCGTCCGGGGATGGGGCCATTTTCGGTCACGGGTCAGCCCAACGCGATGGGCGGGCGGGAAGTCGGCGGACTTGCCAACATGCTCGCCGCGCATATGGATCTCGATAATGCCGGTCACCGCGATCTCGTGCAGCGCTACTGGAACGCTCCCCGCATAGCTGCAAAGCCCGGCCTCAAGGCGGTCGATCTGTTCCGCGCCGTTGGCGAGGGGCGCATCAAAGCTTTGTGGATCATGGCGACCAACCCGGTGGACAGCATGCCCCAAGCCAATGAGGTCCGCTCGGCTCTTCAGCGCTGCCCCTTCGTCGTCGTCTCCGACATAACAGCGGAGACTGACACAGCAGCCTGCGCGGACGTGCTTCTGCCCTCGCTTGGCTGGGGCGAAAAGGACGGCACGGTCACGAATTCCGAGCGGCGGATTTCGCGCAAGCGTGCATTCCTTCCGACACCCGGCGAGGCACGCGCTGATTGGTGGCAGTTGGCAGAGGTGGGCAAGCGCTTGGGGTTCGCTGCTGCATTCTCCTACCTGAACGTAGCAGAGATTTTTGCAGAGTACGCCGGGCTTTCGGCCTTCGAGAACGGTGGATCGCGCGCCTTCGATATCGGCGCGCATGCCGGTATCTCTGCGGGAGATTACGAGGAGCTGACGCCTTTCCAATGGCCGCAGCCTGCCGAGCAGCCGACGCGCGTAACGAGGCTGTTCGGCGATGGCGGATTTTTCCACGCTGACGAAAAGGCGCGCTTCGTTTCGACTCCTTGGCGTGCGCCAGCATCGGAAACTGCGCGCGCCTTCCCGTTTGTGCTCAATACGGGGCGGATTCGCGATCAGTGGCACACCATGACCCGCACGGCGAAAGCCCCGCGCCTCATGAGCCACGCGGCCGAACCGTTTGTCGAAGTCCATCCCTCCGACGCCGCGCGATGTGAACTGCGGGATGGCGGCCTCGCGGTCTTGCGAAGCCGGCGAGCGGAGGTCGTTCTGCGCGTTATGCTTTCCGGGGGTCAAAAGCCGGGATCGGTCTTCGTGCCGATCCACTGGACCGACCAGTTTTCGAGCCGCGGCCGCGTCGACGCGCTGGTCGAGGGCCATACCGACCCGGTTTCCGGTCAGCCCGAGTTTAAGTTCACGCCGGTTGCGTTGGAGCCATACCCCGCCTCTTGGCAAGGCTTTGCGGTGTCGGAGAGGCTACCGGCCAGGAAAGGTCTCGATTACTGGGCGCTTGCGAAAACAAAGGGCGGTTTCCGGCTCGAACTTGCCGGTCTTTCGAGCATGGATGACTGGACCGCATTCGCTCATGATGTTCTATCGCTTGAGCAAGGGGCAGATTTGCTTGCCTATCACGACGCGGGGACCGGCCAATACCGCTTCGCCGCGTTCGGTGGCGACCGGATGACAGGCGCTCTGTTCCTCGCCCGCGATCCCGTTTCCGTCTCGCGGAGCTGGGCCTGCGAGCAGCTTGGTAAGACCGTTTCCGAGCCTCGGGATCGACTGCGGATGCTCGCGGGGAGAGCGGCGCGGGGCGGCGAGGACCGTGGCGCCATCGTCTGCTCGTGCTTCGAGGTGGGCGTGAAGCAAATCACGAATGCGGTCCTTGCGGGCCATTGCGGCACAGTCGAGCAGATCGGCAAAGAGCTGCGCGCCGGCACGAATTGCGGCTCATGCCGAACGGAAATCCGGAAAATCATCGAAGGTCACCGCGAAGCGATGGCCACGTGATCCGTTCGAAGCTGCCGTTGAAAGGAGCAGATCCGCCCTTTGGTGCTAAGCCGTCCGCGGTCGCTGGAGGCGTCGCCTCGCATTGATCCGAGACCTTGATTTCCTAAACACTTCACAACTGCGGCGCGGAACAATCCGTGCGCGGCAACGGAGACATCATGCAAAAAAGTGGCCCGAGACCGTTCAACCTTTTCAGCTTTCAGCAGCCACGCATCAGGACGCTGCATCTCACCTGGCTCGCCTTTTTTATCAGCTTCCTTGTCTGGTTCAACCACGCTCCGCTGATGGCCGCCATTCGTTCGTCGCTCAATCTGTCGAACCAGGAAGTTGCGGCTCTATTGACGCTCAACGTGGCGCTCACAATACCCGCGCGCGTCATCATTGGCATGCTCGTCGATAAGTTCGGGCCGCGCCTGATGTTCTCTCTGCTGCTCGCGGTTTCTGGCGTTCTGTGCATTCCATTTGCGCTGGCAACCGATTACACCGAATTGGCGTTGGCGCGCTTCTTCCTCGCCATTTCGGGCGCCGGGTTTGTAGTCGGGATCCGCATGATCGGGGAATGGTTTCCCGCAAAAGAGACGGGTCTTGCTCAGGGCATTTATGCGGGTTTCGGTAATTTCGGGTCTGCAGCTGCCGCCGTTACCCTGCCGTCGCTTGCGCTTTATTTCGGCGGCGACAATGGATGGCGCTATGCGCTTCTGGTAACTGGGGCCATCGCGGTCATATACGCGGGCATTTATTATCTGAGCGCGAGCGATACGCCTAAAGGCTCAACCTATTTCAGTCCGAAGATGATCGGAGCCCTGGAGGTAACCTCGCGCGGCGATTTCGTTCTTTACGCGCTGATGCAAGCGCCGCTCGTGCTGGCGCTGGCGCTGATGGCCTGGAAACTCGGGCCTGCGAATCTCAAACTGCTGCCGGCATATTTCACCAACGGCATCTACGCGGCGCTCACCGCGCTTTTCCTCTACCAGCTCTGGGATGGTTTTCGCATCAATCGCAAGATGCTTGGCGGCGCTCCGGTCCCGGCCCTGCAAAAATACAAATTCCGCCAGGTCGCGATTTTAAGCCTCTCCTATTTCGTGACGTTCGGTTCGGAACTCGCCGTCGTCTCCGTCCTTCCGCTATTGTTCAAAGACACTTTCGATCTGTCCTTGGCCACAGCCGGCTTTGTGGGCGCGAGCTTTGGCTCGACGACGTTTTTCGCTCGCCCGGCGGGCGGCTGGCTGAGCGACAGCTTCGGCCGGCGCAAGATCATGCTGATCTCCATGTTCGGCACGGGCGCCGGCTATCTCGGGATGAGTTTCATCAATGCAGCAACCGGGGTGGCTTTCGGCGTGGCGGCTACGTTCCTGTGCTCGCTCTTTGTGAATGCGGGAAATGGCGCCGTCTATGCGATGCTGCCGTTGATCAAGCGCAGGCTTACGGGACAGATCGCAGGGATAGTCGGCGCGTTCGGCAATGTGGGCGGCGTGCTGTTTCTGACCTTCTACTCGTTCGTGACGCCGCAAACATTCTTTCTTGCTGCTTCGGCAACGGCATTTATTGCCTGGGGCTTGATCTATATGTTCGTAGAGAATCCGCAGGGACACATCGCCGAGGAGATGCCCGACGGCACGGTGACCATGATCGAAGTAGCTTGACAGCCATGCTCGCCGGTACGACCAGCGAAATCGCCGTATCGGTCGGGCAGCATTCCATCGCTGGCCGCAAGAGCCGCAATGACGATTCCTATGGCGTGCTGCTGCCTCAAAAGGCGCTTCTCGCAACGAAAGGCATTGCCATGGCGATCGCCGATGGCATGAGCTCGAGCGAGGCCGCCAAAGAAGCGAGCGAAACCTGCGTTAGGAGCTTCCTCGACGATTATTTCGCGACCCACCCCTCATGGACCGTCAAGACGAGCGTGGAGCGCGTCTTGTCCGCCGCCAATCGCTGGATGCACGGCCAAAGCGAAGCGCTGTCCGCAGAAGGGCGCGGCATGATCAGCACCTTCTCGGGAGCAGTGCTGAAACCCGCCATGGCCCATATCTTCCATGTTGGCGACTCTCGAATTTACCTCCTGCGGGACAAACATATCGAGCGGCTTACGAAGGACCACCGTGTGCGCGTGTCGCGGCAGCAAGAGTATTTGTCCCGGGCCTTCGGCATGGAGCTTGATCTTGCGGTCGATTACAGGAAGCTGCCGGTTGAGCGCGGCGATATTCTCGTTTTCACTACGGACGGCGTTCATGATTTTTTGAGCGATGGGAAAATCGCGCACATTATCCTCGCAACGCCGGATGATCTGGACAGCGCCGCGGAGCGCATCGTATCGGCAGCTTTCGCCAAGGACAGCCCGGACAATCTCACCTGCCAGATTGTGAGGATTGAAAATCCCGGCGCAGCCGATGAGGAAGCGCAATCCGAGCGGCTCCTTGCCCTGCCTTTCCCGCCAGAGCTATCTGCCGGAAGCGACTTCGAAGGATACAAGATCATCCGTGAGCTGCATTTGAGCAAGCGCACGCAGGTCTATCTCGCGCAAGACAAGACCACGAGTGAGATCGTGGTGATCAAGACACCCTCGGTCAATTTCGAGGACGATGCCCGGTATATTGAAATGTTCACGCGGGAAGAGTGGATTGGCCGGCTTGTCTCAAGTCCTCATGTCTTGAAGGTGGTGCACACTGACCGGGCGCGCCGCTCTCTCTATTACTTAACCGAATATTTCGAGGGGCAAACATTGCGTCAATGGATGCTGGACCATCCGAACCGCGATCTTGAAACCGTTCGCCGCCTTGTCGAACAGATCGCGAAGGGGCTGCGCGCCTTTCATCGCAAGGAGATCTTGCATCGGGACCTGAAGCCCGAAAACATCCTGATCGATCGCAATGGCACGTGCAAAATTATCGATTTCGGATCGGCCTGGGTCGCCGGCATCGAAGAGGCGGGCGCTGCTGCTGATGGCGAAACCTTTGCGGGCACAGTGGGATATACGGCGCCAGAATATTTTCGTGGCGAACCGCCGACGACGCGGTCCGACATCTATTCGCTCGGCGTCATCGCTTACGAGCTCTTAACGGGTCATCTCCCCTATGGACGGGGTTTCGCCAGCGCCAGGGATGCAGACCGGCTTGAATATGTTTCAGCACGCAGATTCAAAAGCGACATTCCCGCCTGGGTCGACGCCGCGCTTGCCCAAGCTGTGCGGAAAGACCCTCAGCAACGCACGGCGGCTCTTTCAGAACTCGTCGAGGATTTGCGCAAGCCCAACCCAAACCTTGCGGCGAAGGGCTTCACACCTTTGATGGAGCGCGATCCTGTGACCATCTGGCGGGCGATCGCGATTTTGCTGGCAGTTCTTAACTGCGTATTTCTGTATTTGCTATCGCGATAAGCGAAAAATCACTCACGGTGCAGCTCCGCGCCAGGAACATATCCGGCGACCACGCAACGCCCAAGGTCCATCCCGCGTCGGTTTGACACAAAGGGGCTTAACCAAAGTCAAGGGCAGCAGTTTTGAGCTGCCTAACAATCGGGCACCGGGTCAATCTGCAACCGAAGGATAGACCGCCATGGCCGTCAAGTCCCGCACCGCCCAAACGCGCCGTAGGTTTCTTCAGCTTGTTGCAGGTGGTATGGGAGCGGCGATCCTGCCAAAGGCGGTCATGGCCGAGTTCCGCTATCTGGCGCCGGTCAATGTCGACAATCCTCTCGCGGCCTACCCCAACCGGGATTGGGAGCGCATTTATCGCGATATCTACCGGACGGACACGCGCTTTACGTTCCTGTGCTGTCCCAACGACACGCACAACTGTCTGCTCAGCGCCCACGTCAAGAACAACGTGGTCGTTCGCATCGAGCCGACCTACGGCTACTCGAAAGCGCAGGATCTTTATGGCAACAAGGCCTCGGCGCGCTGGGATCCGCGCTGCTGCCAAAAGGGCCTGGTGCTTGCACGGCGGTTTTATGGCGACCGGCGCGTCAATGGCGCGTTCCTGAGGAAGGGTTTCAAGGAATGGGTGGACAAGGGCTTTCCGCGCGATCCCGTCACGGGCGCGGCTCCTAAAGAGCTTATGCGGCGGGGCTGGGACAGCTGGGTGAAGGTCAGCCATGAGGAGGCCTTCGCCTATCACGCCAAGACGCTCCTGAATATCGCGCAGACCTATTCGGGCGAGGACGGCACCAAGCGGCTACTCGCGCAAGGGTACGATCCCGACATGGTGGCCGCAGCAGGCGGCGCCGGGACCAGAGTCATGAAGTTCCGCGGCGGCATGGCAAAGCAAGGCGCCATCCGCATCTTTGGGGCTTTCCGCATGGGCAACAGCATGGCTCTGCTGGACCAGTTCGTTCGCAAGGTGCCCGAAGAAAAGGCGATGGGCTCAGGCTCCTGGGATTCCTACGCTTTTCACACCGACTTGCCGCCAGGCCACCCGATGGTGACCGGCGATCAGACCAACGACTTCGAGCTTTTCGACGTGGAGAACGCCAAAGTCATAATCGTGTGGGGCATGAACTGGATCACGACCAAGATGCCCGATTCACACTGGCTCACCGAGGCGCGCTTAAAGGGAGCGAAGACCATCGCGGTGACGGTCGAATACTCCGCGACCGCGTCGAAGTGCGATGAGGTGGTCGTCATCCGCCCCGGCACCGATCCTGCGCTTGCGCTCAGCGTGGCGCAGGTGATGATCAAGGAGAACCTCTACAACGCCGATTTCGTGAGGCGTTTCACTGACTTGCCAACGCTCGTGCGTATGGATACGCTTGAGCGGCTCAAGGCCAGCGACGTGTTCCCGGGCTACGTGAACAAGCCGCTCGCGAACTGGGTCAACGTCGTCGCCAAGGACGATCACCCAGCGCCAACAATCAAGCAGAACGGCATGCAAATGCCGGAGGCGCTGGCGGGCGAGTTCAGCGATTTTGTGATGTGGGACGCGGCCAAGAGCGCGCCGGTTGCCGTATCGCGTGATGCGATGGGCGAGCAGTTCGCGAAAATCGCAAGTATCGACCCGGCGCTTGAAGGCCGCTTCGAGGTTACGCTCGCCAACGGCAAAAAAGTTGAAGCGCGCACGGTCTTCGACCTGACGAAGGAATACCTCGACGCCAACGTGACGCCGGAGCAGGCGAGCAAGGTCACCTGGGCGCCAGCTACGGCGATCAGGGTGCTTGCGCGCACCGTTGCGGCAAGCGACGGGCATACGCTGATCGCCTGCGGCATGGGCCCCAACCAGTTCTGGAACAACGACAACAAGGACCGCGCGCTTTTCCTGGTTCTGGCGCTCGCAGGCAGCCTCGGCCGTCACGGCGGCAATATCGGCTCCTACGCCGGCAACTACAAGGCGACGCTCTTCTCCGGGATGGGCAAGTGGACCGTCGAAGACCCGTTCCACCCTCAGCTCGATCCCAAGGGGGACATCAAGACACGATACGCGCTTCGCTATGAATCCATGCATTTTTGGGCCAATGGCGAGCGGCTGATGAAGGCGGGTGACAAGAAGATCACCGTCGGAGCGCATGTGCCGACGCCCACCAAGTCGATCTGGCAGGTCAACTCCAACTCCTCGCTCGGCAATCAGAAAAGCCACTATGACGTGGTCAACAACACGCTGCCGCGCTCGGAACTCGTCGTCTACAATGAGTGGTGGTGGACGGCCTCGTGCGAGTATTGCGACATCGTCTATGGCGTCGACTCCTGGATGGAGTTCAAGCATCCGGACATGACCGCCTCCAACACCAATCCTTTTGTGCAGATCTATCCGCGCACGCCCGCCAAGCGCGCCTTCTCGACGATCTCGGACAACGAAACCTATCTCGGCGTGGCGCGCGAACTGGCAAAGCTCACGGGCGACAAGCGCTTCGAGGATATGTGGCACTTCATTGCCGAGAAGCGGGCGGATGTGTATCTCCAGCGCATCATCGACGCCTCGACGCCATTACGCGGTTATCAAATTAGCGACCTTGAAGAGCTGGCCAAGCGCGGCGTGCCGGCGCTCATGAACACGCGCTCTTATCCGCGCATCAACTCCTACGAGCAAGTCAACGAGAGCAAGCCCTGGTTCACCAAGACGGGGCGGCTCGAATTCTACCGGCCCGAGATCGAGTTCATCGAAGCGGGTGAAAACCTTACAGTCTACCGCGAGCCTTCGGACTCCACCTTCTATGATCCGTGCTCGATCCTCGCCGCGCCGCACCCGGCGATCCGGCCCAAACGCCCCGCGGACTGGAAGATCGCGCCGGACGACCGCAGCCACATAACGCGGCAGATGCGCAATACGACCTATAGCGTCGAAGAGCTGCTTGCCTCGAAGCATCCTCTCAGGGACAAGGGCTTCCGTCACATCTTCCACACGCCGAAATATCGCCATGGAGCGCACACCATGCCGATCGACACCGACTTCATGGCGGCGCTATTCGGCCCGTTCGGCGACATGTACCGGCGCGACAAGCGCACGCCCGGTACCGGTGAGATGTACGTCGACATCAACCCAGCGGACGCCAAGGCGCTCGGCATCAACGACGGCGACTACGTGTGGATCGACGGCGACCCCAACGATCTCCCCTTCCGCGGCTGGAATGATCCCGCGCGCAAGGAAGAGTACAAAGTCGCGCGCTGCATGGCCCGCGCCCGCTATTATCCGGGGACGCCCAAAGGGATCACGCGCATGTGGTTCAACGGCTATATGGCGACGCCCGGCACCGTGAAAGCCCACGAGACGCGCGCCGATAAGCTCGCCAAAAACGAGGAGACGAATTACCAGGCGCTCTTCCGTTACGGCGGCCACCAGTCACTGACGCGCAACTGGCTGAAACCTACGCACCAGACCCAGACATTGATCACGCGAAAGCTGTTCACCAACGAGGTCGGCAAGGGATTTAACGCGGACGTGCACGGCGTCACGGGCGCGCCGCGCGAGGCACTCGCCAAGTTTACCAAGGCTGAAGCGGGTGGCATCGACGGCAACGGTCTTTGGCGGCCAGCGGCGCTCGGCTTCCGGCCGACCGTCGAAAACGCCGCCTTCAAGGTCTACCTCGCAGGCGGTTTCGTGAATTCCTGATAGGGGCCAGCCAATCGCAACAGGAGCAGCGCATGGCCAACGTATTCAACTGGCAGATCGGCCGCGAGATGGACTACCCCTATGAGCCGAACAGGCCCAAGCGGCAGTTCGCCATGGTGATGGATCTGAACAAATGCATCGCCTGCCAGACCTGCACGGTCGCCTGCAAGACGAATTGGACGCCCGGCCGGGGCCAGGAATACATGTTCTGGAACAACGTAGAGTCGAAGCCCTATGGCTTTTATCCGCTGGGCTGGGACGTGCGCATCCTGGAGAAGCACGGCGTTCAGGATCTGTCTGGCGACGTCTACAAAGGCAAGACGCTGTTCGAGGCCGCGCCTGACGGCGAGCGCCTCCTTGGATATCTGCCGGAGGACATCGACTACGCCAACCCCAATGTCGGCGAGGACGATTCCTTAGGAGACATGCCCCAGGGCGACTACATCACCATCCCGCATATGCAGTGGATGTATTACCTGCCACGCATCTGCAATCACTGCACATACCCTGCTTGTCTGGGCTCCTGCCCGCGCCAGTCGATCTACAAGCGTCAGGAGGATGGCATCGTTCTTCTCGATCAGGGACGCTGCCGCGGCTATCGCGAGTGCGTGAGGGGGTGCCCCTACAAAAAATCCTTCTTCAACCCTGTGACGCGGGTGTCGGAGAAGTGCATCGCCTGCTATCCCGCGGTCGAGAATGGTTTTCAGACCCAATGCACGCAGGCCTGCATCGGTAAGATCCGCTTGCAAGGCTTCATCACGACGCCGGACACAGCGCGCGAAGACAACCCGCTCGACTACATCATTCATATCGCAAAAATCGCCAAGCCACTCTACGCCCAGTTCGGCCTCGAACCGAACGTCTACTACGTTCCGCCGGTGCACGTGCCGCCAGCGTTCCTGAAGCAGATGTTCGGGGCACACGTGCCTGAAGCGATCGCCACCTATCGCCGGGCCTCGGACGATCCGAAGCTGCTGGGCGCGCTCCTTCTCTTCGGCTCGACGCCTCGCATCATCCATCGCTACAAGGTCGAGAACGGCCTTGCGATTGGGTACGACGAGCAGGGCGATGAGGTGAGCCGGGTGCCGCTGAAAGAGCCGATCTATGTGCGCCCGCTCTATGACGAGCGGTTCGGCACGTATCGGTCGAACATCACCTGACGCGGAAGGGGAAAGCCATGAACC
>Ga0209048_10001794_pt1 | contig 21680 bp, 22 predicted proteins | sample FrelakmetCRP12CR_FD_187146 | JGI IMG/M metagenome (GOLD analysis project Ga0209048, IMG submission 187146) | Freshwater lake sediment microbial communities from the University of Notre Dame, USA, for methane emissions studies - CRP12 CR (SPAdes)... | ecosystem: Environmental > Aquatic >... | reverse complement strand
GATTGTCCGCTTGCGCGACCTCCGGCGGGCCGGCATGAGGTGAGCAGGATGAAGAAAGAACCATCGCGTTCCGCGTCGCAGCCAAGGCCGTTGCCGAGCCGGCACCAGTTCGAGCATCAAGTTCCCACCGTGATCCATGATCCGGAAGAGAACATGATGGTCCTGGCCCGGTGGACTCACCGGGCGATGAAAAACCCGGCAAAATTCTGGGGCGCGATCGCGACGGTCGTTGTCGGCCTGCTGGCGCTTGTGATGCTCAGCAACGTCGTCTGGACGGGTTCGTCCGCAAACTCCGAGGTCTGGGCGAGGATGGAGTCGGTCAAGTCGCCGGCGGATCGCGTTCAGCTCGCCGAGGATTTCCCCGGCTCTCCGGCCGCCACCTGGGCCAGGCTGCAAGCCGCCACGGAGTACTACAACCAGGGATTCGCCGATCTGCCCAATAACCGCGACGTGGCCTTGCCGAACCTGCAAAAAGCGGTCGCCAACTTCGACGAGGTTGCCAGGGAAGCGCCCAAGGATTCGCCCCAGGCGCGAGCCGCGGCGCTGGGCAAGGCGCGTGCTCTCGAGGCGCGCAACGAGCTTGCCAAGGCCATCGAGCAATATGATCTCGTCGCCAAGAACTGGCCCGATTCGACGGCAGCCGCTCAGGCCCTGCAACTGGCCGCCGCGCTCAGGAAGCCCGAGGCCGTCGCCTTCTACAAGGAATTTTACGCCTACGCGCCGACCAAGGTGACACTGCCTCCGCTGGGCACGCAGAATCTGAACATGCCGCTCATGCCGGCTCCCGGTTCGACGGGTCTGGGGCCCTTGCCGGCAGAAGACAACCCGGGCGGTCTGCTGCCCTCGATCCCCCTGCTGCCACCACCTCCGCCTTCACCGTTCACCAAGGGCGACGCCGCCCCGGCGAAGAGTTTGGACGCGGGCAAGACCGCCAGGCCAGCCGCTGCCGCGCAGCCAGCGGGCGGACTGCCGGACAGCCCGTTTGATCCCGGGCTCTCGACCCCCAAGGCCCAGCCGGCGTCTCCCCCGTCTCCCAGGGCGGAAACCCCGAAAACCGTGCCCAAGCCGGCCGTCCCCAAGGCGGAAACACCAAAATCCTGAGCGGAAAGGGGAGGGCCTCGTTCTCCGATCAGATCGGTCCGAGAGGATCGACCCTTTCGCCATTTCAGCAGCCTTTTCTCCATGTGGCCCCCTCCCCTCTCGGAAACGCCTCAGGAATTCGAGGTGAAGCCGCGGACCGACGGCACGCGGATCGACGCGTACCTGGCAAGCCGGTTCAGCGACTACTCCCGAAGCGTAATCCAGCGGATCATCGAGGCCGAGGCGGTGCACGTGAACGGCCAGCCGGTCAAGGCGTCCTACAAGGTCCGCGCCGGGGACCTGGTGCGCCTCTGGCTTCCCGATCTGCCCGATACGACTCCCGTCGCCGAAGACATCCCGATCGAGGTCGTCTACGAGGACGAGGTCCTCACGGTCGTCAACAAGCCGCCGGGGATGGTCACACACCCCGCCAAGGGCAACTGGCGCGGAACGCTGGTCAATGCGCTCCAGTTTCACTATGACACGCTCTCGTCCCTGGCCGGCGAGAATCGCCCGGGGATCGTCCACCGCCTCGACCGCGACACGACAGGGCTTCTGGTCGTGGTCAAGAACGACCTGGCCCATCGCCGGCTGGCCCTCCAGTTTGAGCTTCGGGAGATCGAAAAGGAATACCTGGCCATCGTCTACGGTGTCCCCGACCGCGACAGCGACTACATCGAACGACCGATCGGGTTTCACCCGTTGTCCCGCGAGAAGATGGCGATTCGCACGCTCCAGGATGGGGGAAAACCCGCCGTCACCTACTACGAGGTGGTGCAACGATTTCGCGGCTACGCGCTGGTGCGGTGCATGCCGCAGACCGGTCGCACCCACCAGATCCGCGTTCACCTGGCCCACATCGGCCATCCCATCGTGGCCGACAAGGCCTATTCCGGCCGTGACAAGCTGACTCTGCGAGACTTACTCGAGCCCGGCGCGGCCGTTCCCAAGGCGGCGAGTGAGGTCGACCCTGAAATGATCCTCATCGATCGGCAGGCCCTCCATGCGCACTCGCTGCGGTTCACCCACCCGCTGACCGGAAAGCCGATATCCGTGACCGCCCCGCTTCCCGAGGACATGGCGCGAACGCTCGACGCCATGACGAAGTGCCGTGCCGTCCGGGCGTGAGTCGACCGTATCTGGGGATCGAGTGGCAACGGAGCAGAAAACAACGCCAAACCGTCCAGTTTGCTGGATAGCCGATGCCCGGGCCCATCCTCACCACTTCCGTTCGTACTCCTCCTGGACGTGGACGTCGGTGAAGTTCAGGTGGATTGCCGTCGTTTGAAGGCGGTCGTGCCCCAGAATCTTCTGGACGGTCGCAAGGCTGATGCCCTTCTGCAAGGCCGTCGCGGCGAAGGTATGCCGGAGCACATGCGGCGTCACGTCCTTGGTGATGCCCGCGCGGTTGGCCACCGCCTTGACGATGTCCTGGGCACGTCGCGTCTTGACCGGGAACGCCTTCTCCAGCGCGAAGTGGTGTTCCAGGAGCGTCCGCACGCGGTTGGACATCGGCACCACGCGGACCTTGGTGTTCTTGCCGTACGGGCCGCCCTTGCCCTTGACCCGGAGCTGGCGCTGCTGCCAGAGGACGTGCTTCGAGGTGAGGCCGCACTCGGCCACGGCCTTGCGGATACAAGATTCTGCAGAAAAGGTGCATCCCGGTCGCGATGACCCGAATCGAGCGTGCTACGGTTCCTTGCTCCGGCGCGGCGAGCAGACGAGCACGGCCGTCTTGAATCCTCGAGCGGCATGCTCATCGCCATAGGTTCAGTACGTGAATCCGATCGCGGATCGGAACTCCAGAGGATTCCAGCTTGCTGATCGCGGCTGCAATCCCCCGATCGGTCAGGTTGTGACGCGGGTCGTTGTCGAATCGGACGACCAGAATCCCGGCATGATGACCAGCGGCAGTCATGACCAGGTCATGCAGGTCTTCGAAGTCCTCAGAATCCCGGGTCAAGACGGGTAGATCCTGGGCGATTGCGAAGATAAGCACTCTTGCATCTGTGACCGACATCAACCCGGCGTCGCTGGCCAGGACCGAATCGTGCCCCTGAGCCCGAAGGCGGGAGGCCAGACGTGGGCTGCTCAGGTTCTCGTCGATAAGGAATCTCATTCCTGCGCGGGTCCGTCGAGGCCTCGGGCGTGGAGCCTGGCCGCCTCGCGGTCCCGCTCTTGCTCAATGAGCGGCCGATTCCGGGCCACGTAGTCGAGAGCCTCAAGGACCGCCTCTAGCGGGACCTGATACTCCCTAGCGAATTCTTCGGGGGTAAACGGATCAGGACCATGGATGGCCTCATCGACCACCGCCGCTCGGATCCGTCGACCCTTTAGAAATAATTGGCGGTAGTTCGAGCCGGGGCGCGGCTCCAGGTATTGATACTGTGTTTCGGTCTTGGTCGTCATGGCACCTCCTTCAGGATTCAGGGCCATTATACACCCGACGGGGGCGCGCGCGACACGTCGGAGAACCTCTCGAGAGGCCAAGTCACAGAAAAGGTGTCATAGCGTCAGGCAAGCTCGAGAAAGGAGAAAGAGACTCGAACTCGGAAACCTTTCATGCAACCCTGCGGGTTAACGAATCCCGCCCGGCAAAGCTTGGCCAGCAGCCGGAAGCGAGTCTTGCGTGGGGGAAGGAGACTTCCACTGCGAAGCGTAGACAGCGAGTCCCGCGGAAGGCGCGGCGGCTGTGGGCGGTCATGGGTGCTCTCCTCGTGATGTTCTCTCTCGGTTGGTTGGAGCTCAATCTCTCTGTCCAGCCAAGCGAGCGCGACCGCCCCGGGGGGCCAGACTTTTTCCGGGCGAGCGGTCATCCCGTCCCAACGTCGGCCCGAAAATGAGCGAAGCCCCCGTGCCGGCCGATCTGGCGGGCACGGGGGCTTCCGCGGGGATCGCGGGCGAGGAGAGAGATCTCGCTCGGGCAGCGAATCCCCAACCAAGCGTTTCGACAACTCGCCGGCGAACAACCCAATTCCGCGGTGGAGCGATCGCAACTCGTCCCAGGTTGTTGCGGCTGGCACGCCAGGCGGTCGTGAGCGGGAGAGTCGCGGTCAACCGGACGGCGGAGTCGGAGGCCCGCGACAAGATCAACCGGCGGCATCGACGTTCGGGCGCATCCAGCTCGGATTGCCCGGATTCGACAATCGCGATAGGGTTCCCTGGTTCCAGGCCGGTTGCATGGCGACCGAGGGCGGTTCAAGGAGGATCCGGATGGGGATGGATCTGAGGCCTGCGTTCCGATCAGTCTCGCGGCGCTGGTGGCCCGAGCTGGTCGTCGGCCTGCTGGCCTCGCTCATTTTCCTGGGATTCCTCGGGTCGCTCGAGCTCTGGGGCAAGCGCGAGCAGCGGGCCTCGGCCGAGGCCCTCGATACGGTCGAGAACGGGCGCTGGCTGGTGGCCGAGATCCAGGGGCGTCCTCGTTTGGAAAAGCCGCCGCTGCCGCGGTGGACGACCGCCGCGCTCATGGCCCTCACCGGCCGGCGCGACGAGTGGGTCGTCCGCCTGCCGAGCGCTCTGTCGGCCCTGGCGACCGTGGCTCTCATTTATGCGCTGGGCGCCAGGATCGGCGGACGATCACTGGCTCTGGCTGCCACCATGGCACTTTGCACCACGGGGCTGTTCATCGCCGAGCTCCGGCAGGCGGGCAACGACGGGCCGCTGGGCCTGTGCACCACGCTGGCCCTGTATGCGGCCTGGCGCCGGTTGCACGGAACAGCGCGCACCAGCCGGCGCGCCACGGGGAACCTTGACGACGACCCGCCCGGGCCTCGGAGCTGGACGATGGTCTTCTATCTCGCGCTGGGCCTGGGGTTCCTGTGCAAGGGGCCCATCATCTTGCTGCTCGTGGGTTTGACGGTCATCCCCTACCTGGCGGCCATCGGCCGTCTCGGTACGGGCCTGCGCCGGCTGGCCGATGGCGGGGGGCTGCTGATCTTCCTCGGTCTGGCGCTGAGCTGGCCAGTTCCGGTACTGCTCGACGATCCCAATGCGCTGGGAGTCTGGATGACGGAGATCGGTCAGAAGACGGGCATGTTGCCGATCGCCCATCGGGATCGCGTCGTTCTCGGCCTGCTGCTGCCCGTGCTCGTCATGCCCTGGCCTGTCGCGGGTTTGGCGGGGGTGGTGCTACCCCTGGTCCGGAACCGCGGGCTCAGGCTGCCGTGGAGGCCAGGCGCCGTCTGGTTCCCCTGGTGGTGGGCGGTTGGAAACCTGTCGATGTTCAGCGTTTGGGCGGTGGCCAAATCGAATTACTACGTACCGTGCCTGCCGGGAGTGGCCCTGCTGGTGGGCATGGCCTGGATCCGCCTGAGCCGGGCCGCCCGGGATCGCACGCAATCGGCTTCGGCTCGTGTGGCGCGGGTCTTGCTGGCGGGCCAGTGGCTTATCGTCTTCCTCGCGGGGGTCCTGGCGCCCCTGTTGAGCCGGAACTACCTGACCGCCCCAGATCCGGGAGGGATCGTGGTCATCGCCGCTGCCGCGTCGTGCGGCGTCGCGCTGGGCGTGTGGATCTGGCGGCGCGGCGGCGACGTGCTGGCGCTGTTGCCGATCACGGCGGCCTGTGCCGTCGGGGTGCTGATCGCCTACGGCATCCTGGCACCGCCCGACAACCCGGCTCGCGGCCACCGTCAACTGGCAGAGCGGCTCGAGCGCCGGCTGCCAAGGGCGGCGAAGACACTGCACTTCTTCCACGAGATCGACGAGGGTCTCTGGTTCTATCTGCGCGATCGTCGCCTTGCTCCCGTGCCGGGAAGCCAGCCGCGTTACAGCGACAGTTTCGACAAGGTCGGTTGCTTCATCAGCTCGCGACTTGCCGTGGGCACGACCTCCGATTCTTCCTTCGGACTGCTGGACCGGCAGAAGCACGGCCTGATCGACTGGCTGCGCGATAAGGGTCGAGAGGAACCTTATCTATTGATCCGCACCGCCCTGTACGATCGGCTGGCCCCGGACCTGGCCGGCCTGGTCACGCCGCTCTACCAGGAGGACGGCCTGAAGCGCAACACCCTGATCCTGCTGCAAGTCCGTGACGATCATCGGCTCACCGCGGCGCCCCGGTGATCCTTGCGGTTTGACTCGACCCGATCGGTGCAAGCTCGGGTGCGGATCGCGGGGAGCTTGGCGGTCAAGGAAGGTCGGACATGCGAAGAAGTGGGTTTGCGCGGATTATGCCCACGATTCTCCTTGTGCATTCCCCCTGTTTTACCCGACCCTGACGACCGTCACGATCCTCGACGTAAAGTGTTGGTACAAAACGTGAAACGAATTCAAGAGGCGTGATCCTGGAGACGATACTACGAGTGGCTCGCCATGGACAACCCACGGCGAGAACTCGGGAGCACCAAATTGGTGGTATCGACCGGAGGGGAGACGGCAACGTCTCGGGTCCCGGGAAGACCTGAACTGAGGGTTCGATGCCATGGACGATCGACAAGAACCAGGGTTGAGCGAAACGGCCGGCCGGAATCGCTACCCTCGATTTAACGTTACTCAAGGAGAGTATTCTCCCATGTTGAAGCCCTTGACGTTGAGCCTCAGCCTTGCCGTCGCTCTTGGGTTTTGCAGCGTGAGCATGGCGGGCATTCATGATGGTTGTTCGAACTGCGGTCTGGCCTCTCCTCAGGGCGGCCCGATCGCAAGCGCCCAGGGACCGATCGCAACTTGCGATAACGGTTGCGAGGCCAAGAAGTGCAGCCTGTTCAGCGGGCTGGGCGACCACATGAGTGGTCTGCACTGCAAGCTGAAGTCCGCACTTCATCCTCCGGTCACCTACGAGTGGGTCCTGAAGAAGAAGCGGCTGTGGGGACACCACGGCGACGGCTGCGGCGGCGCCGAAGGCTGCGACACCTGCGGCGGTGCTGCTCCGGTCTATGCGACCGGCCAGGTTTCTCCGTCGGGCCAGGGTGGCTACGCCGCTCCGTCGGGCCAGGGTGGCTACGCCGCTCCGTCGGGCCAGGGTGGCTATGCCGCTCCGACCGGCCAGGGTGGCTATGCCGCTCCTCAGGCTGCCCCCGTCTATGGCGCTGGCCAGCACACCTACCGGGCTGCCAAGCCTACCGCGACCATCGCCTCGGTTCCTGCCGAGATGACCCCGGCTATCGCGGGTGAAGAAGCTCCTCCGGCTCCGGAAGTCAAGGAGACCACCCAGAGCGGCCTGCTCCTCCCGACCCCCTCGGGGAACTGAGCCGAAGGGTTCCGCGGAACCTGCAAAACCTTGTGAGCCGGTATGCTGATTCGCTCTCTTCCGAAACGAATCATTCCGGCCGGCTGATGACTCGGGTTCGCACGGAAGCAGAGAGAGGCAAGAAGCCGCTCCCGAGCGTCAGGACCGCTGTCCCACGCCGACCCCCACCACGAGCGGTTTGACCTGGCATCAGCATGACGGCCCTCGCAACGCCCTGGCATTGCGAGGGCCGTTCGCTTTTTGCGACCGGCAGGTCTCCCGTCGCGACCGGCCGGGCCGGATCTCGAGATCCACCGGTCCGCGCGGGCACTGGACGCGATTGACAAACCAGGCCGATTGTGCGTAACTCTTGCGGCGCAGGAAGTGCCGGACCACGCACCCAGGGATGGGCATGCCGGACCGGACGAGGGAACGAACGAGCGCGCGGTCCTTGCCACGGTCTCGAGTCGAGCAGAGCGTGCGGGCGACCGGGTAGCCGGCCTGTCTCCGGGCAATGGGTCCAGGGTCGGCGAGTTTCGTCGCACCGTCCACGGTCGCTCTTGCATCCCTTCCTCGTCCCCGCATGGCTCCCGCCGTCCCGGTCAGCGCAGGCTCGGCTGCTTCCGCGTTGCAACCATGTCGTGCGCACACTCACGCACGCGGAACGTTTTGCAGTCATCCGGAGGAGGGTTGATGGGGAGCTTCACCTGGCTGTCTTCCGGTTTGGCCCCGGGCCGCTTTGGTTCCTTGTTGCAGCGGCTGCGAGGATCGATGGCGTCCCGGAGGCCGGCGGTTCGCTGGGGGCTGGCCGCTCTCACCCTCGTGGTGCTGGTGCTCTTGGGCTTCCTGGGCGCCGGGTCCCTGACCACGGCGGAGAGCGCCCACCTTGGCTCTGGCTGGAGGTACAGCCCGGACGACCTGATCAAGATCAGGCGCGTTCTCGACCGCCAGCGGTTTCCCTATCACATCGACGACCAGCGGCGGGTGGCGGTCGCCTCGGAGCAGCTCGAACTGGCGACCACCGCGATCAGCAAGCTCGAGCTGGGGCCGCGGCCGCCGGGCGAGATCCGTGACGACCAGTCGGCGGCATCCAGCGTCTGGGAATCGATCCACGACAAGGAGCTGCGTGAGTACCAGGGGCGGGAGAAGATCCTCGAGTCGATGATCGGCGATCTCCCGGGGATCGTCGGGTCCTTCGTCTGGATCAACCGGCCCAAGGCGCGTTGGGGTCTCCAGCCGGTGGTCAAGCCGTCGGCGTTTGTCCGGCTGGAAACCGAGGCAGACCGCCAGCTTCCCTTCCGGACGGTGCAGTCGCTGACGACGATCCTGACCGGCTACGAGCCGGGTCTCACCGCCGATGCGGTCACGGTCGTGGATCGCCGGGGCCACAAGTATCTCGACGCCGGCAATCCGGCCTTGAGCGCACTATCGCACAACCGGGCGCGTGAGGAAGAACTGAGCCAGGAGATCCTCGAGAAGCTCGACTGGATCGGCGGGGTGCGAGTCTCGGTGCAGTTGCCCGAGACGGCGGTTCCCGGCCTCGATCCCGTCGCCCAGGGGCATTCCGAGCGCCGGGACATCGTCGATTCCCAGACCCCGCGATTGGTGCGGGAATCGAAGCATGCCGACCCGACGGCCCGTCCCGAGGCTCCTCGGGCCAGCGCACTCGAGCCGAAGGTTGCGGCTCCCGCGGTTGCGGTCAACCGGCCTCTTATGCTCGAACCGGAGCCTCCACCACCGCCCCAGGCCGCGACGGGCGCGCCTGCGCCAGGCTCCACGAGTACCTCGACCCCGCCCTCGGAGGCCGGCCCTCGCGTCCTGCCGCCATCGGGGTCCTGCGATGTCCCGACCGATCCCGGTAGGGTGTGGGTGAAGGTGCCGAGAAGCTATTATTACCATGTCGGCATATTACCCAGCCACAAGGAGCCTCCGCTCGAGGAGCTTCAGAAGCTGGTCGCCCGGACGGAAGAACAGATCAAGACGGGGATCGCGCTGGTCGTGCCCCTGTCCGGTTCTTCGGCCTGGAAGACGACGATCGACATGATTCCCGACGAGGTGCCGCTGAACCGTCCACCGGTCGTCTCACCGACGGCCGATGCTCGGCGGATCGCGCTGGACTGGGGAATCGCCGGAGCCATGGGGGCGATGGCCGCCGCTTTGGTGACGTTCGGATCGTGGATCTTGAGCGCCCGTCGCCAGTCGGCCCGGCCGGCGGCGGCCCCTCGCGGGCTGCGCTACCATGAGGGGTCCGTGCTGACTCCCGGTCCCTCCGAACGCGTTCGGGAGTTCGTTCGTCACAATCCCGAGTCGGCGGTCAGCGTGCTCGAGCGCTGGACCAGCCAGGGAGGTGACGCCTCATGATCGCGTCTTCACCCAAGCCGGGGCGGACCGGTGGCGAGCCGGCAGGAGCGGCGGTCGAAGTTCAGGCGCCGTCGGATGCCCTGCCGCGCGGCATGGAGCCGGTAGCGGCACAGATCGCCCCGCTCCGCAAAGCGGCGATCGTGCTGGTCAGCCTGGAGCAGTCCCTGGCCTCGCAGTTGCTGGCTCAACTCGACCGCTCGTCGGTCGAGGCGGTGACCTGGGAGATCGCTCGGCTCGACCGGATCGATCCGGCCGAGCAAGCGGCCGTCCTCGAGGAGTTCCTGGGGCTGGGGCTGCGCCGGCTTTGCTTCGTGTTCGAAGACCTGCTCAGGCTGACCGATCAGGACATTCGCGGGGCCTATCACGAAGAGGACATCGCCACCTGGGCCCTGGCTCTTGCCGGCGCGGCTACGCCCGTCCGGGCCAAGGTCCTGAGGGCCCTGGATGCCGCCGCGGCCGCTGCGCTGCGGCGGTTCCTGGAAGGGCTCGGGCCGTTCCGGCTCTCCGACGCGGAGGTTGCCCAGGCCGAGATCGCCGAGCGGTTTCGCCGCCTCCATGACCGAGGATCGATCTCGTTGCCCGACCCCAGCGGACGTGAAGAGGTCTTGGTATAGCGGAAACGGCCGAAGTGACTATCCGATCGCCGCGCAACGCGGGGGAAACCAAAGATGTGCGGAGCGTGCCGCAGACCGGCCGGTGAACGAATCCTGGCAGCGATTCTCCTGACGATCATCCTGGCGGCTTTCGAAGGAAGCGCCGCCCGGGCCCAGGAACGAGCCCCGAACTCGTCCACCCTTCCATCCTCGAGCGAGAGCTTGAAAGCCGCCGATGGGGACGGGCAAGCCGCGTCCCCGTCCCCGGAGCCACTCCGCGTTCCCCGGCCGTCGGGTCATCTTTCGCGCCTCGGTCCGGTCGCGGGTTCCCCGCAGCCGGCGGCACGTGCGCCGGGCTCGAGCGGCTGGTGGCTGGGTTCGGCGGGAATCACGCTGGTCCTGGCGGTTTGCGGGGCAATTTGCATCGCGGCCCGCAACTACTGGCCTCGAGAGTCCGCGGGATCGCTACGGGTCGTCGGCCGCGTCAGCCTCTCCTCCCGACACTCGATCTTTCTTGTGCGGGCCGGAGAGCGGGTCCTGCTGATCGGCACCGGCAGTCAGGGCGCTCCCAGTCTGCTCGGCGAGCTGACCGAGGCGGAACGGGTTGAAGACCCGGCCGAGCCGGCTCGCCGGCGCCCATTTTCGGGCGAGCTTCGCGCCACGCGTCGGTTCGAGGTCGCGAGTCCTCGCGCGACACCCGGCGTGGACATTGGCCTGGGAGACGAGGAATGAGCCGTGTTGGGCCGAAGCACTTGCGTTTGGTCGCGGTCGCGGGGCTGGTGCCGATTGCCCTTCTCTTGATCGGCGCGGGGCCCGGAGGAGACGTCACACCGTCGCCCGGCGTGGACCGCGAAGCCTCGCACGGCTCACCAGGCATCGTTTTCGGTTCAGGGGCCGGCTCCGATTCGAGCGTCTTTCGCACCGGTGAACCCGCGCCGCAAGAACAGGGAGCGGTCAAGAAGCTGACAATGCCGGACCCGCGCGATGCTATGCGCACGGTGCCGACCATGTTGCTGTACGGGGTGATCTGGATGGCGCCGATGGGCGCTCTCATGGTCACCGCGTTTGTAAGGATCAACATCGTGCTGGTGTTGCTTCGCCAGGCCCTGGGAAGTCCCCAGGTACCGGGGAACCAGGTGCTGATGGTGCTGGCGCTCATGCTCACGGCGCTGGTGATGCGGCCGGTCGGGGAGCGAGTCTACACTCGGGCGATTGTCCCTTACACTTCGGGCCAGGCCACCCCGGCACAGGCCTGGGCGGCCGGCTCGACACCAATCAAGACGTTCATGATCGACCAGATCATCCAGACGAAGCACCAGGATCATCTCTGGTCGCTCTACCGCTACGCGGTGCCTTTCAGCCCGGGCCAGGTCGAGCCCCAGTATGCCCACGAGTTTCCGTTTCGGGTCGTGGCGCCGGCCTATCTGTTGAGCGAGCTGACCACCGCGCTGGTGATGGGTTTTTACCTGTACCTTCCGTTCCTGGTCATTGACCTGGTCGTTTCGGCGGTGCTGGCGGCGATGGGTCTTTACATGCTTCCTCCCACCCTCGTGGCGATGCCCATCAAGCTGATCGTTTTTGTGCTGGCCGATGGGTGGCTGCTGGTGGCTTCGATGCTCCTGTCGAGCTTCGCGGTCGGTGGGTCCTGGTAGGGAAAGGATGGCGATCGTGGACCTGACACACGTGATCGACTGGTCGCGCGAAGCCCTCCGGATGTCGCTGCTGCTGGGCGGGCCGTTGCTGGCGGTTGCACTGCTGGCCGGGCTGGTGATCAATGTCCTGCAAACCGTGACTCAGTTGCACGAGCCCGTCGTGGGGCTGGTCCCGCGGCTGGTCGCGGTCCTCCTGGTCCTGCTGGCGATCCTTCCCTGGCTCGTTGGCCGGTGGGTGAGCTTTACCGTGGACCTGATCGGCTCGATTCCCGACTCGCTTTGAGGCGGAGAGCATCGCCGCGCCTCGACCCGGAACCGCCAGGCGCCGACAGGCGGGATGATGAACATGGATCTGACTCATCTTGATCAGTTCTGGATCGTCGCCCATGCGCCGGTCTGGGTCCTGGTCCTGGCCCGCGTCAGCGGGGTCTGCATGACGGCCCCCGTGACCGTCGTCCCGGGAGTGGACTGGCAATTGCGGATCATGCTGTCCCTGATGCTCGGCGTGGTCCTGATTCCGGTGCTCGAGCCCATGATCGGCTCAATCCCGGCCGGACCGCGCATTGCCTGGCTGGCCCTGATGGAACTGCTCGTGGGAGGGCTTCTGGGGTTATCGGCGGGGTTGATCGTGGCGGCGGCTCGCCAGGCCGGGGATCTCGTGGCAGCTCAGGCGGGGCTATCGGCGTCGGCCCTGTTCGATCCCGAAACCGGCGAAGAGCTCACGCCTCTGGGCCATCTTTACGGACTGATCGCGCTGGCCGTGTTCCTGGCCATGGAAGGTCCTCTTGTGCTGGTCGGGGCCCTGGTCGAGAGCTATCGGGCCGTCCCGGCGGGTGGGCTGGGTCTGAACGAGGGTGCGGTGTCCCAGGTCTTTGCCCAGGTTGGTGGTGCCCTGGCACTCGCACTGCGGGCGGCCGCTCCGGTGGCCATCGCTCTGGCGGTGGCGGGCATCGTCCTGGGCTGGATCGGACGGCTGGCCCCGGCCGTTCCTTTCCTCGCGCTCTCTCTCCCCGTTCGCTCGATACTGGGGATCGTCTTGATATTCCTCGGCCTGGCGACCCTGGCCATGACACTCTCGCAGGCATGGGCAAGCTGGCCCTGGGGACCATGAGAACCGAACTCGATCGGGAGTGAGGCCGTACCATGTCCGAGGACCGAACCCAAGCTCCCTCGAAACGCCGCTTACAGATGGCGCGCGAGCAGGGGCAGGTCGCGCACAGCCCGGAGCTCACGGCGGCGGGTGGCTGGCTGGTCGCGCTCTTGCTGCTCGGTTTCTGGGGCGAAGACCTGGCTGGGGACTTGATCGGGCTGGCGCGGAGATCGGCCGGCGGGGTTCCGATGGTCTGGGTCGATGGCCCGGCATTCGTCGCCCACATCCGGCAAGCGTTCATCGCGGTGGCAGTTCCCCTCGGTGTGATCATGACGGGTTTCGCGGCGGGGGCGGTGGGCACTCATCAGTTGCAGGTCCGCGGCCTCTGGGCCACCGGTCTGATCGCCCCCGACTTGACCCGTCTCTGGATACTGGGCCGCGGGGGCGGAATGGCCGCTGGATTCGAGAGGATTGCCTGGGCGGTGGTCAAGGCGGTTGTGCTCGCGGGGGTTTCATTCTGGGCGATTCGCGCTCAATGGGCGGAAATGCAGCGGCTGAGCGCCCTGGAATTCCCGGCACTGGCCATCGCGGCGGGCCGTGCGCTGATTCATTTTGCCAGAATTCTTGCGCTCGTGATGCTGGTCCTGGGCCTGGCCGACTTCGGCCTTCGTCACATCCAGTACGAGGCGATGCTCCGGACGACGCCGCAAGAACAGCGCGAGGACCTGCGGGTGATGGAAGGCGATGTGTCCCTGCGCGCCAAACGCCGACGGCTTGCCCGGGCCTGGCGGGGTGATGCCCCGGAGCTGCTCGCGGGGGCCAGCCTTATCCTCAGCGGGACCGATGGCCTGACGCTCGTGCTGGCCGGGGGGCCACCTCCGCGCCGCCTGCTCGTGCGCAACGTCGCGCAGGGAAACACCGGGCAGGGATTGCGCCGGTCGGCCCTCGCCGCACGCCTGCCCCAGGTTGATGCGCCCGACCTGGCTCGCCGCGTGGCCCGGCATGCCGCCTCGGGCACGCCTCTGCCCGCGGCTCTTCCGGACGAATTGATGGCTGAAGTCGCCGCGGTCTGGCCGGTCAAAGTAAGCTGAACCGAACCTTTCCAATCGCCATCAATGCGGGTTTCGCTCTGGACAACAGCAGGCATCGGCGGTAAGTTGCCCGCTCACATCTGACGTGAGCCAGCTCTCGGCTTCATGAGTGACGGTTTGTTGATCCGGCGGAGGCCCGGATTCTCGACCAACGGTTCCGCGGAGAATGCGGCAGGGCAGGCCGGAACGTCGGCACGCCCGTGGAGATCTTGGCTTTTCGCCCGGGGCGCGCGGCTGGTTCGGGATCGATCGCCAGCCGGTTGCAGTCCAGTCGTGCCGGTCGGGGTCGGCAATCCCGGGTGTCAGGGGTCATTTTTTCTGTATCAATGGGCAAGTGGAGGGGAACGGATGCCTCCCACGACGTCGAGTTCTATCGCCTCCGGCTGGAGGCGAACTTCAGGATTGGTCCTGCCGATCATCATCATCGGCGCAATCCTGGTGTTCGTCATTCCGATTCCACCGGGGCTGCTCGACGTGCTGCTCTCGGCCAACCTGACGCTGGCGGTGGTGGTCCTGCTCACGACGCTGGCGATCCGGACCCCCCAGGAATTCAGTGCGTTTCCGACCATTCTGCTGACCACGACGCTCACGCGGCTGGTCCTCAACGTGGCGACGACCCGACTGGTCCTCCTTCATGGAGGTGAGCACGGGCTGGACGCGGCCGGGGGCGTGATCCGCTCGTTCGGCGAATTCGTCGCGGGCGACCAGGTGCTGGTGGGCGTGATCCTGTTTTCCATTCTCGTGGTGATCCAGTTCGTGGTGATCACCCGGGGAGCCACCCGCATCAGCGAGGTCGCCGCGCGGTTCATGCTCGACGGCCTGCCCGGCCGGCAGATGGCCATCGACGCCGACCTGCACGCCGGTCTGATCGACCAGCACGAGGCGCACCAGCGGCGCGACCTTGTCTATCGCCAGGCCGACTTCTTCGGCGCCATGGATGGTGCCGGCAAGTTCGTCCGCGGCGACGCCATCGCCGGCGTGGTCATCCTGCTCGTCAATATCTCGGGCGGCCTGTTCCTGGGCATCTTCAACCATCACATGAGCCTGGGCGAGGCGGTCAACGTCTTCACGAAGCTGACGATCGGCGACGGGCTGGTCAGCCAGGTGCCGGCGTTCTTGATCTCGCTGGCCGCGGGCCTGATCGTGACCCGCTCGTCGTCATCGACCGACCTGGGGCGCGACGTGGTGGGCCAGCTCTTCTGGAACCGTGGAGTGCTGGGCACGGCGGCGGTTTTCCTCGGTCTCCTCTTGTTCACGCCGCTTCCCAAGATACCCCTCCTCGCCCTTGCCGGTGGGCTCGGGGCGGGTGCGCTGTTGCTGAGAACGCAAGGCGGCGAGGACGAGGGGGCAGAGCCGGCAAGCAGGCCCACGAGCTCGGCGCGGGCTCGAGAGACAAAGGCCAACGGCGGCAGCCTCAAGGCGGGTTCACGATCCGGCGACAACAGAGCTGGCAGAGCGACCGACCGGAACACCGCGGGTTCGACGGGTCATCGGCTGGCCCCGGGCGAGATCACCGCGGCGACGGCATCGTCCGAGGGCATGGACGACCTGCTCCACGTCGATCCGCTGGAGCTCGAGATCGGCTTTCGCCTGATTGGCCTTGCCGACCCGACGCGCGGCGGCGACCTGCTCGAGCGGCTGCGGACGATTCGCCAGCGGGTGGCACGCGAGTTCGGGCTGATCGTCCCCCAGGTGCGGATTCACGACCAGATCAGCCTGGCGCCCAACGAATACCGGGTCAAGATCCGGGGAACCGTCGTCGGTCATGGAATGGCCTATGCGGGGCGGCTGCTGGCCATCCCGCCGGCCGGGATGGTCTCCCGGCCGGATGGCCGTGACGGCATCGACCCGATCACCGGTCTGCCCGCGGTCTGGATTCACACCGACGGCCGCGCGGTGGCCGAGCTGGCGGGTTGCCAGATCCTTGATGCGTCGGCGGTGGTCGCCGGCCATTTCGGCGAGATTGTTCGCAACCACGCGGACGAATTGCTGACCCGCGAGCAAATCGAGCGCCTGCTCGATCGGGTCCGGGCCACGGCTCCGACGCTGGCGGCCGAAGTCGTGCCGGGACTGCTGCGCCCGGGGGAACTTCAGCGCGTGTTGCAGAACCTGCTCCGCGAGCGGGTCAGCATCCGCGACCTGGAGACGATCCTGGAGACACTGGCCGTCCATGCCGGCAAGATCAGGGACATCGACGCCCTGACCGAACACGTTCGCCAGAGCATGTCCCGCCAGATCACCGAGAGTTACCGTGGCGGCGACGGCAGGCTGCGGGTCGTGACCCTGTCCCGGCCGCTCGATGCACGGCTCACGGCGGCAGGCAACCAGACCGACACCCGCCCCGCCGAAGCACTGGGCGACGAGACCGCCCGCGGCATCGTTCGCGCCGTGGCCTTTGCTGTCGGCACGCTGGTCGAAGCCGGCTTTCCGCCGCTCATTCTCACGTCGGCGCCGGCCCGGGCCGTGCTCAAGGACCTGACCCGGACCGACCTGCCCAGACTGGTCGTGCTCAGCCAACGCGAGATCCCGCGGGACACGCCGCTCGAGGTCATGGGCAGCGTGATCGAGGAGGAGCCCGAGGCCGTGACGACCTTCTCCACCACCGAAGCCATGGCATGAGCCACCGAACCAGAGGCCACGTGAATGGGTGAGAAAACCTATCGAGCCAGAACGATGAAGGAGGCGCTGGCGCGGGTGCGCCGGGACCTGGGCGGCGATGCCATCATTCTCGCATCGCGCGAGGTTCGACGCCGCCGACTTCTCGGGCTCGGTCCGCGCGAGCTGATCGAGGTGACGGCCTCCGCCACCATGCCATCGAGCCAGTCCACTTTGACTCGTGAAGCCGTCGGCGAGAATCGATCCTGGGAGGCAACGGGCTCGACCCTTCCCGCCGCCGCGCAGGCCCGTTTCGGAGAGCAGCTCAGCCGTCTGCACGCGATGGTCGAAACTCTCAGCCGCCAGGGGCGAATCGACCACCTGCTGGCCGATCTTCCCGGCGAGCTGATCCCGACGTATGCCCGGCTCGTGGAGGCGGAAGTCCCCGAAGTGCTGGCGCGCCGGCTGGTGCGGTATGTCGCCGACAACCTGGAACCCGACCAGGTCGGCAGCGCCTTGGCCCTCCAGGCGGTCCTCTGCGACGCCGTCGAGCAGTGCATTCCGATCGCGCCGCCGATCCGGGCGGTGGCTGGAACCCGGCGGATGGTCGCCCTGGTCGGGCCGACCGGGGTGGGAAAGACGACGACCGTGGCCAAGCTCGCGGCCAACTTCAAGCTGGTTCACGGCCTGCGGGTGGGGCTGATCACCGTCGATACCTATCGCATTGCCGCGGTGGAGCAACTGAAGACCTACGCGGAGATCATCGACCTGCCGTTGGCCGTGGCCAACGATCCAGGCCAGATGCGCCAGACGGTCGAGGAACTGGGCGCGGTGGACATGGTCTTCATCGACACCGCGGGGCGCAGCCCTCGCGACGAGGTCAAGATCCGTGAGCTGGCGGATTTCATGGCTCAGGCACGGCCCGACGAGGTGCACCTGGTCCTCAGCGCCGGGGCTGCCGAACGCACCCTCAGGTCGGCCGTCGAACGGTTCGCCGTGGTCCGGGCCGATCGCTTGATCCTGACCAAGCTCGATGAGGCCGAGGGCCTCGGCGCAATTCTCGGCGTGCTGGGACAGGCGAACCGCCCGGTCAGTTACCTGACGACCGGACAGGCCGTGCCTGACGACATCGAGCCGGCGGACCGCAAGAGGCTGGCCCGGCTGGTCCTGGGAATGGAGGCGATTGGTTGAAAACCATGTTGCCGATTCCAGCTCGCGACGGAGCTGGAACTCATCGCCCGGGTGAGTCCTCCCGCGTCGCGACCACTCAGGGTCGGGGTGGATGGGATCTGAATAAAAGGGGGCACGATGTCCGACCAGGCGGACAGTCTGCGGCAACTCGTCAGGGCGCAGCGCCAGTGGCGCGAGCTCGACCTGCAAGAGCAGTCCGCGGCGGTCTCGAGGCCGCGTTTTCCGGACGCTTTCCCGCTGGAGCAAGACAAGGTCGCGAAAGGCCGGCCCCGGACTCGCGGCAAGGGCATCGGTGTCTTCGTGGCCCGCGCCGCGCGCTGGGCGTTCGGCCGCGCCACGGCGCGCGCGGGATGAGGACGTTGCTTCTCCGAAGGAAAACTGCACAAAAGAAAGGAGAGGCGGCATGAAAGTCACGATTTTCGGGTTGGTGTGACAGTGCTGCTCAAGCGGATTGGTCGGGTTGTCCGATACTCATTTGGGATCGAGTTCCTTGAACGGCGGGAGGGCAAAGGGCAGGCACGCCGGTTGTCGGGATTCCGGCATTCTCGGAGAGCCAGTGGCGGCGACATCGAACCCCAGTCCCGAGATGAACGCCCACTATGCCGTACACTTGCCCTTGGCACATGGATGTGGACCCTCTCGCTCAGCCGACACGGAGGTCAGGATGTCAACCAAGGTGGATGTGGATGTGACCGAACTCTGGCGTGAGTTCAAGGAACACCCCACCACGGAGTTGCGGAATCAGCTAGTCGAGCGGTACTTGCCCCTGGTCAAGTACAACGCCGAGCGGATCTGGCAGCGCCTGCCCGAGGGAGTCGATCTCGACGATCTGATCTCCGCCGGGGTCTTCGGCCTGATGGATGCCATCGACGCGTTCGATCTGAGCCGCGGCGTCAAGTTCGAGACGTACTGCGTTCCCCGGATTCGCGGTGCGATGCTCGACGAGCTACGGACGATGGACTGGGTTCCCCGCCTGGTCCGGTCCAAGGCCACCAAGATGGAAGAGGCCCGCAAGGAGCTCGAAGCCAGGCACGGCCGGCCGCCCACCGATGTCGAACTGGCCGAACAGCTTGGCCTTCTCATGGAAGAATATGAAAAGATGTCGTTAGACTCCAACGCGGTCGGCCTCATCAGCCTGAACAAGAAGTGGTACGAGACCGACAGCTACAAGGACGTCCGCGAGATCGACATCCTCGAGGACAAGAAGGGGGAAGACCCGACCCTGCGGCTTCAGCGCAAGGATCTGATGCGCATGGTCACCAGGGGTCTGAATCGTAACGAGCGGCTTATTATCATCCTCTATTACTATGAAGAATTGACGATGAAGGAGATCGGCGCCACGCTCGACCTGAGCGAGTCGCGGGTCTCGCAGATGCACTCGTCGATCATCCAGCGCCTCCAGTCCCAGCTCTCGTCACGGCGGCCCGAGTTCGGAACCTGAGCGCGCCACGTTCTCGCGCGCCGGCTCCCGCCATGGTGGCGGGCCCGGCCCGGGGATGATCCCCACACGATGGGTCCGTCCGGTCCGCCTTCGAGAAAAGCCTCGGAAGCCGCCCCGCAAGATGTTCGCGCGTCGGCGACGCCCCGCGTTGCCGACACGTTCCACCTCTTCCTGCTCTCGCTCTACGAGTCGCTGGCCCAGGCGGCATCACTGCCGGACTCCGCACCAGGTCCAGCACCGAAGCCTCGAGCGATCTGCGCTTGCGGGGAGAACGGGGGGGCGACCAAGAGCGCGGCCGCCTTCACCGCGCCGGAACCGCGCCGGGGCCGGGACGTCCGCTGCGTCCGCCACAGTGCGACGCCGAAAAGCAGCAGGACCGCGATGCCGACAATCCAGAGGATGACATTCACCGCCGACGACATGGGGTTGGCTGGCGTTTCCCGCAGGTAGATCGGGAACGGCTTGACAGGCGGTGTCGCGGGGGGAGCCACCGGGGGTTCGACGAAGAGCTCTTGCTCACGCGCTCTGATCCAGAGCTCTTGCTCTGGCATGCTGTGTCGTTCCGAACCCATGGTACCGACTCCGGGGATGGCACTGCGCCGGCTTTGCTTCCACCCTCAAGCCTATGGAGAACCCGGCCCACTGGCAATGTCTTCTCGCGAACCACGCGGCCGCTGCGATCCGGCTTGGGGGCGAGCCAGGAAGAACCAGTCCCAGCTCGGTGGGAAACCACCCAGCTCGGTGCTCCCCGCCAGGCTCTCGTCCCAGGGGTAGAGCACCTTGCTCAACTGGATGCCACGGAAGCCGGCCTTGCACAGGCGATGCTCCACTTCAAAAGGCAGCCAGAACTTTTGCCGCAGACCCTGGAACTTGAACCGGCCGAATGCGAAGTCGTAGAACCGGTGCTCGGCGTGGTGGCCCGTGAACCGCATGGCGTCCGCCGGATCCAGCCCCTGCTCCAGTGCTTGATCCAACAGCAGCATCGTGTGGTACTGGATCGCGTCGATCGAGGGGACGATCCCCAGCAAGACCCCCTTCGGCCGCAAGCACGCCTGGATCGCGCGCAGGGTCCGGTCGATGAGACGCACGTCGGGCATGACCAGCGAGTTGATCGTGATCGCCACGTCGATCTGGCCGGTCAGGTCATCGAGCTCATGCATGGGACGCTGCAAGAAACACACCCGGCTCGATTGCTCCGGTCCCAGCCGTTCCCTCGCGCATGCCAGCATCGCCGGGGCGAAATCCAGCGCGATCACCCGGCTGAACCGCTCGAGCAGGTGGGGCAGAAGCGGCCCCGTCCCGCAACCTAGATCGGCCACGGTCTTCCGCCCAGGATTGGTGATCGCGGCCACGGCGTCCCAGAGCGGGTTCTCCACTCCGGAGGCGAACGGGTCGAGGAAAAGGTCATCGTACCCTGCCGCGTGCCGGCTCCAGTGGCGCTCTTGGTTTCGAATCGGGATATCGCTGTCGCCCACGTGCAGAACCCATCTCAAAGAGCTGTGAACCGGCCACGTCAGACCAGATAGCTCGCCGGATCTCCCCACTCGCCCCGGCGCTCTCTTCTCAATCATGGAACACGCTTGCTCGATCGGTCAAATTCGGCTGGGTCGCCTTGCCCGCGGCTCCAGCACCGGTCTGGATGAGAGCCATCATGAGGCCGCGGCCGGCGGCGAGCCGGAACTCGGCCCCGTGGGGATCAGGCGGATCACGTCGATCGCCAGCCCTTGTGACGTTCCCAGCACGTCGCGCCGATAAAATCGAATGTAGCCCAACCGCGGGTCAGGAGTGAACCTCATCACGACCTTGGTCCCCTTGGGCTGGCCAAACGGCCGGGCGGTCTCGAGCTGGGCCAGCTCATCGGCAATGGTCGTGAACAACCCATCCACTCCGTAAAACCTCGGGTCAGCGGGATGAAGCTCGAACCTCCGTCCGTCAGGGGCGACCGATTCCACCTTGCGTACCTCTCGACCCCGCACGGTCACGTAATAATGAGCACTCGTTATCCCCGAGGCCGTCCATTCCAGGTCGTAATCACGAATCTCGGCCTCGGCCCAGACCCTCCGCGCGGCGGCAAGCGCTTCGGGCGTTACCGACTGGCCGCCCGAGCAGCGGGCAAAGAGGCAGACGGCAGCAAGGGCGGTCATCGCGACGAGGGTCAAACCGATCGCCGGGCGTGGGATTCGAGAACGCATTCTGCCACTCTCACTCATTCTCAGCTCCTGTGACTTCTCGATGATCCCGCCTTCCGGCCCGTTTCTGGAACTTCAGCATGCCAGAAGTCACGACTCGACGACCAGCCACCATGATTTCGATCCTCGTGGCTGAGCGTCTTCCCGATCACTTGCGAGGCAAGCTTCCCAGGAATTGACGATAATCCTCCAGGGCTGGATGCCGCCCCGCCAGAGACGTCGCGGGCAGGAGGG
>Ga0209048_10001793_pt1 | contig 21681 bp, 20 predicted proteins | sample FrelakmetCRP12CR_FD_187146 | JGI IMG/M metagenome (GOLD analysis project Ga0209048, IMG submission 187146) | Freshwater lake sediment microbial communities from the University of Notre Dame, USA, for methane emissions studies - CRP12 CR (SPAdes)... | ecosystem: Environmental > Aquatic >... | reverse complement strand
GGCCTCGGCCGACAGCCAGCGCATTGCGGGCCTCGGCCGTGCTGCAGCATCGGCAGCGGCGATTCACCAGGCCCTGCAGCGGCAGCCCATCGCCACGGCTACGTCACTGGTTGCCGCCACTGGCCTCACACCGGCCACGGTGAACAAGGCGCTGACGCACCTTGAGCGCATCGGTGTGGTTGTCGAACTCACGCGCAAGCAGCGCGGCCGCGTGTTCAGCTATGCGCGCTACGGCGAGATCCTGAACGAAGGAATGGGCTTGCCGGGCAGGGGTCGATAAGTCAGTTCTGCGGTTGGCGACATGTGGCCCCGTTTCAGCGAGCCAGGACTGGCCAGCAACCGCTATGCTGTCGCAAGTGTCGAGAGGGTGTTCAAGTGCAGGACGATCGCATGAAGCGTTCGGTGCTACTGGCGGCAGTCGCGCAGAGCAAGCCCATTCTGACGGCCCGATACGGGGTCACTGACCTCGCTGTGTTCGGGTCGACGGTGCGTGACACTGCAGGGGCCGGCAGCGATATCGACATCCTCGTGTCCTTTGATGGTCCGGCCACTTCAGAGCGCTTCTTCGGCGTCCAGTTCTTCCTCGAGGATCTGCTGGGTCGATCGGTCGACTTGGTCACCGACCGTGGGCTGCGTCCTGAGCTTCGACCTTCGATCGAGGCTGAAGCTGTTCATGTCTGAGATCACCACGTCCCATGCAGCCCAGGCAGAGCCCGGGTGCGACGGGTAGCCAGACGGGTAGCCGGATATGAGCACTACCGTCCCATGCGTCGCAACCTGTTGATCCACAAAGACTTTCTTGCGATGCATCCTCAATACGACATTGTGCTGATATAGGCAGCCGTCGCGAGCAAGGACACACCAAGCTCACAGTGTGCTCACGAGGTGCCCGCCATCGACCGGGATCACCGCGCCGGTGATGAACGACGACGCGTCGGAGGCCAGGAGCAGCAGCGGGCCGTCGAGTTCGGCGAGCCGGCCGACGCGGCGTTGCGGAACGCGGGCGACGATCGCGCGGCCCGCTTCGGAGCGCAGGAACTCGCGGTTCATGTCGGTCTCAAAGTAGCCCGGCGCGATCGCGTTGACGCGGATGCCGTGCTCGGCCCACTCGAGCGCCAGCGCGTGGGTCAGGTGCACGACGGCGGCCTTGGTCGCCGCATACGAGGCGACCTGGGAGCGAACGCGCAGGCCGAGGATCGACGCGATATTGATGATCGAGCCACCCCGGCCGGCACGCACCATCTCACGAGCGCTCGCCTTCGCGACGCGAAACACACCCGAGAGGTTGACGTCGACGACGGCGTTCCAGTCGTCCTCGCTCACGTCGAGGCTCGCCGAGCGCAGGACGGCACCGGCGTTGTTGACGACGATCTCAGGAGCGCCCAATTCGGCGCTCGCTTGCGCGATGCATTCGCGAACGCTCGTGGCGTCGGTGACGTCGACGGCGTAGGCGCGCACGTCGGCCGGACGTGCAACGGTGGCGCCGATCTCGGCGGCGACGCTGCGCCCGAGTTCGATGCGCCGGCCGGCGAGCGCGAGCTTGGCGCCATGCGCAGCGAGCACGCGGGCGAAGTGCAGACCGAGGCCGCTGAAGGCGCCGGTGACGAGGGCAGTGCGACAGTGCAGATCGGTTGAAGTCATCGCGGGTGTCCGTTCGGTTGAGGCGCGTCGAGGATACCGAGATCGCCGGCGCTGGCCATGACCCGCGGCGATCAGCCGACGCCGAGGTAAGCCTGCCGGATGTAGTCGTCCGATCCGAGTTCGGCGCTCGTTCCCTCGCGGCCGACGCGACCTTGTTCGAGAACGACGATCCGATCGGCGACGCGCAGCGCCGACTGTGCATCCTGCTCGGCCATCAGGATCGCGGTTCCGCGCTGCTGGATGCGCTTGATCGCATCGAAGATCGCGATCTTCAGCCGGTGCGCGATGCCGACCGAAGGTTCGTCGAGTAGCAGCAGCGCCGGCGCGCCCATCAGCGAGCGGCCGATGGCCACCATCTGCTGCTCGCCGCCTGAAAGCGTGCTGACGATCTGATTGCTGCGCTCCACCAGCACCGGGAACAGGCTGTAGACGTGCAACAGGTCGGCGGCGACGGCCTTCGCGTCGCGCCTGAGGTAGGCCCCGAGCATCAGGTTCTTCAGCACGGTCAGATCGGGAAACAGCCGCCGCCCCTCGGGGCAATGGCAGATGCCCCGCGCGACGACCGCGTACGCCGCCAGGCCCTGCAGTGAAGCACCGCGAAACTCGAGCGTGCCTACCGACGCCTGCGCGCGCGAGATCGCCTTGAGCAGCGTGCTCTTGCCGGCGCCGTTGGGGCCAAGCACGGCGACGAATTCGCCCTCGGCGACGTGCAGCGTCACGCCTTCGAGCGCCAGCGCCTTGCCATAGCTCACTGACAGGTTGCGCAGCTCAAGCAGCATGAGCAGTCTCGGTCGGCTCGGCGTCGCCGCGCCCGATATAGGCCTCGATTACCGCCGGGTGGCGAACGATGTCCTCGGGTGAACCTTGCGCGATCACCGCGCCGAAGTCGAGCGCGATGACCCGACTCACCAGGCGCATGAACTCGCGCAGCTTGTGCTCGATCAGCACGACGGTGAGACCTTCTTCGGCGTGCACCTGGCGGATCAGTGCCGACAGGTCGTCGATCTCGCCGCTGCCCAGCCCGGCGAACGGCTCGTCGAGTAGCAGCAGCGTCGGCCTTGCGGCAAGAGCGCGGGCGATCTCGAGACGCCGCTGATCGCCGTATGAGAGCGCCTCAACTGCCAGCCGCTCCTTGCCGCCGAGGCCGACGCGAACGAGCAACGCCTGCGCCCGCGCATCGCGATCGAACGCCTCGCCGTGCCGCGAGCCGAGCCCGCCGACGACGACGTTTTCGAGAACGCTCATGCCGATGAACGGGCGGCACAACTGGAACGTTCGCGAGATGCCGAGTGCGGCTATGCGATACGGCGCCAGCCCGAGCAGCGAGCGGCCGTCGAACACGATACGCGCGCCGGGGTCCGGCGCGATGAAACCGGTGAGCAGGTTGTACAGCGTGGTCTTGCCCGCGCCATTCGGCCCGAGGATGCCGACGATTTCGCCGCGCTCGATCGCAAACGACACGTTGCGCACGGCATACAGCCCGCCAAAATGCTTGCTGAGATCGACGACTTCGAGCAAGGCACTCATTCACCGCGTCCCATCGCAGCCTTGAGCCGCCGCCAGGCCGGCGCGATCAACCCGTTGGGAAGGAAGAACAGGATCAGGATCAGCGTGCAGCTGTAGATCATCAGCCGCCACTCGCCGAAGTTGCGCAGCAGCTCGGTCAGCAGCACGAGCAGGATCGCGCCGCCGACCGGGCCGTAGATGCTCGCCATGCCGCCGACGTAGACCATCGTGATGATCGTGATCGACGTGACGACGGCGAAGAGCTGCGGGCTGACCTGAAGCTGGTAATGCGCATACATCGCGCCGCCGACGCCGGCGAACGCGGCGCTGATCACGAGCGCGGCGATCTTGTAGAACGTGGCGTTGATTCCCGACGCCTGGCACGCCGCTTCGTCGCCGCGAATCGCGCGCAGCACCAGCCCCCAGCGCGAACGCGCCAGCGCCAGCAGCAGCGCGGTGATGGCCACCAGTGCGGCAAGCGCGAAGTAGTAGAAGCCTAGCTGCGAGCGGATCAGCGGCACGAGGCCGTTGATGCCTTCCTCGCCGCCAGTGTGCTCCCAGAAGATCAGCATCAGCCGCTGCATGATCGCCGCGCCCGACAGCATCGCCAGCGCAAAGTAGGGGCCCTTCAGGCGCAGCGTCGGCAGCCCGATCGCCAGCGCGAACAGCGTCGCCATCGCCATCGCGGCGGGCAGGCTCCACCAGCCGGGCAGCCCAAAGCTCGTGTTCATGAAGCCGGCGGTGTACGCACCGACGCCGATGAACAGGCTGTGGCCGAAGTTCTCGCGCCCGGTCAGGCCCGACATGAAGTCCCACGTCACGGCCCAGATGCCGTAGATCACGCTCACCGTCAGCACGCCGATCAGGTAGTTGCCGGTGAAGACCAGCGGCAGCGCCGCCATCACGGCGACGAAGGCGGCGGCGCCAGCGAGATCGATCGGCTTGCGAAACATCGTGAAGTCAGAACGCCGCGCGCCGGCCGAAGATGCCCGCCGGCCGCAGCACCAGCGTCAGCAGCGTCGCGAGCACCGAGACGATCTCGGTCCACGAGCTCGAGACGAGGTAGCCGACGATGGTCTCGGCGTAGCCAAGCATCAGCGCGGCGACGATGCTGCCCGGGATCGAGCCGAGGCCGCCGACGACGACGATCGCGAACGCCTTGACGATCGGCAGCAGCCACATCGTCGGCTGCACGGTCAGGAACGGCCCGGCGAGCACGCCCGCCGCCGCGGCCAGCGCGGCCGAGATGCCCATCACGACGGCGAAGATGCGCTCGCTCGGGATGCCCATGTACTGCGCTGCCACCGGGTCTTGCGAGATCGCGAGGATCGCCGAACCGAGCCGCGTGCGCTGGATGAAGAGCCACAATGCGGCGATCAGGGCGACGCCGACGCCGAGCGCGAGCAGCCGCGCTCCTCCGACATCGACGCCGCCGATCGTGAACTTCGCATCGACGAACGCCGGCACGTTGCGGTACTCGGAGCCGAAGGTCAGGAACAGCACCTGCTCGACGACGAGCGCGACCGCGAGCGTGATCATCAGCGTCGCGAGTTGCGACTTGCGCATCGGGCGGATCAGCACGCGCTCGACGGCGATGCCGAACAAGGCGACGAGCCCGACGGCCAGCAGCGCCGCGGCGAGCAGCGGCAGCTTCAGGTGCGACGTAAAGAAATACGCGCCGTAGGCGCCAAGCGCGTAGAACGTGCCGTGCGCGAGGTTCAGGATTCGCGCCACGCCGAAGATCAGCGTGAACCCGACCGCGAGCATCGCGTAGATCGCGCTGCTGACCGCGCCGACGATCAGGATTTCGAGCAATCTCGCCCCGAATTCTTGGCGCCGCAGGGCTCGCGCGATCCGCCCGCGGCTACTTCTTGATCCAGGCCGGATAGACGAAGTCGGCGGTGCGCAGCTCCTTCGGGTGCACGACCTCGCGCTTGCAGCCTTCGCGCCACTGCGCGAGCAGCAGTGCCGGACCCTTGAAAGCCGGCGTGCCGGGCTTGACGTCGTGGGTGTCGTCGAACTCGATGATGCCGGGAATGCCGGTGTAGCTCGTCTTCTCCAGCTCCTTGATCACCGCGCTTGCGTCGGTGCTGCCGGCACGCTTGACGGCGTCGGCGTAGATGTACACCGCATCGTTCGCGCCGAACGCCGTGTAGACCGGCGAGCGGCCAGTGCGCTTCTTGAACTCGTCGAAGAAAGGAATCGTCTTCGGCGTCAGCGGCGCGCGCACCGCGAAGTTCACCGCCATCTCGCCGACCGACTTGCCGCCGATGCGGTCGCAGAAGTCGCCGTCCATGCTCTTGACGTCGATGCCGCCATAGGGCATCGGGAAGCGCGAGTCGTACCACTGCTTGGCGAAGATGTCGCTCGACGCGTGCGACAGCACGACGATCATGTACTGCGCGCCGGAGTCCTTGACCTTCGAGAACAGCGGCGAGAAGTCCGACGTCTGCGCGTCGAAGAATTCGGTCGCGCGAACGTCGGCGCCGGCCTCGGTGGCGCCCTTCTTCAGCAGCGGCACCAGGTCTTGCACCCACTTCGCGTTCTCGCCGACGATCGCGATCTTGGTGATGCCGAGCTCGCCCTTGACGAAGCGCGAGATGAACTCGGTGAGCTGGCGCGCCTGGTGCGCCGAGTTGAGCGGCCCGACGCGAAAGATGTACTTGTAGTTGTCGTAGTCGGTCTTGACCTTGGCGTTCGTCGCCGGCGACGCCGAGCCGACGTTCAGGTAGATCGTCTTGGCTTCCGAAATGTGCGGCAGTTGCGCCAGCGTCACGCCGCTGGTATAGCCGCCGACGAGCACGTCGACCTTGTCGTCGGCGGTGAGCTTCTTGATCGCGCTGATGCCCGTCTCGGGGTTCTCGGTCTCGTCGGCGACGACCATCTCGAGCTTGCGGCCGAGCACGCCGCCCTTGGCGTTGATGTCGTCGACGGCCATCTTCACCGCGTCCTGCGTGTCGCGCCCGACCTGCAACTGCATTGCCGTCGGCACGCCGATGCGGATCGGCTTGCCTTGAGCCAGCACCTGAGTGGGGCAGCACAGCGCGGCGCCAGCGCACGCGGCGCCGGCCAGGAATGCGGAGAGTTTCATGCGAGCTCCTCTCAAGCAAGCAAAGGGCCGCTCCCGAGGTTGCTTGACCCCCTCGGGGGGCGGGCTCGGCTTGCCGAGCCCAGGGGCGTTGAACAGGTCTTGGACCGAATGAGCGCGGCGGCTAGGTACGCGCCGCGCGCCAGACCTGAGAGTGGAGCGAATTCGCGCGCTCGGCGCTACGGGGGCAATCCCGCAATCTCGTGTCGGCGGCGCAACACAAGGCAAAGTCGCGACCGGGCCGGGGCTGCCGCCCAGGTGCGTGTGCTGGTCAGCCGCATGCTGCGCGAGTGCGGCTACCCGCCCGACAGGCAGGAGGAAGCGACGCAGACCGTCGCTGCGTAGGCGGCGTTGCTTTCGGCGGAGTGGGCTCAGGCATGATGCAGAGCGTCGTCTGGCTGACCTTCATGACGAGTTCCACGAGAAGCCGATGCCGATGCATTGTGTAGACGTGCCGGAGCTCTCGCCTGCAACAAGCCCTGTATGGCCGCGCGATGCGGAGTCACCCACCTCGCACCGCTGCACTTCTTCTACGACGGTGAGGATGCCCATGCAAAGATCGCTGCGCAACTTCCTGGCAGGGTTCGCGTGCCTCGCGGCTGCGCTCTCGTTCGCCGCGCCGCTGCGCATCGCCAGCGGGTTCGACCCGCAGACGATGGACCCGCACGCGCTGGCGTTGCTGTACCAGAGTCGCATCTACACCCAGGTCTACGACTCGCTCGTCAACCGCGACGAGCAGTTTCGGCTCGAGCCGTCGCTCGCGCTGTCGTGGCAGGCGCTCGGCCCGACCGCGTGGCGGTTCAAGCTGCGGCCGGGCGTGAGCTTTCACGACGGCACGCCTTTCACCGCGGACGACGCGGTGTTCTCGATCGAGCGCGCGCTCGGGCCGACTTCGCAGCGCGCGTTCCAGCTCAAGGGCGTGACGGGCGCGAAGAAGGTCGACGATCTGACCGTCGACGTCGTGCTCGCCACGCCCGATGCGGTGTTGCCCGACAAATTCGTCGGGCTGGCGATGATGAGCAAGACCTGGTGCCTGCAGCACGGCGTCGAGAAGACGCAGGACTTCAACGGCAAGCAGGAAACCTACGCCGTGCGCAACGCCAACGGCACCGGGCCGTTCCGCCTCGAACGCTATGAGCCCGACGTGCGCGCCGTGCTCAAGGCCTACCCCGGCTGGTGGGGCCGCTCGCTGCCGGGGGCCGACAAGCGCGACGGCAACGTGGACGAAGTGACGTTCGTCTCGATCCGGCAGGACGCGACGCGGCTGGCGGCGCTGGCGTCGGGCGAGATCGACCTCGTGCTCGACCCGCCGTTCCAGGATGTCGAGCGGCTCAAGACCGACAAGCAGTTGACGCTGCTTCAAGTCGCTGACCTCGGGCAGCAGTACTTCACGTTCGATCAATGGCACGACGAACTCGAGGGCAGCGACGTCAAGGGCCGCAACCCGTTCAAGGATCTTCGTGTCCGCCGCGCGGTGTACCACGCGATCAACATCGAGCTGATCGCACAGAAAGTGCTGCGCGGCCAGGCCACGCCGACCGGCGCCTTCGTGTCGCCGCGTGTCGACGGCAGCCTGCCCGAACTCGACCGGCGCCTGCCCTACGACCCGGCGAAGGCGAGGGCGCTGCTGGCCGAGGCGGGTTATCCGAACGGCTTTGCGGTCACGCTGGACTGCGTGAACATCGCCTACCGCGAAAACGTGTGCCAGGCGGCGACGGCGATGTTGTCGCAGGTAGGCCTGCGCACCACGTTGCGCTCTTCGGCGACCAACCAGTTCTTTCCGCGCCTGAGCCAGGGCACGTCCGCCTTCATCGAGTTCGGCTGGACTCCGACCACCGACGCCTGGGCGACGCTGAACGCGCTGTTCCACACGTGGAGCAAGGACGGCGGTGGCACCTTCAACGCCGGGCGCTACTCGAACCCGCAGCTCGACGCGCTGATCGACAACATCCGCACCGAGCCCGACCTGACGCGCAGGCGCGCGATGGTCGGCGTGGCGCTGCGCCTGATCGGCGACGACCTGCCCTACATCCCGCTCTACCGCCGCACGCTCACCTGGGCGATGGCGAAGAAGGTCTCTGCCGTGCAGTGGCCGAACGACGTGATCGAGCTGCGCTGGGTGAAGGTGAGGTAGGCGTTGCGAGACAATTGCCGGCCAGCCGTGCCGAAGCGCTGCACCGCACTGCCTTCAAGCCCAAGCTCAGACGCAAGCCCATGACCATCACCCGTTTCTCATTCCCCACGACCATCCACTTCGGCGCCGGCGCACGCAAGCTCGTCGCGCAGCACCTGCTGGAAGCGGGCTACAAACGTCCGCTGATCGTCACCGACAAGGCGCTCGCCGCGCTGCCGGTGCTGGCCGAGTTTCGCAACCATCTCGCGGGCCTCGACGTCGCGGTGTTCGACGGGGTATTCGGCAATCCGACGTGCAGCCAGGTGATGGCCGGCGCCGCGGCGTTCAAGGCACACCGCGCCGACAGCGTGATCGGTTTCGGCGGCGGCGCTGCGCTCGACGTCGCCAAGGTCGTCGGCGTGATGGCGGTGCACGAAGGCGACGTGCTCGAGTACGCGTGGGACCACCCGCAGGTGCGTCCCATCGTCAACGACTTGCCGTACTTTGTCGCGCTGCCGACGACCTCGGGCACCGGCTCGGAGGTCGGGCGCTCGAGCGTCGTGTCGGAGGACGACACGCACGTCAAGCGCGTCGTGTTCTCGCCGAAGCTCCTCGCCCGCGCGGTCTTCGCCGACCCCGAACTGACGCTTGCGCTTCCCCCCGCCATCACCGCGGCGACGGGCATCGACGCGCTGACGCACAACGTCGAGAGCTACCTGTCGCCGGCCTACCACCCGCTGTGCGACGGCATCGCGCTCGAAGGCACGCGCATCGCCGCGCGCTCGCTGGTGGCGGCCGTCGCCGAGCCGGGCAACCTGCAGGCACGCAGCGAGATGATGATGGCCTCGATGATGGGCGCGATCGCGTTCCAGAAGGATCTCGGCGCGGTGCACTCGTGCGCCCACGCGCTCGGCGCGGTGTGCGACCTGCACCACGGCCTCGCGAACGCACTGATGATCGACACCGTGCTCGCCTGGAACTTCGAGGCCGCGGCGGCGAAGTTCGACGAGCTGGCGCATGTGTGCGGGATCAAGGGCGGCGGCGCGGCGCTCGTTCCTTGGCTGGGCGATCTGAAGGCGCGCATCGGCATCACCGGCGGCCTCGCCCAGCGCGGCGTGACGACGGCGCAGCTGCCGCGGCTCGTGGAACTCGCGACCGCCGACATCTGTCACCAGACCAATCCCAGGCCGTGCACCGCGGCCGACTTCGATCGCCTGTTCAGGGCGGCGATGTGACAACACGAGTCCCGACCATGACTTCCGAACTGGTGACCCTCAGCCCCATCGACGGTAGCGAGCTGCTGCGCCGGCCGTATCGCAAAGCCGCCGAGATGAAGACCGCGCTCGATAGTGCCCGCACCGCGCAGGCGGCATGGCGGCAGGTTTCGATGGCCGAGCGCGCACGCCTGTTGAGCCGCGGCGTCGATGCCTTCGTCGCGATGAAGACGCAGATCGCCGAGGAGCTGACGCGCCAGATGGGTCGCCCGATCCGCTACGCGCCGGGCGAGGTGGGTGGCTTCGAGGCGCGCGCGCGGCACATGATCGCGATCGCCGACGCCGCGCTGCGCGATGTGGTGCCCGAGCCGATCGTAGGCTTCACGCGTTTCATCCGCCGCGAGCCGCTGGGGTTGGTGCTCGTCGTCGCGCCGTGGAACTACCCGTTGCTGACAGCGGTGAACGCGGTCGTGCCGGCGCTGATGGCGGGCAACGCGGTGATCCTCAAGCCGTCGGCGCAGACGCCGCTCGCGGGTGAGCGCATCGTAGCTGCGCTGACTGGCGCGGGCCTGCCCGAAGGGCTGCTGCAGTGCGTGCACACCGACCACGCGGGCACGCAGGCGCTGATCCGCGCGCCGCAGATCGACGGCGTGTGCTTCACCGGATCGGTCTCTGGCGGCGTTGCGGTGGAGCAGGCGGCGGCCGGGCGATTCATCCACGTCGGGCTCGAGCTCGGCGGCAACGACCCGGCCTACGTGCGCGCCGACGCGAAGATCGACGCCGCGGTCGAGACGCTGGTCGACGGCGCGTTCTTCAACTCGGGTCAGAGCTGCTGCGGCATCCAGCGCATCTACGTCCAGCGCCCGCTCTACGCCGAGTTCGTCGACAAGGCGGTCACGCTGACGCGGCAGTACGTGCTCGGCGACCCGCTCGACGCGAACGTGACGCTCGGCCCGGTGGTGCGCGCCTCGGCGGCCGACGCAGTGCGCGCGACGATCGCCGACGCCGTCGCCAAGGGTGCGCGCGCGCTGATCGACCGCCGCAAGTTCGCCCTCGACTGCGACGGCAGCGCCTACGTCGCGCCGCAGATCCTGATCGACGTGAACCACGGCATGAAGGTGATGAGCGACGAGTGCTTCGGGCCGGTGGTGGGCATCATGGCGGTCGACTCGGACGACGAGGCCATCGCGCTGATGAACAACAGCCCCTACGGCCTGACCGCGTGCGTGTTCACGCAAGACGAAGCGGCCGCCCTCGCGATTGGCGACCGGTTGCACACCGGGACCGTCTTCATGAATCGCTGCGACTACCTCGACCCGGCGCTGGCCTGGACGGGCGTGAAGGCAACCGGCCGCGGCGCGACCCTGTCGGCGGTGGGTTACGAGCATCTGACGCGGCCGAAGTCGTTCCACCTGAAGGCGCTCTGAGCTTGGCGACCTGGCACCGGCGCCAGGCTCCTGCGTGCGCGCGGATCAGCCGTCCGTGAAGAAGTCCCGCTCGCCCTGAGGTATCGAACGGTGACCCTCGTCGTCTTCGACCTCGACCACACGCTGCTCAGCGGCGACAGTGACGTGCTGTGGTGCGAATTCCTGCTTGCGCGAGGGCTGCTCGATCGAGCGACGTTCGGCGAACGCAACTCGCAGGTCGAGCAGGGCTATCGCGACGGCAGTGTCACGGTGCAGGCGTTCAGCGAGTTCTACCTGTCGACGCTGGCCGGCCGATCGCGCGGCGAGTGGCGCTCGCTGCGCGACGCGTTCATGAGCGAGTGCATCGTGCCCCGAATTCCCGCGTCGGCGCGCGCTCTGGTCCAATCGCACCGCGAGGCGGGCGAACTGCTCGTGATGAGCACCGCAACGAACCGCTACCTAAGCGAGTTGACGGCGATCGAACTTGGCTTCGAACACCTGATCGCGACCGAGCCCGAAGAGGCCGATGGTGTCTTTACCGGCCGTTCGCGCAGCGTTCTGAACATGCGCGAAGGCAAACTGCTGCGCATGCGCGAATGGCTCGCAGCGATGAAATTGCCGAGCGAAATGCTGTCGGAGGCCACCTTCTACAGCGATTCGATCAACGACCTGCCGCTGCTGCAGGCGATAGGCCGCCCCGTGGCCGTCGACCCCGATGCGAAGCTGTTCGCCCACGCGCAGGCGAAGGGCTGGGCGGTGCTGCGGCTCGCGCGCTGAGATGCGGCCCGCGAGGCTGAGCGGTCAATCCCGCAGCAGGTCGGCCGGCAAGGCCCGCCGTACCACGTCGCGCAGCGCGAAGCTCGACTGGATGCGCGCCACGTGCGGCAGGCGCGAGAGCTGCGTCTTGTGCACGCGCTCGAAGTCGACCAGGTCGCGCACGAGCAGGATGAGCAGGTAGTCGTCGCTGCCCGACATCAACAGGCAGCGCAGCACGCTGTCGCACTGGTCCACGGCCTGCTCGAACTCGCTCAGGTCGGCTTCGCTCTGGCCCTTGAGCGTGACCTGCACGATGACGGTGGTGTTGAAGCCGAACGCGGCGGGGTCGATGTCGGCGCTGTAGCCGCGAATCACGCCAGCTTCCTCGAGCGCGCGCTGGCGGCGCGCGACGGCGCTGGCCGAAAGGGGCACTGCCTGTGCCAGTTCGACATTCGAGGCGCGGCCGCGCTGGCTGAGTTCGAGCAGCAGGCGGCGGTCGGCGCGGTCGATTCCGGGTTTTTGCATGAATCTGGCGCAGTGAGCTCTGTTGACACTCGATTCTCGCGCAGGATGGCGTCTTCGCACGCCGCAAACGCCAGCAAATCGCTCTCCATCGTCAGTAAACTGGCGGGCACATTAACATCCGCCTCAGGAGACCCATCATGCGTGTCGGCGTACCGAAGGAAATCAAGGTTCAGGAACATCGCGTCGGCCTGACGCCGATGGCGGTGCGCGAATACGCCGCCGCCGGGCACGAGGTTCTGGTGCAGACCGGTGCAGGTGCCGGCATCGGTGCCGACGACGCGGCGTACGTCGCTGCCGGTGCCCGCATCGTCGCCACGGCCGCCGAGGTGTTCGCCAAGGCCGACATGATCGTCAAGGTCAAGGAGCCGCAGCAGGTCGAATGGAAGATGCTGCGCGAAGGGCAGATTCTCTTTACCTACCTGCACCTCGCGCCGGACCCGGAGCAGGCCCGCGGCCTGCTGGCGTCGGGCTGCGTTGCCGTCGCTTATGAAACCGTGACCGACGAGCGCGGCGGGCTGCCGCTGCTGGCGCCGATGAGCGAAGTGGCCGGGCGCCTGGCGATCGAGGCCGCGGCGTTCTCGCTGAGAAAGCCCGCAGGCGGCAAGGGTCTGCTGCTCGGCGGCGTGCCGGGCGTGCAGCCGGCGCGCGTGGTCGTCGTCGGCGGCGGCGTCGTCGGCACCCATGCGGCGCGGATGGCCGTCGGGCTCGGCGCCGAGGTGACGATCATCGACCGTTCGCTGCCGCGGCTGCGCCAGCTCGACGAGTTGTTCCAGGGCCGGGTGCGCACGCGCTTCTCGAGCTTTGCCAACATCGAGGAAGAAGTTCTCGTCGCCGACGTCGTTGTCGGTGCGGTGCTGATCCCCGGCGCGAGTGCACCGAAGGTCGTCACGCGCGCGATGCTCAAGCGAATGCTTGCGCGCAGCGTGCTGGTCGACGTCTCGATCGACCAGGGCGGCTGCTTCGAGACTTCGCACGCGACGACGCACGACGCGCCGACCTACGAGGTCGACGGCATCATCCATTACTGCGTCGCCAACATGCCCGGCGCGGTGCCGGCGACGTCCAGCCACGCGTTGAACCACGCGACGCTGCCGTTCGGTCTCGCGCTCGCGAACCGCGGCGAGCGCGCGCTGGTCGAAGACGTGCACCTGCGCCAGGGGCTGAACATTCACCGCGGCAAGGTGACCTGCGCGCCGGTGGCGCAGGCGCTCGGCCTGCCGATGGTCAGCGCCGAGGCCGCGCTGGGCCTGTAGGCGGGCTCGCCGGCGGCGCGCTGGAGGCGTCGCGGCTGCCGGCTCAGCGTGCGCCCAGCCCCATGCGGTGGCTCTCGCCGAAGACCGGGCTGGTCTGCGTGCCCGACGCCGCGACGGCGCGACTGCGCCCCTGCCGCTTGGCTTCGTAGAGCGCCTGATCGGCGCGCTGCAGTGCATCGGCGACTTTCTCGCCCGCCTGCACATTCACGACGCCGAAGCTCAAGCTCAGGCGCATGCCCTTGCGCGCGTCCTGAGCCGCGTCCAGGCGCAGCGCGACGCGCCGGGACACCGCCATCGCTTCTTCGACGGTCGTTTCGGGCAACAGCAGTGCGAACTCGTCGCCACCAAGGCGCCCGGCCAGGTCGCGACCGCGCAGCGTCTCGCGAGCGCAGCGGGCGACTTCGCGCAGTGCCTCGTCACCCTCGGCATGACCAAGCTGATCGTTGATCAGCTTGAAGTGGTCGAGGTCGAACATCACGACCGCTGCCTTGCCCGGTGCGCTCAGCGCGAGGGTCTTGGTCGCGAGTTCGTAGAAGTGCCTTCGGTTGGGGACTTCGGTCAGCATGTCGGTGTCTGCCAGGAAGCGCAGCTGTCGCTGGGACTCCTGCAGCCGGCGCCCGGTACGCTCGTAGGTCAGCAACATCGCCATGTAGACCACGACCGGCGCGAGCATCAGGGTCACCATGCCACCGGCGAGCGTCACGTCGTCGCCCGCGAGCCAGGGCACGTCGACGCGATGGGCCTGCACGACGCGGAGCAGTTGCACCGCGGCAGCCGCGCACTGGACGACAACGAGCGCGGTCAGTGCCGGGCTGCGCTGGAAGCGGCGCAGATTCTGCGCCAGCCACGCGCTGTAGACGTACAGCACGCAGGCGCCGATGCCAAACGCCTCCACCCGTGCGTGCACGCCGCCACCGGCCGCCCAGGTGGCCAGCCAGAGCAGGTAAGCGGCGCCGAGCAAGAGGCCGTCTGCCAGCGCCGGAACGCGCAGCGCATGACGCGGGAAGAAGCGGCGCACGCCGGCGAGCATCGTGATCGGCCACTGCAGCAGCAGCAGATTCGACAGCGGCAGCAGTGCGGGATGCAACTCGCGCACGAGTTGCAGCCCCAGTCCCGCCGTTCCCATCCACTGGGCGGCGGTCCACCACCAGAAGCCGCGGTAGACGCGCTGGTTGCGCCCGAACAGCGTCATCAGCGCAGCCGACATCGCCATCATCGCGACGGCGACGTAGAGCAGTGTCGGCAGATGCAGCGTCATGCCGGAAACCCCCGATTGCCTCATTGTGAGGCACGCGTTGCCCGGACGCTACCGATTTGCGCTAGCGTTGAAACAATCGGTGACGGCAGCGTCTGGCTTATCCTCGACCGTCATGAACCTGCTGCTCAATTCGTTCTGGCGCGCGGCGGCCTACTGCCTGCACCCGCGGGTGATCGCGCTTTCCGTGTTGCCGCTGGTGCTGATGGTCGCCGCAGCGCTGGGACTCGGTTACTTCTTCTGGGACGCTGCGCTCGACGCCGTGCGCGACGCTTTCGCGTCATCGGCGCTGGCGACGACGCTGATCGGATGGCTGGACAGCGTCGGCTTGTCGGGCCTGAAGGGCGCGATCGCCCCGCTGGTGGTTGTGTTCCTCGCGACACCGTTGATTGTCGTCGTCGCGCTGCTGGTCGTGGTAGCGATGATGTCGCCGTCCGTGCTGGGCCTGGTCGCGGAGCGGCGTTTTCCGTCGCTGCAGAAGAAGCGCGGCGGCTCGCTCGTCGGCTCGCTGCTGGGTTCGCTCTGGGCGACCCTCGCCGCACTGCTGCTGATGATCGTGTCGATCCCGCTGTGGCTGGTGCCACCTCTGGTGCTGGTGCTGCCGCCTCTGATCTGGGGCTGGCTGACCTACAGGGTGATGAGTTACGACATGCTGGCCGAACACGCCAGCGCCGACGAACGTCGTGCGCTGCTGCAGCGGCACCGGGCCGCGCTGCTCGGGATCGGCGTGATCACGGGTTACCTCGGCGCCATGCCTAGCCTGCTCTGGGCGTCGGGCGTGCTGTTCCTGGCGATGGCGCCGGTGCTGGTGCCGGTCGCGATTTGGATCTACACCCTGGTGTTCGCGTTCTCGGCCCTATGGTTCGCCCACTACCTGCTGGCGGCGCTTGTCGCGTTGCGTGCCGAGCAATCGGCACTCGCGCCCGCAGCGTCACCGCCAGCGCCGGCGGCGGCGGATGGCCTCCCCATCCCGAGGCTCTGACCGATGCCCGTCGGAATCGAAGTGGCTTCGCTTAACGTCGGCGATGCTTCGCCGTCTGCAGAACTGTTCTTCGCTGGCTGCACATGAACTTCGGGCTGATCATCATCGGGGACGAGATCCTCTCGGGCAAGCGCCAGGACAAGCACCTGCCGAAGGTGATCGAGCTATTGGGAGCGCGCGGCCTGGCTCTGGCCTGGGCCCGCTACGTCGGTGACGAGCGCGTGCGCATCACTGCCGATCTCGCCTACGCATTCGCCAGTGGTGACGTCGTGTTTGCCTGTGGCGGAATCGGCGCGACGCCCGACGACCACACGCGCCAGTGCGCGGCGGCCGCGCTTGGCGTGCCGCTGTTGCTGCACCCAGAGGCGCGCGAACTCATCCTGCAGCGGGTACGCACGATGGCTGCCGAGCAGGGGCTCTCGGTCGACCCGGAGCACCCCGACACGCTGCGCCGGCTCGAGATGGGCAAGTTCCCGCTGGGCGCGCAAATCATTGCCAACCCGTACAACAAGATCCCCGGCTTCTCGGTCGGTGACGTGCACTTCGTTCCGGGATTCCCGGTGATGGCGCATCCGATGATCGAGTCGCTGCTCGACGGGCGCTATGCCCACCTGCAAGGGTCGCATGCGAAAGCCGAACGTTCGGTGATCGTGTTCGGGACGATGGAAGCAACGCTGACGCCGTTGATGGTCGAACTCGAAGCGCGCTTCGCCGGGATCAAGGTGTTCAGCCTGCCGAGCGTCGATCATCCGCAGTGGGGCCGCCATATCGAGCTTGGCATCAAGGGCGACGCCGCGCAGGTCGAGCAGGCCTATCCGCTGCTGCTCTCAGGGCTGCACGCCAACGGTGCCACGCTCGGCCCCGAGTTGGTGCGATAACGCGCGTTCTAAATTTGCATCGGGGCGGCAAAGCACTGTGATGGTGCAAGTCGCCGCGCCTGAGTCGATGGCGTGCCTCTGACTTCGATGCCCGGCGCTGGGCATGGTTTCTGCTAGATTGCTGTGCGCACTTTGGCGCCCTGCGGCCCGGCGATAATGCCCCGCTCAGCGCGAATCCCCCCAACCCCAAGACATCCGCTAGGAGATCATTGATGGCCAAGAGCGTCGCCGACGTGATGAAGATGGTGAAGGAGAGCGAAGTCAAGTTCATCGACTTTCGCTTCACCGACACCCGCGGCAAGGAGCAGCACGTGTCCGTGCCGCTGTCCGCATTCAATGAAGACAAGTTCACCGCGGGTCACGCCTTCGACGGTTCGTCGATCGCCGGTTGGAAGGGCATCGAAGCGTCTGACATGCTGCTGATGCCGGATCCGAACACCGCCAACATCGACCCGTTTTTCGAAGAACCGACGCTGATCCTGACCTGCGACGTGATCGAGCCCGGAGACGGCAAGCCCTACGAACGCGATCCGCGGTCGCTCGCCAAGCGGGCCGAGGCCTATATGAAGGCTTCCGGCCTGGGCGACGCGGCGTACTTCGGCCCCGAGCCCGAGTTCTTTGTCTTCGACAGCGTCCGCTGGGGCGCCGACATGTCGGGTTCGTTCGTCAAGATCGAGTCCGAGGAAGCGGCGTGGAACAGCAGCAAGGAGTACGAGCACGGCAACTCGGGCTATCGCCCAGGCGTAAAGGGCGGCTACTTCCCGGTGCCACCGGTTGATAGCTTCCAGGACATGCGATCGGAGATGTGCCTGATCCTCGAGCAGCTCGGCATTCCGGTCGAGGTGCACCATCACGAAGTCGGCACCGCGGGCCAGATGGAGCTCGGTACCAAGTTCAGCACCTTGGTGCAGCGCGCCGACTGGCTGCAACTTCAGAAGTACGTCGTGGCCAACGTCGCGCACGCCTACGGCAAGACGGCGACTTTCATGCCCAAACCCATCGTCGGCGACAACGGCTCGGGCATGCACGTGCACCAGTCGGTCTGGAAGGACGGCAAGAACCTGTTCGCCGGCGACGGCTATTCGGGGCTGTCGGAGTTCGCGCTCTACTACGTCGGCGGGATCATCAAGCACGCCAGAGCGCTCAACGCCATCACCAACCCGGGTACCAACAGCTACAAGCGGCTCGTCCCCGGCTTCGAGGCGCCGGTCAAGCTCGCCTATTCGGCGAAGAACCGCTCGGCGTCGGTGCGCATCCCCTACGTGGCCAACCCCAAGGGCCGCCGCATCGAGGTGCGCTTCCCGGACCCGACCGCGAACCCGTATTTGGCGTTCAGCGCGCTGCTGATGGCGGGCCTGGACGGCGTGGAGAACAAGATCCATCCGGGCGAGGCCGCGAGCAAGGACCTATACCACCTGCCGCCGGAAGAGGACGCGAAGATTCCGACCGTCTGCCACAGCCTGGACCAGGCACTCGAATACCTGGACCGCGAGCGTGCGTTCCTGACCAAGGGCGGCGTCTTCACCGACACCTACATCGACGCCTACATCGAGCTCAAGATGCAGGAGGTGACGCGTTTTCGCATGACCACGCACCCGATCGAGTTCGACATGTACTACAGCCTGTAACCCGTTGGGCGGGGCTGCGACGGGGCGGCGCGAGCCGCCCCGTCGCTTTTGGGCGTGGCGCGCCACGAAGACGCAGCGGAAGGCACCGCTTTTCGCGGCCAAGCGACACTTTCGGATGCGCCACAATGCGGCCATGACTCTCTGCCGTCCGACGCTGCTGCTGGCTGTCTGCACTCTTGCGTGGGGTGCACAGGCGCAGTCTGCCGACAAGCCGGTCTACCGCTGCCCTGGCAGTCCGGTGCTCTACACGGATGCCATAACCGCTCAGGAAGCCAAGGAAAAGGGATGTCGCATGCTCGAAGGCAGCCCGATCACCGTGATCCAGGGCCCCAAGCCGCGCGCCGCCGCGCCGGCCCCCGGCCCGCGGCCGACCGAAGGCAAGGTCGACCCGTCGGACCAGCGTTCACGCGACAGCGAAGCAAGGCGCATTCTCGACGCCGAACTCAGGAAGGACGAAGCGCAGCTCGCGGCGATGCAGCAGGAATACAACAACGGCCAGCCGGAGCGCCAGGGCGACGAGCGCAACTACCAGAAGTACCTCGATCGGGTGGCCGATATGAAGGCCGCCATCGCGCGCAAGGAGAGCGACGTCGCCGCCCTCAGGCGCGAGCTCGCCAAGCTGCCGCAGTGAGCGCGGGGGTCTGCAGCCAGTCGCGCGAGTTCTCCCGGATCGACGGATGGGCGCGCCACTGACCGGGGCCGCGCAAGCCGAGGCGCCGCAGTTCGCCGCGCTCGATCATCTGGCGACGATGGTGGCGGTGGTGCAGGCCGACGGGCGCTGCCTGTTCGCCAACGCAGCCTTCGAGAGCGCGGTCAACGTGCCCCGCCGCAGCGTTCTGCGCGGTTCACTGTTCGACTGGTTCGTCGATGCCGCAGCGGTGCGCGATACCGTCGCCGCGGTGACGCGCAACGACTTCTCGACCAGCCGCTTCGAAGGCCTGCTACGTCGCGTCGGGACCAGCGAGGCGCTGCCGGTGCAAGTTATCGTCAACCAGATGGACCGCGGTGCAGCGGTCATTGTCGAGATGCTCGAGGTCGAGCAGCAGACGCGCCAGGACCGCGAGGAACGCGCGCAAGGCCAGGTTCAGGCCAACAAGGAGCTGATCCGCAATCTGGCGCACGAGATCAAGAATCCGCTTGGCGGCATCCGCGGCGCGGCGCAGCTGCTCGAGATGGAGGGCCAGAGCAAGGTCCTCACGGAGTACACCCAGGTCATCATTCAAGAGGCCGACCGGCTGCAGGCGCTGGTGGACCGGCTGCTTGCGCCGCACCGCGGGCCGCAGGTCGTGAGCGACGTCAACATTCACGAGGTGTGCGAGCGCGTGCGTTCGCTGATCCTCGCCGAGTACCCGCGCGGGTTGCTGGTACTGCGCGACTACGACGCCTCAATTCCGGAATTTCGCGGCGACCGTGAACAGCTGATCCAGGCCGTGCTCAACGTCGTGCAGAACGCTGCGCAGGCGCTCGCTGAACGCATCGCTGCAGGTGACGCCGTCGTGACGTTGCGCACCCGGGTCGCGCGCCAGGTCACGATAGGCAAGCAGCGCTGGAGACTGGCATTGGAATTGCATATCCAGGACAACGGACCGGGCGTTCCTCAGGGCATCCGCGACCGCATTTTCTATCCGCTGGTGTCGGGGCGAGAGGGAGGGTCGGGACTGGGGCTGACGCTGGCCCAGACCTTCGTACAGCAGCACCAGGGGACGGTCGAGTTCGAGAGCGAACCAGGCAAGACCGTGTTCAAGATCGTGATCCCGTTGCCTTGATCGCACGGCAGGGGCGAAGAACCGCAGGCTGAGAATGAAACCGATCTGGATCGTTGACGACGACCACTCCATCCGCTTCGTGCTCGAGAAGGCGCTCGCGCGCGAGGGTCTGGCGGTGCGCAGCTTCACGAACGCGCGCGACGTGCTGGCCGCGCTCGACGAAGCGACGCCTCAGGTGCTGGTGTCCGACATCCGCATGCCCGGCGGCTCCGGTATCGATCTGCTGGCCAAGGTCAAGCAGCGCCTGCCGGGCCTGCCGGTGATCATCATGACGGCGTACTCCGACCTCGACAGTGCGGTGTCTTCGTTCCAGGGTGGCGCATTCGACTATCTGCCCAAACCTTTCGACGTGACCAAGGCGGTCGAGCTGATCCGTCGCGCGCTCGAAGAGAGCCTGCGTGAGGAAGTGGCCGACGTGTCGCAGGCGCAGATGCCCGAGATGCTCGGCCAAGCGCCGGCGATGCAGGACGTGTTCCGCGCCATCGGCCGTCTGAGCCAGAGCATCGTCACGGTGCTGATCACCGGCGAGAGCGGATCCGGCAAGGAACTCGTCGCGCACGCGCTGCACAAGCACAGCCCGCGCGCCGGCGGCCCGTTCGTCGCGATCAACACGGCGGCGATCCCGAAGGACCTGCTCGAGAGTGAGCTCTTCGGCCACGAACGCGGCGCCTTCACCGGCGCGCAGACGACGCGCCGCGGCCGCTTCGAGCAGGCCGACGGCGGCACGCTGTTCCTCGACGAGATCGGCGACATGCCGTTCGAGTTGCAGACGCGCCTGCTGCGCGTTCTCTCTGACGGCCAGTTCTACCGCGTCGGCGGGCACCAGCCGCTCAAGGCCAACGTGCGCGTGATCGCCGCGACGCACCAGAACCTCGAGGAACGCGTCCGCCAGGGCTCGTTCCGCGAGGACCTATACCACCGCCTGAACGTGATCCGACTGCGCCTGCCGGCTCTGCGCGAGCGGTGCGAGGACATCCCGACGCTGACGCGCTTCTTCCTCGCCAAGAGCGCGCGCGAACTCGGCGTCGAGGCCAAGCGGATCACCGAACCGGCGCTCGCGCGACTGATGGCGTTCGACTTTCCAGGCAACGTGCGCCAGCTCGAGAATCTGTGCCATTGGCTCACGGTGATGGCGCCGGCGCAGGTGATCGAACCGAAAGACCTGCCGCCCGAACTGTCGGCGAGCAAGGTCCAGCCGGCATCGCCGCGCGCCGACGAAGCCAAGGACGCGCCGACCGTGGCGCCGCCAATGCCGCGCGCTGCCGATGCGCCGCCGCCGCTACCGGTCGCTCCCGGCACCGGCGCAGACGGCTGGCTCGCAGACCTTCAGCATGAGGCGCGCCGCCGGCTCGACGCGGGCCGACGCGTTTTCGATAGCCTCGCAAGTGTCCGCCCGGCGCTGGAGGTGGCCCGCATGTCTGCCCGCGTGGGCGTCGTCACCTTCCCCGGCTCACTCGACGACCGGGATGCCCAGCGGGCGATCCGACTGGCCGGTGGCACGCCGGTCGCGCTGTGGCACGGCGACGCGGACCTGGGCGACGTGCAGGCGGTCGTCCTGCCCGGGGGCTTCTCCTACGGCGACTACCTGCGCTGCGGCGCCATCGCCCGGTTCTCTCCGGTGATGGGCGCGGTGATCGATGCGGCCGCCGGTGGGCTACCGGTGCTCGGCA
>Ga0209048_10001792_pt1 | contig 21697 bp, 19 predicted proteins | sample FrelakmetCRP12CR_FD_187146 | JGI IMG/M metagenome (GOLD analysis project Ga0209048, IMG submission 187146) | Freshwater lake sediment microbial communities from the University of Notre Dame, USA, for methane emissions studies - CRP12 CR (SPAdes)... | ecosystem: Environmental > Aquatic >... | reverse complement strand
CCCAACCCCGATAAGATATTCATTGGCAGGGTTCAATTGGGACATTCAAGGAAATTTCAGAGATTTGGAGATCATTCCTTATCCCAACCCGGGTCGCCAAAGCGGCGGGGCGGAGCCCCGGGAGCGTGGAGAAATTTTGGAATTACCAATCTGCAAGATAGATTTGAAAGGTTTCTATAGAGCCTTTTTTTTAAATTTTAAACATTCTGATAACGGGTGTAATTGTTACGGATTTTAAGAATGGATAATTATTTAGCCTTCCCAGAATTTTTTCACAGATCTCCTGCCATACCTGCTGTCCAGGAAGAGACCTGAACTGCCCTTTCATTCCTGGATATATTTCCCGTATATTACTGGATATTATTTATTCAGGCTGATATCAGGGTCTAATAGTTCCAAAAGAAGAAAACGATTCAGATTATAGTATTTCACAGGGAGATCCTACCGGCATAAGCCATTTTTAGACAAATACAAAAACAAAGACTTACAAAACAAGAAGACAGTTAATCACTGAAACGGGAGAAGCGGGGAATGGAGGAGAACAATACAATATGGATAGAAAAATACCGTCCGTTACGGCTTCGGGATATCGTGGGCCAGGACGAGATCATCGAGCGGCTTACATCGTATGTCGGGAACGGAAACCTCCCTCATCTCCTGTTCACCGGAAGTGCCGGCGTTGGTAAAACAACTGCCGCAGTATCCCTTGCGCGGGAGTTCTTTGGTGAGTCGTGGCACATGAATTTCAGAGAACTCAATGCATCTGATGAACGCGGGATAGATGTGGTCCGGAACCAGATCAAGCAGTTTGCCCGGACATCCCCGCTCGGCGGGGCCACCTTTAAGATCCTCTTCCTTGACGAGGCTGATGCTCTGACAACCGATGCGCAGGCGGCACTCCGGCGTACGATGGAGAGTTATGCACAGACGTGCCGTTTCATTCTATCGTGTAATTATTCCTCCAAAATCATAGACCCAATCCAGAGCAGGTGCGCAATTTATCGTTTTAAACCCCTCTCAAAAGCGGCAATAGCAGAAGAGATCCAGAAAATCGCCCAAAATGAAGAGGTCATGGTAAGCGGGGATGCCATCGATGCGATTGTCTACGTTGCACAGGGGGACATGAGAAAGGCAATTAACGCCCTCCAGGGTGCCGCAATTATCAGCCCGTCGGTCACCGGTCAGATGGTGTATGCAATAACTGCAACCGCCCGTCCAGACGAGATTGACCGGCTCCTGGACCTGTCACTTGCAGGTGATTTTGAGGCTGCCGAGAATGCGCTTTCACAACTTCTTCATGAACGGGGCATTGCACCCAACGAACTCCTGAACCAGTGCTACCGGACACTTCTCCGCCGGCCGATAGACCAGAGACTGAAGGTAACATTGATTGATTACATTGGTGAAACCGATTTCCGGCTCTCTGAAGGGGCTGACAGCGATATCCAGATGGAAGCACTGATCGCGAAATTTGTGATGGCAGCCACACAAAAACATGGGTAAGGAAGAGGTCATGACTGGGAATAATGGGGGATTTTGTGGAAATGACATCATTTCAGCCGGCCTTCCACAAGGAGAACTGATAAATATCCCTGTTGGTAAAAAGACCAGTACGAGCAGCAAGCTGGACCGACTTCCCCCGTTTAAGCCATCCGGAAATTGTACCCTGCTATCATTGGTTGTTAGAGGGGTGACCCATGGAGGAACTTGAGGCAGAGATTACCAGCCGGGACGCAGAATGGTCAAGGTTCTTAAAAAACAGGTATAAAAAGCAACTTGCTGAATTAACCCGCGAGTACCCGTACCGCCGTTCCCTCCAGATTGATTACCGGGAGGTGGAAAGTTTTGGAAAAACCGGGATCCGGCTTGCGGATGAACTGCTTGACAACCCGGGAAAAGTCCTCGCCGATGTAAAAGATGCGATTAAAAACCACCAGTTGATCAAGACAAAAGACGGGCGCGTTGCCGAACATATCAATATCAGGTTCGTTAACCTTCCTAAAAAAACCGGGATACGGCATATCCGTTCAGATGACATCAATAAATTCATCACGGTCGAAGGGATCCTCCGTAAAATAACGGAGGTCAGGCCGAGGATCGTCAATGCAGTTTTCCGCTGTCCCGGTGGCCATATCACGGAGAAAAAGCAGGGCTACGGTCAGTTCATCGAGCCGGACGGTTGTGCAACAGACGGCTGTACGTTCAAGAAACTCGAGCTTATACCCAAGCGATCGTGGTTTGTTGACTCCCAGAAGATCAGGATACAGGAACAACCTGAAGGGCTCCGCGGCGGCGAACAACCGCAGACTCTCGATTTGGACGTTACTGACGACCTTACTGGAATGGTCGCACCCGGGGACCGCGTGGTGATGAACGGGATCCTCCGGTCGATGCAGCGCATCACGCACGGGAGCAAGCACACAATTTTTGATATCTACCTCGAATGCAACTCGATAGAAGTCGCGGAGAAGGAATTTGAAGAAGTTGAGATCGACGAGAAGGCTGAAGAGGAGATTATAGCTATCAGTAAAGACCCACAGGTCTACCGGAATATCGTCAACTCGATCGCCCCGACCATTTACGGGAACGATGATGTAAAGGAGGCAATAGCACTCCAGCTTTTTGGTGGCATTATGAAGGAGATGCCTGACGGGAGCCACCTGCGGGGTGATATACACGTCCTTCTCATCGGTGACCCGGGTATCGCAAAGAGCCAGCTCCTGCGGTATGTCATCAAGCTATCACCACGGGGCATCTATACAAGTGGTCAGTCCTCTACGTCTGCTGGTCTTACCGCAACCGCTGTCAAGGACGAATTTGGCGACGGAAGGTGGACACTCGAGGCAGGTGCCCTCGTGCTTGCCGATATGGGTGTCGCAGCAGTCGACGAGATGGACAAGATGCAGAAGGAGGACAGGAGTGCCCTCCACGAGGCAATGGAACAACAGACTATCAGTGTTGCGAAGGCCGGGATCACGGCGACGCTCAAGTCAAGGTGTGCCCTTCTTGGTGCAGCAAACCCGAAATACGGAAGATTTGATGATTTTGCCCCCATATCAGACCAGATAAACATGCCCGCCTCGCTGCTTTCACGTTTTGACCTGATTTTTGTCATGACCGATAAGCCGGACAAAAAAAGGGACAATGCCATAGCAAACCATATCCTTAAGGCACACAGCATCGGGGAACTCATCCAGCAGCACCGGAAAAACCCAATCGAAGGGGTGGACGATGACTATATCACCGAGCAGTTGAAACCTGTGACCCCTGCAATTGATCCGACGTTATTTCGGAAATATGTCGCCTATGCAAAGAGGACCTGCTATCCGATCCTTTCCGAGGAAGCAAAAACCGCTCTGATCGCGTATTACATGAACCTGCGTGATATCGCTGATTCAAGTAAACCGGTACCGGTCACGGCGAGGCAGCTCGAGGCACTCGTCCGTCTTGCAGAGGCCAGCGCACGTGTCCGTCTCTCGCCGAAGATAGAACAGGCCGATGCAGAACGGGTTATCAAGATTGTTGATGCCTGCCTCCGGCAGGTGGCATACGATGCCAAGAGCGGTAGTTACGATATCGACAAGATGATGACCGGTTTCTCAAAAGGAAAGCGGGACCTGATACGGATGATCAAGGAAGCGATTAAGAGTCTCGCTGATGATAATGGCCGGGCCTCACGCGAGCACGTGATTGACAACCTCGTCCAGAAGGGGATCAACCGTGATGATGCACAGAGGCAGCTCGAGATGCTCCTTACTTCAGGCGAAGCAATGGAGCCGAAGTCCGGAATTATCAAATTAATCTGACAGCGGTAAGACATGGGGGATGAAACACCAGCAAATCTGGAGGAAGCAATCATGACAACAGACCGTGAACTTGCAATATTCGAAGCTGCGATTAAACTCGGTGCACTGTACCACCAGTGGGTGGGAACGCCCGTTTCGCGTGCGTCAGCCGAATTACTCGAAAAAGCAATCGAAAAAAGTGTCATACTACAGCCGTATGTCGAAGAGATCTCAGTAGGGCTCGACCGGTCACTGATGACACCGAATATGCACGGGTACAGCGAGGTTGCAGGCCTGATGTTTCATGTTGAAATTGTCACAAGGGTGAGGTTTTCCTATTGCCGCGCGAGGCTCAGTCCGAAGGACGATTACCCTTACATGGAGATTGTCGAGTGCAATGAAGCCGGAAAAAACACCCCTGACTGACGACCATATCCATATTGACCCGGTCAACGGGAGGGGTATTGAAGCTGCAAAGGACTTCATGAGGGCCGGGGGCACCCACATGTTTCTCGTCTCGAAACCATCCTTTTCTCTCGGTGTTCACCCGAAGCGGGGATCCGATTTCTGCACGGTTTTTGATGAAACACTCCGTATTGCTGATAAAATACGGGAAACAGGCCTTGTAGTTTATCCGGTGCTCGGGGTTCACCCGGCGGAAATTACCCGGCTTTCCGAAAGGATGACTCATGAAGAGGCTTCGATCATTATGATGGAAGGACTGGACTTTGCGGCACGGTATGTCACTGAAGGGACTGCTGTGGCCCTTAAAAGCGGAAGGCCTCATTACGAAGTCACCCCCGAAGTGTTAACGTTATCAAATGTTGTCCTCTTCCATGCATTCACACTCGGGAGGGACTGCAGGTGCGCGGTGCAGGTACATGCGGAGACAGGACCGTGTGATGATATGATTGCAATGGCCGTATCTGCAGGGATGGACCCGGCCAGGGTGGTAAAACATTACGCGTCCCCTGAAACACCACTAATCCCATCCCTGATGGCAAAACATGAGGCAATCCCTGCTCTTTGCAGGGAGGGGCGGATGTTTACCATGGAGAGCGACTACATGGATGAAAACAGCAGGCCTGGCGCGGTAATCGGGCCAAAGTCAGTGCCGAGGTTTACAAACCGTCTCCTGTCAGAGGGACGTATTACCGGAGAGGATATACACCGGATCCATACTGATACACCCTCTCGGGTGTATGGTGTGGAGATCGTTCTCTGAACTGCTACAGATAATATTTTTAATACACGCCTCCGCCCATATCTGATCAATGTATTTAAAAGTTCATCGGGCACCGGATGGTTCAACCGTGATTGCGGTCTGTGACCGTAAGCTGCTCGACCGTAAACTCAGGCAGGGAGACCTGGAACTCCATGTCAATGAATATTTCTATGGTAACACGCCAGCAGACGAAGGTGATGTAACCCGGGCAATCCAGGACGGGGACCATATCAACCTTGTTGGCGAACAGGCAGTGGGAATCGCAATCAGCCTTGGACTACTCGAGCGTTCAGGGTGCCTCGTGATTGAAGGTGTCCCCCACGCCCAGATAATCAGGGTATAACATGAGTATACAGGAATGTATCTGCCCCAGGTGCGGTGGACCGGTTGAAGGGGAAGGACTATGCGGTCGTTGCAGGGGCTCTTCCACTACCTGGGTCACCTTTGATCCAAGGGTAACAAGCGTCCACTGCCCCACATGTAACTCCCAGAAGAATGGAAGTACCTGGACAGACACCGAGCGGGGCAGGGATGAAATCGGGCCTGAAATTGTCCGGGCTGCGGTCCATTTTCATCCAGACATCAGGTCATCTTCCATCAGTATGGTAATCCATGACAGGACCCTGAACAGGTCATATGCCGAAGTCGCTGTTACCGGTGTACTGTACGATCAGGAGGTTCATGCAAACGCTGTCATTGAGATCGTCTGGCAGAAGGAGCAGTGTAACCGTTGCAACCGGATTAGCGGGAGTTATTATGAAGGGCTTGTGCAGGTCAGGGCCCAGAACAGAAAGCTCCTGCCGCATGAATCCCTCCTTGCACAACAGATTGCAACCGAAGTGGAAAACGGGATGCAGGCAGGCGGTGATCGGCTTTCCTATATCTCTGAAATGGAAGAAACAAGGGAGGGGCTTGATATTACCATCGGCTCCCAGCAGATAGGACTGGCAATTTCCCAGGCAGTCGTACAGCGACTTGGGGGGCGTTATTCTACGCACCCCAAACTGATCGGTGAAAAGGCAGGGAAAAAGCTGTTCAGGGTTACCTATTCGGTACGGCTCCCGCGGTATATCCGCGGTGACGTGGTAAGAATTGGGAGGGGTTACGGTCAGATAATGCAGATAGAAGGCCAGTATATACGTTATTTAGACCTTGCTAACGGACAGGCACGTTCGGCAAAAGAAGAAGATTTTAGCCTGTTAGTCGGAAATGTCCGGGATGCAGCAGAGGCACTCATCGCGTATGTCGACGGTGATGTCCTCGGAATCATCGACCCGGGTTCCGGGGTAACACGGGAATGTGCAGTAGGCCCATGGAGGACAGCAGCTCCGGGCCAGCATATCAGGGTACTGAAAGACCAGGACATTATGGTACTGGTTGGATAACATGGTTATGCGCATACGTATAGTGCCGTTGGCAGAACTGCAATCTGCCAGGGAGAGCGACTGGGCAGATACAAGCAGAAAACCGTATGTGACCGGAGAAGCCGCCTATGTCCCGGTCCGTGAAGGGTATGCCTCGACCGGTACCCTCGCTCCCCGCCACCGTTACAGGGGCAGGGGGTACCAGATGATCGGTCCGATTGCAGTGGTAAGGGGAGAACGACCGGAACCAAAAGAAGTGACGCAGATTGTTGACTGGCAGCACCCAAAAGGTGTGGTATGGGTCAGCTCACATTCCGGGGTCTGCCGGGTCCCGACAGCAGAAGTCCTGTACGGCAGCACAGGGGATGTAATTCACAGGGAATCGGGGATCTCCTTCTGCATCGATCCTTCGAACGTGATGTTTTCACAGGGTAACAGGACTGAGAAGATGAGAATAGCATCACTTGTCCGGAATGGGGAACGCGTAGCAGACATGTATGCCGGGATCGGTTATTTTACATTGCCCGTTGCAAGGGCAGGGGCAATTGTGCACGCGATGGAGATTAACCCGATCGCATTCCGGTACCTGGAGAAAAATATCGTGTTGAACCAGTTTTCAGACAGAATAATAGCCTCTTGCGGCGATTGCCGGGATCTCCTTTCCGGAGAATATGACCGGGTCATCATGGGCCATTTCGATTCAGCAGCTGCACTTCTCCAGGCCCTTTCCCATGTTCACCCTGGTTCGGTCCTCCATGTCCATTCAGCAGGACATCAACCACACGATATAACCGGGCAGTTGAATGCCGCGGGTTTTGAGGCCGAAATCTCAGTCAGGGCCGTAAAGAAAACAGGTCCGCACTGCTGGCACTACGTTCAGGATGTGACACTGGCATGAGACAGGGTGTATTGAGGGGCAAATGTATCGTACTCGGCGTAACCGGAAGTATCGCGGCAACAGACGTGGTCAGGCTCTGCCATGAGCTCAGGAGAGAGGGTGCAGTGGTGCAGGGGGTAATGAGCCAGGCAGCCTGTGGGATTATCAGCCCCGATGCACTTACGTACGCCACCGGCAGAGAAACAATAACCCGGTGTACAGGCATGGTCGAACACGTGGAATACTGTGGCGAGGGAGGAACAGCAGACCTTTTTCTTATAGCACCCTGTACTGCAAACACTATTGGAAAGATCGCCTGTGGAATAGATGATACACCCGTCACCACGTTTGCTACGACCGCGGTTGGTCAGGGTATACCTGTTGTCATTGCACCTGCCATGCATGAAAGCATGTACCGGCACCCTGCCGTAACTGATAACCTTGACCGACTTATGCGTTGGGGGATTGACGTAATTCCGCCAAGGATCGAAGAAGGGCGCGCAAAAATTGCAGGTATGGAAGAGATCGTACTCCATGCAAAACGGGCACTCGGTGGGAAGGTACTCGCAGGGAAACATGTCCTTATTACCAGCGGCGCATGCAGGGAACCAATCGATGATATCCGTGTGATTACGACCCGTTCGACCGGCAGGATGGGGAGAGCGCTTGCACTCGAGGCGTTTCGGCTTGGTGCAGAAGTGACGGTTGTCCACGGGGACAGGTTTCCCTGTATTCGGAACATTACCGTATCAACGGCGGATGAAATGAGGGCCGCCGTGCTGGACGAGTGCACCACGGGAACCGTTGACTTCTACCTGAGTGCTGCGGCAATCTCTGATTTCTCACCCGATCGGGTGGCAGGCAAGATTCCAAGCGGAAACCCCGTCACACTGCATCTCAGTCCACTACCAAAACTGCTCCCGCAGGTCTATAGGAAAGGGAAAGAACAACCTGTTACGGTCGCATTCAAAATGGGAACAGATGGAGAGGCACAGGCCCGATCAATGGTGCAGGAGGGGGCCAGTATGGTCGTGGTCAATTCCGCCGATATGATGGGATCAACAGGTGGGAACTTTATCCTCCTTTCGGGGGATAACAGGGAAGAATTACGGTGCACCAAGGAAGAACTGGCAGAGGAACTATGGAAGAGGCTGCTGTAGCCTTCTGCCCGGGGCATATCTCTGGTTACTTCCGGCCGGTACGTGGAAATTCACCGAAAAAAACCGGAAGCACCGGGGCGGGAATCGTTATTTCAGAAGGTGTGACAGTTCTGGTGAAACCGGCTGACCGCACAGATGTGGAAATTACCAGGGTTGACCACCAGGGATCGGTTATTGAGCAGGTACAGAATTCTCCACCGATCGCATACCTGATGGAGACCCTTCGGGTAACTGCATCTGTCAGGACCCGCTGCCACCTCCCGATCAGTGCCGGTTTCGGTCTTTCCGCAGCTGCACTGACCGCCTCTGCAATGGCAGCGAACCATGTGTTCGCTCTCGGATATACCAAAACGGAATGCTCCATGTTTGCCCACGAGGCAGAGATACTCCATAAAACCGGGCTTGGAGATATCGCGGCCTGCCAGGGTGGCGGAATTGACTGCAGGAAAGGCCCGGGTATTGACGCTGATATCGTCAGGTTAACGGGTCCGTTTCCCCCGCTCTTCGCAGTCACGTTCGGACCCCTCCCGTCTCCGGGAATACTTGGGTCTCCTGCGGCCATGGAACGGGTCACCCTGGCCTTCCCGGGTTCATGCCCGGGATCAATTGAAGAGTTGCTTATGCTTTCACGTGAATTTGCGGAAGAAAGCGGGCTTATCACACCTGATGTCCGTTCAGCCCTGGACCTCTGCGATACCGAAGGCGTTCCCGCAAGTATGACGATGCTCGGCAACGGCATTTTTGCTATCGGAGAGAATGCATTACCCGTATTGTCTGGTTTCCACAGTTTTTTCTCTCTCCAGGTCGCAACGGGCGGGCCTCGCCTCCTGGAGGTGGATTCATGGTAATAGTTACATTCACTGACCCGTCTGTTCCGGGACAGGCAATTTCAACCAGGCATGCCAATGATAAGATCGACAAAGGTTCCTGAACGATTATGACAATTCCAACAGACCATCCCCGTTACGGGTCTCTTATAACCCGTGAACGGCTCGCAGGATTTTTACGGGAAGGTATTGTTTCACCCGAAGGCCTGACTGCTCACGGAAGAGGGGAGGCATTTGACTACCTGATAGGGGAAAGAACAACAGAAAGTGCATTGCTTGCGGAAAAAACTGCTGCTGTACTACTCAGTTCATCACAGCACCCGGTCATCTCAGTCAATGGGAACACCGCGGCACTGGCCGCACGCGAGATCGCCCTCCTGCAGCAGGCTTCCGGGGCAATCGTTGAAGTTAACCTGTTTCACCGCTCTGAAGAACGAGTCCGGAAAATTACTCACCTTCTCGAATCATATGGGGCTACTGTGTTAACGGGAACGGCTGAGCGGATCGTACCACTCTCGCACGACAGGGCATTAAGTTACCCGGACGGGACCGGGAAAGCCGATGTAATACTTGTCCCCCTGGAAGACGGGGACCGTTGCGAGGCACTCCGGAAGATGGGAAAGACGGTAATTGCAATCGATCTCAACCCCTTGTCCCGCACTGCACGGATGGCAAACCTCACCATAGTTGACGAGGTGACCCGGGCCATCCCCATGATAACAGGGTTCATTGGGACACTACAGGAACCGGAGATCTCCCTCCTTTTAAAAACAACGGATAACAATTATTTCCTTAAGGAGGCAATGAAGGAGATGAACAGGAGACTTGCAGATGCTCTGGATTGAAAAATACCGCCCTGCCGTATTTGAGGAGATTATCGGGCATGAACGCGTAGTACAACACCTTGGGTCTTTTGCTTCCGGCGGTTCACTTCCCCACCTCCTGATCAGCGGGCCTCACGGAACGGGAAAAAGTGCCGCTGTAGAGTGTGTGGCACGAAGACTCTACGGAGATCACTGGGTCGAGAACTGCACCGTGATACATGCATCAGACCTCTTCCTCCTTGGAAAAAAATATCTTGAGGACGATGACCGGTATGCACATATTTACCGGAAAGACGAGAGCCTGATTAATAATTTCAAACATATAATCAGGTGGTATGCTTCGCTTCAGCCCCTCAATGCACCGTTTAAGATGGTGGTCATTGATGATGCCTCAGCGCTCACCCATGATGCCCAGTCTTCACTCCGCCGTACCATGGAACGGTACAGCAGGACCTGCCGGTTTGTTTTTTGCACCACACATCCGGCAGCAATAATTCCGCCAATCGCGTCCCGCTGTATCCCCTTCTTTTTCGGCCCTGTCGCCCCTGACCTCGCTTCAGCCCACCTGAAATCGATCCTTGCAAAAGAAAAGCCGGGGCGGTGTTGCAGCGATGATGAGATTGACCTGATAGTGCAGGACTCAGGGGGAGATCTCCGGAGATCGGTAATGCTCCTCCAGGTTGCAGCCGAATCGGGTGAACCATTCGACCTCGCAAAATTCAGGGAGACTGAGACAGGCATGGTGGCAGCAGCAATATACTCGGCCATTGCAGCAGGTGACGGGATTTCTGCTAACAGGCGTATTGAATCACTCATGATTGAATACGGCCTTTCGGCCGGCGAGGTACTTAAAGAACTCAGAAAGGTCCTGAAACGGGAATATAATGACCCGCGGATAGCCTGCGCACTCGCTGATACCGACTACTTGATAGGCCACTGCAACAATGAATATATTCAGCTCAATGCACTTGCAGCGAGGATAATTGACGAGGTTTTCGGGTGACGACGGCAGTTCATAAGGTCAGGAGCCATTACGACGAGGTGGCAGAGGTCTATGACCACCGTTATGATGCGAACCGCGGGAAATTCTATTATAATAATATCAGCCGCCATGTAATGGAACGGTTTCAAAAGGGAGGCAGACTCCTTGACCTCGGGTGTGGAACAGGACTCTTTGTCCGTCATTACGTGAATGAAGGGGGTGAGGCGGTGGGTATTGATATCAGCCGCGGGATGATCGGAAAAGCCTCTGGTAAATGTGGCTCCAGCGATTTTACCATTGGAACTGCCGAAGTACTCCCCTTTCGCGACGGTTCATTTGATGCTGTTTCAAGCCTACTTTCGTTTTCCTACCTGAAACATCCGGAAAAGACGCTCGCTGAGACCTACCGGGTACTGAGGCCCGGTGGTTCCATCGCTATCTGTACACTTGGCATTAACCTGTTCACTCGTGGTCTTCCGGCAATATACCATATTAGCGAAGCGATGAACCTGAAAAAGGCCTGTTTCGGGGCATTCGGAGAGCGGTATTACTCAGTCGAGGAGATGGAACAGCTTTTAAATGAGGCAGGGTTTATCGAGGTGCATGGAAAGCGGTGCTCATTTGCCCACTATAACCTTGCACGCCCGATATACGATATTGCAAAAAAAATAGAACCCTTTGTTGAACGGAATATACCATACCTTGCCTACAATATCTGTGCCAGTGGTAAAAAAACCGTTTGAAGAAGGGACAGAATCACCAAAAAAGCTGGAAATTTAAGAGGGTTCAGGCTTTATCCGTTCAATAACACGCTGTTTTTTATTAATTGCTGCATCTGCTGCACGCCGTACTTTCACTTTCATCTCTTCAAAGTCGCACCGTTGTGATTCGACCACTTTTTTCAGGGGAGTATACGCGGCCTCCCGGAACCTGGGGGTGAAGTCCTGTTCAAGGCCATCTACAACCAGGACAGATTCAGGCTTGCCCTCTTCGACCCTTCCTATCTCTCTGATGGTTACTCCCGTGCCACGAATGATGTCGGTAATTGCCGGCACTGCAGAGCGGGGTGCTGTTATCAGTAATGCATCAAGGGAGACCCCCAGATAATCGATTGAAAGTTCTAAAAGCATCTTTGCGACTGCGGGCTCTACAAGGGAGCCCACCTTGGTTTCTTCGATTACTATCCGGCACCCTGCGGTCTCCGCCATCTCATACACATCCCCCCGGAGACCTCCGTTTGTTACGTCTGTCATTGAATGGATTGATAAAAGGGCATCACTTGCAAGCAGGGCTTCTGAAGCGAGGAGGAAATTCAGGTTAATCGTCGCATCGACAACCTCCGGAAATCCTGAATAGAGTGCTGCAGTTGCTATCGTCCCTCCACCTGCCCCCTCGGTCATCAGGATGACATCCCCAGGGCTTGTCTCTTTCCTCGCAGTGAGGTGCCGGGCAACCCCTACCGCCCCGACGCAACCTGTCATGCGGCTTCCAAGGACCATGTCCCCGCCAATGCGGAGCGTTGAGCCGGTCACAAGGGGAACATCCATTACTTCGGCGACTGCAGTGATACCCGCCGTGTAATCAAAAATTTTTGCAACATCCCCGTCATCTGCCACATGGATATCAGAGAACAACATGGCCGGATGCGCACCCATCACATACACATCCCTGAGGGTTGCCCGGGTCACGTGAAAGCCTGCGAGGAACGGAAAATCTGACAGGCGTGAGTGCATCCCGTCAACAGTACAAACAATATACGGACCTTCTGCCCCTGGTTTCGAAACCTCCCTGGTCTTTTGCAGGTCATTTTTGTTTACTGCCTTCCCCCAGCTGCCCAGGAGCACTGCCCCGGCGTCGTCCATCTCATCGACACCGACTGAGGCAGAGGTTCGCCCGATAATCCGGGCTATCTGCCGGTGTGCAAAGAAATCACCGGTGCCCCTCGACCCGACACCAAAATCACCCATCCTGACACCGGACCGCTCATACGAAAAAAAGTCCCCGGTAAGGCCCCGTGTATTTTCCACTTCCTGAATAACAGCACGGGCAAATGACTCCGCATAGGCGGGCGTTACTGATTTAATCCTCTTAATGTGGCTGGCGAGTTTTATAACGATATCATCGTTGCAGACACCTTCATCCATCCGGTGCCGGACGAACTCCTCAACATCCATGCACACTGGTTTGCCGGAGAGCGATAAATAGTGGTGTGATCCTCCTTACTGGTACTATCATCCACCGGGTAACAAGCCAAGGCACAAACGAATTGGATCATATTATGATAACTGTATTGGAAAAAACTAAATGTGTAATGCCATGCCAGTCCTGATTTAATCTGAAGAAATTGGGTAAATATTACTGTCATAATAATAATAATTGATTATATAATAGCTTCTTTAGTTACCCTTATAGTCGATTTATATATATTAATAATAGAGAATAATAACTATTAGTAATTACCTATTAACCAACAGAAGTAAAATAATTAACATATTTTAACCAGATTATCTGTACAATCAATCTCTGAACCGCAATAGCTCTGATTGACCCCGAATTATGAATATACAAGTAATATTACCGGGAATGCCCCTGTAGCCTTCCGTGATGTTGTACGGAATGAGAATTTACCCGGATAAAGACGGTCCCTGACCGTTTAATCCGGCTATCTGATCGTACATACCGGGTATCGTTCTTGGGTATATGCATGGCATACACTGTTGGCAAATATTCATAATACCAAATCTGCCACCAATAATATGCCCTCAATATGGAGGGAATGGGGGGAACATCCATGCAAAAATATATTCAGGAAATCAATGATAAAGCCAGACCAGAACGGTGGCAGTCTGTGGTCGCACTGGAAAAGATGGGCAGGCCTGCGGTGGAGTACCTTGTGCTTGCACTGAAGGATGAAGATAAATGGGTCCGATACGCGGCAGCTGATGCTCTGGGGAACATCGGTGACCAGTGTTGTGTTGACCACCTTATCGGTTCATTACAGGATAATGACCAGGACGTAAGATTTGTCACTGCGGAAGCTCTCGGAAAACTGGGGGATCCGAAGGCCTGCAGTGCGTTGGACGCCACATGCAATCAGGATAACGGATATGTTAAAATTGCAGCTGAAGAGGCCCTGACTAAGTTAAACCACTGACGTCCGGGCTTTGTAACCTGCAGATGGCATCCTCTCTTTTATTGAAACTGTTGCAACGGTACCATAGTCGTTCTAAATAATTCCGGTTCATCTATTAAAACAGGATATCCTCCTGCAAAAGGCAATTTTTATCAATGAAAAAACTGATTATTCCCGCTTCGCAGGAAAAACTATTCCTCCGGTTCAATTAACAGGGCCATGACGGAAAATTTCAGGGGATATTCCAAAATAGCATTAAGGGTTCTACCGGCTTTGGTGAAATCCTCTCAATCTATCTTGCATATTAGGTTATCCCAAAATTTAGTCACGCTCCCGGGGCTCCGCCCCGCCGCTTTGGCGACCCCGGTTGGGATAGGATGTGATATCCAAATCTATGAAATTTTTCTTTGAATGCTAAAATTGAACCCTGCCCAAGAATATCTTAACGGGGGTGGGACAGGGAGGGGGTGAAACCCCCTCCCGTCTGAGTAGTTCTGTTAACTATTTTTATTCTGCATAGAATTTCTACGGTGCCGTTCTACCATCATATGAGATAAAAAAATCTACCGTTTTCACGTACCGTAACCGGGATAATAGGGATGCAGCACTGCCTGAATGGAAAAGGGCCACTCAACAATGTCTTTATGGATTGGTCCCGTTCACGGTGCAACTACTAAAATTGAAAATGTTTGCGGGGTGGATCAAAAATTCGTCCACCATAATTATTTAGCGTTTTTATTCCGGTCATGAACCCTTTGGACAAGTATATAGCCGTTTTTTTCACCATCAGGGCCCCTTATTTCAGATACCGATGCTTCTACTGTCAGCCGGCCTTCATTTGTGATCAACGAGTACCGGAGGAGTGAATTGCTTTCTTTTTCTGTATCTGTAATAAAATCAAGCACAATTTTCCGGTATTCTGATGCGATAATGCTGCTGATATGTCGGCCGATTACTTCTATTTCCCCCATATTACCGATTAGTGCAGCCATGGCAGTATTTACCCTCCATATTTTACAGGTACTGTCAAGCACTATAACAAGGTCAGTCGAAGCGTTCATTGCATTAAAAAGGACGGCCTGTTCGTTATTAATATTTTGAAGCCTCTCTGTTTCTTTTACAAGGTTATCATGGAGGACCCGCATCTCTTCCATCTGCGACCTGGCAATATCACCTGATACTCCATGGGCTTTATGGAGGGACTCTTCAAACATTTTCAGCGCACTAATATCACGGATTGTCATAATAGCCCCATTACGTATACCGTCTTTATCGAGTAACGGAGATGCCTTTTCAAGAGACCCGGTCTCCTGTGAGCCCTTCTTTGCGAGGAGCCCTGATTCATGGATAAGGTTTGTCCCTAGAATTGTTACAACGGGATAGTGATTACGGACTTCATCCACGGGTAGATCGAGGAGGTCTATCAGGAGCGGGATCTCCCGGTTTTCCTGGTGTAACACCTCTGCATACCGGTCTGTACCGATGATGATTTCCCTCTTCACACCGGTGAAACCTTCAATAGCCCTGTTCCAGGCGATTACGTGGTGCGATTGGTCAATGACAAATGTCGGGTCAGGGAGAAACTCGATAATGTCAGAAAGCTCCCGGCCAGTCGCGTTCAGTTTACTCCGGAGTTCTTTCAGTTCTGTTATATTTACAAATGAAAGGATAATATAGAGGGGTTTTCCTGAAGCGTCAGTGATGCGCCGGACTGTCAGTTCGGTAATAGTAACCTTCCCTTCACGGTCTTTCAGCCGGACCTCTCCTTTCCAGCCATCCTTTTTAAAACTCTCTACCCTCACATTTTGTAATTCCGCAAGTATTGAAGCATCCCCGTGGGTAAAATGGTCAATCGGGTGATAAATTACTTCATCCAGGGAACGGTACCCAAGAATGTCAACAAATGCCCGGTTCGCGTAAATTACATTTCCGGCAAGATCAAGTATTACAATGGCGTTCGTTGCTGCGGAAACTGCACTCTCCTTCAGGAATAATTCATGTTCCGCCCGTACCCGGGGGGAAATGTCCGCAAACATGGCCATCATGCAGATCGGATTTCCGGATGCATCCCTGACCAGGCTCGCTGAGAGCTGGGCATCCAGCCGGGACCCGTCCCTTCTTCTTGGATGAATTTCTCCAATCCAGCCACCTTTCTTTCTTAAGGCCTTTTTCACTTCCTCAACGATTTTTATTTCAAGGGGGTCCTCGTGGGCAAAAAGTTCCATGGGTTGACCGATGACCTCTTCAGGTGACGTGTAACCAAACATCCTCATGAATGAACGGTTCGCAAATGTCACGTTACCATCCATTCCTGCAATAACAATACCGTTTACTGAGGACTCAATTGCATATCCCTTGATGAAAAGGTCCATCTCATCCTGTTTCTGCCGGGTGATATCCCTCGAAATACTGGATACCCCGATGATGTGCCCCTCGTCGTTCCGGATCGGTGAGAGGGTAAGTGCAATATCGATTAATGTTCCATCTTTTTTCCTCCAGACGTCCTCATGACTATTAATATGCTCTCCCTGACGTATCTGCTCAAGGACCCGGAAGAAATATTCCTGATTTTCAGCCGGGATTAGCAGTGAGACAGATTTTCCGGTAATCTCCCCTGACGTATACCCATACATCTTTTCTGCACCGTTATTCCAGGATATAATTGACCCATCAGGAGATTTGCCTATAATTGCCTCTTCAGACGATTCTACGATGGACTTATGGATAGCCCGGATTTTTTCCACATCCATGCGGTCGGTAATGTCTTCGTAGGTGATAAACTGCCTCGCGCCTGACATAGAAACTGCCCGGATTTCGATCTCCCGTAATGATCCCTCTTTTGATTTTATTACAGTGCGGATCTGTGTCACCTCCCCGACAGCCGAGGTATATAACCAGCGCATACGGGTCGCTTCCATCTCTTTACGAACGTTTTCATCCGGGTAGGCACGGACCTGCCATTCCCTGATTGTCGGGAGTTCCTCTTTCGTATACCCGAATACCTCGGTAAACCGGTCATTAATGTAGGTAATTACCCCTGAACTTTCAACAATACTTATCGGGAAGGGAGAATAATCGACAATTTTTCTGAATTGTTCTTCATTTTCCCGGAGGGTTTCTTCAGCCAGCTGTTTCTGTAGCACAATTGATGATTCCCGGATATAGGTCTCAAAAATATCTACATTGTGAGGTGTAACTCCTCCTTTCATCAGGAGGGCGATCCGGCCGAGAAGCTTTTCTTTTCTCGCAAGTCCGATCACGTAAATTCCGGAAATTTGTAACTTTTCTTCTAGTACTGAACATACTTCGGGAGGATATGAACGGTTAATAGCCTCGTACAGCGATGTATCAATCTTTACCAGCTTCCTGGAAAGCAGGTTTGACATCGGGCGGTCAGACATCGGATAGGTCATCCCTACCGGGTCACGGCCCACAAGGGCTATAATCTGTTCTCTTGCCTGCTCATCAAGAACAACACGTACAAGAAACTGCCCGGTAATCTCGTCATAGGAATGTACGACGACGACCGATTCAGGGACCAGCTCTAATGCACCTTCTCCTATCCGGTTGAAAATGTCATCTTTCCCGGCGATATCAACTAACTCGGTGGTCCTCCTCGAGAGCATTTCAAGGCCCCTGATATACTCTACGGCCTTTTCTTCAGCTATGATCCTGTCAGTGATATCACGGCCGACCGACTGGTACTCAGTGACATGACCCTGCTCGTCGAAAATACCCCGATCACTCCATTGCTGCCAGCGGATGGTACCATCTGTCATGATAATGCGGTGATTGATACTCTGAACGGGGTGCTCAGGGGTCAATGAAGCAAAGTGGGCCCTGACGAGGGGACGGTCTTTTTCGGGTACTTCCGGAATGAACACGTTATTCAGGAGATCCTCCCTTTTTTTCCCGAAGTAACGCAGATATGCTTCATTTACGAAAATGTGTTTACCACCAGGGAGAAAACGGGAGATGAACTCGGTCTGGTCTTCGACGATATTCCTGTACCGGGCCTCACTGACCTTGAGCTGGCGTTCGTATTCCTTTGTATCAGTCACGTTTTCGAGGATAATGGTGACACCCCGGGCCCCCTCTTCAAAAACGGTGGGGACCAGTTTCACCCTGTAATACAGTTCCGCAGCGGCACTTTCACCCGTTACCGGACGATCATACCGGATATTTACCGAAATCTCAGTTTTATCAGGGGATTCCTTAACTACATCAGCAAACGGCAGTTCCCTGATAAACGGGAGCGGGAGATCCGGGAGTGTTGTGCCGATAATGGCCTCCCGGGTCATAGTAAAGGCTTGAAGAAAATTTTCATTGACCTGCATGATCCGGAGGTCTGAGTCTGTGATGATTACCAGGTCTGATGAGAAGGAGAGCATTGCAGAAAGAGGCACCCTTTGCGAGAGGAAATAAATTTTTGCAGTCCCGTAACTCCGCATTTCGACCTGGCCGGAGACAAGGAGGAGGTCAAGGTACTTCGCGACAGAGTTCCGGTTCATCTTCAGGCTGTGGGAGATATCCGAGATGCTCAGGCCTTTCGGCTTGAACTTAAGGAGGTTCTTGATTCTCGCTATCTTCTCCTGCTCAAGGATCATTACATCGTGTTAGGGTGCCCGGAGCTATAAAGTGTTGTGATATCACCCAGGACGTGCTGTTGGCTCTTTCTCAATTGGGGCGATATTCAAGGCTTATATTGCAAAAAAACGACTTGGTATCGATATTAGTCGTGTTTGGGCAGGGAGTTTGTACTATCTTCTATAATAATTAGTCCTAAATGGTTGAATGTCTCGCGGTTTTGAATAATTGTGATTGTCAGGAGATAGTAACCAAATCGGCAAAAAAATCAGGGATACGGGGAAAAATCATGAAGTGGAAGAATTTTTTAACCGTAAAATATCGGGAAAAAGTTAGTTGAAGAATTATTGATACATGATAGACAGGTTTTAACCTCCCCTGATGACTCTTGTCTGATTAGACCGTTTCTCGTGACTATTCATCAAGGTACTTCATTCATTGAAACACAGATCCTGCAGATCCACTCTTAGTTTTTTAATATAATTTCCTGGTCGAAGCCAATAATAGATCTGACTTTGAATCACACGTCATTAGGATAGATTATATTATTGGAGATTCATGATCTGCTAGAGGTTCTGAAATGAAACGGCATAATGAAATTACCATTATTCTTCGCCAAGCGATGCCGTTCCTCAAAGAACAATTTGGAATCAGGGAGATTGGAATATTTGGATCTTATACCCGGGATGAAGCCAGTCCTGAAAGTGATCTGGATATCCTCGTTGAATTTTCACGTCCAATCGGATGGGAAATTGTTGAATTAAACGAATATCTGGAAAATCTCCTGGGAGTAAAAATCAATCTTGTGACAAAGCAGTCCCTTCATCCAACAATCCGGAGCCGTATTCTTGAAGAGGTCCACTATGCGTGAGACGCGATCGGTTCGTCTTTATCTCGAGGAGATCGTTGAATCGATGGATAAAATAGAACGATATATGAACAACCAATCCTATGACCATTTTATTCAGGACGAAAAACTTATCGACGCAATTGAGAGGAACTTAGAAAAAATCGGAGAGGCCGCAACTTGCCTTCCGGATGATCTGCGCAATAAGTACCCTGATATTCCAGGAAATCAATGATAGGACTCCGGAATATTGTTATTCACCATTATTTTGGAGTAGACCGGGAGATAATGTACCAGATAGCGGTCAGGAATATTCCCCAGACAAAACCAAAAATTAAGGGGATTCTTGAACGTATTTGAAAATCCCTTTCATTCATACAGGTCCCAATCGGATTTCCATAATTGGGACTGCTCAGGCACCTGTATTTTTGAATGTAATCCTGCTTCGGGGGTTTTCTCTAATAATCCTGGGAAAAGGTTTATTATACCTTAATTTTCCAATGGTTAGTTACTCGCGGGGTATGACAGGGATGCGTTATATAGCCATAGTTTTCTGCATTATTTGTCTGGCACTGGTATCAGTTGCATACGCCGGTTGCGGGGTGGATAACAATCCTTACGACAATATTCCCGGGACTCTCCCCGGCGGTTACTATCCACCGTCCGCAGATTTTTCAGGGGCACCATTGCAGGGATACGCACCACTTGCAGTCAGCTTCACGGACACATCCACCAATATCCCAACCTATTGGGCATGGAATTTTGGAGATGGCCAGACTTCAAATGATAAAAACCCGGTCCATACCTACATGTCAACGGGGTTCTATACCGTATCGATGACCGCAGGAAACGGGTATGGTGGAAATTCAATTACTAAAACAAGCTATGTTGTCGTAAACCCGGTCTCATCCACCCCGGTTGCAGATTTTTCTGCTAACATCACTTCAGGATACGCACCGCTACCTGTGGAGTTTACCGATCTCTCCACCGGCACCATAATCATTTCAAGGGTATGGACCTTTACCCATGATGGCATACCGGTATCAGAAACTACACAAGGCCAGAAAATTATTCATACCTTCACAGAAGCAGGTCAATACAACATCACCCTCACGGTAACCGGTGAAAACAATGAATCTGCATCCCGGGAAAAGTCCTATTATATTAGTGTCGGACAACCGCCCCTTTTACAGGGCACTATTACGTTGCACCCTGGTTGGAACCTTATATCCACGCCACTCCCGCTAAAAGACCAGTACCGTACAACGGCCCAGGTATTCGCAGGCATCGATACTGACTCACGGTCAATCTATTCGTATGATGCGGGTTCGAAACAATTCGTCGTCCTGAATTCACACTCAGAAATTTTACCTCTTACAGGAATATGGGTTTATTCAAAGGGAGAAATCCCACTGACGTTTAACTACCAGGTGGCACGCCCGGTAACAATCTCATTGCATATGCCTCCGGGCTGGAACCTTATCGGGTACCCCTCAACCAGACCAGGGAATGCACGTGCGGGTTTGACATCAATCAGTAGCATATGGTCGAACATATTATGCTTCGACCCGGTGGCCCAGCAGTACTCATCAACAATTTTCAATGAAGGGGCAGGGGGGCAGAGTGACCAGCAAATAATGGACCCCATGAAGGCATACTGGATATTCATGCCGCGAGAGGGCAATTTGATAATTACCTTCAATTAATCATTCATTACGTTATCCCGATCTGGAACGGGAGAATAGTCTCCTTTTCTATAACCCTGCTGCGCGCAGGAACCGATCATCAAATCAGGGTTATTTGGGAATATTACCCAGAAAAATTACTAATTACGTTATTATGTGACGTATTAACAGATTGAACGTCGATATAGGCGTTGAAATATTACAAGGCCTAAACAGGCAGGAAATAGTGAGACATTATATACAGCATTGCCCGGAAATGGCAATATTCCTAATATTCTCCAGCCATTTTTCAAAATATCGTCAATGAGTAGTTTTCAGGTCCCGTGTTTTTGCAAAGACCGAATAGTTAATCATCTCATAAGGAGTGGATAATTCTTCCCCGGTTCACTCATCCGGTCGTC